>WNGJ01007594.1_pt1 | contig 11545 bp, 10 predicted proteins | sample 5400611 | NCBI WGS metagenome assembly WNGJ01 (sample SAMN13153375, study PRJNA577476) | soil metagenome | isolation source: 40 cm soil or saprolite under Garry oak tree replicate 1 | place: USA:California | collected 2016-06-15 | reverse complement strand
AGCAATGGCGCGGCTGACGACGTTGCCGGCCTTCTGGCTTCTCGCGCTTGCGTTCTGCAGTGGAATCTTAGTGATGGCTGGCGGACTTGTCGCTGCCGTGTCTAAGACTCGGGAGCTGCAGTCTTAAGTATCACCGCTGTTGCATTGTTGGTCCTCCGCGTGAGGATAGGGAATGGTGACGAACATTCCGAGCGCTACCCTTAGACAGCTCGCCAAGCTTTCAAAGCGCAAGGAAGAACTCATGGCGCAAATCCAGGACATCGATCGGGAGATGATTCGTTTGCAAAGCAGATTCGACCGTTCGTCCCAGAATGCGGGACACCAGGCGCCCGGTAGCCGTCTTCCGCGCCGCGGAGAAGTAGCGTCGCCATCGCCGCACGAAACGCCGAGCTTCTTGAAAAAAATTGCCTTGGCAATCAGGTCGCGAAAAGTTCGCGTGCCTGCTGCACGTCCGCATCGATCTGTCGGACGAGCGCCTCGAGATTATCGAACTTTCGTTCCGGCCGAAGATAGCGCACGAAGCGAACTTCAACGTTCTCGCCGTAGATATCGCGATTGAAGTCGAGTAGATAAATTTCCAGCACGCGCTCAGACCTTCCACCGCTCACGGTTGGCCGGTAACCGAGATTGACGACGCCATGGTACAAGACGCCCTGGATCCATGCCTCGGCGAGATAAACGCCGTTTGGTGGAAACTGCTCGCTGTGCGCGCTGAGGTTGGCAGTTGGGTAACCAAGCTTTTTCCCAAGCTTTTCGCCGGCTTTGACTGTGCCGAGAATCGTATACTCGCGGCCGAGCATGACAGCGGCCGTTGCGAAATCGCCCTTTTCCACGGCTTGCCGGATAGCGGTGCTACTGACGACCGCGCCGCTCACTTTTACCGGCGGGATTCCAACGACGTCGAAATGAAATCGCGCGCCAAGTTCCTTGAGAAGATCGAGATTTCCGCGTCGATCTTTCCCAAACGACCATTCGTGGCCGACGCAAATTTCGCGCAGCGGTTTTGAGTGCGCGACGAGGTGCTCAACAAATTTCTCCGGCGGAGTGGCGGCGAATTTCTTGTCGAAATTGATTACGAGGAGATGGTCGACGCCCAAGTCGCGGATCAACGCGATTTTGTGCTGCGTGGCGGTGAGTAGATGGGGTGCATCGTTCGGGCGCAACACTTTGACCGGATGTGGATCGAAGGTCACGACAAGTGGCGTTCCATTGCCCGACCGCGCATGACTCGTGGAGGTAGAGATCACGGCTTGATGACCACGATGCATGCCGTCGAAAACGCCGATCGCAAGGAAAAGCGGGCCGTGCAATCGCTCCAGTTCTTCGATCGACCGGATAATTTCCATCATCGTCGATCTGGGATTTAGGCGCCCCGCATGCGTGAAACTTCCGGTAGACTGAGAATGCGGCTTAAGATCTCTTCGCGCGAAGCGTTCTTAATCTCAGCGACGCTGATCGCGCGATCGACATCGAAGCGTCCGGACTTCAAGCGCCGCAGTGACTTAAGATGCGCGCCGCAACCGAGTTCCTCACCGATGTCGTGAACATACGTCCGAACATAAAAACCCTTGCTGCAAAGGACGCTGAAATCGATTTCGGGGAGCGCGATTTGATCAATACCGTAACGATAGACATGAACCAGGCGCGCCTCCCGCTCAACCACTTTCCCTTGCCGCGCCAGTTTATAAAGCGGCACACCGCCGCGCTTAATCGCTGAGACCATTGGGGGCATTTGATAAAAATCGCCGCAAAATTTTTCAAACGCGGCGCGGATTTTATTTTCATCGAGCGGCGGCACTTCGCGCTGATTGACGATTTCACCTTGTCGATCCTGCGTGCTCGTCGTTACGCCGAGCAGGAGCGTGCCCGCGTATTTCTTGTCTTCGCTCATGAGCAAATCCTGAATCTTGGTTCCGCGTCCGAGCGTGAGAAGCAGAAGTCCGGTGGCGATCGGATCGAGCGTGCCGCAGTGGCCCACTTTTTTGATCTCCAGCTTTCGCCTGATCAAGGCGACGACGTCATGCGAAGTCATTCCTTCCGCTTTATCGACGAGCAGGACGCCGTCAGGAGTCGCACTTAACGACATCACAAGCTGCCTCCAAAACTTTGTTTTCGACTTCAGGGAGTGTTCCGCGCACGCGCGCACCCGCCGCGAGAGTGTGTCCGCCGCCACCAAACTTCTGACAGATGGCGCAGACATCGACAGTGTCGCTCTTCGAACGCATGCTGACGCGTACCTTGCCGTCGGAGAGTTCTTCAAAGAAGGCAGCAACGATAACTCCCCGAATTGCACGGAGATGATCGATCAAGCCTTCGTTATCTTCGGGAAGAACACCCAGCTTGGCCGCGGTTTTCAAACTGAGGCTGAAACTTGCGACGCGACCTCCGTGTTCAAAACGCATGGTGCGCAGCAGTTCTCGCAAAAGTTCCACCCGGCGTCGCGGATAGTTTTCGTAAAGTTGCTGGTTCAACCGGCCAACGTCGAGACCGGCGCGGACGAGCTCGGCCGCAATCTCAAAGGTGCGCGCGCTGGTTTTTGGATATTGAAACGACCCGGTGTCGGTCGAGATCGCGGCGTAAAGATTCTCGGCAATGTCGCGGTTGAACGGGAAGCCCTGATTTTTGATCAGTTCGAAAATAATTTCTCCCGTGGCAGGCGCGGCGGAATCGACATAAACGAGGTCGCCGTAGCCTGGATTGCTCAGATGATGATCGATGTTGATCCAGGTTTTCGCCGAACGAACGGCCGTGAGCGCGGTTCCGAGCCGATTTTGAATAGCCGTGTCCAGCGCGATGGCAACATCAACATCTTCCGCCGCTTCGGGCGGCTTGGTTAGCAACTCCGCGCGTGGAAGGAAAGAATACTTTTCGAGCATCCCATCTTCATTCCAAAGGCGAACTTTCTTCCCGAGTTGCTGCAGCGAAAGGGCAAGGGCGAGCTGGCTGCCAAGCGCGTCGCCGTCGGGACGGACATGACTCAAGACCGCGAAACACTCGTGCTCGCGCAATACCCGGGCGATTTCCTCGAACTTGGAATTAGTCATGAAAATTTTGTAGCCACCGCCCTGTGGGCGGTCTTCGACAACGTTAATAATTGGCTAGGACTGACGGCCAGCAGGGCCGTGGCTACAGCCTTCACTTGTCTTCGCCGCGAGGCGTTTCGATTTCTTGAAGAATCTCAATGACGCGAGCACCGCGTTCGATGGAATCGTCAAGATGAAAAGTGAGATGCGGCGTGTATTTCATGGTCACGTGGCGAGCAAGCTCGGCTTGTAATGTTGCGCGATGAGACGCGAGCCTGCTCATGACACTCCCGCCGCTTTCCGATCCAAGAACGCTGACAAACACATGCGCGTTCTTTAGATCGGAGGTTACATCGACATGATTGATGCTGACCAGCGCGCCTTCGAAACTCATTTCACGTGCGATGATTCCACTCAGCTCTCGTTTCAAGAGCTCGTTGACGCGCAACATTCGATGTTTCATTTTTGGAAAGTAACGCAAGCCTCTGGCTTGCGTTTATTGAGTCGCAAGCTGGAAGCTTGCGCTACATTTAGTTTCACAATTTCTGCGCGATAGCTTCGAGTTGATAGCACTCAATGATGTCGCCTACTTGGTATTCGCTGAAGTCGCCGAGCTTGATACCGCACTCAAGACCTGAACGCACTTCCTTCACGTCATCTTGGAAGCGCCGCAGCGTCGAAATGCCGCCGTCGTAAACTGGCTGCCGTTTTCGGAGCAGCCGGGCACGCGCGGCGCGAGCGATGCGACCGTCGGTGACCAGACAGCCAGCAACGATGCCTCGGCTGAGTCGGAAGACCTGTTTCACCTCGGCGTGTCCGATGACCGTTTCTCGATGTTCGGGCTCGAGCAACCCAGCCATTGCGTCTTTGATCTGATCGAGCAGTTCATAAATGATGCTGTAGAGTTTGATCTGTACGCCTTCGCGTTTTGCGGCAGAGATGGCCATGCTCTCGACCTTCACGTTAAAGCCAACCACGACAGCATCCGATGCACTGGCCAGCAAAATATCCGACTCCGAGATCGGCCCCACCGCTGAGTGGATGATTTCCAGATCGATCTTTTTGCTTTCGATTTGCTTCAACGCGCCGACCAGCGCTTCAAGCGAGCCTTGCGCGTCGCACTTCAAGACAATGCGCAAGACTTTTTTGCCGTCAGCCGCTTCGAGCAAACTCTCAAGCGTAGCGCGTTGTGGCACGGTCAATTTATCTGTACGCTTCGCCAATAAGCGCTCCTCGCCTAAAGTTTTCGCTGAGCGTTCCGAATCCATCACCAGAAGTTCATCCCCCGCGTTGGGTAGCCCGGTGAAACCAAGCACTTTCACTGGCGTCGAGGGGCCGGCTTCTTTAATGGCTTGGCCGCGATCATCCAGGAGCGATTTCACTTTGCCGCTGTAATTGCCGCAAATGAAGGGATCGCCTGTTCTTAAGGTTCCCATCTGTACGATAACGGTGGCCGTAGGACCGCGCCCCGCTTCGACTTGTGCTTCGATCACAGTACCGCGCGGTGTGGCGGTGGGCGAGGCTTTGAGTTCCATCACTTCCGCTTGCAGCGTCATCATCTCGAGCAGGTGATCGATGCCCGTGCCTTTTGTTGCGGAGACGGGACAAACAATTGTCTCGCCACCCCAATCCTCGGGCGTGAGTTCGCGCTCTTGCAGTTGCTTCTTTACTCTGTCGATGTTGGCCGAGGGAAGGTCGATTTTGTTGATTGCGACCATGATCTTCACGTGCGGAGCAGCTTTGGCGTGATTGATCGCCTCAATGGTTTGCGGCATGATGCCGTCGTCGGCTGCGACGACCAGCACAACAATGTCGGTCACGTTGGCGCCCCGCGCGCGCATCGCAGTGAACGCGGCGTGACCAGGCGTATCGATAAACGTGATTTTCGTCCCTTTGTGGTCAACGCTATATGCCCCTATGTGCTGTGTAATTCCGCCAATTTCGCCTGCCGCTACGCGCGTCTTTCGAATCGCGTCCATGAGCGAAGTTTTGCCATGATCAACGTGGCCCATGAACGTGATGATGGGACCACGGGGCTTGAGCTCCTCCTCCTTTTCAATAACAGGGGGAGGAGGCGCAATGACAATTTGTTCGACTTTGTGGACACCGCCGCCTTTTTCACGGCGCTCTTTTTCGAGAACAAAACCGTGGTTCTCGCAAATCTTGGACGCGATGTCGGGCTCAATTGTCTGATTGATATTCGCGAAAATGTTGAAACTCATCAGCTCCGCGATGAGCTGATGCGGTTTTAATCCGAGCTCAATGGCCAATTGTTTAACGATGATTGGCGGCTTGATGTGTATGACATTCTGCGGCTCGACTTCGGCGCCTGCAGGCGGCACGATGGTACCTTCGACAGCGACGCCGGGCGCTTCTGTTGCAGGCAGCGGCGCCGGTTCCACCTTTACTGGCGCGGCTGGTTTTGGAGAAGCGGCTGGCGTTTCCAACGATGCCCGAATCCGCGAAATCGGAGGCAGAACTTCACGCTTCGTTTTTACATCACGGTCTTCTGCCTTCTTGCGCGTTTTTTTCTTGTCGATGAGTGAAATGCTCTCGACGTCGTGGCGTAGCGCGGGAGCAACTTGTGGCGGGATTTTCGCCGGCGATGGTTGCTGAGCCCGCGATTCTGCTGGCCTGGTGGCCTGTGCGCCTGCGGACTCGGCGTCAGGCTCTAGTTTTTTCTTCGAAGCCCTGACCTTCGGAGCAGTTGGCTTATGCGCGGCAGCCGTCTTGCGCGCGGCTGGTTTGCGTGCCGTAGTCTTGCTGCTCGTCTTCGTTGCCATTGTGTTCCTCTAAAATTTCGCTCATGGCTTGAGCGTGTTAAGCCAGAGCCATATTTACCGCGCGACCTCTTGCTGATGGGCGGCTTCGTGAATTTCGCGCGCCTTCGTCTCATCCACGGCGAGAATATCCACAAAGTCCTGCACCTCCGCATCGCGCAATCCTTCCAAGTTAGTGAAACCGGATTTTACGAGCGTGAGCGCCTGTTCCTCGGTGAGAGGCAGGGCACCCGCGAGCGTCTGCGCCGCTTGCACCACTTTTTGTTCGACTGCGGTCGTGGCCGAAATGTCCTTGCCGATATTAATTTCCCAACCGGTCAGCCGCGAAGTTAAACGCGCGTTTTGTCCTTTTTTCCCGATCGCGAGGGAAAGTTGGTCTTCATCCACGGAAATCTGGACGCTCTTCTTCTCAGTATCGAAAACCAGATTCTTGACCTTGGCAGGTTTGAGCGCTTCGAGCACAAACTCCTTCGGATCGGAGCTCCAGCGAATGATATCGACCTTTTCGTTGTTTAACTCGCGGACGATATTTTTGACGCGTGAACCGCGCATGCCGACGCACGCGCCTACCGGGTCCACTTTCTCATTTGCGCTCCAGACGGCGATTTTCGTCCGATAGCCGGCTTCCCGCGCGATCCCGCGAATCTCCACGGTGCCATCGGCGATTTCGCTCACTTCCAATTCAAAAAGACGACGGACGAAATTCGGGTGACTGCGCGAGACGATGATCTCGGGACCGCGGATCCCGTTTTCCACCGCGACGACGTAGGCGCGGAGCCGGTCACCGACATTGTAATCTTCCACGACCACGCGTTCGCGCTGTGGCATAATGGCTTCAAATTTTCCAAGATCGAGAATGACATCCGAGCGGTCGAAGCGCCGCACCGTCCCGCTGACGATTTCGCCGGCACGATCCTTAAATTCCTCGTAAATCATTTCTTTTTCGACCTGACGAATCCGCTGCATCATCGCCTGCTTGGCGGTTTGTGCGGCGATGCGCCCAAAATTTCGCGGCGTCACTTCCACCTCGACGGTGTCGCCGACATTTGCGTCAGGTTTGATCTTGCGCGCTTTCGAAAGCTCGATCTCATCCTGCGGATTGCCGACGTGATCGACCACGACCAGGTTTGCCAGGGCACGGATTTCGCCGGTCTTCGGATTGATGTCGATGCGCAGGTCGCGCGAGGCGCCGACGCTCTTTTTTGAGGCCGAAAGCAGGGCGTTCGAGACCGCCTCGAGCAGGATTTCGCGTTTGATTCCGCGCTCCCGCTCCAGGTAATCGAGCATGGCAATAAATTCCGCGTTCATAAAAACATGTAGCCCGCAGACTAAAAAGAGTGGGACACCAGTTCCCACTCCGATCAGCGCGCGGACTAGACGCTCACATTAACTTCGTAGAGCCTTATCGTCAAGCTGCGGGTTCACGTCGGCGATGAGGGGAGTTAATATTAGATCGTCGGGTCTGAGTCTGGCTTTAACTCTTAGGCGCTTCACCGCTTTCACGAAATGCATTTGCATGAAGACTGGCCTTCGTGAGAATCAGCCGATGTCGCGCGTGCCGGCAATTCTACTAGTGCTGGCTGTCTGGGCCGCGATTTATCTCCCGGCACTTGGTTCTCTCGCGATCAAAGGAGAAGAGGGACGACGGATTTTACCAGCGGTACGAATGCTCGAGACCGGTGACTGCATGGTCCCGCAGGTTGGCAGTGAACCGTATTTACGCAAACCACCGCTGATCAACTGGCTGGTGGCCGCATCATTCAAGATTTTTGGACACCGAAATGAATGGACAGCCCGGTTGCCTTCAGCGCTTTCTGTGCTCGCGGTCGCGATCGCGTTTATCACGGTCGCGCGGGCTAGTCTCGGCGCAAGCGGATCGACAATCGCTGCTCTGATCTGGCTGACGAACTTTGGCATGATTGAGAAAGGGCGTCTGATTGAGATCGAAGCCCTTTATGTTTCGCTTTTTGCGATTGCCTTCATTTGCTGGATCAGTGGATGGGAACAGAGACGATCACCGTGGCTCACCTGGATTCTTCCATGGATTTTTCTTGGGCTCGGTTGGCTGGCGAAAGGTCCGACGCATCTTTTCTTTTTTTACGCCATCGTGCTCGCAGTCTTATGGCGTTCGCGTGAACTGCGGAAACTTTGGAACATCCCACACTTGATTGGGCTCATAATAATGATGGCGATCTTTGCCGCGTGGGCCATTCCGTTCGCGAAGATAGCGGGCGCTGCCCATGTCACTCACGTTTGGTCGCGACAGTTTTCCGGGCGCCTCGCCGGAGAAGGCTTTAATTTTCAAAGTTGGGCACTGAACATTCCGCGCAGTCTTGGTTATTTTTTGCCCTGGCTTTTTCTTGTGCCGTTGTTGCTCAACGCGAAGTTTTCCTCCGAACGTAAGATCGACATCGCCGGTGGTTTGAGTTGGGGAATCGTAATTCCGTTGGTGATTGTCGATCTTGTTCCCGGATCGCTTCCACGCTATACGATGCCACTGCTGGCGCCGGCGGCGTGGTTGCTCGCAGAAACACTGACGGCGGAAAATTTGACGTGGCCGCGTTGGCTGGCCGGCAGACAATTCCAGCGGAAAGATCGAGTCCGTACCGTTGCGTTTGTCACGATTGCGACTTGTGTCTGCATTTTGCTTTACGCCTTCGCCATCGTTCCGCACCTGCAATCACGGCAAAAGCTGAGGACGATTGCGGCGAGGATCGACGATCTCGTTCCAGCGAACGAAAGTCTTTACGCGGTCGATCCGGATTATCAGCCAATCTTATTCTATGTGGGCCGAAAGCTGATCTACATTGGAAACCTCAATGAACTTCCCGCGAACGCTCATTTTTTCCTAGTTCAACCGCAACTGGAGCATGCCGCGCTTGGTCGTGCGTCGCCGGCGCTGCGAATCAAGGATTACCGCAACCGCGAAATCATTTTGATGCGGCGATAGGAATTGCTCCGGGGTATTGGACCTTCTTCCGCGAAGCTTGACGAATTGTCAGAGCGCAATTAGTTAGCATACTAACGAATCGGATATGCCGGAACCAGACTACGAGACTTTTGGCCCCCTGCTGCATGGGACCGCCCGCGCCTGGCGATTAAAGCTGGATGAGCGGCTCAAGCCAATGGGGTTGAGCCAGGCGAAGTGGCGCACTTTGTTGCATCTCTCGCTTGCTCCTGGAACGCTCACCCAAACCGAGATCGCGGCGCGATTGGGTATCGAAGAGCCGTCATTGGTCACGTTGTTGCACCGGCTGGAAAGCGAGAGATGGGTCGCGCGCAGAAGTTCACCGCATGATCGCCGTTGCAAAATGGTGTATCTCGGCCGACGCGCTCAGCGTGTCATCGCTCAGATTAACGCTGCAGCGGACGAACTCCGGCATGAATTGCTTTCTGATATCCCAGCATCCGAGCTGCACACCTGCATCAAGGTGTTGGCACATATTTGCGGGAAAGCGGAGAAGCACGATAAACTCCGACGAAATGAAATGCCGCGGGTCTACCCAAGTGGCAACGGCCAGAACAGGGAGCGGCATCCGATTGCAGAGAAAAGGGCGCTCCGCCGCGCCCCCAGGAGGTCTTAATGAAGCGGGCGCGCGTTACGAACCAAACTATTCCTAAGTGGGCATACCTGCTTTTTGTTGTGCTCGCCGCTTTCGTCTTGTATCGGATTTTCCAGCACAAAGCGAGTGAGGCCAAAGCGGCGCAACCACCCGTGCGACCGGTGCTTGTCGCGAAAGTGGTCACAAAGGACGTGCCGGTTTATCTGGATGAAATTGGCACGTGCGCGGCGTACGAAACTGTACAGGTGCAAGCGCAGGTGAGCGGGCAAATCGTCGCGCGTCATTTTCAGGATGGCGCTGACGTGAAAAAGGGCGATTTGCTTTTCACGATTGATCCACGGCCCTACCAGGCGGCGCTCGAACAGGCGCAGGGTCAGCTCGGGCAAGCGCAATCGAAATTGGTTCTCGATCAAATCACGCTAAAGCGCCAGCAGGAGTTGCGCGCCAGGAATGTGATCTCGCCGCAAGATCTGGACACTGCTCAAGCGACGGTGAAAAGCGATGAAGCTACGGTGAAAACGGCGGAAGGCGCAGTGGCGGCTGCCCAGGTGAATCTCGATTATTGCAACATCCGCTCGCCGATTAATGGCCGGGCAGGACTGCGACTTGTTGATGTTGGGAATGTCGTGACGGGCGGAAACGGCGGCGGCGGTGGTGCCGTGCTGCTCACAATTCAGGGGCTTGATCCGATCTACACGGACTTCACCGTTTCTGAGACAGATTTGCCGCTCGTACGGCGTTATCTCGGCGGGCCAAATGTGAAAGTGCAAACGAATTCGCCGGACGAGAATCTTCCGCCACGCATCGGCGATCTTTATTTCATCGACACTGCGGTTCAACCGGGAGCGGGCACCGTAAAAGCGCGCGCCGTCACACCGAACCCCGATCACGCCCTTTGGCCATCGGAATTTGTGCGCGTGCGGTTCATTCTGGATAAGCTGAAAGATGCGGCTCTTGTACCGTCGCAAGCGGTGCAAATCAGTCAGAGTGGTCCGTTTGTTTTCGTGTTAAATCCGGACAACACGGTTGATCTGCGCCAGGTCAAACCCGGTCAGCGTCAGGAGGGCGATACGATAGTGATTGAAAGTGGTCTCAAGGCAGAAGAGACAGTCGTCGTTACTGGACAGCTGGCGCTAGCGCCGGGAACAAAGGTCGATCCAAAACCGTACAATCCTCCCGGTCCTCCCAACGGTGGTCAGGTCGCTGCGAAAGCCTCAATGTAGAATTACGTTCCCGATATGGCTGGAGACGAGCAACACGACGGGGCGGGGGATCATGAAGATGGTTCGCCCCGTTCTGTCCGGGATCGACAACAGAGAGCGCGACCGGCCAAAACGGGTGCGCCACCGCAAGATAAAGCAGGCGACAAACTGATTCAGGTTACAGGCTCGGGACTGTCGGGGCCGTTCATTCGCCGGCCGGTGATGACGGTCCTGTTGACCTTGTCGGTCATCGTCGCTGGTATCGCCACCTACGGCAAGCTCGCGGTCAACGATCTGCCCGCGGTTGATTACCCGGTTATCCAGGTCACCTGCTCCTATCCCGGTGCGAATCCGACCACCATGGCGAATAACATCGCTACGCCGCTCGAGAAACAGTTCCTGCAAATTCCAGGGCTCGACATCATCACGAGCACAAGCACGCAGGGGAACACCTCGTTCACGCTCCAGTTCGTTCTCAGCAAAAGTATCATTGACGCTGCCACAGACGTGCAGGCTGCGATCCAGCGCGCTACTGGGAAGTTGCCTCTCGATCTGCCCAGTCCGCCGACGTTCACAAAAACAAATCCGAACGATCAGGCGATTTATCTGGTCGGTCTGCTTTCCGATACGATGACCGATGGCGATCTCTACAAGTATGCGTCCACCGCCGTGGCACAACGCATCGCGATCTTGCCTGGTGTATCGCAGGTGAATATCTACGGCGTTCAGAGCGCGATTCGAATTAAAGCCGATCCCGCTGGGCTCGCTTCACGCGGATTGACCATGGACGATCTCGCCAGCGCGATCAAAGCGGGGACGGTTTACTCTGGCGCCGGACAATTCGACGGGACGCACCGTACATTTGTTCTTCTGCCAAACGGGCAAATCGATCAGGCGGACGGATATCGTAATCTGATTGTCGCGCGGAACAGAGATGGCTCGCCCGTTTATTTGCGCGACGTGGCCGAGGTTCGCCA
>WNGJ01026450.1_pt1 | contig 11546 bp, 10 predicted proteins | sample 5400611 | NCBI WGS metagenome assembly WNGJ01 (sample SAMN13153375, study PRJNA577476) | soil metagenome | isolation source: 40 cm soil or saprolite under Garry oak tree replicate 1 | place: USA:California | collected 2016-06-15 | reverse complement strand
GATCATTTTCCCGCTGGCTTTCTGGATACTTGGCAATCAATACCAGGTACGCACCGATTCAATTGCAACAATTATTGGCATCATGGTACTGACTGCATTTGCGGGAGCGACTTTGGGCCTGACCATAGGCACGCTCGTTAAACCGGAACAGATTGGCCTGATGTTCTCACTGATCTTCACGCCTTTGATCTTTACAGGTTGTACATATTATCCGTGGAGCGCACTTGACTCGATCAGGTGGTTTCAGATCATAACGCTCTTCAATCCACTCACCTATGCCGCCGAGGGACTGCGTTTTGCTATGGTTCCCAGTTTTTACGGGCATGCACTTTCTACCCTTGCTATGCCCTGGGTAATATTGGGATTGAGCGTCACCATCGTAGCTTTCTTCATCTTTGGAATAAGGACGTTCCGCAGGCGGGTGATCATGTAGCCAAATCAATACTTCTGTGTCGCTTCCTTCGTTTGATATAGTGGAAACAGTCGCAAAGATAGAAATAGATGTCAACGCAATGGAAGAGGATAGATTACAACTATGGTGATTGACACATTATATATTGGAGATTGCTTATCCTGGCTAGCGACAATTGAACCAGGATCAATCGACCTTGTCTACCTCGATCCGCCATTCTTCTCTCAAAGGGTTCAGAAATCTAAAACACGAGATAATACTCAGGAATATTGCTTTTCTGATACCTGGGCGAGCATCGAGGAATACAAGGCGTTTCTGAAGTTGAGAATCGAGCAGTGTAGAAAGGCATTAAGAGATACAGGTAGCATCTTTGTCCATTGCGATAGTTCAGCATCGCATCATATTAGACTGGTCCTCGATGAAGTATTTGGACCTGAAAATTTCAAGAGCGAAATTATATGGGTGTACAGGCGCTGGAGCAACGCCAAACGCGGCTTGCTTAACGCGCACCAAACTATTTATTTTTACAGTAAATCGAACAAATTCAAATTTAACGTCATACCTACCGGCTATTCCCCCACCACAAATATAGACCAGATCTTGCAGCAACGAAAACGGGATGAGCATGGGAAATCTGCATATAAAAAAGATTATCATGGCAGGGTTGTATTAGGAAAAGAAAAATGTGGAGTCCCCTTATCTAATGTATGGGAAATACCCTACCTGAATCCTAAAGCTACCGAGCGGACAGGATACCCAACCCAAAAACCAGTCCTGCTGCTTGAGAAGATCATCGAAATTGCAACCGGCATTGGCGACGTTGTGCTTGATCCGATGTGTGGTAGCGGCACAACACTGGTCGCGGCAACACTATTAGAACGGCATTGGATAGGCATTGACACAGAGCCAAAGGCTATTGAATTAGCAAAGGCGCGTTTAGATACACCTCAGAAGACAGTATCGAGACTTCTGGAAGTTGGCAAAGCAGCATATCGCAAGCAAGACAACAAAACAAGAAGCTTACTCGAGGCAATGAATGCGCTGGTTGTTGAGAGAAACAATGGCCTGGATGGATTTCTAAAGGTGCATTATCTGGGCGCTCCAGTCGCAATCAGGATTCAAAAAGAGAACGAAAGTATAGAACAGACCATCAGGCAGCTTTTAAAAGTCAGCGCCAGCAAGGGATGCGTTTTAAAAATTTTGGTGAGGACGAAAGCTACAGACTGCCAGGCGAGGACTATTCACAATTCAGAAATTATTGACGAGAACTTGCTGATTATTGATAGCCATGAGCTTATGATTCAGCAATGGCTGGTTGGGAAACAAAAACAAGCAGATATCCTCTAACCTATCCTTTCTAAAAGGTTAAGAGGCATGACCAGAGTCGATCCATCTTCAAGACGCACTCGTGCTGCACGACTACGAACGCCAGAGGCGAAGGTTTGCTGATAAATGTAAAGATAGATAATGTCGCCTATAGCTCCCTCGTAACTACCACTACAGATACGCACCTGCGAACCGATAGCTAATGTAGGATCAGGTTGTACTGGCCGCCAGTTTCGTTGGAGTTCTTGTACCGGGAGAGAAATAATAAGCTCAGGATAGATCGATTGACCGATGGAGGTTGCCCCTGAGAGAAGGACCATTGATCCTTGATAATGACTGAGCAGATTGATAGTGCGAGCAGGCATAGCAACTGTGCCAGGTCCTTCTGTTAGTAACAAGGTAAGAGGTGGCAAATACTTATACGCTAGTTCGATATCCCTACTATTGATGAGTGCAATCAGATCGACACCTAAAAAGCCCTCCAGGTCACGGCTTGAGATACTGCTGGCAACGATGCCGGCAACTCCTGAATTCATTGCTTCACGCAGCATAGCAAAGTTAAGTGGCCCAGGAACCACAAGAATAGCTGGTAGAGTAATGGGGAGCGAAGGAGTAGCACTGGTGGACTGAAGGCGAGAGTTTGAGTTCCAGGTAGTTAAAATTCCGGCTATCTGGTTTCCCACGCCTATCGTTCCCTGGATAATAGCAGCTCTGGTTTCAATAATTACTCCACCCCGGCGGGTAATATCAACGACTCTTCCTCTCATACCAGCCAGGATGATTCCATTCATCTGTTGGTCGTTTGAACGAATGTCTTTCTGTGCAACATGATACCCGGCTAATTGGCTGGCAGGACGTGAAACAGACGATATGCCATGTGGAAACCCGCTGACGCCTTTGGCATTATCGAGCTTTTCCAGGCGAATAACAGGTTGATCTGCTTGTACTTCCTGGCCTGGATAAACAAGAGCAGTGCCTCTAGTTTTGTAACCACCGGGCCAGCGCTCTCTCCGAATAAGCATTTGTGGGATGATGGACCACCCAAGCGGATAGGTCATATCTTTATCTCCCACCTGGCGACCTTTCTACTTTTTTCTTCACCGGCTGTGGTGCGGTAGTTGCATGGAAAAAGTGGTACGCCGGTGTTAGCGAGATGTATCGATGCTAGTGGTCGCCCTCTATATCAGGCTCCAAAGACTTGCATCCATTGTACCAGGCGGGCATAACGCTCGGTTTCATCAGTTGGGAAAACGAGAGGTCTGCCACGCGCATCGATTACCAAACCCACCAATCCACCATCAATTTCTTCGGCAGCGCGCGCGCGCTCACCAGGACCGAGTCCCACATCAACACCAGGTGCTGGATAGAGCGTGAGCAAGGCCTGCTCATTAATGCGTAGTGGAATGATTTCGATAGATCCACTCATTACCTCGGCAGTCACCTGTCGCCCATTACTGTACTCGATGCCAACACGTATGGCTACCTGGCCCTGCGGCAAATCACCGTATGGTATGACACAGGTACCGAGGCGATGCATCACAGCATCATTTTCATTCACCTGTACAGCAGCGACAGGAGCGATAGTAGCAACTGCGCCGAGCTGTGAGATAAGCATAGTGCGATCTAAAACCATAGAAGTAACACCGCGTGGTTGAAGTGCATCAAGCAACATGAGCACTGCCTGCCCAAATTTTGGTGTATGAGCCAGGACGCCACCTGTCGCCAGGATCAAATCAGCATCAAACTGGTTGAACTTGTATTGTATACTAGCTTCGACAGTGAGAATAATAGCTTCACGCCCAAAGGCCTGTCCAATTTGGAGGTCACGCAGGCTTGTTGGTATAACCTGGGGATGCAGCATGCGATTGAGAACATACTGTCTCAACTCATCTTCCGTAATTCTAAAGGACAACCAGCGCGCTATTCGCTGTAATCCGGCTTTTACTAGCACAGCGCCCAGTCCAGGACCTACCCCCAAGCCAGCACTTACAAGTGGTAAAAACTCACCACGTTCACCTGCCATCATAACGGTTGTAGTAGTTCCACCAACATCTACCGCGGTTACATTCATCGCATAATGCTGCGCGAGAAAACGTACCAGGCTACTTAAAGAACTGGCAGTTGCAACAGGAGCAGAACTCGACCAGGACAGCATATGATCGTAGCCAGGAATGCGTCGTATCACCTCACGTTCGTAAAGGGCTGTGGCGGCCATACTTGTTGGGCCAAGTTGTTCTTGCGAAACGAGTGGTTCAACGCGAGTGACTTCAGCATAGCCAGTTAACATACGTCGCACAGCCTCAACATACTGAGGAGCACCAGCATAAAGGACAGGGAGTGGAACAATGCTAGCATCTTGAGAACTTGATGTTGCAGAAGCGCTACCATTGACAGATTTATGTAGTTCCTGTACTGCTTTATTAATCAACTGGCAAGCTTCCTGCAAAGGAGTAGGACCGGCAGGGCCATCCGCAGAGCCAACAATCAAGGCAGCGTGAGGCTGCAGTTCCAGCATATGCGCAAGTTGACGTTCCCATTCTAAGTCTATACGATCAGGAGTCCATTGACCCTGAATACCTGGAGTTGAAGAAGCCAGAGCACCTGCTCCTACTGAAGGTGAAGCCGACCTGGTTGCAGCCAGATAAGAAGGAGAAGGTAAAGCAAAGGTCTCCGCATACAAACCAGAAACCGCCTGGGCAGCAAGATCTTCAAGCGCAGAATTTACAGCGCCCAGCACAAGAAGGCGAATTGGTCCCCCGGCACTGATGGTTGAGATAAACAGATCAACCCCATCGCCTGATGACTGCTCTGGTGAAATCAAGCGTCCATCTGCAACGAAATGGCGACCCGTTACAAATTCGATTTCATTGATTGCTTGAACAATGCCTTTCGTAATATCCTGATGGGGAGCTACGGCTGATGTAGGTGCTTCGCCACGTGCCATGAGACGGTATTGCCCCTCTACAAGACCCAGCAGCGAAACTTTCGTGAATACTGTACCGCAGTCAGCAACCAATATCGAACTGGCGGATGCGGGGGTTTGGCTGCTAGCTGGACTCTGTCCTTCCCCCAGGTAAGTTTCTGTGTACATCTCCTCTATCCTTTTTTTCTCTCTGCCACAGGCATGAAAGATTCGGCCGGTTAGAAGCCTCCGGACTTCTCATATCCATATACATTCAGAAATGCTGGACAATCTCTTACTCTTCTGAATATAAGGAAATAGTATCTTATTTGAACCAGCTACGGATGGTTTCAAGAAATCCACGCTTAGCAGGTTTTGAACTAGATGTGTTCGTGTTAGATTGTTGGTCAGCCATTGAAGAACCCATTGGCATACCCGGCCCATTTGGGGGCTGCTGTGTCATTCCTGATTGTACGCCCACATATGAACCTCCTGGAGCCATGTAACTTGTAGGGTATGCAACTTGCTGTCCTCCTTGATACGTAGGAGGGTAATATCCTTGCGCTGGTGGTACGCCAGTAGTACCTGGCGTTTGAACTGGCATATTCCATTGCATTCCAACAGGAGGTTGAGGCTGTCCACTTTGAAATCCCTGCGAAGGCATTCAATTGCGAGCCAGGCCCCGCTGAGGGGAAATATGGGGCAGATGAGGCCACACCTAGCATAGATGAAAAGACATTCGCAGCCACTTCGCTCTGCTCATGAGGAGCTATTTCGGCACGAGGACGACTTGGTACACGCACATTTTCAACGCGAGGAGCAGTTCCATTTGGTTGAGATCGAACATTTCCCGTTGACTGCATAGTTGTTTGCTGTTGAGCATCGTAGGAACGCAACCAGTCAGGTACAGCATTTGCATCGATTAAAGACGATCCCACGAGACCACTATTCCCCGTAGAGACGTGTCCCGATTGACTGGAGCCATACGCTTGTAATTGATCTTCTTCACGAAGCCATGTTGGCAAAGCATTCGCATCAAGCAAGGAAGATGCATTCAAACCTGAAGGTTCGTTTTGAAAGCTTTGTGGTCGAAGGTTTGGGTTATGATAAGCTGGATCTGGCGTGTAAGAATTCTTATCCATCTGGCTAGCAGGGGATTGTTCGTTACCCCATACATTATTCTGCTGCATGAACGGTTGGGAAGATTGCGGCAATGACTTCATCCAATCAGGCAAATCGTCAGGCTGGATCAGACTCGCAGCAGAAAAGTTTCTCTGACTATCGGGCATAACAGGCATTGGTCCTGTTGTAGCCTTCACCCAGTTAGGCAAGGATTGTTCGTCAATAAGCGAGCGAGCTGGAAATCCTTTCGGCGGTATGTTCCCTTCGTCGGTTTGAGGCGCAGGCGTCGATGCAGGTCGCCAGACAGGATACTTACCTGAATTGCCCTTTTCCATCAGGTCGGCATTCTCTGGACGCATCCAACTCGGCAAAGCCCCCTCATCAATGAGGTCGGACGTCGAAAAATAGGATTGCTCATTGGTGGGTGAGTTTGACCGCTCATTCACACGCAACGACTCGAGCCATGTCGGTAGCTCGGACTGCTCTCGGAAGTCTTTTTGCAGGTCTGTCTCTCTTCGATTATCGCTATACAAGGGCATGCCACAGCGCTGGCAATTTGCCAGGCCAACCTGCACCAGTTCACCACAGCTTTTACATGTGATCACTTCTGTTCCTCACTTTCGCCAGACGGCGATACGCGTGTTCATTGCATAACAGTGAACGCAGTGTATCATGCTTTTTGATTACTTGACAACGACTACAGGGTAACAATGAGACATATTGGTATAATACAATACACAGATTAAATGGCATCCAAAAGTACTGTAGGCAAAAGGTATTTAGATATAATTGAGCACACTTTGAGCCGGTGCGCCCGACATTTCTTGTCCCCCCAAATAGCTCTCATTAAAATAAAACTGATAATTTGAGCAATCTGTAACAAAATACGCCCTATTTTCTCAGTGAATGGTGAAGAGGCAGTGCAATAATACGACACCTTTACCCTTTGGATCCATTGAAAGAGAGCTTTATAATGGAGAAAGAATAATTCTCACATGAAAGAGAGCTTGCAAATGACAACTATCATACAACGTATTATTCCCCAGACCTGGCATCGTGGACGCGCTGCTTCTGCTGGGATACTAGCAACAATAGTATATACAATAGCAATGGAAGGGGATATGGCCCTGACGGGGAATCGCTTCAGCGATATTCGTTTCATTCAAGGTCTGATTGGAGGTAAAAAAGCAACAAAAAAACTCTTTCCACTACTTGCCTGGACTATTCACCTGCTTAATGGAGCACTTCTAGGAGAGATCTACGCGGCAATACTCAAACGTTTTTTGCCTGGCCCAAACTGGTTGAAAGGGGTTATTTTCGGGGAATTATTCATTGTTTCTGCCTGGTGGTTAACTCCATTTGCAGATAAATACCACCCGATGATTAAAAGCGGCGAACTGCCAAAACTCGCTACCTGGACTTCATTTTTCCAGAATATCGTCCGTCACTTCGTCTTTGGGATAACACTGGGGCTGCTCTATCGTGATTAGGGGAAGAGCGCTTTCAAGGGGCACGATTGATAGTGCCCCTGTAATTTTACAGCGGTTTGCTAGATCATCCTGTCGATTAAAGTGCTAATGTAAGGCAGGCGATAATCTGGCCTGATCCAGGCCATAATCGTCAAGAAGACAGCGAGAATAATCATCGCCCAAAAGATGATCAGTCCAAGCAGACCCAGACCGAAAGTTGTCAAAAAGCCGAGTATAAGGATTCCTCCCAGAGCAAATTTGAGAAAGCCCACTATAGCCAATAAGACCGATAGCGTTCCGAAGACAAACGCTGATTGCAATCCATGCCTTCGTACATTGCGATTCTTCTCAAAATAGAACACGCCCAGCCCCAGAAGCCAGGCCAGCACCCAGCCTATTACTGGAACAAACAATCCAAGCAGTAAGCTCAAAGGATAGATTAATGCGCCTTCCATGCGCTCGGGCAGTCCCAGTCTCGTCTGGCTGTTCGTGTAAGATCTGCCTCTCGTTAACCGATCTCTATTCATCATGTATCGCCTCATTCTCTGTTTAACGTATAGGTCTCAGTGTCTGCTTTGTCCTATCATGTGCGGATTCGTAGATTCTTGTTTCCACAAAGGCCTTACGCCTGTTTACTATTTTGCTTCTGCAATGTATACGTATTTCTCTGCTCCATGTTGCAATTTGTCTGAGGATCACTCAGAATGTAGGCATATATCAGGACTTGCTCATAGCTGGCCCTCTACCGTATAATTGGGTCAGAACACAACACATATAACATATTTCAGGAGGCATCACTACAATGGGTGGCCCAGCATTACAGATTATAGACCATCAAGGTATCTTCGAGGCAAACTTTATCGGTTTTATACTATCGCTCCCGACAGCACTTTTTCTGGCCTATTGGATGAGCGCTGTGAAAAGACCCATGGTGGTTGTTATCGGCGCATTTATCGGCAGCTTTCTTGGCTTTCTCATCATTCTCGCTTGGGTAGGCACACTGATCTTTGACACAGTATTGCCAGGTGCCAGTCCAGGATCAACCTTCTTTGGCTCTTTACTCTTCTGCTCTGCGCTTGGCTTAAGTTTTGCTATCTTATCAGACCTGATCGTAGCACGCCGCACACCGGGCGATTATCGAAGGCAGGCCATCGTTCACGAGTGAAAAATGAGCGCATGTTTTATCTGCTGCATGGTAATGATGAATTCACCTGCCGGGAACATCTAAAAAAACTTGCTCAACAGGGGAATTTCGAATATAACATGGATACTTACACGGGCGGTGAGGTCGATCTGATGACCATTACCGCTACTTGTAATACCTTCCCCTTTCTCTCAGATCAGAGGCTCGTTATCCTTAAAGGGCTCCCCAAACGTAAGCGTGGGGAGGATATTGGGGAAACAAAACAAGCGTCTGAAAAAAGCAGCAAAACCAAAAAGGGCAAGAAAGGGAGTAAAAATCGCTCAGAGTCACGGGCAGGCTTTGAAAAGGGTCTAGCCGAATATATTCCACAACTGCCAGAAACTACGGTCTTGATTGTACTGGCCGATGAAGAACTCACTGCCAGCAGCCCATTGCTCAAAGCAGCCGAAGAGCATGGCAAGGTTATTCAATGCACGCTCCCCAGGGGAGTCGCTGTAGAAACCTGGATTAACAGAAAAGCAACAAGCCTCGGCGTGAAAATCACATCGGATGCGACCACTCTGCTGGCAAACTTCATCGGTAATCAGCTTCGCCTGCTAGCAAATGAACTTGATAAGCTGGCAACCTACGTTGGTCCGGGCGCAACTATCACTGTTCAAGATGTGCGCCAGCTATCGGCGCAGGTGCAGGAGGCACGCATTTTTGATCTGACCGATGCTCTCGCACAACGCAATCGCAAACAAGCTCTTGATCTACTCCACGATTTGCTAGCTGATGGAGAGCCGCCACTCAAACTAATCAGCACAATCACATCACAAGTTCGATCGTTGTTGCTTGTCAAAGAGTTAGCTGATAATGGACTACGTATTTCACAAATCGTCTCAGCCACGGGACTGGCACCATTTGTGGCTGAGAAAGCGCTGCGCCAGATAGGAAGGTTTAGTCCATCACAGCTTGAAAGGGCATATCGTCAATTGCTAGCAACCGATGCCGCTCTCAAGCGTAGTCGCCTTACTCCTGACATGGCATTAGATTTACTAGTCGTCAATTTTGGCAATAGTTAGGGTCATGGGGAGAGTAAGACGTGTTTATTCCACAGCAGGTTCGGGTTCAAATTCGACTGTCCCGCTTTTTCCTCCACTTTTACGGGCGACGTAGGCCTGTTCAAGTGTAATAGTTGTATCCACCCCTTTACACATATCATAGATCGTAAGCGCCGCAACCGTCGCTGCTGTGAGCGCCTCCACATCCACCCCAGTCTTATAGGTCGTGCGTGTCCGTGCCTCAATATAAATAAGCCCCTGAGCGCTATCGACTGTGAATTGTAGATCGATATGCGTCATTGGCAGAGGATGGCATAGGGGGATGAGTTGCGACGTCTGTTTAGCGGCCATAATCCCAGCGATTTTCGCCACTTCCAGGACACTACCTTTCGATACCTGGTTGGTCTCGATCAGGTGAATCGTATGTGATGCCAGGCGCACCCGTGCCTTTGCAATAGCTTCGCGCATCGTTTCAGGCCGATCAGTTACATCGACCATGTGTACGTTACCACTCTCATCCAGGTGCGTCAGGTGCTTGTTCGAGTCAGCCGTCATCGAAAATCCTCCTTCAAGACCTCCCTTGATTGCAAGACCTCCCTTGATTGTCAGAGTTCATTATACATGTTACCACGAATCAATTTAGCTACGCGAGAGCCCGATCGTTTCGGGGTGCTTAATCCTCATTGAGGCGTAGTGTCTGGGACATGGATGGCCGCAAACTGACACTTGCCATTATCCACAGAGCAACGACACAAATAGCCACAAGTGCGACAAACGCCAGCCCGAGTGAGAGTGGAATAACGACGTGTGCCGGAATGATACGCTCAAAGACGTAAAATTCATCACTGCTCAAGCTGCTAAGTACTCCTCCGGCAGATACACTGGCAAAGGCCAGAGTAGGAACCGCATTTGCAGAAAGAATGGCTCCAAAGATGATTCCGAGGCATAAGGCGGTTGCGTAGATGACCCCTTGTTCCCACAATAATACCCTTATGATTTGCCCCGGCGTTGTGCCCAGAGCACGCATGATTGCAAAGCTGGTCAGTCGATTCCGTACACTTATCCAGGAGGCGAGTAAACTTCCTATCAATGCCAGCAATAAGGCTGTCACTGATCCGATCGTTAAGATGATAATGAAACTGAGATAGAGCGGGTCGCTGCTCATGGTAGCAACAAGTAACCGTCGATCATAGAGGTTTTCAAGGCGGAATCCTGGCATCTTAAGCACTTGACGAACAGTTGCAAGTGACGCTGGACCGCCTTGTGTGCTCAGCCAGACATGGTTGATGGGAAGATATGGTTGAGCCTTTGGGTCACGATCAAGAATATCCTTGTTATAAACCGCGGCATAGGTAGTATAATCGAGCAAGATACCGCCAGGAGCAACATACGTGCCGCTATTACCGGATACATCGCTTGAATTGACTGTGGAATATGCTGTACCACAGCAATAACCTGGTAATTCAAGTTGCTGTACGGTAAATTGTTGACACTGACCGCGAATGAGTCGTCAGACTGCAGATTGAGTCTACGAGCAGTAGCAGCATCGATGATTACAGGAATCTTGTCGTTGCTATGAGCATTACTGGAGCTAGCGACAAGCTGTGTCATCAACGAGGCAAGCGATTGGGGTGAGTCCTGGGGTGCCCAGATGCCTGTACGGGCGAAAGTGTGCGCATCCACTGCTCTGATCTCTATTGGAATAGATGGAGAGGTTCCCGAAGAAACACCGGACTCTGTAAAGCCAACTGTCACAGATTTGACCCCAGCAATACTAGCATAAAGCGTTGTCTCTTGCTGCATGTAGAGGCGCTGGGTAATCGTAGGAAGATCCCCACTGAAATCTGCGCCCGACTCGTAGGTTGCTATATCGGAGATGTGTTGTAACTGCGATGCGGAGAACACTAACGTGAAGATGGCGAAGGCGATAGCCAGCGCAAGGAGCAACGTGTGTCCACACGAACTCGCATAGGAAAGAAACACGCCCACCTGGCAGTTTTCGATGCGCCCAGCCGTGCCGCTGTACTGTCGTTGCACCCCCTCCGATTTGCGTACCTTTTTGAGAAACCTGTCTCATTCTCTGTTCACTTAAAGGCGGGTCGGAGGGGTAGACCAGCACAGGATGTGC
>WNGJ01007593.1_pt1 | contig 11547 bp, 10 predicted proteins | sample 5400611 | NCBI WGS metagenome assembly WNGJ01 (sample SAMN13153375, study PRJNA577476) | soil metagenome | isolation source: 40 cm soil or saprolite under Garry oak tree replicate 1 | place: USA:California | collected 2016-06-15 | reverse complement strand
CCGTCCGCGGGCGGCGACGCCGAGGAGATCGAGCGGCACGGCCTGGTCAACGCGTGCGGGCCGCTGCTGGCCGAGGGCCGGATCAAGCTCTACTCGGTGGACAGCGTGGCCGGGCAGGCGATGGTGACGAAGGCCGGCTCGGTTGAGCACCGGCAGTGGCTGCTCGGCCAGTTCCACGAGTTCGTCAGGTGGGAGGTCGTGCCGGCCATCCACGCCGACCTGGGCGGCCAGGCCATCGACGTGATCACCACCGGCACCTCGATCGGCGCGTTCAACGCGGTGGCGGTGCTGTGCCGGTATCCGGACGTGTTCGGCGCGGCCATCGGGATGAGCGGCAGCTACCGGATCGAGCGGTTCTACGACGAGGCCTGGAGCCAGGACCTGTACTACTCCGCGCCGATGCAGTTCCTGCCCGGCCTGGAGGGCGCGCAGCTAGACCGGCTGCGGCAGCGGCAGGTGATCCTGGCCTCCGGGGAAGGCGAATGGGAGGACATCGGCGAGTCGTGGCGGATGGCCGCGGTCCTCGGCGACAAGGGCGTTCCCAACCGGGTGGACAACTGGGGCCCGCAGTGGGCGCACCAGTGGCCCACCTGGCGCCAGATGCTCCCCCAGTACCTCCGCGAGCTCACCTAGGGCTGCTCTTGGGCGAGTTCCTCGGTGATGATCTCGGTGCAGAGGTCGAGGCATTCTGAGCAGATCGCGGCGGGGGCCTTGCGCTCGGTCTGGACCGAGCTCACCACCAGGCCGACCACCTGGTCGCGGCACTTGCCGCAGAAGCTGCACTGCACCCGGGGCTCGTCCTCGGGTCCGGCGGCAAGCTCGGCGACCTGGGTCGTCACCGGCTGACCATCGCTGATCACGCTCTTGGCCAGGTCGGTGCAGCCGTTGCAGATGAACACGTTGGGGCCCGCGATCAGCTTCTTGACCTGCTTTTGATTCTTGCCGCAGAAGGTGCAATGAAGCATCGCGGGGTCCGGGCGGACCCGGTCCCGGCGCAGCCAGCGGCGGGAGCCGCCGGCCGCCTCGACGATCTGGTGCACCCGCTGGTGGCTGAGGCCGAGGCCGGAGGCGAGCTCGCGCAGGGACGCGCCGTGCAGGTGCAGGCGGCGGACGGCCCGGTGGAATTCGGCCCGGGCCACGTCGGCGTCCCGTTCGGCGTCGATCAGCTGTTCCTGGGCCTGCCTGGCCTCGGCCAGCAGCGTCTCGTCCATGCCGTCTACTGTAACTAGACAGTAGACGCCTGCCAAGCGTGGCCCACGTTGAAAGGGCCTCCTGCGAGCGGACGTCAGTGTGACGGATCACGGTTTTCGATGCCGGCCAGGACCTGTTCCAGCAAGGAGTTGAGTACGGCCAGGTTTTCCGGGGCCAGTGCGCTCGCCATGAGGTCCCGGCGCAGCGCGATCATGTCGTCGGCGCTGGCATAGTGCAGGGCCTGCCCGGCGTCGGTCAGCGTGACCCTGACGCTGGCCCGGTTCCCGGGGGCAATGCTGCGGTCGATGTACCCGGCGCGCTCCAGCCGGTCGAGGCGGCTGGTCATCGTGCCCGCGGTGACCTGGAAGGCCTTCGCCAGCTGCCCCGGAGTGTGCTGGCTGCTGTCGCTGTGGGCCAGATGCCAGACGACCTCGCAGTCGCCGAGGGATACCCCGTGGCGGGCGGTGACGTGGTGCATGGCGCGTTCGTACTGCCAGGCGATCCGGATGATCCGCTTCGCGACGGCCTCGGTGACAGGGTCGGCGGCGGGGTGGCCGGCGAGCCCGTGGGCGAGTTCGCGCTCAACCGAGTCGGTCATTGGCTCATCCCTTCGCGGCACCCTAAGGACTTGACACCCAAACTGTTTGAGTATCAAACTCTTAGGTAGTCAAATTCTACCAAGGAGGTCACCCGATGGACACCGTAGCCTCAGCCGACGGAACGACAATCGCGTTCGACCGGTACGGGGACGGGCCGCCGGTCATCATGGCCGTGGCGGCGTTCAACACCCGATCGACCACCGATCCGCTGGCCAGGGCGCTCGCGCCGCAGTTCAGCGTGCTGAACTACGACCGGCGGGGGCGGGGCGACAGCGGCGACACCACGCCCTACGCGGTCGACCGGGAGATCGACGACCTCGCCGCGCTGATCGCGGCGGCTGGCGGGTCCGCCGCCGTGTTCGGCTACTCCTCCGGCGCCACCCTCGCGCTCAAGGCCGCCGCCGCCGGCCTGCCGATCAGCAAGCTCGCTCTGTACGAGCCGCCGTTCCGCACCGACGACAGCCATCCCGGGCTGCCTGCCGATTTCCCGGCGAAGCTCGCCGAACTGGTGTCCGCCGGCCGCCGCGGCGACGCGGTCGAGCTCTACCAGACCCAGGCGGTCGGCATTCCCGAGGACGTAGTCGCGCAGCTGCGCCACGCCCCGTTCCGCCCCGGGCTGGAAGCGATCGCCCACACCCTGGCCTACGACGCTGCCATCATCGGCGACCTGTCGCTGCCCGCGGGCCTGCTCGCCGCGGTCACCGCCCCGGCCCTGGTGATCAGCGGCGAGAACAGCCCGCCGTTCCTGCGCAACGCGGCCCGGGCCGCCATGGCGGCCCTGCCCAACGGGCGGCTCGCCACCCTCCCCGGGCAGACCCACGACATCAACCCGCAAGCCACCGCGCTCGTCATGGCCGAGTTCCTCGTCAGCTAGGTTCAGGCCTGGCCGGTCTCGAAACGGCTGATCTTGCTATCGGCAATGGTGAAGGCCCATGTGGTGCGCATTTCGCCCCAGGTGTCGTTGCGGTAGGCGGCGATCAGCGACCGGCCGCCGTCCCGCGCCGAGACCACGTCGAGGTGGCCGTGCACGGTGAAGATCTCCCGGTCGGCCCAGCCGGCCAGGTTGCGGTCGGTGCCGTCGTCCGACATCGTGGCGTCCGGGGCAAGCGCGGCGAAGAACGCCTCGCGGTCCCCCGCGTTGATGGCGGCGATCAGGGCCCGGACGGCGGGTTCGGTAACGTCGTTGGCAGCCATGTGTCCATGATGCCGGGCTGGGCGGGAGCCGGTGCCGGGCCTCAGGCGAAGCGGGCGATCTGGCGCATCTTGTTCATCGCGTCCAGCGCGGCGACTTTGTACGCCTCGGCCAGGGTCGGGTAGTTGAAGACGGCGTCGACGAGATAGTCGACGGTGCCGCCGCAGCCCATCACGGCCTGGCCGATGTGGATCAGTTCGGTCGCACCGGTGCCGAACACGTGGACGCCGAGCAGGGAGTGGGTATCCAGCGATACCAGGAGCTTGAGCACTCCGTAGGAATCGCCGATGATCTGCCCGCGAGCCAGCTCCCGGTAGCGCGAGACGCCCACTTCGAAGGGCACGTTGTCGTGGGTGAGCTGCTCCTCGGTCCGGCCCACGAAGCTGATCTCGGGGATGCTATAGATGCCGATCGGCTGCAGCTCGCTGACCTCGTGTAGCGGCTCGCCGCAGGCGTGGTGGGCGGCGACCCGCCCCTGCTCCATCGAGGTCGCGGCCAGGGCCGGGAACCCGATCACGTCGCCAACCGCGTATATGTGCGGCACCGCGGTCTGGTACGACTCACCGATCGCGATCCGGCCGCGCTTGTCGGCGGTCAGGCCGGCCGCGTCCAGGTTGAGGTGGTCGCTGGCGCCCTGCCGGCCGGCCGAGTACATGACCGTGTCGGCGGGGATCTTCTTCCCGCTCAGCAGCGTCGCGATGGCCCCCTCCGGGCGGGCCTCGACCGACGATACCGTCTCCCCGAACCGGAACGTGACCGCGAGGTCGCGCAGGTGGTACTTGAGCGCCTCGACCACCTCGACGTCGCAGAACTCGAGCATCCGCTCGCGCTGCTCGACCACGGTGACCTTGGTGCCGAGGGCGGCGAACATGGAGGCGTACTCGATCCCGATCACCCCGGCGCCGGCCACCAGCATCGAGCGCGGCACGCTATCCAGGTTCACGATGCCGTCGGAGTCGATGACGGTGCGCTCGTCGAACTCCACGCTGGCCGGGCGGGCAGGGCGGGTACCGGTAGCGATCACGATCTTGTCCGCGGTGGCCCGGCGGACCCGGCCCTCGCTGCCGTCGATCTCCACCGTGTGCGGGTCGACGAAGCTCCCCGTACCGGTCATGATCGCGACCCGGTTACGGGTGAGCTGGCTGCGCACCACGTCCATCTCGCGGCTGACCACATGAGTGGTGCGAGCGGCCAGGTCACCGATGGTGATCTCGTCCTTGACGTGGTAGCTCTGCCCGTACATCTCGCGCTGGTTGAGGCCGGTCAGGTACATGATCGCCTCGCGCAGGGTCTTGGACGGGATCGTGCCCGTATTCAGGCACACGCCGCCGATCATGTCCTTGCGCTCGATGATCGCCACCCGGCGGTCGAGCTTCGCCGCGGCGATGGCGGCCTTCTGGCCGCCAGGCCCCGAGCCGATCACCAGCACGTCGAAGTCGTACACGTGATCCAGTGTGACGACCTCAGGCCGCCTTTTGAACCCCTAGGGTCTGGCCGGCTCAGGAAGGCCGCGACAGCCTGGCCTCGGGCCGGGTCGGCTCGAAGAGCTCCACCGGGTTACCGGACGGGTCCTCCAGCAGGATTTGCTTGCCGCCCACGCCGGTGACGATCTCGTTGCGGAAGACAGCGCCCTGCGCCCGCAGCTCCGCCACCGTGGCCGCCAGATCGGGGACCTCGATCGAGAAGCGGTTCCAGCCGCCGGGCTCGGGCAGGCGTCCGTCCGGCATGGCCTGGCCGCCGCCGGGACCGCCGCCCGCCGCGCTGAGCACCAGCCGCAGGTCACCCCGGGCCAGCATGGCGAAGGTCGGCGCCGGGTGCATCACCTCGGAAAAGCCCAGGTTCCGGCAGTAGAAGTCGATGGCGGCATCGACGTCGTACACGATGTAGCGAACGCTCACGGTAGCCACGCCTTCAACCTACGCCCGCGGCACCACGATGCGCCGGTGCCCCGCTCACTCGTACGCCGTGGATGCCGCGTTCGTGCTGTTTCTCAGGCGATGCCGCCAGATAGCGGACATCCGTGAACCCGGCCTCAGCCCGGATCCCTGATGTACCTGCGCTTGCCGCACACTCCCGTGACCGCTGATCCGTCCCCGCTGGCCCGGCGCCCCTCGCGCATACTGCATGAATGCCGTGTTCATGCTGCCCCAGCGACATGGCTGCGGCAGCCATGTCGTTAGGGCCCGGTACGGGCGGTGCTGGTGTGATTGAGGCTTGCTTTGGGGTGGGTGGGAGCAAGTGGCGGCGGGGCACTGGCCGGCGGGGCGGCGGGGACCGAGGGGGGACCGAGGCGGGGTCCGGGGACCGAGGCGGGACTGGGGACCAAGGCCGGGGCCGGTGGCGTGGGGCCGGGGCGGGACCAGGGACGCGGGGCGGGATTTTGTCGGGGGATGTTCATCTTTGGATGGCCGGGGAAGGGGGGCGGGCCAACCGGATGGCAGCAAGGGAGCGTCCATGGCCCAGCCCGCGACGAACGGCAACAGCAACATTCTCAAAACGCTCGATGAACGGGTGCCGACCAGGTTCTACTGGCAGCTGACCCTGCTGGCCACGCTGGGCGGCTTCCTGTTCGGCTACGACACGTCCAACATCGGGTCGGCGCTGAACTTCGTCCCCTACCACCTGAAGGGCCTGGCCCTGGGCTACCTGGTCTCCGGGGCCTCGCTGGGCGCGGCCGCCGGAGCGATCCTGGCCGGCCCGGCCGCGGACCGGTTCGGCCGCAAGGCGCTGCTGGTCATCGACGCCGGCATCTACGCGGTCGGCTCGATCCTGTCCGCGGTCACCTGGCACACCTCGGTCCTGCTCATCGCGCGGACGCTGATCGGGGTGGCCATCGGCGCGGATTCCGCCATCGCCACCGCCTACATCGCCGAGTACGCGCCGAAGAACCGGCGCGGGGCGCTGACCATGCTCCAGCAGTGGATGATCACGGTCGGGATCCTGGTGTCCTACATCGTCGCGCTGATCATCTTCGCCCTGTGGCCGGCCAGCGCGGCCTCGTCCGGCTGGCGGCTGGTGCTCGGCCTGGGTGCCGTCCCGGCCCTGATCGGGCTGGTGATGCGCTCCCGCATGCCGGAGTCGCCCCGGTGGCTGCTCCGGCGCGGACGTTACGACGAGGTGCGCAAGGCCATGGCCACGCTCGGCGTGCAGAACGTCAGCGAGGACGACGTCCAGCGCGCCGCGGAGGTGGTGGAGCGGGTCGAGGGCAGCCGCGAATCGCGGCGCCGGGCCTGGACCCCCGGGGTGCGGCGGGCGCTGATCGTGGTCAGCGTGTTCTTCATCTTCCAGCAGATAACCGGGATCAACGTGCCGCTGTACTACGGGCCGCACCTGCTCGGGCCGTACTTCTCCGGCCCGTACGCCTCGCTGGTGGACACCACGGTGGCCGGGGTGGAGGTCACCTTGATCATGACCGCGGTCAACGTGGCCGCCACATACCTGGGCTTCCGGTGGATCGACAAGTTCGGCCGTAAGGTGCTGGCCATCGGCGGCTACACCGGCATGATCATCTTCGCGCTAGTCACCGCGCTCGGGCTGGCCTTCATGTCCGGCACGCCGCGGCTGGTCGTAATCATGATCGGGCTGGACTTCTTCATCGCCTCGTTCGCCGTCGGCGTCGGCGGCACCGGCTGGACCCTGCAGGGCGAGGTATTCCCCACCGCCGTCCGCGGCCAGGCCGCCGCGTTCTGCGCGATGATCGACTGGCTGGCCAACTTCCTCATCATCGAGGTCTTCCCGGTCACCCAGAACGCGATCAGCCTGGGCGGCGTCATGGTCGTCTTCGCCGGGCTGTGCGCGCTGGCCATCGTGTTCGTGTGGAAGTTCCTGCCGGAGACCAAGGAACTGCCGGTCGAGGAGATCGTCCGGGTCTTCGAGAAGCAGCAGGAACAGTCCGTGCTGCACAAGGTGACCTGAGCCGACAGCACACGGCGCCTGAGGCGGCCAGCGGGTACCGCCTCAGGCGCCAGGTCGTGCCCGGCCCGTGGCCGCCTACAGGGGCGGGCCCGCGGTCAGGGTCATGTTCGCCGTCTTGTGCTGGCCGGAGGGGGTGACCCAGGTGAGGGACACCGTGTCGCCGGGCCGGAACTTCGACAGCGCGTTGTGCACGGTCGGCGGCGCGCCGATCGCCTGGCCGTTCAGGCTGGTGATGACCGATCCGGCCGTCATGCCCGCGGCCGCCGCCGGGCCGCCGCAGATCGTGCCGACGACCAGGGTGCCCGAGCCCACCGGGGCGATCGGGTCCGGGACGGGCAGGTTGGAGTCGTTGGTGTAGCAGTTCTGGCTGCCGCTCGAGCCGTTGCCGCCGAAGCCGTTCCCGCCGCCGAATCCGCCGAAGCCGCCGTTGTTCTGCTGCTCCTGCGACTGGGCCTGCTGCTGGGGGTCGCTGCTGGTGCCCGGGCCCACGTAGATCCCGATGAACGGCGGGTAGCCGATCGAGATGGTGGAGCTGGCGTGGCCCGCCGCGATCTCCCGGGCCACCGAGAGGGCGGTGTTGATCGGGATGGCGAAGCCGGCCGCCGCCTGCTGATCGGGGAACCGGACGTCATTGCCGGCGGTGTCCATGCCGATGACCCGGCCGGCCGCGCTGACCAGCGGGCCGCCCGAGTCGCCTGACACGACGCCCGCGTCGGTCTGCAGCATCCCGTGCAGCGTCTCCGAGGTGACCGCGCCGCCCTGGTCGCTGGCGGTGATGGTCCGGTCGACCCCGGTGATGCGGCCGGGCGCCGGGACGATCTGATTGCGGCCGTCGGCGTTGCCCAGGGCGGTCACCGCGTCGCCCGCCTTGACCTTGCTGGAATCGCCGAGCGGGACCTGGTGCAGGCCGGACGGGTTCTGCAGCCGGATCAGCGCGATGTCGCCGGTCATGTCGTAGCCGACGACCTTGGCCTGGAAGTTCTGGCCGGTGGCCGCCACCGTCGCCGTGATCTTGGTGGCGTTCTCGATGACGTGGTTATTGGTCAGCACCAGGCCGCTGCCCGCGTTGATCACCATGCCGGTGCCCGCGGCCCGCTCGCTGCTGTACTGCAGCGTGGTGTTGATGATCACGATGCCCTGCCCGACCTTGGTCAGGCTGCCGCCGACCGCGCCGGTCCCGCCGTTGCTCGGCATGGGCACCGCGGTGCTGGGCAGCGGGACGGGCGCACTGGGCTGCGCCGACGGCGCGGCCGTGGAGTTCGACGCCGGGTGGTACAGGGCCACCACCGAACCCGCCCCCAGGGCCCCCGCCACCAGCGCTACGGCGATGTAGCTCAGCAGGCCGACGCGGCGTCTGGGCGGAGGCGGAGGCATCGGGGGCATCGGCGCGGTATGCCCGTAGTCTCCCGGCGGTGGCTGGCCGTAGCCGCCGTACCCGCCGTAGCCGCTGGAATCCTGCATCTGCATCACGCCTTAGGTGTGGGCGTCAGGGATGGCTCTTCCAGTGAGCACCACGAACCTGATGGATAGCTGAAAGCACGCTGCAGATTCACGTTATCAGCCGAGATTTCTCTCAGCTCGACGACGCCGACGCCCGCGGGAAGGGTGGAGCGGGCACGGCCTGCCTGGCCTGGAGGATCTTGAGGCCCAGCTGGCCGGCCGCCTTCGCGGTCATGACCGCGCGCAGCCGCGGCCACACCTGCCGCTCCTCGAAGTCGAAATGCTCCCTGGCCGCCTGGGTGAACGCGCTGAGCAGCCGCTCGAACTCCGGCTGGCAGACGTCCAGCTGGTCCAGTTCGGCCAGCAGGGCCATGATCTCGAGCTCGGCGCAGATGGCCCGGTCGGCGAGCTGGTCGCCGCCGGGAACATGCCCGCGCACGGCCGGCCAGACGCAGGTCAGCTCGATCTCCTCGTGCTTGGCTTCCTCGATGATCAGCTCTTCGGTCATGATCTTGCGCAGCATGAGCTGGTCCTCGGTGGCACCCGTGGCTGCGGTCGGACCCTTCTCGAGCTCGGCTAGGGCTTGTCTTATCTCCTCGTGGTCCTCGACCAGGACATCGAACACGTCCTCCATCGGTTCCTCTCCTCCTTGCGTGTCACCTCGCCGGAGTGCGCTCCAACTTCCCGCCTGGGTATCGGTCTAACCGCCGCAGGCGGGAGTGGTACGGGTGGTTCTACCGGGAAACACGAGGTCACAGCGGGCGTAGGCACGTAGTACGCGGCGTTGAAGGTGCCGGCACCCGCAGACAATGTATCTCGCGAGGAGCGCCGGACAACGGCGCTTCGCGCCGAATCCCGCGCGTGGCTTGCGGACCGAGTCTCACCAGGCAGATCGCGTTTCGCTCCGCACCGGGCGTAGCCCGGCAACGCGGAAACATCAGATGATTACGCCGTTACCAAGGCTCGCACCAAGGCCCGTTCGGGACAAAAAGCCCTTTAGCGGCCGACCGCGGACGCAAGCTCGCCGACGAAGTACCTGGCGTCCACCGTGCCCACCCCGGAGGCGAGGTCGTAACCGGGCCCGGCGGTGAAGCCGCGCACCGTGTGCCGCCGCCCGCCCTGGGTGAACGACACCGTGTTATTGCCCTTGGTGACGTCCACGATGCCGCGGTCGTGCGCGGCCGCCAGCCGGTACAGGGCCGGGTTGACCGGCCCGAGCGGATGACCGGCCACCTGAGCCGCCAGCGCGACGATGCCGGCGAACAGCGGCGTGGCCTCGCTGGTGCCGCACGCCGGGGACCAGCCGGCCGGCGCCCCGCCGAACGTACCGTAGGTGTCCACCGACCCGTTGCAGGCCGCGCTCATCGATATGTCGGGCACGCCGCGGTGGCGGCCGACGGCCTGCGCGGCCCCGTTCTGGTATCCGGGCCGGCCGAACAGGACCGAGCGGCCGCCGCCGCCGGCCAGCGGGTTCGGGCCCGCGTTGCCGACGGCGAACTCGTTCGCGGCCCGGTTGTAGGTGTCATTCCACGCCGTCGGCGCGGCGGGCTTGCCGGTCGCGGTGACATGCAGCTGGGTGCCGCCGACCGCGGTCACCAGGGGGTCGCTGTCCGGCCACGAGGTCACCGGGAACGGGTAGTACGTGCTCTCGTCGAGCTTGACGTCGGCGGCGCCCGAGTCGCCCGAGGCGGCCAGCACGGTGATGTGGTTCCTCGCGGCGAGCTGGTAGACGCCGCGCAGCGCCTCGATCGCGGCCCGGCCGGGGAAAGTCTGCTCGGTGGCGCTGAAGCTCTGGCTGATCACGTCGCCGAGGTGGTGCCTGATCACGTACTCCTCGGCCTTGACGATCTGCGGGAAGCCGTGCACGCCCTCGGTCTCGGACACCGGCGTCTCGACCAGCAGGAGGCTGGCGCCCGGGGCGATCGTGTGCGCGTACTCCACGTCCAGCGTGGTCTCGCTGGCCCAGCCGACCATGTCGGAATTGTTCGGGTCGTAGCCGGGCACCCGCCCGGCGGGCTGGATGATGGTGAACTTCGGCGGGGCCGGCAGGCCGAAGGCCTGATCGAACACCTTCAGGTCGTTCCTGATCGTCGGGGAGCCGAACGAGTCGACGATGACGATCGTCCTGCCCCGGCCGGTGACGCCGCTGGCGAACAGCGAAGGCAGGTTATACGCCTGCTGGATTTGGGCCGGCTCGTAACACGCGACCTTGTAGAGTTTCTCACAGTCAGCAGTGGTCGGCGGACTGGCCTGCACACGGCCGGCATGCTGCACGCCGGGCCGGACGGCCACGTCGGCCAGGGCTGCGACTGAAGGCCCGGACAGTGAAGACCCGGACAGTGAAGACCCGGACACTGAAGACACTGAGACAGGTGATCTGGCAGGACCCGAAGCCGCAGGGCTGGTGCTGGCCAGGGCGGCGGCAAGCCCGCACATGCCGACCGCGATGGTCGCCAGCCGCGGTACACGCACGAAAACGTCTCCCTCCACCGGCCCTGATGACCATAACACTCATAATCGGACCTGAAGAACACGATCCAACGCCAGGATCGGCCGGCTCGCCCGCGCAGAATACCGGCTGTACGCTTAGCGAACGTCGCGTGGCGGGCGAATCTTAAGGCGGGTTTGGGGAAAAGTACAGTGTCGTATCGGATTGAGGGGCGTCACGTTGACCTGTGAAAGGCACGGAGGGGAGCAGGATGCGCTTCCGGGGTAGCGTGGCGATCGATCTCGGCACCGTGAACACGCTCGTCTGGGTGGCCGGCCGCGGCATCGTGCTCGAGGAGCCGACCGCGATCGCCATCGATACCGGCGTGGGCAAGGTCGCCGCGGTGGGCGAGGCGGCGGACGCGCTGGCCGACAAGGAACCGCAGGACATCGAGGTGATCCACCCGCTGCGGGACGGGGTCATCGCGGACCTGGACGCGACCGCGGCCATGCTGCACGCGTTCTTGCGCCGGACCCGCCGGTTCTCGCTGACCCGGCGGGACGCGCTGGTGTGCGTGCCGAGCGGGGCCACCCCGGTCGAGCGGCGGTCCATCGTCGCCGCGCTGAGCGTCCGGCGGCCCCGGTACAACGTCCGGCTGATCGACGAGCCGGTGGCCGCCGCGGCCGGCGCCGGGTTCGACCTGACCGGCGGGGCGGGCGGCTTCGTGGTCGACATCGGCGGCGGCACCACCGAGGTCGCGGCGGTGGCCGGCTGGCGGGTGG
>WNGJ01018351.1_pt1 | contig 11548 bp, 12 predicted proteins | sample 5400611 | NCBI WGS metagenome assembly WNGJ01 (sample SAMN13153375, study PRJNA577476) | soil metagenome | isolation source: 40 cm soil or saprolite under Garry oak tree replicate 1 | place: USA:California | collected 2016-06-15 | reverse complement strand
CGGTCTGATCGGGCTCTGCCACCCGTCCATGCCGTACTCTTTCCAGTCGTAGTGGACGTCCTTCGGATCGACTTTGGCGTCAGCGATGATCACTCGTGTGAGCTCGGCGATCGCTTCCTCCTCGGTGAAGAACGCCTTGCTCTTCAGTCGGTCCGGACGCTGCAACGGCGTGTACGTCGCATCCAGGTAATAGCCGCTGATATCGGGATCGCCCCACGGCGTCTTGGGCGGGGTGAAGTTCTGGGCAGCCTGCGCCTGCTTGAAGGCCGCCACCGCCGCCGCGATCGCCGCTTGCGGATCGACCACAGTCGGATCGAACGCCTTGGTGCCCGAAGGAACTTGCGCGAGGAGCCCAGGCGACCACCACGCGACAACCATGACAAGGGTGACGCTGACCAATACGACGGAAACTCGAGTACGCATCGACATACCTCCAGTTTGGCGTGCTACGGAACCAGCTCCAGCAGCAAGGGGCTATTCTCCCGCAGAACGAGGTCAGATGGTAGCATTTCCTTGCAAGACCGAGGATTCCGAAAACTCACCTTGGGCTGGCGACTTGTCCATTCTGAATGAATATGCTAACGCCGCCACTGAAGTGCAGCGTCTCGCCCGTGCTGGTGATGATGGAAACCGTTGGCGAACCGAACTGCCTCACGACCTGCTCACGGGGTGTCCCGATCGGGGGCAGGCCCGCCACAAAAACGGTCTGTCGCGGAATGAGAACCTGGCCCGGAACGAAGCCAGGAAAGAGAGTCCGTCCAGGGACGATGATCTGCCCCGGAGCCACGATCTGGCCCGGAAAGAAGACCTGTCCGGGCACGAACACCTGGGGAACCGCGCAGCAACCAAATGGCACGCGACCGAAACCGGGAGCTACTCCGAATCCGCCGGGGTTCACAATGGAGGGCATTTGAGCCGCAGGAAAACCAAACGTCGACGCTACCCCAAATGGCACCGGCAGGGGTTGGCCGAAACCGGGGGTGACGACGGGGGCGCGGAATGCCGGCGCGACTCCGACCCGAAATCCAATTCGTTGCGCCATCACATTTCCGACACGAGAACCACCACCAAAGCGGTAAACAGGGCAAGCATACAAGCTCTTCGGTTATTCATAGACCACCTGTCAATCAGAATTAATAGCTTCGATACTCAGGTTCGGTCAGACTTGGCCCGACTACAGTTCCGGCGACAATCTTTAACGCTTCGACCACCTGAACGGCCTGGACGTGCTTCAGCCAAAGGTTGTGGCAGTCATCGCCACTGCACCTGTCGATAGCCGACAGGCTTTGCAAAGTCGGATTTCAACGCTGCGATACCGAAGGGTGTCATTCCTAAGACGAACGTTCCTTCGCGCGGATCCGCGAAATAGAACATCGCGTAGCCGGCAGGGTAGAACACCAGATCGCCGGTTCGGGGTTGGGTGGTTGGCGGCAGTTTGTCATACAGGCTGCGACTGGCATCTGACAGCGATTCACCGGGCCGCAACTCGATTCCCGAGGCACGCTTTTGCCTCAATATATACACAGCGAAACTCGGAGAATCGAACCCTTCCTGGGGAGATTGCCCGCCAGGCTTCCATTTGATACGCCGCTGGCGGAGATCGAGGAGGTCCAGCAGCAGGCTTTCGTTACCAGGGAAATGGCTGGCCAATTCTTTGGCGTTCACATAATCGATAGTGCGCACGGCTCGGCTCAGGTTCACAGCTTCGGAGAGTGCCTTTTGCGCCTCGGCCAGCTGAGCCTGCAACTCAGTCACCTGGTTTTTGTAGTTTTCGGTGTCCCCTTGCAGCGATTGTGACTGGGTCTTGTAGGTCTCTGCATTTTTCTTCAATGTGTCAATCTGAGTGGTGTAAGTCGCCGCCTCGGTTTTCAAGGCGTCCACCTGCTTTTGGGCGTTTCGTACGCTCGAGGCCGTGTAACCGAGCAGGACAACGGTGAGCGCCACAGGCAGGAGCGAATACAATACGGCGCGGCTCCGCTCAGACTTCTCTCGGCGTTCGATGCGCTCGAGCAGGACGGGAAGTTGGTCGCCAGGCGTTAACGAAGTCGAAACTTTCATCCTAGCCTCCCTGAACCATAGCGAAATACTGATCGAAATACTGATCGAGCTTTGCGTCCGGACTCAGGCCGCCCACTTGCTGGTGTTGGTAGCCAAGAAGCAAGGAATTCAGGGCAACGATCTTGTCACGGCGACTGAAGAAAATGGGAATGAAGCCGCTGGCGGCGACCAGTGTCCCGCCCAACGTCTGGCCGGTTTTCAAGGTTCCCGCGAGAATCAGGCCAGGATTCACGAAACTCAGAATGACCACCGTGATTCCCAGTACGAAGAGCATCGCAGCCAGAGCTGTTTGCAAACGCAGAGTAATTTGCTGGCTAGCAACGGCGATCTTTAAAAACTCTATTTTGGCGTGCATGTCCATTGAAGCTGTCCCCCCAAATCGGCGGAAGTATATTCTCGTGGACATTTTTCGCGCCACTTTCTTAACTACTTTTTTAATTTTTTGAGTACTATTGCCGCCTCAAATTTGGGAGGACTACCGGTATGGAAACATCAGGAGCAATGCCTCAGCCGCCGCCTCAAGCCATCATTACTTCTGCCGCAGTTCTGCCGCGCTAAGACGAAGCTTTTCGAATACGATGGGTTTTATTTTCAATCGCGATCCGATTTCCCAAGCTGGACGTCGCGGGTTCGATTCCCGCTTCCCGCTTTTTACTTTCAATAACTTGCGAACGCCTTCAAATTTTGTACCCGTACGCCGGAGCACTTGAAAGTTGCTCCATCATGGAGATTTAGCCTGAAAACAACTCTCTCGCGGGAACAACGCGAACTGGTGTCGTCACTCGCGAATCGGTTCGGGATGATACGTGGGGTTCGGGCCGTCGTGCTCGGGGGATCGCATGCCCGCGACGCGCTCAGGCGTTGGAAACCTCTTTACGGACAAGAGCGATCGACGTGGAACACCCGACCCTCAATCTCCGGCCGTTTTTCTTCTGTTGACAGGGCACTCTCTACCCCGCGTTGCACCAGCTCGAAAAGAAAGGGCATATCACTGCTGAGTGGCGGACCGCCGGGAACGGCTGGGAGAGAGATACGGAGGCTTTTTATCGCTCGCTCGGCGATCCCGGCCAGATCGCTCGGAGCTTCCGCAAGTCTACAGACACGACCGCGCGATACTTCGCACTTCCGTATTCTTTCGACTCTGGCAGTGTTCAGTCTGCTTTCGGCAGCCATACTCGCGGTGCAAACCGGCGTGGCAATAGGATTCGGAGTCCCGGCGCTGACGGTCCTCGCCAGCCGGCACACTGCGATCGAGGCACTGGACATTTTTTCCACGGTCGTTGCTTATGTGGGCTTCATCTTCGTGCGAATCGGCGTGCCGCTCGACCTGCTGGTGATGGCGCTGACGGTCGCCATCGCGCCCATCGCTTTTCCGTTCTGACGCAATTGACGAGTCTTTTGTGGGCTGGATTCGTATTGTTATGATTGTCGCGTCGGGGCTGGCGACACTGAGTGCCGCAACCGCGCAGTCGATGATCGAACGGAACCCCAAAGAGTAGATACGAATGATTGAGCCCCGACAGGTTATCTGCGTTATTCTGTTTCGACGACAAATTACATGGAAAGTGAAATGAGCAAAAAAGAACTCGGCGGCACCATCGACAGCTGGTGCGGCAAATGCAAAATGATCCTCGCGCACACGATCGAAGCCATGGTGGGCGACAAGCCCGCGCGCGTGCATTGCAACACCTGCAATGCAGTTCACACATACAAAGCCAATGTACCAGGTAAAGCTGCTGCGTCGGGCAAGGCGCGCCCGAACCGCTATAAGACGCTGATCAAGGGCAGCGACATGGCGGCGGCGAAGATCTACTCACCGAAGGAAAAGTACGAGCCTGGCGACGTCCTGCAGCATCCAAGCTTCGGCGTTGGAGTCGCGACAGCCGTCAAGGACGGGACGAAGGTGGAAGTGCTTTTTGAGGGTGGATCAAAACTGTTAGTCCACAGTCTGTAGTATCCAAAACGTTCGGGTCGTTACAAGCGCGCAATTGGGCGTGATAGGCTGCCCGATGCGAGCGGGTCGGAACATCTTCGTTTCTCCTCATTTCCATCGCCGGCTGGCTGAATCAGCGTCAACAGCGATTCGCCCAATATCTCATTGAGGAGAATCGCGTTCGTCGCAGGAGTACGGATATCGGGATACGTGGGGCGTAACAGCAAAGTTTCCCGACGGAGAGAAGCACCCGTTTTTGTCAGGTTTTCTTCAGAGGCAGCTGCGCTATTTCGAACGAATTGGATCTTAATCAGCAACTCGATAGATCGGTGCCGGGTTGAAGTCGATTATCTGCAAACCGGCTACGGGAAAGCTCCACTCGTCAAGACTATTAGAATTCGTAGTCAAAATGCGCGACTTGCTTGCCGCTGTGAATGGTGACGAGGGCATTATGAACCCCTAACGACCAGAGAAGCGATCGAATGTAGTTTGTGATTTTCGGGCCGTCCAGATCGCGTGTGAAGGAGGCGTGTACATAGTGCATCTCTCCCGTTTTGGTGATCAGCATCGTGCCGATGTTTTCCTTGCCTTGGAAGAAATGCCACCCGTCGGTCGTCTCTGTACGGATGAAACGCGAAAGGGCGAGGGTGTAGTCCGAATTTGCGAACATCAGGAAATATTCCTCGGGGCGGCTCATCACTTCAACTTCCAGTAATCGTCGCAGTCGGCCATTGCTACTTGCTTCATAAGCCACGTAGCGCTTCGCAAGACTCGTGCTCGCGCATAACGGTTCGACAGTGGGTCTCTGTCGCTCGCCATCCTGCACGCCTCATCATCTTGTTAGCATAAGACGCTGGGGATTAATAGCCGCTGCGAAAAACGTATCGATGACGAACCAAGAAACTTCACATATTTTTCCGGATTTTTCTTAAGCGCGGTCTACTCTCGACTCGATGCGCGGGTCTGGAATCAACCACAATATGGCGACGAGGACGTATAAAACAGCAAATACAAGTTCGCCCAGAGTATGTTGCCGTTGACACGCTCACTTGTTATGGAGCATGTGGTGATGGTTGTTCCAATAAATCCCCGAGAAAATGAAACTCAACAAATACAAAAGCAGTGTCGGAATTGTGGACTGGAGGGCGCGCCAGTCCGTTCCTTGCGGCGTTTTCAGTTCCAGCACCATGATCGTGATTAGAATTGCGATGACCCCATCACTGAATGCTTCCAACCGTCCTTTATCCGGACAATCGGAATGCGTCCGATGCCGCAACAAAATTGGGTATTCAGATCGGCGTGGATATAGCCGCTAATATCCTGAAGGAATTTTCACCGGAATTAAATCGGCTGCTCTCGCGAAAGCGCAGGTCGAAGGTCGGCGGCGGACACTGAGCTCACGCGGGAGTGCCTGCTCCGGCGGGGCTGTGGATTCCACGCACGTCGAATTGGTGGCTGACTCCGGACCCGCGAATCAAGGTCGAAAGCAAACCGATAAACGCCGCGTTCAGCGGTTGAACTATTTTAGGCGTTGAATAGTCCAGATTTCGCTTCATCTTGGCAACGGGTTTTTACAGAGTTGTGGCCGCTGGATTACAAATCGGAAAAGTTCTAGGTGGGTTTCTTGACTCCAGCCCGCGGGCTAGTGTCAGGAACTTCTATCGAGAAAGCCTGGCGGCATGCCGACTGGCACGAGGAATTCGTTCGGGCGTCCGGCAAAGCGGTTTTCCAGCTCCATTTCTTCGACGAACTCGCCGGCCCCCGGTATGGAAGAAATGAATCGGCGGAACGCGGTTCCACCACATGATCGCGCTGGCGTCCTCTGGATGAATTTTTGTCCAGACGATTCAACTAGAACAGGTGTGCGTGCGGATATGAACTTCAAAATCCTTGCGCGTCCTGTCTGCAAGGTCTGCGGCTATCCCTACGGTGTTCAGCAGATGTCGAAAATCCTCTTTCCCTGTGACACCGACCTGAGCGACTAGTGATGCGACAAGCGAGGCATACAACGTCGTGGCATCACTCCACTCATTAAGGAGCTTGTTGCGAATTTCGCAGAGATCCATCCCTGGTTTACCTTCCCTCGCCGATTGTCCTTAATCGGCTTCGCGACGCGTGACTCCCTCACAAGTCGACGAATCTTATAAGTAAATCTCATACTTGAACTTTTGTAAACCACGTTTTGGTGTCCAAAATCAGATTTGTTACAAAATACCCTTCTGCACATGGAATGGGCCGATGCCCGCGTCTGGACCTCAGCGTTTCGTGCGCCTCCAGCGATCACCGATCCGATCATTCGTGATCGCCTGTTTCACATCCATGTTGTTCAGTGGGCGTTCCTCCACTTCTGGCTCGATCGGCCCTTGCCGTCCCCTTCTCAAAAATCGCGAGGGCACAAAGTTGGAGTGTTTATGAGGCTGAACCATGCTTGCAGCCATGATTGTCTATTACATATGTCTCCTATCCTTTGGTTGGTACTCTGGATCGCAGGAATGCAGGCCCGCGGGGCTACACGTCCCGATGCCGTCCCGGCGCGCGCGTCGATCGAGGGACGAGTGTTCAGGGCCGGAGCCGCAGCCGGCACGCAGCAGCAACTGCCGGACGCTCGCGTTGAATTGAAGCCCGGCAATGTCGTCACGTTCACGAATGTGAACGGAGCTTTCGTTTTTCGCAACGTGGCACCGGGCCGTTACGCCATTTCCGTATCTCGCGACGGATTCATCCCGCAAGAGGACCGAAAGCGGGGCCTTACTGTTTCCGGGCTAAGTGTCACGGTCGCTGCGGGGCAAACGCTGAAAGACATTACGCTGCCAATGGTGCCGGCGCCTGCCCTGGCAGGAACGGTGTTCGATCCGCACGGTGAGCCGCTGGCCGCAGCGCTGGTGCGGGCATATCAGCGCGTGTACACGCCTTATGGAACGCAGCTCAAAATCGTAAAAAAAGGTATGACGAATGATCTAGGTGAGTTCCGGCTCTTCGGTCTGAACTTCGGCGCTTGTGTCGTCAGCGCCGGATACGGCGACCGCGACCGCGCGTCAGCGGTCGGAAAGACGCAGTTGAGCGCCAACGTGTCGAAGGCCGATGACGGCTATGCCACTGCGTTCTACGACGGAACCGACGACATGTCACGGGCAGCGGCGGCGCAACTCGCGCCGGGCCTCGACGCGAGTTCGCTGAATATCTATCTCCGTGACTCAGCTCGATTCAAAATTCGCGGACAAGTGCTGCCGATCATCGCTGAAACGAAGATCATTGTGGCTCCGAAAGGGAGCGACCTCTCGGAAGCCGACTACTTCATTCAACCTGACGCGAGCGGCGCGTTTGAGATTCGCGGACTCTCGACCGGCTCGTATGTCCTGCTTGCGACGGCGGCCGCCGGCACTCTGTCGTCCGATGTAATGACCATCAACATCACCGACAGCGACATCGTTGGAGTGCGTCTGGCTCTGCAGGAAACGATGTCTGTTTCCGGGAGTTTGGTTTTGGAAGGCAGCCCCAGAGCGAATCTTTCCGGATATCACGTCAAGCTGGTGCGCAGCAGCACGGAGTTTGAGCAAAAAATCGATACTCGTCCGGCGCCTGACGGCACATTCACTCTTGAGCGCGTCGTATCGTTAGCGGAGTACGACATCGTGGTCGAGCCGCTCTCGCCGGGCACCTACGTCAGGAGTCTAAAGACCGGCGGTCTCTCAATCCTCCAGGGCAGGTCTCGACTTCTTCCGATGCAGCCGCTGCAGATCGTCCTCGCGATGGCAACGAACGGCCTGGATGTCCATGTGTTTACCGGGCCCGATGCTGTAGCCGGAGCACAAGTCGTCCTCATTCCCGATGTGTTGATGCGGCGGCGGGGCGATCGATACATCACAGGTTTCACCAACGAATCCGGCGATGTACGTCTGGGCGGCGTTCCCTCCGGCCGGTACGTGGCGTACGCGTTTGAGCAGATCGAGCCCGGCGCGAATTACGAACTGGCATACAGCCCGGCGGCCGAAAATCGTTTCAGAGACCACGCAGTTGTTTTGACCGTCGGCGAGGGCGGCACAAAAGCAATTCAGTTGAAGGTCATACCTGCAGCGGAAACGGCAGGAGGCTTTTGATGAGATCGCTGGCGGCCGGATTTGTAGTCGCACTTGCAGCACTGCAGCTGGCACCGGGCGCAGGCACGATCGCTGGAATCGTGATCAAAGCAGGCACTGCCATCCAGCAGCCATTGTCAAACGCGCGTCTCGAACTCAGCGGCGGTGGGGGCCCTGTGTTGATTACTCGAACGGCTACGAATGGCGGTTTCGTCCAATTTGGCCCAAGGCGAGTATCGGTTAGCCGTCACTCGCGATGGATTCATCCGGCAGGAACTTTCAAAGAAGATCATCCTCGGCCGTGGCCAACAGATCCAAAACATCCGGTTTGAGCTGGATCCGGCACCAACTGTGACCGGTTGGGTTTTGGACAGCTTCGGTGAGGCCGTATCCAACATCATGGTTGAAGCCTTGGGTCGAACCTACGACGTGCGCGGCAACCCTCGATTCGCCCGAGCGGCGACGGCAGTCACAGACGACCTAGGGGACTACCGTATCTTCTGGCTCGATACCGGCGAGTATTTTTTCTATGCCGCGTCAGCTCCTTCCGATCCTTCCGAGCCTGAGCCGACACGCGTTTTCGAGCCGACCTACTCCCCGGGCGTCAGCACGCCGGACGACGCGAAGTCGCTCCGCTTGGATATCGGCCGCGAGGTACATGTCGACTTTCGAATGTCACGTCGCGTCGCATTGTGGACGGTGAGCGGTCAAACGATGAGTGCCCTGACAGGACGATCCGTCGGAGCTTCGATCACGTTAACGCCGCCCGCGGAAGATCCGAGTTTTTCGCGATACCACGCACAGAGTTCGGCAACGGGTCCGTACCCAGGACAGTTTTCGATGGAGAATGTCCTGCCGGGTTCTTACATCATGATCGCGAAAAGCGGATCCGGCGACCGGGAAATCACGTCCATCCAGCGCATCGTACTTCGCCCTATACCTTACGCTCCGGTTCGTCCTCCGGACTATAACAGCACGTTCACATTGAGTCCTCCATTCTCGCTCAATGGCCGGCTATTCGTCGAATCACGCGAAAGTATCGATCTTCACGAAGCGGCGGTGACTCTGTTATCGGTCGATCCCGATTTCCCACCGCCGCGCAGCGCGCCCGCACGGCCGGAAGGGCAGTTCACGCTCAACGGCGTCGTGCCGGCAAGTTACGTCCTCGAGATCTCCAATTTGCCGCAGGATCTCTACCTCAAGGCTGCGCGATTCGGCGCCGATATTCTCGACAAACCACTCACCGTCGACACACGAAGTGCGGCAACTCCTCTCCAGATTCTATTGGGCTCCGATGGCGGTCGCTTACGCGTCGCGGTCTACAACGGCAAAGGCGAGCCGTACTCCGGAGCGCAAGTCGTACTCGTCCCGGATGCCGTGCGTCGCCATCGCAGAGAACATATCGCGTCACGACTTCCGGCGAAGACGGACGGGCCATCCTGCGGGGAATTCCGCCAGGAAGCTACAGGCTACTTGCATGGGAGCATATCGAGGCCAACGCCTACTTGAATTCGGACTACCTGCAGGCCTACGAATCGTTCGGCATTCCACTCATGATCGCGAGCGGTGAGAATCCTGCGATTTCGGTTCGACTGATTCCGAAGGAGTGATTGAACCCGTCACCCGGCATTGGTGTCATGTGGCGTTTCCTCCGCCCTATGCCGGGAAGCGAAAGTCCCAGTTCGTCCTGTTACACATCAGCATCCCAGAGTCGCTTGCGAAAGTACTCCTTCCAACCATCCGGAAGGGCGGGCAACTGCGTGGCGCGGCGAAGGAGGTCCTGGTTCTCGGAATCGACCGTATAAAGATTCACGATATCCGTAATCGTCAGCCCGCCTTCCTGCCGATCCACAAAATGAATCGGATCGCCCACTCCGACTTCTCCTTGGCGAAGCACTGCGAAGTAGAACCCCGTGCGCTTGCTCTTAAGAAAGCGCTTGACCATGTCCATTTGATCAAAGCGAATGCCTAGTTTGAAACACGGCATTCGCGGCTGCTTTACGACGAACTCAGCCGAACCAATCTGGACACGATCCCCAACGCGGATGTGATCCTCGAGGAGTCCTTCGGTGGTGAAGTTCTCGCCGAAAGCACCCCACGGGAGAGGGACATCAGGAAGGTTGCTGCGCCAATACGAGTAGTGCTCGCTCGGGTATGCATACACAGCCTTATCCGCTCCGCCGTGGACGGAAAGATCCGATTGCCGATCGCCTTCGACGTTCAGCTTTGAAACGAAAGTCCGCTGAGCCACAGGATCTTTCCAGATGGAGGTCTGCACCACCTTGCCCTGCCAATTGACGTTTCGTGGACGTCCGACATTGACTGAAATTAGTTTCATCGTCGGGTTTCTACCTATCACTCGAATGCAATGATGGACCAGTGAGGAAGGCCGTGACGCGATGCGTCGCGGACCTCCCAACTCCCGATGAAAAGATCAAACGCCAGGTAGTGCACCCAACCGGCGAGCAGTATCCATTCGTTGGCAAAAAGGGCTTGAACATCCGTGAGCGTAGCAAAACCTCCCTTCGCATCGGATCCTGAAGATAGGTCTTGCTCGCAGGTGAGGACCGAGTTTTTCAGTGGTCGACTACTTTCGATCTTCCTGGGGTTCGCGACGCACTTTCTTCCGGCTGCGTTTCCGAGCTAACGCTTGTTTGATGCGTTTCTTTTCTCCCGGCTTCAAATAGAAGGAGTGTTTTTTAACTTCCTTAATAATGTCTTCCTGCATCACCTTACGCTTAAAGCGGCGCAACGCATTTTCAATGGATTCACCTTCGTGAAGCCTAATCTCCGCCATTCCATTCCTCCGAATTTCCGATCCATTATCAAGATGGCTTTGAATGGAAGTCAACTTACTCCAGATGACCCGAAAACCGCTAAAGGACAATCGCGCTTTCCGCGATAAAAGGCGCACATTTATACGCGACAGCCGCTGGAGAAGCAAGGTATCCTGATTTCCTATGATGAAGAAGACGATCCATTTTCTTGCGCTCTCCTTTTGTTTCTGTTCGATGATTGCCTGCGCACGAACTTCGGGTCCCGATGCTTCTGCGTCGCCGAAGCTCGACACCGAGGACCAAAAGACCTTGTATGCGCTGGGGCTCCTGCTAGGAAGGAACATCAAGCCGTTTGCCCTGAAACCGGAGGAACTGGCGATCGTCAAAGCGGGTCTCACCGACGCCATTACGGACACGAAGCCGCAGATTGAGATCGAGACGTATGGGCCGAAGGTGAACGAATTGGCACAGAAGAGGGCGGCCGCCGGTGCGGATGACGCAAAGAAGAAGGGACAGGAGTTCGTGGAGAAGGTCTCGAAGGAAAAAGACGCAACCAAAACTCCATCTGGAATCGTGATCCGGACGATCACGGCGGGGACCGGAGGAAGTCCTACGGCGGCCGACGTGGTAAAGGTTCACTACGAGGGCAAGCTCATCGATGGCACAGTTTTCGACAGTTCGATCAAACGCGGCGAGCCTGCCGA
>WNGJ01018969.1_pt1 | contig 11549 bp, 10 predicted proteins | sample 5400611 | NCBI WGS metagenome assembly WNGJ01 (sample SAMN13153375, study PRJNA577476) | soil metagenome | isolation source: 40 cm soil or saprolite under Garry oak tree replicate 1 | place: USA:California | collected 2016-06-15 | reverse complement strand
GCGAAGGATGTGGATCCGCTGATCAGACTCGGGCAACGATCGCCTCGGCCGTGCGCTCCAGCCCTGCGGCGAGGTCGATGCGGGGCTCGTAGCCGAGCAGCTCGCGTGCAGCGGAGATGTCCGCCCAGGAGTCGCGAATGTCTCCCGCGCGCGGCGGCTCGAATTGCCTCTCGACCGGTTTGCCGAGAATGACGCCGATCGTCTCCGCGACGTGATTCACGCTCGCGGGCGAGCCTGCGGCGACATTGAACGTGCGACCGCTCACGCCGCTTGCATCGGCAGCCCGCATCGTCGCATCGACGACGTTGCCCACATATGTGAAGTCACGCGACTGCTCGCCGTCGCCGTAGATCGTGACCCGCTCCCCCTGGTCGATCGCCGCGATGAAGAGCGGTACGGCGGCGGCGTACTGCGAATAGGGGCTCTGCCGCGGCCCGAACACGTTGAAGTATCTGAGAACGACGGTCTCGAAGGAGTCGTACACGCGGGCGAAGCTGATGCAGTAGCGCTCGGCCGCGAGCTTCGTGACGCCGTACGGCGAGATCGGGTCGAGCGGAGTCGACTCCGGGGTGGGCAGCTCCCGCGTCGTTCCGTAGACGGAGGTGGACGACGAGAAGATCACACGCCGCACGCCTTCGTCGCGCGCGGCGAGGAGGACGTTGAGCGTGCCCTCGACGTTCACGGCGTTCGACGTGAGCGGGTCCTGCAGGGAGCGCGGCACGGATCCGAGCGCGCCGAGGTGGTAGACGACCTCGACGCCGCGCATTGCCGCGTGCACGCGCTCGTAGGAGCGGAGCTCTCCCTCCACGACCTCGACGTCGAGGCCCTCGAGGTTGGCCCGGCTGCCGGTCGAGAAGTTGTCGAGCACGCGGACGTGGTCGCCACGCTCGACGAGAGCCTTGACGAGATTCGAGCCGATGAATCCGGCCCCGCCTGTCACCAAAACCTTCATCTCGGCCATTTTCCCCGAGGAGGCGCCTGACTCCTCTGCGCAACTGCCGTGGCCGCCAGGCCGAAGCCAAGCCAGGTCGCGGCATCCAGGGGGATTCCGGCCACGAGGCCCTGGCCGCCCCAGATCCCCATCGCCGACAGGATCGTGAAGGCGGCCACGGCGCCGGGCGGCGCATTCGCGCGGAAGGCGAGCACAAGCGCCAAGGCAAACGGGGCGAGCCAGATGACGAGACCGATCAGGCCGAGGTCCGCCGCGGCCTGAACGTAGGCGTTCTGGATGCCCCACTCGTGGTCTCGGGTCGGAAAGGCGAGCGGGGAGACGTCCGGGAACTTCTTGCGCGCGGCAGGCAGTTGCGGATCGACGACGCCAGGATTCGTCGATGCCTGCCAGCCCGCACCGACGAGCGGGTGGTCACGCCAGATGCGGTAACCGATGTAGGCGAGCAGCGCGTGGTGCGAGTACGTCTGGATGTTCGCCGTCTGAGTCTCGCGTCCCTTGAGATGAACGAAACGGAGGAAGTGCTCGAAATCTCCGGCGCGGAGGACGAGCACGCCCGCTGCGACGACGACGGCGACGACGCCGCTCACCGCGACGTCACGAACCGCGAGCCTTCGCCGGCGAGAGACGGCGTAGAGGAACGCCGCCGTTCCGGCCGCGATTCCGATCAGTCCGGCGGTTGCGCCGGACAGGATGAGTCCCAGTCCGCCGCTTGCGACGCCCGCCCAGCCGCCGCGCCTGCTCGCAAGGAGCACGGCGGCGAGCCCGATGCCGAGTGCCAGCGCGGAGAGTGCTGCGAAGTCCGAATGGCCGAGAAACGACGGCTGTCGCCGTCCTGCCGCCCATGCGTCGGCCATGTGGACGCCCAGGAATTGCAGCAAGCCGAAGCAGGTCGCCACGACGCTCCACGCGACGGTGGCCGCAGCAACCAGCTCCCAGTCTGTGCGTCGCCTCAGGATCAACGGGGCCGAGAACGCAAGCAACGCGTACTCCGAGAACTTCGCCGCCGTGACGAGGTGCACGAGCGAGCCCGAGCGGATGAAGATCCACAGGATCAACGCCACCGACGCGATCCACAGTGGCAGCGCGGGACGAAGGGGCGCGAATCCGGCACGCACTCCCTCTCGTAGGGCGAGGAGGCCGACTACCACCACCGCCGCATCCGACAGCTCGAGCCCGAGGTGCGTGGACCCGAGCGGCACTCGCACGCCGGGCTGGTATTTGATGTGCAGGAAGAGGAACGGGACGGCGAGCGAGAGCGCGGCGGCACCTGGGCCGATTCCCGCCCGCGCCATCGACCGCGCCCTCAGCGTCAGGGTCTCCGCCACGGCCATGGAGCGAGTCTAGGTATTGCCCTCCCTAGAATGTTCGTTCTAATGCGCTCGCGGCTCTTCTGGCGCCGGTCGGCGGCAGCCGCTGGGATCTATGCCTCGGTCGTCCTTGGTTTCTTCGGGACGGTGATCGCGGCTCACGCGTTCACGACGCGTGTGCTCGGTCTCTACGCAATCGTCATCGCAGCCACCGGGTTCTTCCAGACACTGCTCGACCTGACGATCGAGGAGGCGTTGGTCAAGTACGGGTTCCGCTTCCAGGAGCGCGACGACTGGGGACGGTTGAGGCGCCTCTTCAGTCGAGCGTTGCAGCTGAAGCTGGCCGGCGGAGTGTTGGCCGGAGTGTGTCTGCTTGCACTGGCACCGGCGGCGCATGCACTCTTCGGCGACGACCGCCTGCTGAAGCCGATGCTGATCGCGTCCGTCCTGCCCCTCGCGCAGGCGCCGGAGAACGTCGGCGGAGTCGCTCTCATTCTTCGCGGCCGCTACGACATCCGCGCATTCTTCCTCTTTCTCTCGATGGCGCTGCGGCTCGGCGCGATCGCGATCGGCACAGGCTACGGGCTCACGCAGACGATCGCGGCAATCGTGGTGGCGCAGCTCCTGGCGACCGCGGCGGTGCTCGCAGCCGGCTGGGCGGCTTTCAGACGCAATCCCCGTGTTCCCGCCGTCCCGATCGGCGAGGAGCGTCCTGAGATCGCCCGCTTCGTTCTCCAGTCCAGCCTGGCCACCGGTGTCGTCGCGCTGCGGAGCACGCTGAGCCCGTTGCTTCTCGGTGTCGTCTCGTCGCCGAGCCAGGTCGGGTACTTCCGCGTTGCGCAGGCGCCGCAACAAGGGTTCGCCGCGCTCTCGGCGCCCGCGCGTCTGGTTTTGCTGACCGAGCAGACCCGGGCCTGGGAACGAGGCACGCGCGCGGCCGTGTTCGCCGGCGTTCGTCGTTACTCGCTCGGCGCCGCTGCCGGAGTCCTGCTCGCCGTACCGCTGTTGCTGTGGCTTGCCCCGGACCTCGTCCGCCTGCTCTTCACCTCCAAGAACGTCGGCGCGACGGACGCGCTGCGGCTGATCGTCGTCGCGGGCGCGCTGCAGTTCGTCTTCGGCTGGACGAAGAGCTTTCCGGTCTCGATCGGGCGTCCGAAGCTGCGCATCTGGGCACACGGAATCGAGACGCTCGTCCTCATTCCGCTCGTCGTCGTACTCGGTGCGGCCTGGGGCGCGACGGGTGCCGCAGGCGCCGTTCTCGCTTCCACTGTGGCGTTCATCGTGGTCTGGACGGTTCTCTTTCTTCGGATCCGGCGCGAACCGGCGAGCCAGGGTGCTGCCGCCCCGCAACCAGTCGAGGCGGTTCTGCCATGAGGGTGTTGATCGTGTCCGGGATCTGGCCGCCCGACGTGGGCGGGCCCGCCAGCCACGCGCCCGACGTGGCGGAGTTCTTGCGCAGCCGGGGCCACGAGGTCGAGGTCGTGACGACGGCGGACGCACCCCCGGCCCCGCGCGCCTATCCGATTCGCGCGGTGCCGCGTCACTATCGCATCGGAGTGCGCCACTATCGCGGCGCGGCGCTCGTCCACCATCGCGCGCGTCACGTGGACGTCGTTTACACGACGGGCATGTTCGGCCGCAGCGCGCTGGGATCGACCATGGCCCGGAAGCCGTTCGTCGTGAAGCTCACCGCCGATCCGGCGTTCGAACGTTCGCGGCGCCGAGGCTTCGTCGCAGGCGACGTCGACGAGTTTCAGGATCACGGCGGCGGGCCGGCGGTTGCGCTCTTGCGGTTCGCGCGAGACGTCGAGCTGCGCCATGCAGCGCACGTGTTCACCCCGAGCGCGTACCTGCGCGACCTCGCGCTCGGGTGGGGCGTGGCTCCGGAGGACGGTGTCAGGCTCGTGATCGCAGGCGACGGCCCGGAGCGGCAATCGCTCGAGGCCAGGGCCGGGGAGCTCGGGATCGGCGACCGTGTGACGTTTCTCGGCGCGCAGCCTCGCGAGCGCATCCTCGAGCTCTTTCATGCAGCCGACGCGACGATCTTGTCTTCGAGCTGGGAGAACTTCCCGCACACGGTCGTCGAGGCTCTGGCGGTCGGCACTCCCGTGCTCGCAATGGAAGCAGGCGGCGTCTCGGAAGTCGTCCAGGACGGGGTGAATGGGCTCCTCGCCGGGCCCGGAGACACGGCGGCCCTGGGCGAAGCCGTCCGGCGCTACTTCGCCGACGAGCCGCTTCGTCGCCGTCTCCGCGGCGCAGCTGCCTCGTCCGTGGCCGAGTACGCGCCGGAGCGGATCCTCGCTGAGCTCGAGCAGGTCCTGCGACGCGTCGCGGCCACGTGAAGCCGCGCGTCTTGTTCGTCTCGCGCCGCGTCGAGCTGCCGCTGTCGCCGAGTCTGGTTCGGAAATGGGATGCGATCGGCGCGGAGCTCGACTTTCGGGTTGTCGCCGCAGGGAGCAAGAGCAACGGTGCGTTCCACCTGGCGCGAGAGTTGCCGGCTCTCGACGGTCCGGCGTTCTTCGCGGCGCTGCCGCTCCGCATCGCGCGTGAGCTGCGCACGTTCAAGCCTCACGCGGTTCTCGCGCAGGGTGCACACGAGACCGCGGCCGCGCTCAGTGCGCGCAAGCTCGCGCGCGCCCACACGGCCGTGATCGTGGATCTGCACGGCGACTGGCGCGCACCGACACGCCTCTACGGATCACAGCTCCGCGGACTGCTGAGCCCGGTCGCCGACCGCGTCGCGCTCGCCGCGCTGCGCCGGGCGGACGGCATCCGCACCGTGACCGGCTACACCACCGGCCTCGTGCGCGAACTCGGTCTCGAGCCGGCGGACGAGTTTCCGGCCTACATGGACTTCGACTCTTTCCTGCAGGAGCCGCCGAAGCCGCTCCCCTCGAGTCCCCGGGCGCTCTTCGTCGGTGTGCTCGAGCGGTACAAGAACGTGGACGGGCTGGCCGAGGCGTGGCGGCGCGCCGCACCTCGAGTTCCGGGAGCGCAGTTGCACTTCGTCGGCTCCGGAACGCTGCGGGGGGTCGTCGAGCAACTCGTCGAAGATCTCCGCGCGCAGACGAGCTGGACAGAGCGCCTGACCCCGGGCGAAGTCGCCGCGGCGCTCGACGGCTCGACGCTACTCGTTCTGCCGTCGCGATCCGAAGGCATGGGCCGGGTGATCGTGGAGGCCTTCTGTCGCGCCCGGCCTGTCGTCGCGACCCGTGTCGGCGGCATTCCGGATCTCGTACAGGACGAAAGCAACGGGCTGCTCGTCGAACCCGGCGATACCGACGGTCTCGCCCGCGCCCTCGTTCGTGTCCTCGACGGGCGTGAGCTCGCCGAGCGCCTCGGCGCGGGAGCGCATTCCAGCGCCGCACTGTGGACGGTCTCGCCGGAGGACTTCGCCTCCCGGCTGCGGGACCTCGTCGGCCGCATCGCCGGGCTAAGCTAGGCGCGCCGTGCGCGCAGACCGTTTCAAGCAGCTGCTGAAGAACTCCGTCTACCGGACGATCGGCGAGACGGCGTCCGCGATCGGCGCCAACGGTAACGGCGAGCGCAGCCTGCGCGTGCTCATGTACCACAAGGTGAACGACCTGCCGGGCAATCCGTTGACGATGCCCGTTTCGATCTTCGACGAGCAGATGGACCAGCTGCGCGACCTCGACTACACGGTTGTCGATCTCGACGCCGTGCTCGGACACTACGTCGACGGAAAGCCTCTGCCCGAACGGGCGGTGCTGATCACCTTCGACGACGGCTACTACGACAACCTCGCCAACGCCGCCGGCGTGTTGCGCAAGTACGGATACCCGGCCGTGCTGTTCGTTCCGATCGGCTATCTCGACGACAGGCATCCGTTGCCGCACGAGGAGCATCTCGCCGCGCAGGGCATCCTCAACAGGACGATCGAATGGGAGGAGCTCGTGGACCTGGAGCGCGAAGGAGTCCGCATCGAGTCCCACGGCATCTCGCATCGCCCGCTGGCCGATCTCGAGGTGGACGAGGCGGCGCGCGAGATCGCCCTCTCCAAGCTGCGCCTCGAAGAGCGGCTGGGCCGGCCGGTGCGCGCGTTCTCCTACGTGAAGGGCTCCGAGGCGCACTACAAGCCCGTCCACCTCTCGCTCGTCCGCCAGGCGGGCTACGACGTTGCGTTCACCGCGGTCTCCGGTGCCAACTCGCGGACGACCGACCCGCTGCAGCTGCGCCGCTACAACATCGAGCCCTACTCCCCGCGAACGTTCGAGCTCGTCCTGGCCGGGGCCTGCGACCTGATCTCGCTCAAAGACACCGTCACGGGCACACACGCTCGCCGCGTTTTCAATGCGGCGCTGGGCACGTCAACCAAGTAAGTGTCCGGGTACGAGCTCGCCTCCTACGAGCCGGAGCAGCGGGCGGACTACCTGCGCCTGCTGGACGATGCGTGGGGCGACCTCGCGCTGTCCGGGGAGGAGTTCGACTGGTGGTTCCGGGAGAACCGAACCGGTTCGCTGATGTCGGTCGCGCGTGTCGGCGGGCGTGTGGCCGGAGTTGCGTCGCACTCACTGTTTCGCATGATGCTGGGCGGCACGGAGCGCGAGGCGAGCTTCTCGGTCCATGCGACGACGGAGACCTCCGCGCGCGGGCTAGGGATATTTCCGGCACTCGAGCGAAAGCACGAGCAGGAGGCCGAGGACCGCGGCGTTGCGGTCGTGCTCGGCTTTGCCTCGAAACCGACCGCACCCATCTTTCTCGGCCCGCTCGGCTGGACGGAGATCGGGCGGATCCGCGTCTGGGCCAGGCCGTTCCCGCGCCGGCCGCGCCGGCTCGAGCCGTACGCGCGCATTCAACGGTTCCGCCATGCCGGCGATGCGGCGCAGTCATGGCCGAACCACGTGATCCGCGACGCCGAGTACATGAACTGGAGGTACATCGAGTCACCTCGTGATTACGTGGCCCTCGCATCGGGCGGGAGCTACGCGGTCCTGGGTCACAAGGAGCACAGAGGCACGGCCGTCGCCTATGTCGCCGACCTGGTGGGGCCGCCGAAACCGCTGCTGCGCGCGTGCCTCGCGGAGGTCCGGCGAGGCTCGCGCGCGCTGGTTGCGATTCCTGCGCCCGAGCACCGGGCGGCGTATGCATCGCTGGGCTTCTTCCCGACGCGCACGACACTCCATCTCATGGGCAAGGCGCTCGCAGGCGAGCTGGAAACCGATCGGCGGGCGTGGCGGTTCACGCTCGGCGACACGGACTTCTTCTAGGGGCCGATGCGGCTCGTCTTCCTCACGCAGAGCGTCGATCCGGGTCATCCCGTGCTCGCGGCGACGATTCCGAAGATCCGCGCACTGGCGGAGCGGGTCGACGAAGTGGTGGTGCTCGCTCAGTCGGGCCGCGCCGACGGACTGCCGCCGAACGTCGAGTTGCACAACTTCGGCGCTGCGAGCCGGCTCGGCCGCGCGTTGCGTTTTGGACAGGCGCTGCGACGCGCGCTGCCCGCTGACGCAGTCGTCGCGCACATGATCCCGCTCTACGTCGTGCTCGCCGCACCGCTCGTGCGTCCGAGGCGTACGCCGCTCCTGCTCTGGTATACGCACTGGAAGGCGTCGACAACGTTGCGCGCCGCCGAACGGCTGGCCACCGCGATCGTCACCGTCGACCGCCGCTCGTTCCCTCTCGACTCGCCGAAGGTCCTGCCGATCGGGCACGGCATCGACGTGGACGAGTTCGCCTGCACCGATCGCAGCGGGCGCAGCGGCCTGCGGGCGCTCGTGCTCGGACGCTACTCGCCGGCGAAGGGGATCGAGACGATCCTCCGAGCCGTGCAGCAGGTCGAGGGCGCAGAGGTCCAGCTCCACGGGGTCGCGCTGAACGACCTCGAGCGCAGACATCGTGGCGATCTCGAGCGTCTCGGTATCCCCCTCGGCGACGCCGTGCCCCGTGCGCAGGTTCCAGAGCTGCTCGCGCGCTCCGACATCCTCGTCAACAACATGGAGGCGGGAGCCCCGGACAAGGTCGTCTACGAGGCCGCTGCGGCCTGTCTTCCCGTGCTGGCGTCCAACCCGGTGTTCGACGAGCTGTTCGACGGCTACCCGCTGCTCTTCGAGCGGGACTCGCCCGAGAGCCTCGCCGAACGCCTGCGCTGGTTCGCCGCGCTCGACGAGGGCGAACGAGCAGAGATCGGACACACGTTACGCAAGCGTGTCGCGCAACGACACTCGGTCGGGACCTGGGCCGACGGAGTCCTGGCGGCGGCGCGATGAGCCAGAGCGGCACCGTGCTGCACCTGCAGAAGGTGGCCGGGATCTCGGGCTCGGAAGCGCACCTGCTGTCGCTGCTCCCGCGACTGAAGGAGCGGGGCTGGGACATCCGCTTCCTGATGCTGCACGAGCACGAGCCGGGTGCCTGGGACTTTGCGAGAGAGCTGACCGGTCGGGGGATTCCGCTCGACTCCATTCCCCTGGCCGCGGATGTCGATCCTTTCGCGTTCCTGCGTCTCGCCGGATACCTCGCGCGCCGACGGCCGACGATCCTCCACACACATCTCGTGCACGCCGACGTCTACGGGCAACTCGCCGGAGCGTTGACGGGCGTTCCCCTGCGCGTGTCGACGAAGCACGGCTTCAACGAATTTCGCGAGAACCCCGGTTTTGCGCTCGGAGACCGTGCGATCGCGACATTCGCGCACACCCACATCGCGATCTCGCGCGGTCTCGCGCGATACCTCGAGGAGGTGGAGGGCTTCGACGGCTCGAGCTTCGAGATCGTGCACTACGGCATCGAACCGAATGGTGCGTCGCGTCCTTACGCCGGCGCTGCGCCCGTGTTGCTCTGCGTCGGACGCTTGATTCCGATCAAAGGTCACATCGTCTTGCTGCGCGCGCTTGCGGCAGCGCGACGGAGAATTCCGGACTTGCAGCTCCTCATCGCAGGGCGCGGCCCGCTCGAGCCCGCTCTGCGCGCGCTTGCTCGAGAGCTGGAGCTTGGGGACTCGGTCCGTTTTCTCGGCTACGTCACGCCGGTGCAGCAAGCGATCGAGGAAGCGGCGATCGTCGTCGTCCCGTCGATGGGCGAAGGCTTCGGGATGGTCGCGCTCGAGGCGATGGAGCGCGCACGTCCGGTGATCGCGGCGGAGATCGGCGGCCTGGGCGAGCTGGTGCAGGACGGAGTCACCGGTCTCCTCGTCCCTCCCGGGGAAGCGGAACCGCTCGAGGAGGCGATCGTGCGCCTGGCCGGGGATCTGCCGCATGCAGCGGACATGGGGGACGCCGGCCGCCGCCGCGCGCTCGAGCACTTCCTGCAGGAGCGCTGCACGGACCGGACGGAACTGCTCTACGAAGGGGCGCTCGGGGCCCGCAACTAGGTCCGGCGAAGTGCCGTCTCGTAGAGCGCGAGCGTTCGGTCGGCCATGCGCGAGACGCTGAACTGCGACTGCGCCCGCCTCCGGCCCTGCTCGCCGTAGTCGCCGGGCTCGTCGAGGACTCGCGTCACCGCGGCCGCCAGTACCTGTGGTTCGTCGGGCGGGACGAGCAATCCCGTCTGGCCGTCGACCACGATCTCCGGAATCGAGCTGACGCTCGTTGCCACGACGGGCTTCGACGCCAGCATCGCCTCGAGCAGAGCCAGGCCGAAGCCCTCCCAGCGCGCGGGATGGACGAGCACGTCCGCGCGCTGCAGCCAGGCGGCAACATCTGGGACCCGACCGAGCAGGTGCACCGGGACATCGAGATTCGCCGCAAGCTGCTCGAGGTCCGGGCGCTGCGGGCCCTCCCCCAGGACGACGAGCTCGGCCGTCGGATGACGCGTGCGGATATCCGGCAGAGCTCGAACCGCGATGTCCAGGCCTTTCTGCGGCTCGAGCCGGCAAACGGCGAGTAGCACGCGCGCCTGCGCTGGAACGTCATCTGCGGGATTCGATCCCCACGCCGCCGGCAGGTCGTCCAGGCCGTAGTGGATGACCTCCACCTTGTTCGCGGGCAGACCGACACGCTCCACCTGGAAGTGCGCCAGCGCCTCGGTGATTGCGATCACCTTGGCAGCTTTGCGCGCAAGCGCACGCTCGAAGAAGCGGAACGCCCCCGCGCGGAACGGGTCGTCGTTGTGCTTCGTCGAGACGAGCCGGTCGGCTCCCAGTGCTCCGTAGACGTCGGCGTGCACGAGATGCGTGTGCACGATGTCCGCGTCCCGCGTCTGCGCGCGCACCTGCCACGCGAGTCGAGGATCAAGATCGCGGGGTGCGGGAACGCGCGCGTACGGGACGGTCAGGGCCTCGTAGAACGGGCCGGGCGCGCGCGAGTCGTCGTCGAGCCCGAGGAAGCGAACGTCGACGCCGCGCGCGGCCAACGCGGGCAAGAGGGTCAGCAGGTGTCGCTCCGAGCCGCCGATTCCACCGATTCGCTGGATGTGCAGGACCTTCATCGCGGCCTGCGCCGCCACCGAGCCAGCACCCATTCGATCGCACCGGCAGCGAGGAGAGCGATCAAGAAGTCCGTCGCGATGCGATAGCGAGTCGCGCCGACGAACACCATCGCGGCCAAGGTCTGGTAGGCGAGCACGGCGAGGGCCAGGCCGGCGAACCAGCGCGCGGTCACGACGATGCCGATCAACCCGAGCGCGTACAGCACTGAGGTGTAGAGCGGCTGCGCCAGGCTGCGGATCGCCCCGTGTCCGGAGTCGGTCGCGGAGGCCGTCGTACGCGGATCCCACTCCATGCGCACCGCCTGCGCCGCAAGCTTCGCTTTCTCCCCAGGATGGCCGCGCACGAACTTCCAGGCCTTGTGCTCGTAGTAGCCCTGGTTCGCGCACTCGTCGACGTGGTACTTCTTCCCGGTCTGCCGGTAGAGGTCTCGCGCCTCCTCGGGGTTCGGGAATGGATGATGCGGTGGATCCTTGACGTCGTCGATCCACTTCCCCTGTGCGAGAAGGCCGTACGTCTGGGCGTTGTTCGCCTTCCAGAGCGCCCGACCGTCGGTCGTGAGCGCGAAACAGCCGACCTCGACCTTGTTGCGGACGACCCACGGGGTCACCGCCAGCGCCGCGGCGGCGACGAGCGCGACGGGCGCCCAGTTCCAGCCGTTGCGGATCACGAGATACGCGGCCACGACGAGCGGAATGCCGATCAGCCGTACGTTGCCGAGCACGGCGACCCCACCCAGGATTCCCGCAGCTGTCGCCCATCTCACGGAGCGGCGGTCGGCGGCGATGAGCGTGCAGAGGATGAGCGCCACACCCACCAATTGGTCGAGCACCTCCCGGTTGAGGTGGACGTCGTGCCAGACGAGGTACGGGTTGAGCGTCGCGAGGATCGCGGCGATCGTCCCCGCGCG
>WNGJ01013397.1_pt1 | contig 11549 bp, 10 predicted proteins | sample 5400611 | NCBI WGS metagenome assembly WNGJ01 (sample SAMN13153375, study PRJNA577476) | soil metagenome | isolation source: 40 cm soil or saprolite under Garry oak tree replicate 1 | place: USA:California | collected 2016-06-15 | reverse complement strand
CTCGATGATGCGCCTCTTGAAGAAAGAAGGGCGCGGGCCGTTCAAATGCGAAGGACCTTGGGTGTCGATGCGGGCGAGATCGGCGCGCTGGATCCAGCCGCGATTGAAGAGGTATTCACGGAGTCGTGGCCTTTGGTCCGCGATGCCGATGAGTTGCACGACGCCCTGCTGACATTGATCGTCCTTCCACCTGTGCCCGAATGGAAGCCGTTTTTTGAAGATCTGCTCAAACTGCGGCGCGCGAGAGTCATTGAACGCGGCGGCTGCGAATTCTGGGTTGCCGCCGAGCGCCTTGCCGTAGCGGAGAGTGAAGAAGGTCCTGTTGCAACGATTCGAGGATGGATGGAATCCACCGGACCAATGACCGTCGCGGCTCTGGCCACGCGATTGGCTTTGCCGCGGGATGCCGTCGAATCCGCAATGGCGAAACTGGAATCCGGGGGCCAGGTGCTTCGCGGACGCTTCACTCCGTCATCCCAGGCGGACGGCAGCGAAATCGAATGGTGCAACCGCCGGTTACTGGCGCGGATTCACCGGCTGACGCTCGGGCGGCTGCGAAAAGAAATCGAGCCGGTGACATCTGCCGATTTCGTTCGCTTCTTGTTCACCTGGCAGCATGTGGCGCCGGGGACACAGCTCCATGGACCGGATGGCGTGTTGCAGATCGTGAAGCAGCTCCAAGGCTATGAAATCTCTGCAGCAGCCTGGGAATCCGAGGTCTTGCGGCGCCGCGTTGCACGGTACACGCCGGATTTGCTCGATCGTCTGTGCCTGTCCGGCGAAGTGATGTGGGGACGTCTCTCACCGCATCCATCCTTATTATTAGATGATGCAACCGTCCGAAATCGGCGGATCCGGCCCACCCGGGTCGCGCCCGTCGCGATCTTTCTAAGGGAAGATGCGTCATGGCTCCTGGATTCGCCCGCACAAAGAAACGGCTTGTCGCAATCCGGCCGCGAAGTGGCTGACGCGCTCCAGCGTCGCGGAGCCTCTTTCTTACCGGAACTGGTCAAGGCAACGGGCCAACTCACCAGCCAGGTTGAGGATGCGCTCTGGGAACTTGCCGCTGCGGGACTTGTCACAGCTGACGGTTTTGAGAATCTGCGCGCCTTGATCGACCCGAAACGCCGGCGCGGCGAGGGTAGTTCGCGGCTGAAGATGCCCCGGCATGCTGCCGGACGCTGGGCATTACTTGATCTTCCGCATACCGGGACCTCTTCCGATGAACGAGCTGACACCTTTGCCCGCCAGCTTCTGCTGCGATGGGGCGTGATTTTTCGAGACCTTCTCGCCCGCGAGACCCTCGCTCCTGCGTGGCGTGACCTGCTGATGGCGCTCCGCCGTATGGAAGCTCGCGGCGAAATTCGGGGCGGTCGTTTCGTCTCCGGTTTTCTGGGCGAACAGTTCGCGAGGCCCGAAGCGGTGGACCTGTTGCGGTCGATCCGCCGCACGCCGTCGGACATGACGCTGAAGATCGCCGCCGCCGATCCTCTCAACCTCGCCGGCATCGTCTTGCCCGGCGCTCGCATCAGCCCGCTCTCGGCTCAGTCTATCGAATTGCTGCACGTCTCGACGCCGCCCGTCGAACTGGCGCTCTAAAGGGATCAAACCACAAGAGGCAGAATGAACGTCACAAAAAGCACTAGAAGATTTTGTGCTTTTTTACAATTTTGTGCCTCTCGCGGAGCTTTCCCGCTTATGCCATTCCGACGCATACCACCTGGACGCCTCCTTGATGAAGGATTTGCGGGTCCACATATACTGGTCTGATGCGTAGATTGCAATTGCGGGTCAATGAGTGCGTCGTGCTTCGGCAGATTGCGGAAGAAGATGCCGAAGAGCTCAGCGCACTTATCGACCGCAATCGCGTCCATTTGAGGGAGTGGCTGCCGTGGCTGGACAACAGCAACGGAATACACGACACCGCGCGATTCATCGGCCGATCGCTCGAACAGGCCGCCGATGATAATGGATTCACATTCGCCATTGTCTGCGATGGCGTGCTGACCGGCGTCATCGGCCAGCACTATCTGGACTCACTGAACCGAGGAACCGAGCTCGGCTATTGGCTCGACACCCTCCATCAAGGCCGCGGAATTGTGACACAATCCACCGCCCGCCTCACCGATTACGCTTTTACCGAGCAGGCCTGCAATCGCGTTATCTTGCATTGCGCCTTCGGCAACCTCAAAAGTCGGGCTGTGGCCGAACGCCTTGGCTTCGTTCAGGAAGGTATTCTGCGCGAAGCCGAGTGGCTTTACGATCACTACGTGGACTTGGTGGTCTACTCGATGCTGAAATCCCATTGGGTACTGCTGCCTTCCGTTTTGTGTTACCTTAAATGAGTCCGCCGGCCCCATCGTCTAGAGGCTAGGACGTGGCCCTCTCAAGGCCAAAACACGGGTTCGATTCCCGTTGGGGCTATGCCACCGATTAACTCATTCATAATCTTAAATATAAATCACGTAATATAAATATAAAGTCGAACTATTTACCGCGGTTTCAAGACTTTTTCGGTGCAGCCGATGGACCTCATCCGTCTTTGAATCGTGGATACTTTAAAACGATCAGAAGCAGAACAATCGGACTCGGATAGACGATCGCTCTCTTCCGGCGGTATGTCGCCGCGCGATTCGAACCATAAAGCCAAGCCTGCAAAAATACATGAGCACATCGCCCAAAGCGCTCGAACACTCGTCAACCAAAGCCGTTTCCGATGCTCAATTAGAATTGTCCCTCAACGGTTTTGCGATCGGTCTCTCAAGTGACACGTTCGAAGCGTTTACTCTCCCTCTACCGGACAACAAGCAGGTCAAGCCTCTTCGAGAGACCCACAAGGATTGGTTTCTTTCCTGGCGGGAAGGGACAATATACGCCATTGCGCGAATCGAGCGACCCAGCACCAGTATCGGCACACTCGAAAGGCTGCAGTGCAACGATCATCTCCAGCTGATTGTCGCCCTCATTGACGATCTGTTGCCCGTCAAATTCCCTGCCTACGAAGCGTTCCGTCACCGTCCGTTCGCATTCAAGGGTAGGCGCGAAGAGATTATCGGAACCATCACGAAGAATCTGCGCAATCCGCATGAGCTTTTGCAGCACTTTACCATTCGCCCCACGTTCAGTCTTGAAGCAAAGATTATCGAGCCTATTCCAGATCAGACTTCTATCGGCCTCTTCTTATCCCTGAGTACGAAGTGGGAAATCAGCGCCGACCCCTTCGTGTTGCAGGCTGCCGGAATTGATCTTAATGGCTTGTACGTCGTCCGGCGGGAAACTGCGCCGGGCGAGCGGCGACTCGTCGGCCAAATAGGCGCGGTCACGCAGACAACCGTACATCTAACAGCTTCATATGACGAACGCACAACGATCAGTAACAGCGAGGTATATCTGGAGGGATCCAAGGCCAGCTTTGCCCGTTGCCTGAAAACGCTGCTCGGCTCCGATTATGACGCGTTTGAACAGGCCCGCCAGCGGGAAGAAGCAAAACTCCTTTCCGGTCCCGCCGTCAATGATTTACTTCAGCAATTCCGAAAATTCTTCCAGAAAGATCCGACCCTCCAACTCACGCAGGACTTGACGGTAACCATCAACGATCAACTCTCCGTGAAGAACAGTTCAGCATACGAATCGATTCATATCGCCCCGCCCGTCCAGTATTACTTCGACCCCGCCCGGACAAAAACAAGCCAATACCCATGGCTGGGTATTAAACAGTACGGACCATTCAGCAAAGACACATTTCCGAAGCGGACGCCCAATATCCTTGTCGTTTTCCCGGAGATGGCTCAGGGAGCGACGGAGACATTCCTCAAACACCTCCGCAACGGCATTACGAACTCCAGGCCAGCCTATGAAGGTGGATTCGCAAAGCTATTCGGGCTACTCAATCCCACCTTCCAGCTGTGCAAGGTACGATTTCTGAATACGGCCGACCCCGCCGGAGCATACCGGCAAGCCATCGAAGAACATCTGGCTGCATCTTCCAGCGTCGATGCCGCAATCGTCGTCTTGACCGACCAGCACGGCGACCTTCCTGATACAAACAGTCCGTACCTCACCGCAAAAGCAACACTGTTGATGGCCGGCATTCCGGTTCAGGAAATAAGAGTCTCCAAGCTCAGCAAGGGACCATACGAGCTGCAGTACATCCTGCAGAGCTTTACGGTCGCGGTCTACGCGAAGATGAACGGTACTCCATGGACAGTTAACCAGGACACTACGATCAGTGATGAACTCGTCATCGGCATCGGAACGAGCGAGATCAGTCCGGACCGTTTTAGCCAGAAAATACGATACGTCGGTATCACAACTGTCTTCCGCGGCGACGGGAACTATCTCCTGAGCCATGTCAGCAAGGACTGCACGTACGACGAGTACCCCGCCATGCTCCAGGAAAGCACGGAGCGCCTCCTCCGGGAAATCAAGCAGCGCAACGGCTGGAGCCCCGGCGATAACGTCCGTCTCATCTTTCATACCTACAAACCACTCAAAAATTTGGAGATCGCCGAAATTGTTAAGCGGGCGGCGCTCACGGTCGGCAACGAGCAGACCATCGAGTTCGCGTTTCTCACTATCACGATAGATCATCCATTCCTCCTCCTCGACCCCAAGCAGCGAGGGATCGAGGCTCACGGCAGAAAAGGGGTGTTCGTCCCCGAACGTGGGATGATCATGCAGATTGGTCGCTATACCCGGCTTCTCTGTACGAACGGACCAAGTCTGATCAAACATGCCAATGCGCCGTTGCCAGCGCCACTTCTCATTCACATCCATAAAGGATCGACGTTCACGGATCTGGCCTATCTCAGCGAACAGGTCCTCAAATTCACCGGCTTGAGCTGGCGTTCAACCCTTCCGGCGAAAAAGCCCGTCAGCATCCTCTACTCCGAACTCATCGCAGGTCTTCTCGGACGGCTACGCTGCGTGAAAGACTGGAGTCCGGCAGTCCTGAACCTGAAACTGCGTTCAAGCAGATGGTTCCTGTGACCGCGCTCCATACCGCATACGCGATCATCCGCAAGAAGCTAAACGACGGCATCGCAAACGCACCGTGGCCGAGTCCGGAAGCAGGATTTCTCGATTATCTCGATGCTACCGGTGGCAAGCCAGTTCGGATGCGCTCGCTCGTAACAGACCGCCTGGAGGAAACGCCGATACTTGCCAGTGCGGGCTACCAGTACGCGAACGCCACCTTTTCTCGACCTCCAACATACGACGACGAATGGGCGCGCCACTTTTGTCGCCTCGCTCAACGACAAGCGTTCCCCATGGACCGCGAATCATACTTCTATCGACCGCTCGATCTCCTAGGTATCTGTATTGGCGCACACCGTTGCCCCAGCCTAACCGACGACAATCGAAAATGGCTCCAACAAATCCTACGGGACGGCGAGGCGAGACTATCCGGACATCTGCGATCCCACTACCTCGGCGCGGTCGCGGCTGCACAACTCGATATCACTTGGACCATGGACAGTACACCGCGAGTCCAACATCTCCCACTCGCGCTGCTGAGCCTCTTATACTGGATTGCAAATCAAGAAGGGCTAATAGCCAGCACTGGCCTAAACATTGTTCCCAAGGACTTAGCAGCTACAGTCCTCCAGAAGGCACTCACCGAGGAGAGTTCTTACGACGACCTCGCCGACGCAGGCCTGATCCTTCACGCCACAGAAGAAATCATCGAGCGAACGATTCGGGCGCACGTCGAGGAGAATTGGGGCGCGCCACGAAACCGCCAAGCTGCAGAAACACTCGTGCGCACAATCTGTGAACGTTTCAACATCATCGCCAATACTCTCCTGCACCGACACAAACGACGCTCCACACTGAAGATCCAAGACGAGTATGACGTTCAAGATCTCCTCGGTGCGCTCCTCAAACTCCACTTTTCGGATGTCAGACCGGAGGAGTGGACGCCCAGCTATAGTGGAAACGCGAGCCGGATGGATTACCTGCTCAAACCCGAACAGATCGTCGTCGAAACCAAAATGACACGCAAGGGTCTCGGTCAGAAAGAAGTCGTGACGGAACTCGCTGAGGACATCCTTCGCTACCAATCGCATCAAGACTGCAAGACACTGATTTGCTTTGTGTACGATCCAGCCGGCCGCTGTTCACATCCGACCGCTCTGGAACACGACCTCAGCAAGGATCACAGTACATTACGCATCATTGTAATCGTGCAACCGAAACGCTATTAGGCGATGAGCTGGCATGTTCTATTCTGGCGACCCTCTTGCGGAGGTATTATCGGCTTGCAGTATTCCGGCTAGCCCAACTTCGTCACGGGTCGCGTGGTTTTAGGTTTTTCGACGGTACAATCAGGCGAAGTAATTTCGTTTCAATCGCGACAATCTGAAAAGTCGATGTAGTGCAGACCTACCCTCTTGTGAAGGTTGAGAACGCAGTGTCAGTATCGGCGCATGTTCTTGCGGGAACACCAACGTGACAAGGATGGGAAGAAACACACGTATTGGCGGGATTAGTTCTCCGGCTGCTATTGACGAATTCATGGACGTCGTCAAGCGGCCTTTCACGATCTCATTTCGTCAAGCGACGCCGATCAACTCGGCAATCTTTTACGGCGAGCCGAATTGTTCAGCCCGTCGCATACCGCAGGTCAGGTTGGAACGGCTGTCAGCGAATTCGTCGATTGGAAGGGATCGCAACGCTGATCCGTGGAAGATGGCCGGCTTGTCCAACATTTCAGTGATGAAAGCATCGGGATTCTTATAGCTCCCCGCACGAAGCCGAACAGCATTTGGTCTTGCCCATCGCACGCACGACCGAAATTAGTTTTCTACCCGCGATTTTCAGGCATTCCTCTGGCGTTCAGTGAATCGTCTCCGGCTCATCATCCTCTTCGTCCTCGAACCAAGGTTCCATTGGCTTTGTCCCTGGCGGAGGTGGCGAATAGCGAATCCACCTGGCGAGATCGGCAACGCTTTTGTTCCATTCCTCGAGGGCGCGCCTGAAGTATCCGGCAAGTCCCGACAGTTCGTCATTGATGTTCTTCTCCGCTCTTTGCCGGGCGGGATCATCCCAGACACGCGGTATACGTACGATCCGGAAGCCCGAGACGGCGATGCTCCTCAGTAACAATATCCCTTCGGGGCTACATCGAGATTCGATACCGATGTCTTCCCGGCCTCCGGTGACAGCCACGATCTGTCCTGCACGCTCCTTGAACTCCACGAGCATTTTGTCGAGCTTTTCCCCGATAGAACTTGTCCAAGGACCGAGGATTTGCGAGTCCGGCATTGGAGTGTTGGAACCATACGGGAGAGTGGCGTGAAGCGCGAGATCGACGCGTGTCCAGCGCTGCTGGGTTTTGGGATACTTTTGCTTTCTACCGAGGAGTTCGGTGAGGAGGTCTTCCTCACACGTGTACGCCCGAGCAGCATTGGCCGCGCTCCAGTTAAAAACCATTCTCGTTGCGATGTGAAACGGCTCAGCGTCCGGTGACATTGGCCGGATATAAAGCTCGCAATGCCGGGCCCCGCTGGAGAGGTCGATTGTTTCCGACGGTTGACCGATATGCTGGAAAACCAGTCCCACGTCGCGCAGCGCATCTTGCAAACGATCTCGAAATTCCTCATAACGCATAGCTACCTCCTCCGATTCGACTTTATTTGCGTCCCGCGCGCACGCGGAAGTTTTTCCGCCGGAATAGGTTCGTTTCACAGAATTAACCTTCGACGCGTTGCAAGTTTTCTGCAGGAACCGATGTTTGGCGCACGGTCGCCAAACTCGCTCCGGAATCTAAGGTTTTTCACCGCAGATCCAGCCAAATCGCCGCCGCCGGTGAAGCAACATGCCAGAGAGAAATTCCTCATGCACGCCCCAAGAATAGCCGAACGGATGTGTGATTCGCCAAGCCAGAAGCGGAAATCAGTTGGCGCATAACCTGCAGTCTGGGATGGCGCAGTGTCGCGATCTTCTCCGGATGATTTGAGGCTGATAGGCGACGCCGACTGTCTTGGCAGAAATCGAGAGCGCTGGGTTTATCTGCCCCTCTAAGAGCCAGGTATTCGCCTTCTCTGAATTTGTCCGGCAGCACTATTGATGAGCCGCGTTGCCTGCCGCAGCGTTGAGATGGGATCGGACGCCGTTTGGCTCTGATCGACATAGCGGCGTAGCACGTCGTTGATTTGCGTCTGGTATGGCGTACCTGTTCTTTCCGCCGCCGCTTTGAAGAAATTCAGAACGTCCAATGGCACCTTAATTGAAATGGCAGCACGGATGTTCTCAGGCCTCGTCATGTCCTGAATATCCTCTTCCGATACTCTATGACGCTTCCGAAACCCGTCCCGAACCCAACCTTTAGTTGGCAATTTATCTTTTCGTTTTCTAGATACTTTTGTCTTCATAAAGTCGTTCTGCTTGCTTATCTGCTGGCCATGCCGAGATGATACGAATGCTGTTGTTACGTTCCGTGAATATCACGACCAATAACCTCCGCGACGACAATCCAATGCGAATGTAGCGAGCTTCGGCATCGGAATGTTCCCGGTCAAAGTACTCGATTCCATTCGCGTCCCGAAAAGAGGGCCCAAGATGAACCGGGAAGGATGGTTACCGAGAGCGTCTCGATGAACACCGATTTCTCCGTTCGTTTGTCCAATACCGTCCAGGAATTCCTGGCGGGAAAATTGGCGGGAAAGTATAAAAGATCTTTGCAACTGATTGGGAACATTGACTCGTTCGATTCCCGTTGGGGCTATTTAAAAACCTGCCATTTCGTCCCACCTCGATTGAAAAGTTCGATTGCTCCCGTGGCAATACTTGCCGAAGGATTTGTCAGTACTACATCCGACGTGATGCCGCTGCCATTGGCAAATTGCGCGAAGAGCATTGTGGTTGGGGAGATGGTCAATGGTGATCTGGACGATATCGTCGACGACGATTCTGCCTTTTCAAGCGAGGTATTCCAACTCAAGTTATTTGTGTGTGGATCTCAACATCAAGAAAGGCGCCGCTTCGCAAATGCGCACTCGGCTTCCGGCGCAGTACCGAAGCGAATTCGTGATTTGGAGTGCCCTTCCCCTGATGAGGAATAGCCAATTCCTCATTCGGGTTTAGCTTTCCCAAATGAGGAATGGCCCGTTCCTGATTTGGAGTGAGCCTCCCCCGAACAGGAGTGGGCCATTTCTGATTTGCGTTTCACTTTCCTCAATGAGGAATAGCCCATTCCTGATCTGGAGCGAGCTTCCCCGAATGAGGAATCGTTCATCCCTCATTTGCGCCGGCCGTCCCCTGATCAGGAATGGCCCGTTCCTCATTCGGGTTTGGTTTCCCCTAATGAAGAATGATCAATTCCTCATTTGCGCCGGCCGTCCCCTGATCAGGAATGGCCCGTTCCTCATTCGGGTTTCGCTTCCCCTAATGAGAAATAGGCAATTCCTCATCAGGAGTGGCCTTTCCCCGATGAGGAATAGCCCGTTTCTCATTTGGGTCTGGCTTCCCCTAATCAGGAATGGGCAATTGCTCATTAGGAGCCGGCTTTCCCTAACAAGGGATAGGCTATTCCTTATTCGGGTTTGCCTTCCCCTAATGTGGAAAAGCCGATTGCTCATCGGGTTTGGCTTCTCCGCAATCAGGGAAAGCCAGCTATCCAGCGGCCCCGGGAAGGGCTAGCGCGACGGGTTTGGTCGCCCGGACAGACTCTTCATAGCGAAAAAGGCGACACGAAGCGCAACTTTCTACAAATACCTTTCGCGAACTATGAATTTATCGGCCCTCTCGCGGTTCTATAGAAATAGCGGGATCTTTTGTTCAGCTCAAGTGGCCGGCTGGACGCCCCCAGTCGTGGTCCCGCGTTCTGTTTCTTCCTTTCGTAGAGATCATGTTGCCGAGAGGAACGAATCACCCCGATCAAGTCGAGGGTTATCGAACCACGGCCTTCGCGAATGTGATTGCTGCCCCGGGTGCGTTACGACCATCGACTGATCTCCCACCGCGTCCCCTTCGAACTTCTGCAATGCATGGCTCTCCGCCTTTGACGGGACGCAGTTTCACGTCGAGTGACAGTTCGCCTACCATCAGATAATCCGAGACATCTTGTTTCGCCAGCAGTCCGTGTCCACCCAGGATTCCAACGGCCATTGGGGAGGTCAAATGCCGAATCCTCTTTCTTCACATCCACCGGGCCCAGATTGATGACAATCCGCTGATAGGGCGCGCCGAATCCGTTGTTGCGGATGGGGGGAAGACGCGATTCCTGGACTCACGGACGGGGGTATCCGTAAGAATGGCATCAGGACTCGTGTGTTTAACCCACTTCCGATATTTCCTTAAATCCGCCCGTGCGCCAAAAATCCCGTTTCGTGCATCACAACATTTCGTCTTAAATCCGTCGCCCGCCCGGGGTAGCCGACCGCCCCGGTTTAGATAACAGGACATGGAAAAGCCGCCGCCCACCGACCCCCTCCGCTTATTTTTCCTACATTCCGACGGCGATGAGAATCACTGCTGTCAATCCGGCACTCGTCGCGCTGAATTTAACACACGTCCCTTATTTTGACTATGCGCCCAATGTGGGATATGTGGGATTGCGAGGCAAGATCTGCTACTGAAAACAACTACATGTTGTCCCTGCTTCCAGACATCGAGGTCGTCCGCGTTCGAAACCTGCACATCGCCATCAATTCACAAAAAGAACGCGGTAGAAAATACGCCCAAGCGATGGAAAGACTACTGGCCAGCGAAAGCAGTCGTGATGTAGATCGCGGCATGACACACTTCGAGAGAGCCGTCGGGCTTGTCGGCGGTGAAGTCAACGTCACAGTGGATAATCGGCGGCAGACGGCAGTCGTGAACGGCTGCGAGCAGCCGACGTCGTTCGAAGAGATCATGGATAGGGTGAGAGCGAAACTGCTCGAAGAGCGCAGGAGCCACCAGCAGTTCAGCGAATAAGAAAATCCCTTTGTCCAGGAAATTCCCTGCGGAAAAGTTAACCGGGGGCATCCGAATCGACGGTTGTGGATGTTATTTTAGAGCCCTGGTTAGTGGCTTGTAATAAGGATTGCCTATCGGTTGGCGGGTCACTTCAACCTCGCGAGCCACGTACCGCGTGGCGTTGAGTGCGAAGCGTGCGCCGCCTCCAACGTGATAATGCCTATCGTATCTTGCTTGGCGCTGCTCATTAACGCTCCGATCTCCATGCGCGGCGGATTGGACTGGGCGTTCGACGGCGGATAAGGTCCCGGCGTAGAGCAGAAGCGAGAGCAGTCGCGGCCTGCACGGATTGCCATACCGACGAAGGTATGAATCGTCGGCGGGAAGTTGATTCTCCGCACTCAGTCTTGAAGATTTGATCTGAATGGAACACTATTGGTATTTGGAGAAGAATCGTCGTGCGCCGCTGTCTGACGGGTACTCGGCTAAGCGTCCTCTTATGCGCCTTCATACTTCCCAGCTATGCACAGTGGCTGAACTATCCGACGCCCGCGACGCCACGCCTGCCTGATGGGAGGCCCAATCTATCCGCCCCAACGCCGCGGACCGCTAACGGGAAGGCAGATCTGTCTGGCATCTGGCTCGTT
>WNGJ01007591.1_pt1 | contig 11549 bp, 8 predicted proteins | sample 5400611 | NCBI WGS metagenome assembly WNGJ01 (sample SAMN13153375, study PRJNA577476) | soil metagenome | isolation source: 40 cm soil or saprolite under Garry oak tree replicate 1 | place: USA:California | collected 2016-06-15 | reverse complement strand
CGATCATCGACGAAGAGATTCGCAGCATCGTCGATCATGGCTACCAGACCGCTAAGTCGATCCTCACCCAGCAGCGTCGCAAGATGGACGCGGTGGTCGAGCAGCTGAAGGTCGTCGAGACCCTCGACGCCAAGGAGCTGGATGAGATCCTCGCCCGTGAGGCGCCCGAGGCGCCGGCGGCCGCCAGCTCGTCCGCCAGCTAGAACGACAGAGCGACTTCTCGTCGTCGGCCGGGGCAACCTCGGCCGCAGCCTTCAGCGGGCTTTCCGAGCGGCCGGCTTCCCCACGTCGCTCGTGCCTGGACGAAGGGGGTCCATCGAGCCGCGGTCTTCCGACGTTGTGTTCCTTGCGGTTCCGGATACCGCGGTCGCCGAGATCGCGGCCAAGATTGCCGGCCAAGATCTGCCGCCGCGGCAGAGCTTTGTCCACCTCAGCGGAGCCCTTGGTCTCGATTCGCTGAGCGCCTTGCGCGGCAACCCGGTCGGCTCATTCCACCCGCTGCAATCATTTCCGGCTCCGCGTGACCCACAGGCGTTTCGAGGGATCACAGTCGCGATCGACGCCAGCACCCCGGCCTTGATGAAGCGCCTGCGCGCTCTCGCCCGGGCGGTCGGAGCCACTCCCAGGCATGTCGATGACAGCCAGCGGGCGATCTACCACGCCGCGGCCGTTTTCGCCTCGAACTACGTAGACGCGTTGCTGGGCGAGGCGGTGAAGTTGCTGCGCGCGGCCGGGTGGTCGTCCGACCAGGCGATCTCGGCCCTGCTCCCGCTGGCCGAAGGGACGCTTGCGAACGCCCGGGATCGTGGCCCGGTCCGGGCGCTCACCGGGCCGGTGAGGCGCGGCGACGTCGGGACGGTCAAGCGTCACCTGGAGGCGCTCGACCGGCTGGATCAGGGGCCGACCACCGCTCAAGCCGGGAAGACATATCGTATGCTCGGCGAGATCGCGCTCGAGCTCGCAAAGGAAGCAGGCCTCGAGCCTGCGGCGGCCGGGCGGATGCAAAGGGCGTTGACCGAAAAATCGGCAGCGACCCGAAGGAGGCGTCGCGAATGACAACGGTCCTGGACGTCCAGCGTTTCAAGGATGAGCACCGCCGTTTTGCCGTGCTCACGGCCTACGACTACCTGAGCGCGAGGATCCTCGACGAGGCCGGAATCCCGATCCTGCTCGTCGGCGACAGCCTCGGGATGGTGATGCTCGGGTACCCCACGACGCTGCCGGTGACGCTCGACGAGATGATCCACCACGCCAAAGCCGTCGCACGGGGTTCGCGGCAGTCGCTCCTGGTGGGCGATATGCCCTTCATGTCGTACCACGTATCTGTCGAGCAGGCGATCGCCAGCGCCGGGCGCTTCATCCAGGAGGGCGGCATGCATGCCGTGAAGCTGGAAGGCGGGGGCCGGATCGTCGAGATCACTCGCCGCCTGACCGAGCTGGGCATTCCGGTGATGGGCCATCTCGGCCTCACGCCTCAGTTCGTCCACCAGATGGGCGGCTTCAAGGTCCAGGGCAAGTCGCAGGCCCAGGCCGCGCGGATCCTCGCCGACGCGAAGGAGCTGGAGCAGGCCGGGGCCTTCAGCCTCGTTCTGGAAGGGGTTCCGGCCGAGCTTGGGAGCAAAGTCACGCAGGCACTTCGCATCCCGACGATCGGAATCGGCGCCGGCGCCGGCACCGATGGCCAGGTCCTCGTCTTCCACGATGCGTTCGGCCTGACCACGGGCAAGGCGCCCAGGTTCGTGAAGCGATACGCCAACCTCGCCGAGGAGATCGGGAACGCGGCGCAACGGTTCGCTCGAGAGGTCGCCGGCGGCGAGTTTCCGGGGCCTGAGCACACCTACTCGGCGAACGGGTCCGCGCCGGCGCCGGCTGAGGCAAGAGACGAGGTCAAGTACGGCGCCGGATAAGAAGGCCGCCGTAATCGAAGACCCCAGGAAGGCTCTCGACGCTTCGCGCAGCTGGCATCGCGAGGGGCTGTCGATCGGCCTTGTGCCCACGATGGGCGCCCTACACGCCGGGCACTTGAGCCTGGTCGAGCAGGCCTGCCGGGAGAACGACCGGGTCGTGGTGAGCATCTTCGTGAACCCGATCCAGTTCGGGCCGGGAGAGGACTTCGACCGCTACCCGCGTGACCCTGAGCGCGACGCCGCGCGGCTTGCCGGCGCCGGTGTCGACGCCATCTACCGGCCGGCGGTCGCGGCCATGTATCCACCTGGGTCGGGCACCCGGATTCACGTGGCGGCAGTGTCGGCGCCGCTCGAGGGAGAGGCCCGACCCGGGCACTTCGACGGGGTGGCCACGGTCGTCGCGAAGCTCTTCACCGCCGTCGAGCCGGACCGGGCCTATTTCGGGCAGAAGGACGCGCAGCAGGTCGCGGTCGTCAGGCGTATGGCGCTGGACCTGGACTTCCCGGTCGAGATCCGGGTGGGCCCGACAGTGCGTGAGCCGGATGGCCTGGCGCTCAGCTCGCGTAACGCCTACATGACCCCGGAGGAGCGCAAGGCGGCCGCAAGCCTCAGCTCGGCTTTGCGGCTGGCGGCAGATGCCTACGCCCGAGGCGAGCGGGAGCCGGACCGCCTGAGGCAGATCCTTCGGCAGCGACTCGAGGCAGAGGCCCTGGCCCGGGTCGAGTACGCGGAGCTCGTGGATCCGGAGAAATTCACAGCACCCGGCTCAATGGCTGTACTTGCGGTTCGTGTCGGCCGGACGCGGCTGATCGACAACCACGACCTCACGAAGGAGTTCCCTGGATAGGGCGCTGGTGTGCGTTACAATGTCAGTTCGCGTATTGGCGGAGGCCGTTATGACGACCAACACCGAATCAATAACTCTTAGGGGGTACGTCTGTTGTCCAATGAGTCTGGTGCTGTCCTGACCGAAAAAAAGGAGGCGCTCGAACAAGACTCAGCCTATGCGATGACCATGGAGGACTACCTCCACTACGAGGAGGAAGCCTTCAAAACCCCCAACCACGGGGACATCGTGGATGGGATCGTCGTTCGCGTCGACGCCGACGAGGTGCTCGTCGACATCGGAGCCAAGGCTGAAGGCGTCATCTCGAGCAAAGAGCTTGGCATGCGCGGCGATCTGGATTCGGTCGGGCTCGAGCCTGGCGACCAGATCAAGGTCTACGTTCTCCAGCCCGAAAACGATGAAGGCAACGTCGTCCTCAGCCTGCGCAGGGCGCGAGCTGAAACCACGTGGCTGGTCGCTGCGGAGAAGCAGGTCGACGGGTCGGTCATGGACGCCGATGTTCGTGAGCAGAACAAGGGCGGGCTGATCGTCAACATCCTCGGCCTGCGCGGGTTCTTGCCCTCGAGCCAGGTGGCTCGTGCCTACGCGGGCACCCTGGAATCGCTGGTCGGCCAGCGGATCCCGGTCAAGATCCTCGAGGTCAACCGCAAGCGCAACCGGCTCATCGTCAGCCAGAAGGCTGCCGAGGACGAGGATCGCGCACGCAAGCGAGAGGAGCTCTTCAGCCGGCTGCAGACTGGCACCACGGTCAAGGGAACGGTCTCTGGCATCACGAGCTACGGAGCCTTCGTTGACATCGGTGGAGCTGACGGGTTGATTCACATCTCAGAGCTGTCGTGGGACCGGGTCTCCAAGGTGACCGACGTCCTGCAGCTCGGCGAAGAGGTCACCGTCAAGGTGATCAAGCTCGACCCCGAGCAGACGAGAATCTCCCTTTCCCTGCGGCAGCTGCAGCAGGACCCGTGGGAGCGTCTCGTTCAGTCGATGCCGATCGGCTCGATCGTCGAGGGCCAGGTCACCAAGACCAAGAAGTACGGGGCCTTCCTGCAGATCATGGCCGGCATCGAAGGGCTGCTCCACATCTCCGAGCTGTCGTGGGACCACGTCGAGCGGACCGAAGACGTGCTGAAGGTAGGGGAGACCCTCCACGTGAAGGTGATCGGGATCGACACCGCACGGCGGCGGATCTCGCTGAGCCTGAAGCAGCTGTCGGCGCCGCCGGCCAACCTCGTGAACGGACGCGGCGAGCAGCGGGCTCCCGAATACGACGACGTCGAGGACGAGGCCTAGCTCCTCAGCTCGGTCGTCGACTGAGCTCAGGTCCGGGAGTACCCGCGGGAGCCGGCACTCGCTGGTTTGAATTGGGACTCAAGACCGCGGATGCCGGCACGCGCTGGGAATCGTGTGGGCTACAACCGCGGGCTCCGGAGTGCGACGACGTCGAGGAAGAGGCCTAGCCTCAGCGCATCAGTCGTCGGCCGAGGCATTCAGTCGCAGCCGCAGATCTCTGGATAGATGAGAAGGTCATCCGCCATCCAGCCTTGGCCTGCGAGGTGCCACCAGATGCCGTCCATCGACGACATCGGTGCATAAACCGGACCGCCATCGATGGCGACACCCGTGTGATGCTGCAGGCAGGCGACCACTTTGCCCGTGGGGCCCGGCGTCGAGCGAACGTTGGCGCCGCAGCTGGCGGTGACCCCGCCGAGCCAGACCATGCCGCTTTGTCCGACAGCCGGGAAGCCCGCCGGGCACTGCGAACGTACCCCGCGCCAGCCCGCCGGCTCGTGGACGACGTAAGTAATACACGCGAGAACATCGGCGTTTGAGCCACCCTGGCCGGCGAAATACGCGGCTTCGACTCCATCGTGCTGACTGCCGATTGTTATGCAAGCTCGATTGACCGCACACGCGGACATGCTGTCCACAATGACCGCGGCCGAATGGAGCCTGGCAGTCGCCACCGCCGCCTCGCGGGCGGAAGCGTAAGTCTGACCGCCAGATCGGAGTCCCGAATCGGAGACGATCCCAATGGGTGGCGCAGGAACCGTTTTGTCGGTCCAATCGGCGGGATCGACTCGGTTCAAGGACGTGCCTGCTTTGACGATCACCGCCAACGGCGCGTGGGATGCCGACGGGCTTCCGGAAATAGCAAATTCCGAATATGGCGCACCGACCACGGTCCCCTCGCCCTTGCAGATCAAGGGACGCACAGCCGAGAACACGTAGTACTCCCCGGGAGCAACCCCGTTGATCGTGTAGGAGAACTGGCCCGCAACCGTTTCAGTCGAGTAGGCGCCAGCAGATGCGCCGGCTGTGCTGATGGCATAAACGAGCTGAGGAGCGACCCCACTGGGTGGCCAACCGGTGCTTCCGGTGATTGAGCCTGACGCGTTTGACGGCGACGCCTTCGCCGACGAAGGAGTTGATCCACCGCCGTTGCAGGCGGCTACGGCTGTGGCTGTCGCTACCGGATTGGTGCCGCCAGATGTACTCGGGCCACTCTGTGCTCGAGGAGACTCACCACATCCGGCCAAAATCAGGCTGGCCACTACCATTCCGACGGCTGGTCTGATGCCCTGGACCCCGGCCGCGGCGGCCATTGTCATCTCGTTCCGTCAAACGGGAACGTGTGGAAAGCGTTACTGGTCCATCATTCCGTTTTAGCCTCCGAGCCCAGACAGTCGCTGGATGGCCGGGGCGTAGAAGGGGTCGATCTGAAGGGCTCGCTGGTAGTCCTTGCGAGCCTGCGCTGACCGGCCGAGCTCGGCCTCGCGGTCGCCGAGCTCGACGTAAAGGCCGGGTTCGGTCTCGCCAAGATTGGCGGCGCGTCGCATTTCGTCGACTCCCTGCGCGACCTTATCCTCGGCAACAAGCTGCTGACCCAGCGCCCAGTGGTAGCGCGATTGAAGCGGGTCGACGACCACGGATAGGTCGGGCCTGCCACGCAGGTACCAGGTATCAGCGAGCAGAGGCAGGACCGCCAGGGCGATCGTGACGAGAACCAGCGCGATCGCACCGGCCGACTGCCAAACGGCGGGACTCGGCGTCGGCTCGCCCGAGGAGAGATCACGGCCTGTCACCTGACTTTCGGCGGCTCGAATCTCAGCCCACATGGTTCCCGCCAGGAGCCAGAAGACGCCGGTAGCGGGAGCCCAGTCGAAGTTGAAAAAAACCCAGACCGTGTACCCGGCGCACGCCGCGGCAAGGGGCGCGACACCGCCTTCGGCTCGCCATCTCCACGCGCCGCGAGACAGGACGACGAGGATCCAGCCCATGACCGCGAGGCCGAGAAGGCCCTGCGTTGCGGCGATGTCCAGGGGCCCAGAGTGCACGCGATCGAATGTGATGCCCGGCGACCAGTCGCCGGTCAGGAACTGCCCGAAGACAAGCCCTGTCGCATCTTCACCCCAACCGGTCAGCGGTCGAGCCGAGATCATCCGCAGGGCGTCCTGCCAGAGATGGATCCTCAGTGGTCCAGGGTCGTCGTTAAGCGAGCGAAGGGGCGACAGGAAGACAAAAAGAAGAGCGGCGGCGATCGCAGCCGCTGATCCCAGGGCGGCCCCGAAAGCCCAGCGCCCCCGGAGGGCGAAGACCAGCAGCAGAAGGACACCGGCCAGAGCTCCGAGGCCGCCGCTGCGCGAAGTCGTGGCGACCAGGCCGCCCACCAGGGCAGCGATAGCAAGGAACCAGGCCAGCACGAAACGTCCTCCACGGAACGCTCGGTTGACGGCCAGCGGAATCGCCATCGCGACCAGCGCGCCCAGCAGGTTGGCGTTTCCGAGGTTGCCGTCTGGCCGGTAAGGCACCTGTGCGACCAGCTGCTGGAGGGCCTCGAGGCAGGCGACCGCGGTGCCGAAGACAAACGCCGTCACCACCCAGTCCCGCTGGCGCTTCTCGCGGGGAAGCCACACGGCAGCGGTCAGAAGGCCGAGGTAAGCCAGCCGGATGGGAAGCGACTCGTACCGTGTGTACGAACCCGCGAAGCTCAGGGGCCACGAAACAGACAGGACAAAGGCCACAATCGCCGCCGCGGCGGCGGCGTACAGTGGCCACTTCAGGCCTCTCAGTGGGGTCCGTCCGGGTGTAAGCAGGGTCAGGCCGACACCCAGACAGGCGCCGGCGATAACGATCGAGGCCCGGGGAAGGATGAAGGAATCCTCCGCGGTCGGCAAAAATGCCGTCGGAAGTGTAAGAGCGAGGGCTGCGGGGAAGTATTCACCGAGGCGCCCGAGAAACAGCCTCATCGCGCCTCCGGCCAATTGAAATCCGTTTGTCGAGTTGGACGTTATATTAGGTGCCGAGGTACCGCCGGGTACCAGAGCAAACGTTGGAGGAGGTGCTGGCCCCACCTAGGCGTAGGAATCCAGGGAGGAATAGACCTTGTACCCGTTTGAGAGATTTACTGAGCGAGCCAAGAAGGTTCTGACGCTCGCCCAAGAAGAAGCAGAACGATCGCACCACAGCTACATAGGCACCGAGCACCTGCTCCTGGGCTTGCTCCGCGAGGGTGAAGGGCTGGCCGCCAAGGTCCTCAACAACCTTGGCGTGGAAATCGGGAAAGTCCGCCAGACGATCGAGTCCGTGCTGGGCCGGAACGAGCGGATCATCATCCAGCAGATCATTCCGACGTCTCGCGTCAAGAAGGTCATCGAGATCTCCTTTGAAGAGGCACGCCGGATGGGTCACAACTATGTCGGCACCGAGCACCTGCTGCTTGGGCTGCTGATCGAAGGCGAAGGCATCGCCGCGCACGTCCTCGAGGACCTCGGCGCGACGCTGGAGAAGGTGCGCTCGGAGATCGAGCGCCTGCTCCACGACTCGAGCGCCGAGACCGAGGCGGAGCCCGCGCCCAAGAAGCCGTCGAAGACGCCATTGCTCGACCAGTTCGGCCGCGACCTCACCGAGCTCGCTCGCCGGAACCAGCTCGATCCGGTGATTGGACGGGAGATGGAGATCGAACGCGTGATCCAGATCCTGAGCCGGCGGACGAAGAACAACCCCGCCCTCATCGGCGAACCGGGCGTGGGCAAGACCGCGATCGCCGAAGGCCTCGCTCAGCAGATCAACCTCGGCAATGTGCCCGAGTCGCTGCAGCACAAGCGCGTGCTGACTCTCGACATGGGCGCGTTGGTGGCGGGCACCAAGTACCGCGGTGAGTTCGAAGAGCGCTTGAAGAAGATCCTCGACGAGATCCGCTCGAGCCGCGAGGTCGTGCTGTTCATCGATGAGCTGCACACGCTGGTCGGCGCCGGCGCCGCGGAAGGCGCCATCGACGCCGCCAACATTCTCAAGCCGGCTCTGGCTCGCGGAGAGATCCAGTGCATCGGCGCGACCACGCTCAACGAGTACCGCAAGTACATCGAGAAGGACGCGGCGTTGGAGCGCAGGTTCCAGCCGGTCTTTGTCGACCAGCCGACGCTCGAAGAGACGATCGACATCTTGAATGGCGTCAAGTCTCTATACGAGAAGCACCACCGCGTCACCATCACCGATGCAGCCGTGCACGCGGCGGCAGTCCTCAGCGACCGCTACGTCAGCGACCGCGCGCTGCCCGACAAGGCGATCGACTTGATCGACGAGGCATCGGCGCGTGTGCGCATGAAGCTCACGACAACGCCCGATGACCTGAAAGAGCTCCAGAAGGAGATCAAGAAGCAGAAGACGGACCAGGACGAAAACGTCAACAAGCAGGACTTCGAGGCCGCGGCGAGCGTTCGCGATAAGGTCAAGAAGCTGCAAGACAAGCTCGCTCTGAAAGAAGCGGCCTGGCGAGACAAGCTGGGCGAGACCGTCCCGGAGGTCGGCGAGGAGCATATCGCGCAGATCGTCGCGGCATGGACGGGTGTTCCCGTCTCGCGTCTGGTCGAAGAGGAAACCGCGCGCCTTCTCCGCATGGAGGACGAGCTGCACAAGCGGATGGTCGGCCAGGACGAAGCAATACTTACCGTCTCGCAGGCGGTGCGGCGCGCTCGTGCCGGGCTCAAAGATCCGCGCCGTCCGATCGGATCATTCATATTCCTCGGACCCACCGGTATCGGGAAGACCGAGCTGGCGCGCGCATTGGCTGAGTACCTGTTCGATTCAGAAGACGCGCTGATCAAGCTCGACATGTCCGAGTTCATGGAGCGGCACACGACCGCACGATTGGTAGGCTCACCTCCCGGCTACGTTGGCTACGACGAGGGCGGGCAGCTGACCGAAGCGGTTCGCCGCCGGCCTTACTCGGTGATCCTGTTCGACGAGATCGAGAAGGCGCACCCAGAGGTCTTCAACATGCTGTTGCAGATCCTCGAGGACGGACGCCTGAGCGACGCCAAGGGCAAGGTGGTCAACTTCGCGAACACCGTGATCATCATGACCTCGAACCTCGGAATCCGCGACGTCAACCAGGCGGGCACCTCCCTTGGGTTCCAGCCTGCTGTCGTGGACGAGGCGAGCGAGGTCGAGCGCCGGCACAAGAACACCAAAGAGAAGATCGACGAAGAGCTCAAGCGGATGTTCCGGCCCGAGTTTCTCAACCGGGTGGACGCCGTCGTGGTGTTCAAGAGCCTGACGACCGCGCAGATCCGGCAGATCGTCGACCTGCAGCTCAACAAGCTCTCGAAGCACCTGGTGGAGCAGCAGATCACGATCGAGGTCACCGACGCGGCCAAGGACCTTCTCGCGAAAGAGGGGTACGACCGGACGTATGGCGCGCGCCCATTGCGGCGTGTGATCACGAGCCGGATCGAAGACAACCTCTCGGAGCACTTGCTGCGCGGGAAGATCGCCCGTGGCGACACGGTGCAGATCGACGTCGAAGGCGAGGATGGCCTCAAGTTCACGCCGGTCAAGCACAAGCACAAGGAGCCGGCGGGCACCGCGGCGAAACCCTAAGGTCGTCGGGCGCGGACAACTCAGGTCTCAACAACCGGGGTTGCGCCGCGCCCAGTCTCCCGTTAAGTTCGCTTGCGGCTCGGTGGCGGCGGCTCGGGGAGGGAAGTCAAACCGGCGCGCGTGCTCCGAAAGGGAATGGGCGAGGATAGGGTCCGGCGCTAAAGTCGACGAAGCTTGGCGGACCTGCAAACTGGGACCTGTACCGCTGATAACTTGAGCCGGCCGCCCTAGCGTGAGCGTTCATCGCCGTGGGCGCCAGAGCTGAGTTGTCCCAATGTCCCCTGTCCAGCCGATCGAGCACCGTCTCAATCGCAGCGATCGTTTCCGCCGGAGTGAAAGCGCAATGTCCAGCGCGGTTGACGAAGAGCTGCCGCAGCATGTCTTGATTGCCAGCCGCCTTAACCACATCCGCATAGGCGGTTTCGTCCTCGGGGATTACTGTTCCGTCGGCGGTCGTATGCATTGTCAGCACCGGCACCCTTAGTTGCCCATCGAATGTGATGTTCTGTTTCAGGTATGCGACCGCCTCGGCATCCGGTACGACGCGCTGGCCGGCGTCGAGGGCTCGCAGGTCGCGATCGACGTCCAGCCCCGCCGCTTGATAAAGCGCGGTCACCTGATTTCGGCCGGCGGAGATCGCGAACTGCTCGTGGTAGTTCACGCCCATGTTCCAGGATGGATTTCCGGCGGCGCGGTGCTCAAAGTCGAACGGCAATGAAAAGGCGGCGGGAATCAATGAATTTGCGAACCATTGGTCAATCGCCGAGGTCCACCCGCCAAGGTCGGTTGCTTCAGGCTGCTTCCCGTTGGGATCGAACCAGCCTGGCAGGTCAGCCATGGAGGCGGCCATCGCGATGCGCGCCTGACCTGCAGGCGTAGCGCGGGCAGCGTTGTAGACGCTCAGCGCAATTTGCGCATTCGTCGCCGAGTTGAGGATTGGCGCTACCTGGAGATCGGATTCGGGCGCAAGCAGCGTGCGGAACGCGTAAGCGCCGTCGAGCAGGGTGTTCGCATAGCCGACGGCGCCGGCCACGATACCGCAGAAGGAGATCGCCGCCGCAAAGCGATCGGAATGGAGTTGGATCAGCCCGGCACTGATCAATCCACCGAGGGAATGACCCCAAGCCACGACGCGTCTCGGCTTACCAACGTGCTGTGAGAAGTAGTCCAGTAGGGCCATTTGGTCGGTGAATGCGTCAGCGACGGCCCAGAGCGTTGAACCGTAGGAGGAGCCAGCGATTGCGAAGCCCTGCCTCAGGAGCCATGGCCCGATGACTTCCTCGGGTCCACCGGCGTCTTGAGCAGGGTTGGGCTGATCCGGGGTGACGAGTCCATGGCTGTAGAGGAACAAAGTGCCGTTCCAGGCGACCGGAACCTCGATTTTGTAGTCCGCCTTCCCGATCGTGCCTGTGAACACCCGAGCCTGTGCCGTGCTGCCGCCAGACCCAGGCGAGCAAGAGGCGACGAACAATAAGACCGCCAGTAGGAGCTCGCGGCCCTTCACCGGCTAATCGTATGTACCAAGGACGTCACCGATCGAGTAGAGGTGAGAGAGCGGTTGTTCAAGATTCGGTTCGCGTTTGGGAAAGCATGGAGGCCGTCGTTTCCCTAAGGCGAACCATGATCGTTTGGCCAACGATTTCGCTCTCCCGCGGACGTCGCGATATGGGTAATCCGTCATGGAATCTCTATGTCCACGGGTGTGCACACATGGGGCGATCACCGGCTCGCGATACCCTCTTTCCTGCACATGGGTCGGATTCCGAGTTGACTGGCGGGTCGGCGGCCGCGGGTTAGTGCTTCAGCCAGCCCTCGACGCCGCCGGCCAGCTTGGCCGGGGTTGTCTTGCTCTTGATCAGGTGGTCGAGGGCGCCCAGCCTGGCGCCGCGCTCGACCAGCTCCTTTTCGGAGTGGCT
>WNGJ01013729.1_pt1 | contig 11550 bp, 9 predicted proteins | sample 5400611 | NCBI WGS metagenome assembly WNGJ01 (sample SAMN13153375, study PRJNA577476) | soil metagenome | isolation source: 40 cm soil or saprolite under Garry oak tree replicate 1 | place: USA:California | collected 2016-06-15 | reverse complement strand
CGCAACAGATCGCACCACATACGCGCGAATTGCGTACGCATCTCGCTGGACGGCTCGATGCCTCTGTCCGGCAGATACCATTCGAGCATCAATCCGGCTTCGACCAGCAACGCCTCGGTGTCGAACGTTGGTATGGTGTACGAAACCGGCGGCGCCAGCGGCAGCACCTCAGGCAATGGTTCGCGATGCAGCGCGGCCAGCAGGTCGGTCGCCACCTGATAACGCTGCACGATCGGTGCGGGTGGATCGCCTTCGACAAAACCCGCGCTGCCGAAATCCTCGATGATCAGGAATCCGGTCTCGAGGTCGGCGTGATAGATCGATGGCGCCGAGAAACCGTAGGCGCGCAGCCCGTTGGCGATGGCCACGAACGGCCTGACGTCCTCGGCCAGATGCACGGCCGCGCTGTATGATTTGCCGTCATAGACCGCCGGCCCGTCGGGCCGCCGCGGCGAATTCATCAGGATAACAACGCCGTCGTCGCGGATCAGCCGGGCGTAGGACCGCGTCGAGGCGTCGCCGGCCATGCGCTGGCGCCCGGCGTCGGCATAGCCCGCCTCCGCCAGAAACTGCCGCAGCGCCTGGAGGCGTTCGATTTGCGCGGCGGCCCTGCCGTAGCCGGTGATTTCAGCGGAGCGGGCCATCGGACCCTGTGCCGCATCATGGCTGATCGCGATGTCGATCCGGTCGTGCGGCAGTGCGCCGGCGGCGCGTTCCGGCCACTCGATCAGCGCCAAGGTGGCCTCAGGCAATGGCGACAAACCGATCTCCTCCAGTTCGGAGGGATCGTTGACGCGGTAAAGGTCGGCATGAAGCAGCGGAAATGGCGGCAGGTCGTAGCTTTGCGCCAGCGTGAAGGTCGGGCTTGGAACCTCGAGTTCATCGTCGCCGGCGAGATAGCGGATCATCGCCCGCGCCGCCGCGGTCTTGCCGGCGCCGAGGTCGCCGGAAAGCGTAATGAGATCGCCGGGGCCGACCAGCAGGGCAAGATCGGCCATTAACTGCGCGGTCGCCGTTTCGTTCGCGAGTGTCAGCGAGAATGTTGTGGGAACGCTCATTCCGCGGCGTTGCGCTGCGCAGTCTGGTCGATCGGAAAGTCGCAGGTCACGGTGGTGCCTTTGCCGACCACCGAGTCGACGCGCACCTTGCCGCCATGCAGTTCGACAAAGGAGCGTACCAGCGACAGGCCGAGCCCGGCGCCGCGATGCCGCGAGCCGTTGGAATGACTCTCGAACCAGTCGAACACCTTGTCCTTGACGTCGGGCGGAATGCCCGGGCCGGAATCGGTGACGGTGAAGATGACGTTGTGGTCGGTTTTCCTGGCGCTCAAGCCGATGGTGGCGTCCTGAGGCGAAAATCCGACGGCATTGGCCAGGAGATTATACAGCACCTGCACCACGCGGCGTTCGTCGCCCATGAAGTTGCCGATGTTGGGATCGACGTCGACCCGGAGTTCGATGCGGTCGGTGGCGAGCCGGTCCTGGATGCCCTCGGCCGCGGCTTCGATGGTCTTGCGGATATCGACCGAGCCCAGATTGAGCGACATGGCGCCGGCGTCGATGGTGGCGAGATCGAGGATGTTGTTGATGATGGCGAGCAGCGCATTGGTCGAGGCGGTGATGTAGCCGAGATATTCCGCCTGCTTCGGCATCAACGGCCCGGTCACGGGGTCGCTGAGGAAGTGGGCGAAGCCAATGATGGTGGTCAGAGGCGAGCGCAATTCGTAGGACACGTGGTGGACGAAATCGACCTTCATCTGGTCGGCGGTCTCCAATGCTTCGTTACGTTCGCGAAGCGCGCGTTCGACATTCTCAGTATCAGTGATATCCTGGAATGTCAGCATGGTGGCGCCGTCGGGCAGCGGCATGGTCATGCAGTCGAGCACGCTGCCATCCTTGCGCTCCAGCTTCAGCGCCACCTCGACCCGGTTCTCGATCGCGGTAATCGCCTCGCGGAGCGCGCGCCAGGTCACGGCGTCATCGAGCAGCGGCCTGCACCAGGTTTCCACGGTTTCGATATGCGGCTGTTCCTGCAACGCCTCGGCCGACAGCTTCCACATCTTCGCGAATGCCGGATTAAACAATTGCGCGCGGCCATTGCTGCCGAACACCGCGACGGCTTCGGCGAGATTGTCCAGCGTCTCGCGCTGGACGCGGATCAAGCCGTCAAACCGCCGCGCCAGATCCAGGCTTTCGGTGACATCGTCGAACAGATAGGTGACGCCGCCTTCCGGGTTTGGCGTGGTGACGACGCTGACCGCGCGGCCGTCGGGCAGATACCAGGTATCCTTTTGCGGATCGACCGAGCGATAGGCCTCATGCAGCCTGGCCTTCCAGGCCCGGAAATCCGGCTGTTCGGGCAGTTTGCGCGCGGCGCGTAGCCGGTCGAGCACGCTGGAATCGTCGGGGTTGCCGTCGAGGAACGCCCGCTCCAGATCCCACAGCCGGCGGTAGGAATCGTTGTAGAACGCCAGCCGCCGCTGGCCGTCGAATACCGCCACGCCGGAGGATAGTTGATCGAGGGTACGGCGATGCGCCTCCGCCATCCGTTCCAGCGCCTCGCGGAGCGCGGTCGCTTCGCTGGCGTCGATCGCAATGCCGGCACTGCCGTCGCCAAGGTTCAACGCATGCACATCATAGAAGCGCCGCTCGCCCCCGACCACGATCGGCAAACGCGCCGTGAAAGCGGCCTGGTCGTTCAATGCGCGATCCATATCGTTGCGGTCGCTGCTGTCGAGCAATTCGAGGTGGCGCTCGATGGCGTCGGCGGCGCTGGTCGCCTCCGCCGCCCGGACGTAGGCCGCATTGGCGTAGCTGAGATCGCCTTTGGCGCGCTTCGCCCAGATCGGCCAGGGCGCTGCCGCGAGGAAAGCGCGCAATATCTCGGTTTCGTCCAGCAGCGCCTTGTGGCGCACGGTCATTTCGGCGAGTTCCCGGCGTAATCCGGTCAATCCACGAATCCGTACAATGGCTTGGCCGCCGATCGCCCGGCCCATAGCTTCGAGCGAGTGCCCCGTGGACGTCGTGAGATTGAGTAGAAACCCTTCTCCGGCGTCGCGCAACGCGTCGACGGCGTGATCCATCTGCAGCGCCGGCTCGGGCGGCAGCCAGGTTCCGAAGGCCAGGATGCGCTGCGGCTGATTCTGCTGGGTATCCGGCATCAGCAGCGAGATATCGCCGCTGATTTCCGGACGATTGTCGCCGGCAGCCCACGAAATCAGGATTTGCGGTTCCGCAAACAGCAGCGCGCGCAAGCGGTCGGCCTGTACCTGCAAATCCCCGACGTCGGCGCGCAGCCGCTCCTCGTTCCCGGCCGCACGCAGCCGGGTGCGCATCAAGAGAACCGCCGCCACCACCGAAAAGCCGAGCAGCGCCAGCGCCGTCGTCAGGACCGCGATTTCCTGCCGGTTCAGGTCGAGGAATGCTGAAATGACATGCTGGAACGGCAAATCGCCGGCATCGGCCGGCGCGATCGACACCAGCGCGGCGGTGCCAAGTCCGATCAGGCCGTTGCGTGCCAGTGATGTGCACGACAGCAAGGTCTGACGTATCGCCACGATCACGCCCGACATCGTTTGCCCCAAAACCGCACGACTTTCCGTCCGGCGCTTTATCGCTCCGTTCGCGAATCGACCGACAGTATCCCCAACGGGAGTCGGGGGGTAAGAGTCCAGATCGTGAACGCGAATTCCGATCCCAAAAAAGGCGCCAGTGTTAACTTTTCGGAAATGAATTTCGCAAAATTAGCCCAGTTTTGGCCGAATCACTTTAGCCGGTCAGGCGGAACCGGCGGTGAGCTGGAGTTTCAGCACCGTGACAACGTCCTGCAATTGGGAAGCATCGCCGTGTGGTGCCCTTCACCAGCAGCGCGCCCTGCAGCGCTCCGAACGTCAGGCCGGCCACCTTGCTCGCCGGAGCCGGGAGGCTGAATTCCCCCGTGCGACCCCGCGCTTGAGAATTTCACCCAGCCACGTCTGATGCGCCGTGAAGAAGCGATTGACGCGCGCGCGGAGTTCCGGCGGCAGCGCCAGTATTTCGCCCGCCAGCGCGCCGCACAGGCATACCTGATCGGGGGTGTTGGCGTAGCCGACATAGGGTTCGATGTAGAAATCCAGCATCGCCATCGAAGACCGGGATTGATCCTCGGCGATGGCGATCAGGGCCTCGCCGAAGCGCTCGACATAGCGGTCGACGACCGCGAGTGATGCCGAGCGCGTCGGAAATGTCCTGATAACTGAATGCGCTATAGCCGCGCGTCTGGATCAGCATCTCGGCGAGATCGAGGATCGGTTCGGCGGTCCTGGATCGTTGCTTCGGCGCCGTCGTCGTCATCGCGTTCCTGTCATGGCGTCGGGCGCAAATGTCCCCGCTTCGCCCAATAGGTCGCTCCGCCCTTCGATTCGAAACCGCGCCGGAATCCGGCCGGGTTCCTGATCCACGTCCCGGCCTTGTAGGTCCCGTGTTCGTCGGAGAGGTCGCCGGACAATATAAAGATCTCCTCGCCATCGGTACAATCGGCCCCGCCGAGGCGAGCGCCTGGTTCCAGCCGCTCCAGCGTCACTCGTTCCTGCGCATCTGGCGCCAGATACAGCGGCAGCGTCTTCAGGCCGACGCTGTCGGCTTGCTCCCATTTGGCTGTCGTCGTGTCCACGACAATCCGGTTCTGCTCGGAGGTCGGCATCTGCCTCAGCTTGACCAGGATGGTGCAGCCCGGCGCGGTTCGCGGCGTATGGCGACTTCGGGGCGGGTTGCGGACATAGGTTCCGGCCGGATAGTCGCCATGCTCGTCGGAAAATACCCCGTTCAGGACGAGAAACTCTTCGCCGAGTGCATGATCGTGCGCGGGAAATGAACTCGCGGGAGCATAGCGGACCAGCGACGTGGCGCGCGCGACCTCGCCGCCGATGCGGTCGAGCGGACGACGTTCTACCCCTGCCTGAGGCGATGGAATCCAGGGCATTTCATCCGTGGCGATGACGACGCGGCGGGAGAAATCGGCGTTGACGAGCTCATTTGACATTTTGTGGGCTCCTCAAAAGCGCTCCGAGAACGGCCGCAGGTCCATCTCGTGGGTCCAGGCCGACGGCGGCCGCGATGCAAGTTGGAGATATATAGAGGCTACGGCGTCAGGGTCCATGCGCGTGGACTGAGCGAGCCTAAATCTTTGATCGGATAAAGCAGCGGCGATCGCACCAATTGGCTGACTTCGTTAGAAAAAATCGGAATAAGGAACGCGGATTCGGGTCGAGCCCCGAGAAAATTCAACGACCGGTCGACCCGAAACCGCCGCTGCCGCGCTCGGTCTCGGAAACCGATGTCACAGCCCTCAGCTCCGCCTGCACCACGGCGGCGATCACGATTTGCGCGATGCGTTCGCCGCGGCCGATGGCGAAGGGGGCCGCGCCATGATTGATCAGCAGCACCCTGATCTCGCCGCGATAGTCCGCATCGATGGTGCCGGGCGAATTGAGCACGGTGACGCCGTGTTTGGCGGCAAGCCCCGAACGCGGACGCACCTGCGCCTCATAGCCCGGAGGCAACGCGATCACGAGTCCGGTCGGGACCATTGCGTGCTGCCCGGGGGCCAGGATCAACGGCGCCTGTTCCGGAACGGCGGCGAGCAGGTCGAGCCCGGCGGCATGCGTGCTTTGATACGCCGGCAGCGCCAGGCCCTCGCCGTGCGGCAATTGCCGGATATCGACCTTGACGACAGCGCTCACGGGGCTTTCTCCATGGCTAAAACAATGCGCGCCACCAGCGCGGTTGCGACTTCTTCTTTGGTCATCACCGGCCAGGATTCGATTTTGATGCCGGTGTTGGTTTCCGCGCCGTCACGGCTGAGCAGATGAACCGTGTTGCGGTCGCCGCCCATCACGCCGGTCGCCGGCGAGACATCGTTGGCGACGATCCAATCGCAGCCCTTGCGCGTGAGCTTTGCCTTGGCGTTGTCGATCAGATGCTCGGTCTCGGCGGCAAAACCGATCACCAGCGGCGGGCGCCTGTCCCGCAGTTTCGAGATCGTCGCGAGGATATCCGGATTCTCGACCAGCTGCAGCGGCGGCATGCCGGCGGAACTCTTCTTCAGTTTCTGCTCGCCTTCCTTGGCGACGCGCCAGTCGGCGACGGCGGCGGCGAAGATCGCGATGTCCGTCGGAAGCGCGGCTTCCACCTGCCGCAGCATGTCCCGCGCAGAGCCGACATGTTTCACCGCCACGCCTGCGGGATCGTCCAGTTCGACCGGACCCGAGACCAAAGTGACTTCCGCGCCTGCGGCTTGTGCCGCCGCGGCGATCGCAAAACCTTGTTTGCCGGAGGAGCGGTTGGCGATGTAGCGCACCGGGTCGATCGGCTCGTGCGTCGGCCCGGCGGTGATCAAAACGCGTTTTCCCGCAAGCGGGCGCGGTTGCGGTGGACGCAGCAAGCCCTCGGCGGCCGACGCTATTTCCGTGGGCTCGACCATCCGGCCCACACCGGCCTCGCCGGCTTCCGCCATTTCGCCGGTATCGGGGCCGATCAGGGCGATGCCGTCGCGCTTGAGCTGCGCCACATTACGGCGGGTCGCGGCATTGTTCCACATCAGCGGATTCATCGCCGGCGCCAGCAGGATCGGCCGGTCGGCGGCAAGCAAAATCGCGCTGGCGAGATCGTCGGCGTGCCCATGTGCCATCTTCGCCATCAGGTCGGCCGTCGCGGGCGCCACCACGATCAGATCGCAGTCGCGGGCGAGGCGAATATGGCCGGCATCGAACTCGCTCTCGGGATCGAACAGATCGGTGTAGCAGCGCTCATTCGACAGCGCGCCGGCGGCCAACGGCGTCACGAATTGCTGGGCGGCACGCGTCAGCACGCAGCGGACATGGATGCGCCTCTCCTTCAACCGACGGATCAAGTCCAATGCCTTATAGGCGGCGATACCGCCGCCGATGATCAGGGTGACGCGCGGTTGATCGGTCGCACCGGCACGCCGGGGGGCGCGGGGTTGGGTCTCCGCTGCTTGAGCGGCTAAAAGGGGTGGCGTCGGCGGGGCCTCCGAGAGCCCGGGGCGACCCTCCATGAGGTGCCCCAGGATCACCCGGACCTCCTCTTCGACGGAGCGGCCGTTGCCAGCGGAACGCCGGCGGAGATAGGCTTTGACGGTTTCGTCGAGCTTTCGGATGGTCAGGCTGGCCATGGCGGCTTTCGGCTGGTGTTCGGCCAAGAACTGACAGCAATGCTAGCATTTCGATGCTATCACTGCAATCACAATTGTCGGATCGCCCAAAGGATCGCAATAAATGTCGCCGCGATGATCCAGAGCGCCAAAGTGCGCCACCGGCTCTTGCGGCCCTCGGTCCGACCCATCGCTGCGATGGTTTCCGGCGACAGAGTCAGGCCTTCGCGGGTCATGGTCTCCAGTTGCTCCAGCACGGCCACCGACCGCGCGGCAATGGCCGGAAGGCCCGACAGCACCCGGCCAAGCTCGCCGGCGCCGGACATCGCGCCTTGAACGCGCCCGACCGGGCCGAGGTTGCGCTCGATCCACTCGCGCACCACGGGATCGGCGACCTTCCAGATGTCGAGTTTGGGATCGAAGCCGCGCGCGACACCCTCGACCACCACCATGGTCTTTTGCAGCAGGATCAGCTCCGGGCGGGTGCGCATATCGAACAGGCCGGTGACTTCGAGCAGCAGCGTCAACAGCTTCGCCATCGAAATTTCTTCAGCGGTGCGATTGTGGATCGGCTCGCCGATGGCGCGGATGGCTTGCGCGAAATTCTCGACCGAGTGGTGTCCCGGCACATAGCCGGCCTCGAAATGAACTTCCGCGACGCGGCGATAGTCGCGCGTGATAAAACCCAAAAGAATTTCGGCCAGGAAGCGCCGTTCCTTCATGCCGAGCCGGCCCATGATGCCGAAATCCACCGCCACCAGCCGCCCGGTATCGTCGAGGAACAGATTGCCGGGATGCATGTCGGCATGGAAGAAGCCATCGCGCAGCGCGTGCCGCAGGAAGCTCTGGATCACCTTGCGCCCAAGCTCGCGCAGATCGACTTGCGACTCCGCCAGCCGTGCATGGTCGCTCAGCGCAATGCCGTCGATCCATTCCATGGTCAGCACGTTGTGGGTGGTGCGATCCCAGTCGACGGTGGGGACGCGAAAATCCGGATCGTCGCGGGTGTTTTCCGCCATTTCGGACAGCGCCGCTGCTTCCAGCCGCAGATCCATCTCCATCGCCACCGAGCGCGACATCGTATTGATGACTTCGATCAGCCGCAGCCGCCGCGCTTCCGCCGAGTAGGTCTCGGCGTTGTGCGCGACAAAAAAGAAATCCGCGAGATCGCGGCGGAAGCGCGCGGCGACATTGGGCCGCAATACTTTCACCGCAACAGCGGTGCGCACGCCGTCGCGCTCGACCTCGCCGCGATGCACCTGCGCGATCGAGGCGGCGGCGACCGCCGGACCAAAGCTCGCAAACGCTTTCGCCACCGGGCGTTCCAGCGAGGTCGCGATCACGGCTTCGGCTTCGCTTTGCGAAAATGGCGGCAACCGGTCCTGCAGGCTCTCCAGGTCGCGCGCCATCATGACACCGACCACATCGGGCCGGGTGGCGAGGAACTGGCCGAGCTCGAGCTGACCGGGCGGCGGCACCAAAGAAGGATCGACGACGCCGAATACGCCCTCGCGCGCGAATACGAAACCGGCGCGGGCGAGCCGCGCGATGTGGGTGATGGCAGAAATCACAAACGCCAGCCTGAATGCAACGCCACGATGCCGCCCGAGAGAACCTGCCAGCTGGCGCGAGAAAATCCGGCCGTGCGCATCATCTCGGCGAACGCATTCGGCTTGGGAAACTTACGAATCGACTCCACGAGGTATTGATAGGATTCGGCGTCGCCGGTCACCGCGCGGCCGAGCGGCGGGATCACCTTGAACGAAAACAGGTCGTAAATCCGATCGAGGCCGGGCACGTCGACGGTGGAGAATTCCAGGCACAGGAATCTGCCGCCGGGCTTGAGCACACGAAACGCTTCGCTCAGCGCGAGATCGATCCGCGGCACGTTGCGGATGCCGAATGCGATGGTATAGGCGTCGAACGCCTTGTCGGGGAATGCCAGCGCCTCGGCATTGCCTTCGACGAACGACACCCGGTCATCGAGATGACGCGCCGCCGCGCGTGACCGGCCGACCTCAAGCATGTCGGAATTGATGTCGCAGACGGTGGCGCGAAAGCCGGAACCTGCCGCTTTGGCGGCGCGAAACGCGACGTCGCCGGTGCCGCCGGCCACGTCGAGCAGTGCAAACGGCATATCGCCACGGGCCGGGTTGAGCCCGTTGATCATGATGTCCTTCCAGACCCGATGCAGGCCCGCCGACATCAGATCGTTCATCAGGTCGTAGCGCTGTGCCACGCTGTGAAATACATCGTTGACCAGCGTCTGCTTGTCGCCCAGGGGCACGTCCCTGAAGCCAAAATGCGTGGTTTGGTCCGGCCGATCCATTAATTCTTCTCCATCGCGCAGACCATAGCGCGCCCGCCGCAATGGCGCTATCACGTCAGCACCTCAGCGCACAATCCGCCAAAGTGTGAGCGGTTTGGCGAGAAGATTGTGCGCAAATACAATAATTTGGAGCGCGATCGGACGCAAAACCGCATACACTTTTGCTGATCGCGCTCCCTGTGAATGACACTTCCATGCCCGAATTACCTGAAGTCGAGACCGTCCGTCGCGGATTGCAACCGGTGATGGAGGGGGCGAAAATCGTGAAAGCGGAGGCGAGGCGGAAAGACCTGCGGTTTCCATTCCAGAAGCCAGACGCCGGGCAAATTCCATCATCCGCGCAACGGGGATCGCGCGTACGAGCATGTGGTGTTCCACATGTCATCGGGCGCAGCCGTGGTTTTTAACGATCCGCGCCGTTTCGGCTATATGAAAATCATTGCGCGCCATGCGCTGGACCAAGAGCCGCTCTTGAACGGCCTTGGCCCCGAGCCGCTCGGCAACGAATTCGACGCCGCCATGCTGGCGCGCGCCTGCGCCGACAAGAAGACGAGCCTGAAGGCGGCGCTGCTCGACCAGCGGGTGGTCGCGGGGCTCGGCAACATCTACGTCTGCGAGGCGCTGTTCCGGTCGCATCTGTCGCCGCGCCGGCTAGCGGCGACCTTGGCGACAAAGAAAGGCGAATCGACGGATCATGCGAAGCGCTTGGTCAATGCGATTCATGCAGTATTGAACCAGGCGATTAAGGCCGGCGGCTCGTCGCTGCGCGACCATCGCCAGACCTCGGGCGAACTCGGTTACTTCCAGCATTCGTTTCAGGTCTACGACCGCGAAGGCGAAAAATGCCAGACCGCGGGGTGTAGCGGCATCGTCAGGCGATTCACCCAGAACGGGCGCTCGACCTTCTGGTGCCCGAAATGCCAGAAGTGAGATCTCGTCCTCGCCCGTGGCGGGCGGCCACCGCGAACCAACGGGTCGCGCGAACGGCGCGCCCGACGACAGGCTCCGCGAAGCAATCCAACAGGCCGCAGCGGCAGACTGGATTGCTTCGTCGCAGGTGCTCCTCACAATGACGAACCTAAACCGGCGCGCACTCCTCCGAAGGAAGGGAGAGCGCCTCCGTCGTCGCATCGCCAGCTTCAAAACCGGGCTTTACGAAACCAGCGCTTCGGTTCTTGCCGGAGCGCGCAAGTACATCGCCGAAACGATTTCGGTCGGCACTGGCAGTTCATCGATGACCGGCTGCTCCTCGGCGGTCGCGCCCACGTTCAGCCTGCTCTCGACCCATCGCCAAAGGCCGCGAATTTCCTCCGCCGATTTGCCGGTAGGGGCATATTCGCTCACCGCGAGCCCGGCGCTGAGCGCGTCCTGGTGGTCATTGCGCATAACGATGAAGGGCCGGGCGACGACATCGGCGATATCGAGCGCCGCTTCCTCGCCAAGCGCCGTCGCCGCGTTGGCGATGCGCTGGCCGCGGATCGGCGTCTGGTTGAGGACGTAGGCGAACGGCTTGTTCCAGGCCCTGATGGTGCTGAGCGTCGAGGCGGTGGCTTCGATGTCGGCGATGCTCGGGCGCGCCGGGATCAGGCAAAAATCAGCGTAGCGAATGGCCGCCGTGGTCGCGGCGCTGACGCCGCCGGCGGTGTCGATGATCGTCAGCGTGACGCCGCTGCTCGCCAGAGACTGCAAGCGTTGCTCGATCTCGCCCGCGCTGTAGACCGGCTCCACGAGGGGTTCGGCGTGGATGCGGCGGCTCTGCCAATTCGACAGCGTGCCCTGCGGGTCGGTCTCGATCAGGCGGACGGTGTGACCGGTCTCTATCGCGGCTAGGGCGAGGCCAACGGCAAGCGTGCTTTTGCCGCTGCCACCCTTTTGGGTGGTCAAAACGATCGTATGCATCGTAACTTCCTTAGGATTGATTTTGGGGGATCTGCGGTTACGCACACGCTGAGCTGCATCGCGCTACGATGCCGAGCGATTCTCGCTCAGGACGTGCCCCGGCCCGATCCATAGACTTGAGGGGATCGCGGGCGTCCGAATCACCACACTTGGTGAAGATGACTGATCATAAG
>WNGJ01010056.1_pt1 | contig 11550 bp, 5 predicted proteins | sample 5400611 | NCBI WGS metagenome assembly WNGJ01 (sample SAMN13153375, study PRJNA577476) | soil metagenome | isolation source: 40 cm soil or saprolite under Garry oak tree replicate 1 | place: USA:California | collected 2016-06-15 | reverse complement strand
CTACCTGGAGCTGGCCGCGCACCGGCCGAAGTACCTGGGCGAGCCGGGGACGGGCTGGGAGCCGCTGCTCCGCTTCGGGCAGACGACGATCGCGGAGAAGGTGCTCTGGGGCTCGGGCGCGTTCCTGCTCCAGCGGCCGGTGAGCGAGCTGGTGGCGGAGTTCCGCGCGCTGCCGGTCAGGCCGGCGGTGATGGAGCGGTGGCTCGGCGGCAACGCGGAGCGGGTACTCGCTCGTCCCTGAGCCGACCCGGGCCTCGTCGTCGATGCTCGCAACGACTTGCGAGAGCTCCGCGCTCAGCGCGCTCCCAGACGGCTTGGAGGTGACGCTCGAGTCTCGTGCGGGGAGCCCCGCACCGACCGGGCCAGTGGCCGTCGCGTGGATGCCGTGACCCATGCGACACCGCCTGCTCGCCGCCTCCTTCAGCGGCGTGGCATCGACAGGGAAGCGACGGTGCGACCGACCCGCTCGCCGAGGAGTCGCTCGCGCTCGCCGCGCGCCCCAACGACCCTCCTTCCGGACCGCGGCTCTTGACCTCGTGCTCCGCCAGAAGAATAGTGGTTGCGATTCTTGTCGTCACAAGGCGGAGCGGTGACGTTTCGGACCCTCACGGGGGACGAGGAGGAAGGACGATGCGGAGAGCTTCTATCACCCTGCTTCTCATGGCGTTTCTCGCCGGTTCGGCGGCGCGCGCCGAGGACCGGACCCCCGGCAGAGACTTCGGGCTGGCCGGCGCGTCGGCGGCCACCAATCTCTTGTACACACCTCCGAAGCTTCTGACGGCCTTGATCGGGCTTCCGCTCGGTGCGATCACGGGGGTGTGCACCGGCTGGAACGTGCGTTCGATGTATGCGGTATGGGTGCCGACGGTGACCGGGACGTACTTTATTACCCCCGCCCACCTCGAGGGGACGCGGCCGATCGAGTTCTTCGGCTCCCACTATCCGACGGCGCTGGGGTGCGAGGCCAACCCGAACATGGCCTGCACCCACGACGCTCGTCGCACCAAAGCGCCGGCGCCCGCGCCGTGACCTTCGGCCATCCGACTCGGAGCGCGTGAGCGGTGGCTCGGGGGCAACGCGGAGCGGGTACTCGCTCGTCCCTGACCTCGGCCGAAGCGTTCACGGCCGGAGCCGTCAGCGGGCGAGCACCGCGGCGACGAGCGCGCGCGCCTCGTCCTGTACGCGCGCCAGATGCTCGCGGCTGACGAACGACTCGGCGTAGATCTTGTACACGTCCTCGGTGCCCGAGGGCCGGGCGGCGAACCAGCCGTTCACCGTCGCGACCTTGAGCCCGCCGATCGGGGCGCCGTTGCCGGGCGCGGTCGTGAGCTTCGCGGTGATCGGGTCGCCCGCGAGCGTGGTGGCCGTCACCGCGTCGGCGGACAGCCGCCCGAGCGCCACCTTCTCGTCCCTGGTGGCCGGGACGTCGCTGCGCTCGTAGACCGGCGCGCCGAACCGACGCTCGAGGCGCCGGGATCCTTGCCGGTGACGGCCGTCATCTCGGCCGCCAGCAGATCGAGGAGGATGCCGTCCTTGTCCGTCGTCCACACCGTGCCGTCGCGCCGGAGGAACGACGCGCCGGCGCTTTCCTCGCCGCCGAACCCGAGCGAGCCGTCGAGGAGGCCGTCGACGAACCACTTGAAGCCGACCGGCACCTCGACCAGCCGCCGACCGAGGTCGGCGGCGACCCGGTCGATCATCGAGCTCGAGACCAGCGTCTTGCCGACGGCCGCGTCGGCGCGCCACCCGGGCCGGTGCCGGAACAGGTAGGAGATGGCGGCGGCGAGGTAATGGTTCGGGTTTAGCAGGCCCGAGTTCCGGGTGACGATACCGTGGCGGTCGGAGTCGGCGTCGTTGCCGAACGCGACGTCGAAGCGGTCCTTGAGCGCGATGAGACCCGCCATCGCCCACGGCGAGGAGCAGTCCGTGCGGATCCTGCCGTCCTTGTCGACGGTCATGAAGGCGAACGTCGGGTCCACCGTGCGGTTCACGACCGCGAGATCGAGGCCGTAGCGCTCGGCGATCGGATCCCAGAACGCGACGTTCGCGCCGCCCATGGGATCGACGCCGAGCCGGAGCCCCGCGCGCGCGATCGCCTCCATGTCGACCACGTCCGCGAGATCGTCGACGTACGGGCGCACGTAGTCGTGGCGATGGGTGGTCGCCGCGCGCATCGCCCGCTCGAATAGGATACGGAAGGGCTCCTTCTCGTCGGCGAGCAAGGCGTTCGCGCGCTCCTCGATCGCTTTCGTCGTCTCGGTGTCGGCGGGGCCACCGGCGGGTGGGTTGTACTTGATCCCGCCGTCCTCCGGGGGGTTGTGCGAGGGGGTGATCACCACGCCGTCCGCGAGAGCGCTCGTCCGGCCCCGGTTGTAGGTGAGGATCGCGTGCGAGACGACGGGCGTTGGCGTGTAGCCGAGGCCGTCCTGCACCATCACATCCACGCCGTACGCCGCGAACACCTCGACGGCGGTGACGAACGCCGGCTCGGAGAGCGCATGGGTGTCCATGCCGAGGAACAGCGGACCCGTGACCCCTTTGGTCTGGCGATGCACGGCGATCGCCCGGCAGATGGCGGCGATGTGCGCTTCGTTGAAGCTCCGCGCGAACGACGAGCCGCGATGTCCCGAGGTCCCGAACACGACCCGCTCGGCAGGGTCATTCACGTCCGGACGGCGCGTGTAGTACGCCGCGACCAGGCGCGGGACGTTGACGAGCAGGTCGCGCGGCGCGAGCTTCCCGGCGAGCGGATGGACGGCCATGCGCGCCGTCCTACCACGGCCGAGGCCGGCGGGCACCGCGGCACGAAGCCCCTATTTCGAGCATCTACGAGAGTCCCGCGGCGCTCCGCCGGATGCCGAGCTTCTGCATCCGGCGGCGGAGCGTGCTCGGGTGCATGCTCGGGAGGACGACGCCGGGTGCATCCGCTCGCCATCGCCCGCACTCGTCGGGCGGTGCCGGCGCCTCGGCGGCGTGCCGGCAGTTCGGCACCCCGCCCGCCCGGGCCGGGCGGCGTCCGTGCTTTCACGGCAAGCCTCGCCGCGGAACGCTCGGCACGGCGCTTGCGTAGCTACGAAGAGGACCTCGGGCCGAAATACGGCGACCGTCGCGTCCGATCCTCAACAACGTTCTGCAACGGGAGGAAAATCGTGATGACGACTCCACTAAAACGATTCGCCGCGCCAGCGCTTACGCTGTTTCTCGCCACCAGCGCGCTCGCGCAATACAACCGCACCGACCTCGTCACCGACACTGGCGTGGGCGGCACCCTCGCGGACCCAATCCTGGTGAACGCGTGGGGTCTCACCGCGCTCCCCACCAGCCCCTTCTGGGTCAGCGACAACGTCACCGGCCAATCCACTCTCTATACCGGCGCGGGGGCAAAGATCGCCCTCACCGTCGCAATTCCGGCTGCCAATGGCGGTCAGGGCACGCCCACCGGCATCGTCGGGAACACCACCTCGAGTGACTTCGTCGTTTCAGAAAACGGCACGTCCAGCAAAGCCCAGTTCATTTTCGCCACTCTGGACGGCACCATCAGCGGCTGGAGTCCCGTTGTTGTCCCCGTCGTTTCCGGAACCAGTCACGCCACCATCGCGGCCGACCGCTCTGGAGTTGGTGCAAGCTACACCGGTCTCGCCATCGGCAGCAATAACGGCCAAAACTTCCTCTTCGCCGCAGATGATGGACCTAACCGCCGCATCGATGTCTTCAACGGTGCTTTCCAGCTCACAGACTTGGGACCTGACGCATTCGCCGATCCGGGCATTCCGCGGAACTTCGCCCCTTACGGAATTCAGGTCACCACCGCTGGCGACGGAACGCAAACGGTCTGGGTCACGTACACTGCGCTGAATAAAGCCCAAGGCGGCTTCGTCGATTCCTTCACCACCGCTGGTGCGCTTATCCATCACTATGCCGCGCATGGCCCTTTGCATTCGCCCTGGGGCATCGCCATCGCACCTGCTGACTTCGGCCCCATGAGCAACGCTCTTCTCATCACCAACAATATTTCGCGTGGCCGTGTCAACGCTTTCGATCCTCGCTCGGGCGCTTTCCTTGGCCCTCTTCGCGACGCTGGCGGCCAGCCTATCGAGATCGACGGCCTCTGGGGCATTCAGTTCGGCCACGACAGCGGCCCCAACGGCGCACACGATCAGCTCTTCTTCACCGCCGGCCCGAACAACTACGCCAATGGTATCTTCGGCGTAATCACTCTCGGTCAGTAACCTGCCCTGCTATCCTCGCTGCTCTTGTGCCGGGGCGCGCTCTGCCGCGTCCCGGTACAGTTCGTGCTGTGAACGCTCACCGAAGAACGCGCTTTTCTGAACACGCGGCGGGAACCAGGCACGGCTCTTGCCTCATCTTCACACAGGCATCCGTGGCCGCGACCGCAGGCTGAGCCGTCTGCCGACGGCTCGACACGCGACGCCGACATGTCGGCACCCCCGCCGAGCCGACCGGCGGCCCCGGCGGTTTCGACGCCCCGGCGCCGGCACGGCGGTTGCGTCGCGTAATGCCATGAACGCACGGTGGTTCCGGGCGCGCCGAGTCGTCATCGCCGCGGCGATCGTCGCACTCGCGTTCTGCGTCGTCCGAGGGTGCACCCCAAAGGACGCGCCGCACGCGATCGCGAGCGCTCCCGGTCCCCCACCCGTCCCGGTGGAGACGGCGACGGCCGCGCAGGGGGACATCGGCGTCTTTCTGACGGGGCTCGGCGCGGTCACCCCCGTCTACACGGACACGGTCCACACCCGCGTGGACGGGCAGCTGATGAGAGTCCTCTACACCGAAGGCCAGGTCGTTCGGGAAGGCGACCTGCTCGCCGAGATCGACGCGCGCCCGTTCCAGGCCCAGCTGCTGCAAGCCCAGGGGCAGCTCGCGCGCGACCAGGCGCTCCTGGCGGAGGCGAAGATCGACCTCGCGCGCGACCAGCGTCTCTGGAGCCAGGATTCGGTCGCGAAGCAGGTGCTCGACCAGCAGGCGGCGCTCGTCCAGCAGGACGAGGGGACCGTCAAGTTCGACCAGGGTCAGATCGACGCCGCCGCGACCAACGTCGACTACTGCCGCATCACTGCGCCGATCTCCGGCCGCGTCGGTCTCCGCCTCGTCGACCCGGGGAACATCGTCCACGCCGCCGACACGAACGGCATCGTGGTGATCACGCAGCTCCGGCCAATCACCGTAGTGTTCACCATCGCCGAAGACGATCTTCCCGCCGTGGTCCCGCGGCTGAACGCCGGCGAGCAGCTCGGCGTCGATGCGTACGACCGCCGGGTCGAGAACCGGATCGCGACGGGGTCGCTCCTCACGGTCGACAACCAGATCGATCCGACGACGGGGACGGTGAAGCTGAAGGCCATTTTCCCGAACGACGACAACGCGCTCTTCCCCCAACAGTTCGTGAACGCGCGCCTGCGCGTCGACACGAAGCGCGACGTCACGCTCGTGCCGGACGCCGCGATTCAGCGGAACGCCGACAGCACGTTCGTCTACGTCGTGAAGCCCGACCACACGGTGACGATCCGCCCGGTCACGGTAGGCACGACGGAGGGCGGCGAAGCATCGATCGACAAAGGGGTCTCCCCGGGGGACGTGGTGGTCGTCACCGGCGTGGACAAGCTGCGGGAGGGCAGCCCGGTGGCCATGCAGGCGAGTGACGCGACGGCGGGGAACCGATGAGCCCCTCCCGCCCGTTCATCCTGCGGCCCGTGGCGACGTCGCTGCTCATGCTCGCGATCCTGCTGGCCGGTGCGGTCGCGTATCGGCAGCTCCCCGTCTCGGCGCTGCCGCAGGTCGACTATCCGACGATCCAGGTCGTGACGTTCTACCCGGGCGCCAGCCCGGACGTCATGGCGTCGTCGGTGACGGCCCCGCTGGAGCGGCAGTTCGGGCAGGTGCCCGGCCTCCAGCAGATGACGTCCACCAGCTCCGGCGGCAGCTCCGTCATCACGCTCCAGTTCGTGCTCAGCCTGAACATCGACGTGGCGGAGCAGCAGGTACAGGAGGCCATCAACGCCGCGCAGACGTTCCTCCCGGTGGACCTCCCGACGCCACCCACGTACAGCAAGACGAATCCCGCCGACGCGCCGATCCTGACGCTCGCGCTCACCTCCGACGCGCTCCCGCTCTCCCGGGTGGAAGACCTGGCGGACACGCGCCTCGCGCAAAAGATCGCGCAGGTACCGGGCGTCGGCATCGTGAGCATCGGCGGCGGCCAGAAGCCGGCCGTCCGGATCCAGGCGAATCCCGCGGCGCTCTCCGCGTACGGGCTCACGCTCGAAGACCTGCGGGTCGCCATCGCGGCCACCAGCGTGAACCAGGCGAAGGGAAGCTTCGACGGCGCGCGGCGGTCCTACACCATCGACGCGAACGACCAGATCCTCTCGGCGAAGGACTATCGCCCCGTGATCGTCGCGTTCCGGAACGGGGCGCCGATCGTGCTCTCGGACGTCGCGCGGGCGGTGGACGACACGGAGAACGCGAAGCAAGCGGCTTGGATGAACGAGAGGCCCGCGGTGATCGTCAACATCCAGCGCCAGCCTGGCGCCAACATCATTCAGGTAGTCGACCGGATCACGAGCCTGTTGCCGCAGCTGCGGAGCACGCTGCCCGCGTCGGTGAATCTGACGGTGCTGTCGGACCGGACGACGACCATCCGCGCCTCGGTGAGCGACGTGCAGTTCGAGCTCATGCTGACCGTCGCCCTCGTCGTCATGGTGATCTTCCTCTTCCTCCGGAGCCTGGCGGCCACCGCCATCCCGAGCGTCGCGGTGCCCCTCTCGATCGTCGGCACGTTCGGCGTGATGTACCTGCTCGGCTACAGCCTGAACAACCTCTCGCTGATGGCGCTCACGATCTCGACCGGCTTCGTCGTCGACGACGCCATCGTGATGATCGAGAACATCTCCCGCTACATCGAGGCGGGGAAGCCTCCCCTCGAGGCCGCGCTCGAGGGCGCCGCGGAGATCGGCTTCACGATCGTCTCGCTCACGATCTCGCTCATCGCGGTGCTGATTCCGCTGCTCTTCATGGGCGACATCGTCGGGCGGCTGTTCCGTGAGTTCGCGGTGACGCTCAGCACCACCATCCTCGTCTCCGCCGTCGTCTCGCTCACGCTCACGCCGATGCTGTGTGCGCGGCTCCTGAAGCACCGGCCGAAGGCGGAGCAGGGGCGTGTCTACCGCAAGTCCGAGGAGGTCTTCGACGCCGTGATCGCCGGCTACGGCCGGTCGCTTCGCTGGGTCCTCGGCCATCAGACCGCCACGTTGCTGGTGGCCGGGGCCACGCTCGCGGCGACGGTCGCGCTCTTCTTTGTCGTGCCCAAGGGCTTCTTCCCGGTGCAGGACACGGGCCTGATCCTCGGCGTGTCCGAGGCGGACCAGTCGGTCTCGTTCCCAGCGATGGCCGAGCGGCAGCAGGCGCTCGCCAAGGTCGTGCTCCGCGACCCCGCGGTCCGGAGCCTCTCCTCGTTCATCGGGGTCGACGGGACCAACACGACGCTCGACAGCGGGCGCATGCTGATCGACCTGAAGCCGCTCGGCGAGCGGCGGATCGACGCGAGCGCGGTGATCCGCCGCCTCCAGTCGGAGCTCGCCGCCGTGTCGGGCATCACCCTCTACATGCAGCCGGTCCAGGACCTCACGATCGAGGACCGCGTCAGCCGGACGCAGTACCAGTACACGCTCGAGGACCCCAATGCCGACGAGCTAAACAGATGGGCGACGCAGATGGTGGCGAAGCTCCGGACGCTGCCCGCGCTCCGCGACGTCGCCAGCGACCAGCTGGACGGCGGCCTCCAAGCGTCGCTCGTCATCGACCGGGACACGGCGTCGCGCCTCGGCGTGACGCCGGCGGCGATCGACCAGACGCTCTACGACGCGTTCGGCCAGCGGCAGGTCTCGATCATGTTCACCCAGCTGAACCAGTACCACGTCGTGCTCGAGGTGATGCCCGAGTTCCGGCAGACGCCGGCGCAGCTGGACGACCTGTATCTCCGCACCGTCGCCGGCGGCTCGATCCCGCTCGCGGCGTTCTCGCACGTGCGGACGGGCACGACCCCGCTCGTCGTGAACCACCAGGGGCAGTTCCCCGTCGTCACGCTCTCGTTCAACGTCGCCCCGGGCGCGGCGCTCGGCGACGCCGTCGCGGCCATCAACGAGGCCGAGCGGGAGATCGCGCTCCCCGCGAGCATCCGGGGTGCGTTCCAGGGGACGGCGCAGGCGTTCCGCACCTCGCTCGCGAACGAGCCGATCCTGATCCTCGCGGCGCTGATCACGGTATACATCGTGCTCGGCGTGCTCTACGAGAGCTACGTCCATCCCCTCACGATCCTCTCCACGCTGCCCTCGGCCGGGGTCGGCGCGCTCCTCGCGCTCCTCCTCTGTCACACCGAGTTCGGGATCGTGGCGCTGATCGGGATCATCCTGCTGATCGGCATCGTCAAGAAGAACGCGATCATGATGATCGACTTCGCGCTCGACGCGGAGCGGACGCAGGGTCGCACGCCGCAGGACGCGATCTACCAGGCCTGCCTCCTCCGCTTCCGGCCGATCATGATGACCACGCTAGCGGCGCTGCTGGGTGGCCTCCCCCTCGCGCTCTCCTCGGGGACCGGCTCCGAGCTGCGCCGCCCGCTGGGCATCGCGATCGTCGGCGGCCTCCTCGTCAGCCAGCTCATCACGCTCTACACCACGCCGGTCGTCTATCTCGCGTTCGATCGGCTCGCCCGGCGGCGCCGATGACGAGCATCGCCGAGCCGTTCATCCGAAAGCCCGTCGCGACGACGCTGCTCACGCTGGCGGTGGCGCTCTCCGGCATGCTCGCCTTCGGGCTCCTGCCCGTGTCCCCGCTCCCGCAGACCGACGCCCCCACGATCCAGGTGAGCGCCGCGCTCCCCGGGGCCAGCCCGACGACCATGGCCTCCTCCGTGGCCACGCCGCTCGAGCGCCAGTTCGGCCACATCGCCGGGCTCACCGAGATGACGTCGTCGAGCTACCTCGGCTCGACGTCGGTCTCGCTCCAGTTCGACCTGAACCGCGACATCGACGCGGCAGTCCGCGACGTGCAGGCCGCCATCAACGCCGCCCGGACCTACCTGCCGGCCAACCTCCCGAACAACCCCACGTGGCGGAAATCCAATCCCAGCGACACGCCGATCATGGTCATCGCGCTCACCTCGGATACGATCGACACCGGCCGCATGTACGACGCGGCGTCGACGATCCTCCAGCAGAAGGTGTCGCAGATGACGGGCGTGGGCCAGGTCCTCGTGGGCGGCAGCTCGCTCCCCGCGGTGCGCGTCGAGCTGAATCCCTCCGCGCTCTTTCGCTACGGGATCAGCCTGGAAGACGTCCGCACCTTCCTCGGCGACGCCAACATGAACCTCGCCAAGGGCGACCTCGCCGACGACGGGCGCACCTGGAGCATCGCCGCCAACGACCAGCTGCTCCGCGCGAGGTTCTATGCGCCGCTGATCGTCGCCTATCGGAACGGTGCCCCGGTGCGGCTCTCGGACGTCGCCACCGTGCAGGACTCCGTCGAGGATATCCGCACCTTCGGCATGGCGAACGGGAAGCCGTCGGTCCTGCTGGTGATCTGGCGCCAGCCCGGCGCCAACATCATCCAGACGGTCGACAGCATCCGCGCCACCTTGCCGCAGCTCCAGGCGTCCATCCCGCGCGCGATCGACCTGAGCGTGATCGTGGATCAGACGACGACCATTCGCGCCTCCGTACGCGACGTCGAGCGCACGCTCGTCCTCGCCGTCCTGCTCGTGATCGCGGTGGTGTTCGTCTTCCTCCGCGACTGGCGGGCGACGCTCATCCCCGGTGCCGCCGTGCCGCTCTCGCTGATCGGGACCTTCGGCGTGATGTATCTGTTCGGCTACAGCCTCGACAATCTCTCGCTCATGGCCTTGACGATCGCCACCGGCTTCGTCGTCGACGACGCCATCGTCGTGGTCGAGAACGTCGCCCGCCACCTCGAACAGGGGCGCTCGCCGCTGGACGCATCCCTCCGCGGCGCCAGGGAGATCGGCTTCACCGTCCTCTCGATCAGCCTCTCCCTCATCGCAGTCTTCATCCCGATCCTCCTGATGGGGGGCATCGTCGGAAGGCTCTTCCGCGAGTTCGCCGTGACGCTGTCGGTGGCGATCCTCGTGTCGCTCGTCATCTCGCTCACCACCACGCCCATGATGTGCGCGCGGCTCCTGAAGGCGGAGCGACCGCACGGGGCGCTCTATCGCGCCAGCGAGCGGGTCTTCGCCTGGATGCTGCGCCGGTACGAAGCGAGCCTCTCGTTCGTGCTGCGCCATTCGGCCGTCACGCTCGCTGTCACCCTGCTCACGATCGGCCTCAACGTGTACCTCGTGACGGTCATCCCGAAGGGATTCTTCCCGCAGCAGGACGTCGGCCGGCTCCAGGGCGGCATCCAGGCCGACCAGGGGACGTCATTCCAGACCATGCAGGCGCGCCTCCGGGAGATCGTCGGCATCGTCCAGGCCGATCCCGGCGTGGCCGCGCTGGTCGGCTTCACCGGCGGCGTGGGTGGCGGGACGGCCACCAATACGGGCCGCATGTTCGTCGCCCTGAAGCCGCTCGACGAGCGGGGCGTGAGCGCCGACCAGGTGATCGCGCGGCTCCGACCGGCGCTCGGCGCGGTCCCCGGCGCGACGCTCTATCTCCAGGCAGCGCAGGATCTCCGCATCGGGGCGCGGCAGAGCAACGCGCAGTACCAGTACACGCTCCAGAGCGAGCAGCTGGAGGACGTGAACGCCTGGGGCCCCAGGATGCTCGGCCGGCTGCGGAGCCTGCCGCAGCTCACCGACGTCAGCAGCGATCAGCAGAACAAGGGCCTCGACGCGTTGCTCGAGTACGACCGCCTGACGGCGGCCCGGCTCGGCATCTCGACCCAGCTCATCGACGACACGCTCTACGACGCGTTCGGCCAGCGCCAGGTCTCCACCATGTTCACGCCGTTGAACCAGTATCACGTGGTGATGGAGGCCGAGCCGCGCTTCTGGCAGCGCCCGGAGTCGCTCCGCGACGTGTACGTCGTCGGGGCGAACGGCGTGCAGATCCCGCTGGCCGCGTTCGCGCACTACGAGCCGACGATCGCCCCCCTCGCCGTGAACCACCAGAGCCAGTTTCCCGCCGTGACCTTCTCCTTCAACCTCGCGCCCGGCGTGGCGCTGGGCGACGCGGTGGAGACGATCCGCGCGGCCGCGCGCGACGCGGGCATGCCCGCGTCGGTCCACGCCACCTTCGCCGGCACCGCGCAGGCGTTTCAGGATTCGCTCCGGAACGAGCCCATGCTGATCGCCACCGCGCTGGCGAGCGTCTACATCGTCCTCGGCATCCTCTACGAGAGCTGGGTCCATCCCATCACGATCCTCTCGACCCTGCCCTCGGCGGGCGTCGGGGCGATGCTCGCGCTGATGCTCTGCCGCACGGAGCTCAGCCTGATCGCGCTGATCGGCATCATCCTGCTGATCGGCATCGTGAAGAAGAACGCGATCATGATGATCGACTTCGCGCTGGAGGCGGAGCG
>WNGJ01007590.1_pt1 | contig 11551 bp, 11 predicted proteins | sample 5400611 | NCBI WGS metagenome assembly WNGJ01 (sample SAMN13153375, study PRJNA577476) | soil metagenome | isolation source: 40 cm soil or saprolite under Garry oak tree replicate 1 | place: USA:California | collected 2016-06-15 | reverse complement strand
GACCAGGGTCGCGGCGGCAGATATGTACACGCCTTGCCCGGTGCCGATCGCCGCTTGGGTGTCGAAGATGGCGATGCCCACCTCGGGCCGCACCGCGATGTTGGCCGAATGCGTCACGCCGGGCGAGGAGACCCAGTAGCCGCACCACGCCGCGGGAATCGTAGTAATGCTGGGTGTACGCGCCGGTCTCCGGGTCGGCGCTGACGATCGTCAGGCCGTCGGGCGCCTCCGGTACCGGGATCTCGATGCGCTGCACCAGGAACTGCCGGCCCAGAGCCCATTCGAACGTGCTGCGCGCCGGCGGGTTGTCCCCGCCGCCAGGGAACCGCGCCTCCACGACCCACTCACCGGCGAAGACGTCCAGGCGCGCCAGCGCATCCGCTCTGCTCACGGTCACGACGATATAACGTCGGTGGCCGAGCGAACTCATCGCGGCCCGGGCGCCTCACCGGGCACGGCGGCGCCGCGGGCGTAGACCGCGCGGATCCGGTGCAGCGCGCCAGGATCCGCGATCGGGTCGCCGTCCACGGCGAGGATGTCGGCGTCGAAGCCGGGCGCGATGCGTCCCTTGCGGTGCCCGAGACCGATCACCCCGGCCGCCGCCGAGGTCATCATGCCCAGTACCTCCGCCTGCCCGATCCCCAGCTCGCGCAGCATGGGCGGCGCGTACCGGACCACGTCGTGCGGCTTGATCGGCGCGATGCCGGCGTCGCTGCCCGCGACCATCAGCGCCCCGGCCTCGTACAGCCGCCTCATGTTGGTCACGATGAGGGGCAGCCGGGCCCGGACGACCGGCGGCGGCTCCAGGCCCGGCACCGGCACCATGCCCACCGTGAGCCCGACCACCGTCCGCCGGTCGGCGATCAGCTGGATCAGTTCGGCGGGCGCGTCCACGCTGTCCTCGGTCCAGAACGACACGTGCTCCAGGCCGTCGGTCCCCGCCGCCACCGCGTCCGCGATCGCGGCCACCGCGTGCGCGTGCGCGGTCACCTGGAGCCCGTGCCGGTGCGCCTCGTCCACCGCGGCCCGCAGCACCTCCGGCGTGAACTGGGCGAGATGCTGGTAGGTGCCCGGCGTCAGGGTCCCGCCGCTGGCCATGATCTTGATGACGTCGACGCCGCGCTCCACGTGCTCGCGCACCGCGGCCCGCATCCCCGCCTCGGTCGGCACCGCCACCCCGCCCAGGTAGTGGCAATGCCCGGTCGGCGTGGTGACCGGCGGCCCGGCCGCGACGATCGTCGGCAGCCCCGGCCGGCCGCGCAGCCCGAGCGACAGGTAGTTCCGGTCGCCCAGGTCCCTGACCGTGGTGACGCCGCCGCGTAGCGCCGCCTGCCCGGCCCGGACCATCGCCTCCAGCACTTCCTCGTCGGACCGTGCCGCGAGCGCGCCGACCGGGTCCGCGCTGGCGTCGAAGGCCAGATGGACGTGGGTATCGACCAGTCCCGGCAGCAGCGCCGCCCCGCCCAGGTCGATCACGTGCGCGCCGTCCGGCGCGGGCACCCCGGAATCGACGGCGACGATGGTGCCGCCGTCGATCACCACCAGCGGGTCAGGGATCAGGGCGGAGCCGGTGCCGTCGAACAGCCACGTCGCCCGCAAGACGGTCAGCCGCCCTCGTTCGGTCACAGTCGGTGTCGTCATGCCCCCACCCCCTGAGCCCTATCATCTCACTCGCCCTTGACGTTGACGATCTGCCGCAGCGTGTGCCGAACCTCCACCAGGTCCGCGGCATCCGCCATGACCCGATCTATGTCCTTGTAGGCGGCCGGGATCTCGTCGAGGAACGCGTCCGTGTGCCGCCACTCGATCCCCTGCATCGCCGCGTCGAGCTGCGCCCGGGTGAACGTACGCCGCGCCGCCGACCGGCTGTACTCGCGGCCCGCGCCGTGCGGCGAGGAGTTCAGCGACAGCTTGTTCCCCTTCCCGGTCACCACGTAGGACGCGGTCCCCATCGAGCCGGGGATAAGGCCCGCCTTACCAGCAGACGCGTCGATCGCCCCCTTGCGGGACAGCCACACGTGCCCGGGCCGCCCGCCCGGCCGGGACTTCCAGTAGCGCATCAGGTCACCGCTCATCTGCTCGGTGTAGTTGTGGTGACATTGGATCGTCTCCGCCGCGGGCACGTCCCGGCCCATGAAACCGGCCAGGCACTGCGCCACCCGCGCCATCATCTCCTCGCGGTTCAGCAGCGCGAAGTGCTGCGCCCAGCGCAGGTCCCGCAGGTAGGCCCAGAACTCGGCGGTGCCCTCGACCAGGTAGGCCAGGTCCGGGTCGGGCAGCTGGATCCAGGCCCGCTCGCACCACGCCCGGGCCACCTTTATGTGCCGGGTGGCCAGCTTGTTGCCGACCCCGCGCGACCCGGAGTGCAGGAACAGCCAGACCCGGTCCCGCTCGTCCAGGCTGACCTCGATGAAGTGGTTGCCGGAGCCGAGCGAGCCGAGCTGCAGCCGCCAGTTCGGCGCGATCGCCTCGGCGCTGTCCGCGCCGTCGCGCTTCTCCAGCTCGCCGATCCGCCGGCCGGTCTCGCCGTCGTGCACGGTCTCGTTGTAATGGCCCGCCGACAGCGGCACCGCCTTCTCGATCGCCTCGCGCAGCCGGGCCAGCGCCTTCCCGCGCAGGTCGTCGTGGACCAGCCCGGTGCGCACCGCGATCATGCCGCAGCCGATGTCAACGCCAACGCAAGCTGGCATTATCGCGCCCAGCGTCGGGATCACCGACCCGACGGTCGAGCCCTTACCGAGATGGGCATCGCTCATCAGCGCGAGGTGCGGCCAGATGAAGGGCATGGAGGCGGTCCGCAGCGCCTGCTCCCGGGTGTTCGGCTCCAGGATCGACGCCCAGTTGATCAGCTTCTTGGCCAGGTGCTCCATGACCGAATCTTCCCTTCGCGGCCCGCCCCGGAGCACCTGGTTTTTCACTCTGGGCCGGTGCGCGGCCCGGAACCCTGACCCGCGCGGCTGAACCGGGCGCCCCAGTCCCGCACCCAGTCGATCAGCTCGGGCGGCGCGATCACCTGGAAGTCGGCGCCCACCATGCCCAGCCCCAGGACGGGCCACTCCAGCGCGTCGGCGGTCATCCGGACCCGGCACCGGCTGGCGCTGATCTCCGACACCGAAGCCCACCGGCCGATCCGCTCGCGTACCACCTCAGCAGGCGCCTCGACGATGACCTCGATGTCGTATCCGGTCCTGGTGCTCTGGACGCCGGCCCGGACGAAGGCGGCGGCGTCGGCGGCCGGCAGCTCGCGGGCCCGGAACCTGACCCCGGTCCCGTTCGGCGAGGCGAGCCGGTCCAGCCGGTAGCTCCGCCACCCCGGCCGGTCCAGGTCGTAGCCGACCAGGTACCAGCGGCGGCCGAGCAGGACGAGACGATGCGGTTCTACGTGCCGGCCGGTCTGCTCGCCGCCGGGCGCGGTGTACGAGAACCGGATCCGTTCGGTATCCCGGCAGGCGAGGGCCACGGTGGTGAGGACCTCCGGGTCTACGGTCTCCCGGGCCGTGCCGCCCATGGTCTCCCAGCTGGCCGGCACCGTCATCGCGCCCAGCGCCTGCACCCGGCGCCGCAGCCGGGCCGGCATCACCTGCACCACCTGGACGGGCCGTCGGAGATGAAGGACTTCTCCGCCATGACCGACGCCGACATGGCCCGGTGGACCGACGGATTCCGGCTGCTGCCGGACGAGACGCTGGCCGGCGTCCTGGCCGACTACGAAAAGGTGGCCCAGCGAACCGACGAGCTGGTCGCGAGCCTCCCCGACCTGGACATCGCCCACCCGCTGCCGAAGGCTCCCTGGTTCCCGCCCGGCGAAACCCGCTCCGCCCGCCGGGTCTTCCTGCACATCATCGCCGAGACCGCCCAGCACGCCGGCCACGCCGACATCATCCGCGAGTCCACGGACGGCGCCAAGTCCATGGGCTGACGCGCAGGACCTGTCCTGCTGCGACCCGCTCGTTCGACTAGATGGGGAAGCCGGACCGGCCGGCGGGGAAGGAACCAGGTTATGAAGTACTTGCTGTTGCTGAACCGGACCGAGGATGCCCTGCCGGAGCCGGGCTCGCCGGCCGCGCAGGCCATGCTGCGGGATTACACCGCCGCGGTGCAGGCCATGGCCGAGGCCGGGGTGCTGGTGGACTGCGCCCCGCTGACCGCGGTGTCGGCCGCGACCACCGTGCGGGTGCGCGACGGGCAGCCGCTGCTGACCGACGGCCCGGCCGCGGAGCTGCGCGAACAGGTCGGCGGTTACGCGATCATCGACTGCCCTGACCTGGACGACGCGCTCAAGTGGGCCGCGGCCATGCCCGCGGCCACGGACAGTTCGGTCGAGGTCCGCGCGATTGTCGATACCGGGGGCGGACGCTGAGGCCCGACCTCGAGGAGCTGCTGCGCCGCTGCTGGTGGGGGGCCATGGCCGAGGTGGCCCGGGCCACCGGCCGTCTCGACGTGGCCGAGGACAGCGTGCAGGACGCGTGCGTGGTCGCGGTCCAGCAATGGACCGCCGGCCACGTGCCGCGTGATCCGCAGGCCTGGCTGACCGGTGTGGCCCGGCACAAGGCGCTGGACCGGCTGCGGCGGGAATCGCGGCGCCCGGCCAAGGAAGCGGCCACCGCGGCGCCGGCTCCCGGTCCCGCCGCCGGGGCGACCGGCACCGCACGTTCGGCCGACGAGGACCTGTGGCTCATCTACCTGTGCTGCCACCCCGCGCTCAGCCCGGAGGCGCGGATCGCCCTGACGCTGCGGGCGGTCGGCGGGCTGACCACGGCGGAGATCGCGGCCGCCTTCCTCGTGCCGGAAGCCACCATGGCCAAGCGCCTGACCCGGGCGAAGAACAAGATCCGCGATGCTGGCCTGGCCCTGGCCATGCCCCGGGCCGAACTGCTCCAGACCAGGACGGCCGACGTCCTGGCGGTCGTGTACCTCATCTTCAGCGAGGGCCATCAGGCGTCGTCGGGTGACGACCTGCTCCGGCCCGACCTGTGCGTCGCCGGCCTCAACCTGGCCCGTGGCCTGGCGGCCCGGCTTTCCCGGGACCCCGAGGTGCTGGGCCTGCTCGCCCTCCTGCTGCTGACCGACGCCCGCCGGGCGGCCCGCACAGACGACGGCGGGGACCTGGTCTTGCTCGAGGAGCAGGACCGGACCCGCTGGGACCAGGCCATGATCGCCGACGGCGAGGGCCTCCTGGTCGACGCGCTGCGGATGGGGCAGCCGGGCCCGTACCAGCTCTGGGCGGCCATCGCCGCCTGCCACTCGACCGCCGCCAGCGCCGCCGCCACCGACTGGAGGCAGATCTCGGTCCTCTACAGCGAACTGCTGAAGTACGACCCGAGCCCGGTCACCGAAGCCAACCGGGCGATCGCGGTCGCCATGGCGGAGGGGCCAGCCGCCGGCCTGACCATCCTCGATGTGGTCCTCGGCCACCCCCAGCTCGCGACGTGGCCGCGGATTCATATCGCCCGCGCCGACCTGCTGGCCCGGATGGGCCGCCACGAGGAGTCGGCCCGGGCGTACCGCACCGCACTGGAACTGGAGCCGCCAGCGGCCGAACGGCGCTACATCCAGCGCCGCCTGGCCCAGCGGTAGCGTAAATCCGGGACGGCCGCACCCCGGCGCGGTAGCTTGTTTGTGTCGTAAGTGATGCCCGCGGCCTGGGCTGGCATTCATGCTCCGGAATGCGGACCACGCATCTGTCGCATCTGTTCAACTGATGGCTTGGATGGCAAGTGTCACTTTCTAGGGGAAGTCCTGACATTGATGACGCCGCCCAGCTAATTGAACCGGACGCGGATCCGGATTCGGGCGCAGGCAGGCGCCGGTCATTTCGCGGACTCCCGCCGCTCTCGCTTCCGCTGACCGGGGTTGTCGTCTATGCCGGAATCCGCCTGGTCAGCGTGGCGATCATTGCTTTCATGCTCGGGCACGGCAGATACCGGCGGCGGCACTGGTCGCTGCTGCAGTGGATCGGATCCTCCGACGGCCGTCACTACCGGGACATCGCCGCGCACGGCTACGCCTATCCGCCCGGCCAATTGGCGCACGCCTCGGTTTTCTCCTGGTTTCCCGGATATCCCGCGGCCATTGATGCCCTGGCCTGGCTGCCCTGGATCACCCTCGTCACGGCCGGCCTCATCGTCACGGCCGCGGCCGGGATGGCGGCGGCCTGGGGGCTCACCCGGCTGGGCCTGAAGCTGACCGGCGACGCGCGGGTCAGCCTGCTCCTGGTGGCGATCTGGGCGGTGGCGCCGGGCTCGACGGTCCTGGCCATGACGTACGCCGAGGCGCTGTTCTGCGCCCTGGCCGTCTGGGCGCTGTTCGCCCTGGCCAGCGGCCGGTGGCTGACCGCAGGCCTGCTCACCCTGGCGGCCGGCACCGTGCGCAGCACCGCCCTGGCCCTCGTCCTCACCATCTCCACCGCGGCGGCCATCACGGTGACCCGGGCGGTGCGGACCCGCCAGCCCTTCGCCGCCTGGTGGCGGCCCCTGGCCGGGACGCTGCTCGCGCCGCTGGGCCTGCTGGGCTACCTGGGGTACGTGGCGGTCGCGACGCACCGGCTGGACGGGTGGTTCTGGGTCGAGAAGAACAGCTACCACATGGTGTTCGACTGGGGGACGAGCTTGCTGCGTGAGGCGAGGTTCACCGTGCTCGACACGCCCTCGGTGGCGCAGGTCCTGCTGATCGCGGCGATTGCCGCCGCGGTGGTCCTCGCGCTGTGGAGCCTGACCGAGCGCATCCCGGTGTATCTGCACGTCTACACGGTCGTGGTGGTGATCCTGGCCGTGGCCACCAGCGCCAACTGGATCAGCTCCAAGCCGCGCTTCCTGCTGCCCGCCGTGCTGCTGGCCCTCCCGGTGGCCCGGCTGCTGGCCCCGCTGCGGACCGCGGTGCTGGTGCCGCTGATCGGGGTGCTGACCGTGGCGACGACCTGGTTCGGCCTCTACCTGACCGTCATCCAGCGATGGGCTCCCTAAGCCTCGGCTGGTTCGCCCGCTAGCCTGAACTCGTGACCACGCCCGCGCTTCAGCAGCCGCAGTGGCCTGATCGTGATGGCCTCGATACGGTGCTGCGCCGCCTGGAAGGGCTGCCGCCGCTGGTGCTGGCCGCCGAGTGTGACCAGCTGAAGGAGCGGCTCGCCGAGGTGGCCCGCGGCGAGGCCTTCCTGCTGCAGGGCGGCGACTGCGCGGAGACCTTCGCCGGCACGACGGCCGGAACCATCCGGGGCAAGTTCCGCACCCTGCTGCAGATGGCTGTCGTCCTCACCTACGCGGCCAGCGTGCCGGTGGTGAAGGTCGGCCGGATGGCGGGCCAGTTCGGCAAGCCGCGCTCGGCGGCCACCGAGGTCAGGGACGGCGTGGAACTCCCCTCCTACCGGGGCGACGCGGTGAACGGGCTCGAGTTCACCGCCGCGGCCCGGACGCCGGACCCGCGCCGCCTCCTCGAGGCCTATCACTGCTCGTCGGCCACGCTGAACGTGTGCCGCGCTTTGGCCGGCGGCGGGTACGCCGACCTGCGCCAGGTCCACGCCTGGAACCAGGACTTCGTGGCCGGCAGCCCGGCCGGGCAGCGCTACGAGCGGCTGGCCGAGGAGATCGACCGGGCCATCGCGTTCATGCACGCCTGCGGGGCCGACCCCGGGGAGTTCCGCGCGGTGGAGTTCTACTCCAGCCACGAGGCCCTGCTGCTGGACTACGAGCGGGCCCTGACCCGGACCGACGCCCGCAGCGGGCAGGCCTATGACTCATCCGCGCACCTGCTGTGGATAGGGGAGCGGACCCGTGATCCCGGCGGCGCCCACGTCGAGTTCGCGCGGCAGATCCGCAACCCCGTCGCCGTCAAGATCGGCCCGGCCGTCACCACCCAGGACGTGCTCGCGCTGATCAAGGCCCTCGATCCCGACGGCGAGCCGGGCCGCCTCACCCTGATCACCCGGATGGGCGCGGGCCGGATCCGCCAGGCGCTGCCGCCGCTGGCCGAGGCGGTGGCGGCCAGCGGGACCGCCGTCGTGTGGGTGTGCGACCCGATGCACGGCAACACGGTCGAGGCGGCCAGCGGCCACAAGACCAGGTACTTCGACGACGTGCTGGACGAGGTGGCCGGCTTCTTCGAGGTACACCGCGCGCTCGGCACGCACCCGGGCGGCATCCACATCGAGTTCACCGGCGACGACGTCACCGAGTGCATCGGCGGCGGCCAGCACATCGCCGAGAGCGACCTGCGCCAGCGGTACGAGACGGCGTGCGATCCCAGGCTGAACCGCAGCCAGTCCCTGGACCTGGCCTTCCGCGTCGCCGACCGGTACCGCCCGTTCACTCGCCCCTGACGTGGTTAGCTGACTGACGCCGGATGGCAGTAGGCGGACAAGCCCTCAGCCCGCCGCTTTCTCCGGCGCGCTGGCCGTGACAATGGCATGGATCCGTTCGGCCATCACGCGATCGGATTCCTGCATCTCGGAGATCTTCTCGAGCACATCTCGCTCGCCGTCCTGCTCGCTCGCGCGCGGAGAGCGCTTCAGTTCCTTGACGCGCTCCCTGGCCGCGGCCTTTTCCTCGTCCGTGAATGTCCCGGACGCCTCGCCGCTGGTGCGCTTCGCGGGCCTGCGGGTGCCCTTAGTCGCGGTGTTCTGCTCAGCCATGATGCCTTCCTTTCCTAACGCTAACGCCGGCCGTCTCAGTGCTCACGCGCCGGCTTCCCAGGCGAAACCGTCCGGGTCGGTGAACGGCCCGGCGTCGCTGGTGATGGCGATCCGGTGCGATCCGGTGCCCTCCGGCGGGATGCCGGCGTCCTTGGCCAGGCCACGGCGGGCGTAGAGGGCCAGCTTGACGTGCGACGCCGGGGTGTCGAACTCGACGTACTTGCGGCCGAAGCTCCGCGCCACGGTCAGGCCCTGCTCGACGTAGAACTGCTTGCTCGCGACGATGTCCTCGGCTCCCAGCAAGAGCACGATGTCGTCGATCTGCCGGGTGGCCGGCCCCGTGTCCTTCTTTGACGACGTCGCGATCTTCCAGATCGTCCCGTCGGGGGCGCGCACCACGCCGCCGTAGCCCCAGAGCCCCTTCTTGACGGGCTTGATCGTCGTCGCGCCGGCATCGAGGGCGGTGCCGACAAGCGCGTCGACCGTGGACGGCTGCGATACCACGAGCGACAGCGTGAACCCGCGGAACCCGCTGGTCGGCGCCTTCGACGCGCGCAGGCGCAGCATGGAACCCAGGCCGAACGCGGCCCGGTAGAAAGCGTCGGCCGCAGCCGGGTCGGGCACCTCGAGGGTGACGGACGTGATGGCAGCCGCGGCCGTCTTGGCGGAGGTGGTGGACGTGTCGGTCATGGTCGCTCCTTCGATCGTGCGGATCGGATATTCGTGATAGTTGGACTATCGTTTTGATAGGAGTACTATCACCAATATGGATCGAGATGTCAAGCCCCGCCGCCCCTACGAGGGATCCGCCCGGCAGGCGCGCACCCGCCGTACCAGGGCGGCCGTCGTCGAGGCGGCCCGGAGCCTGTTCGTCGAGCGCGGCTATGCCGCGACGACCATCGAGGCGATCAGCGGCCGCTCGGATACCCCGCAGCCGACGGTGTACCGGCTGTTCTCCTCCAAGCTCGGGATCCTCCAGGCGGTGCTCGACGTCTCGGTCGGAGGTGACGACCAGGCGGTGGCCGTGGCGGATCGCCCGCAGGTCCGTGCGCTCCTGTCCGACGAGGACCCGAAGAACCAGCTGACCGGGTTCGCCGCACTGCTTCGCGAGATCATGGCCCGCGTCGGGCCTGTTCATCGCATCCTCGCCGACGCGGCCAGATCGGACGAAGACGCGGCTTCGCTGCTCGCCGAGATCGCCCGGCAACGGCACGAGGGCCAGCGGCGTATCGCACGCTCACTCGCTCATTCGGGCGCCCTGCGGCCCGGGACCCGGGAACGCGACGCCGCCGACATCATCCACGCCCTCGCGTCTCCCGAGGTGTACGGCTTGCTCGTCTCCGACCGGGGCTGGAGCGGCGAGCGGTACGAGAAGTGGCTGAGGTCGATCCTCATCGACCAGCTTCTCCAGTCGGCCTCCTAGTCTCCGCGGCCCTCTACCTGCTCATGATGCGGCCCCGCCGGAGCGGACGGCGAGCATGAGGTAGCCGCCCAGCACGACCACGGCGACGGCCACCTGAGCGCCGAACGTGCTGGCGTGCACGTGGCCGGCGTACACGGCCCGCAGCGTCGGCCAGGCCCCGGCCACGCCGAGCAGCACGCTGCCCGCGCGGGTCATCAGCCAGGGAGGCGCCGTTACCGGCGTATCGGGACCCTGGTCGGCCGGGTTGACCGGCGCGGTCCGGGCGACCCGCACCGCGGCTGCCGCCACTCCTGGCCCGGCGGCCAGCCCGAGCACCGGCCATAGCACGCCGGGCAGTTCCCCGGTCAGCGCGAGCAGCGCCAGCGCGAGGGCCAGCCACGCGGCGCCGAGCAGGGCGGGCAGCACGGCGCGGGCGACCAGGGCGGCCCCGGCGTCCACGCCGAGTAGCCGCCGCAGGGCCGGATCGTTGGTGTCGCGCCGGGTGGCGGCGGTGCCCTGGGTGCCCGCCGCCAGCGTCCCGGCCAGCAGCACCGCGGCCGTGACCCAGCCGTGCGCGCGCCCGGAAAAGGCCGCCCCGGCCAGCGCAGGGGCCAGGGCGCTGACCGCCAGCGCGGTCAGCACCAGGGGACGACGGCCCAGCCGCCGCCAGTCGGCCCAGGCCAGCACGAAGGCCGGCCCCAGCCGCGGCGCGAAGGCGGCCAGCCGCGGCCAGGGCCGCGAGGCCAGCCGCCGGCCGCGCCAGTGGCTGTCCTCGGCGATCCAGGTCAGCAGCGGCACGTTGAGGAACGCCGCGGCCAGCAGCACGTTCCCGGTCCGTGTCGAGCCGGCCCGTACCACATTGGCCGGGAAGTGCGGCAGCACCCGCCGCACCAGCAGCGCGGCGGTGCACGCGGCCGCCACCGCCACGACCGCGATCAGGCCGAACGACCCGGTGTTCAGCTCCGCGAACCTGTCCGTGACCGCCCGCGAGACGACATTCCAGCGTTCCCCGGCCACCGCACCTACTGTGGCCGCCACGCCGACGGCCGCGCCGACCGCCCGCAGCCGGACCCGCCATCGCGGCCAGGGCTGGGCCAGCGCCGCCGCGAGCATGACGGCCGTGAAGAACCCGGCACCGCCGACAGCGGAGAGCACCAGCCAGGCCCACGGCACCCGGTGCGTCCCGGCCGCGGTCGGCAGCCGCAGGAACGGTCCGGCCATGGCTAGCGCCAGCACGCCGAGCACCCCGCCCGCGACGACCGCGACCCCCGCGGTCGCCGCCGCGGGCCGCCGCAGCACGTCCCGGCGGTCCAGCGGCGTCAGCAGCAGCCAGGCGGCGTCGGCGGGGGAGAGCGCCAGTGGGCCGACCGCCTGGGCCAGCACGAGCAGCCCGGCCGCCGCCCCGATCACGAGCGCGGCGCCCGCCACCGCCTGGGCCGGCTCCGCGCCGCTGACCCCGCCCGTACCGCCCGGTCCGTTCAGTCGGCCGAACGGCTGCGCCAGCAGATCCCACAGCAGAATCACGG
>WNGJ01053220.1_pt1 | contig 11553 bp, 15 predicted proteins | sample 5400611 | NCBI WGS metagenome assembly WNGJ01 (sample SAMN13153375, study PRJNA577476) | soil metagenome | isolation source: 40 cm soil or saprolite under Garry oak tree replicate 1 | place: USA:California | collected 2016-06-15 | reverse complement strand
TGTCAACGCCTGCGTCATTCTGCGCCGGAATAATTTTGACCCCCTCCTCATTTTCTCTCCAAGGGTGACAACCTCCAGGGTTCTGCGTTCCGTTTGCTCTGCCACGAGAGCGACTCAGCGATGCGCCCCCCACCTGCGAAAGGTGCGTCTCCACCTGGACACTCTGTGGTGGACGGCTGGCGCCGAGACGAGCGAACGAGAGGTATACCGCAGAGCCTTCCACGCGCGCTCGTCTCGGAGGCCTCGCCTACCACAGGCGTCCAGGTCGAACGCGCCTTTCGCCCCCGCTGCCTCGACTCGCTCACTCCAGGTGCCCACAGAGCAGGGCCTCTCCACCCCAGGTGCGCCGTGGTTGGCTTCTGCCCAACGCCAGCGACTTTCGCGCCAGGGTGATCTCACCCCAACGCCGAGTTGGCTTGCGCCAGCTTACTTGTGACCCCCTCCCTTCAAAGCCTGCGCTGCTTCCCGGCGGTCTTTCATGCGATAACTGGGACCCGTAATAGAAATGACCTCCGCATGGTGAAGCAGCCTGTCAAGCAGCGCGGTCGCCAGAATCTCATCCCCCAGCAGGCTGCCCCAGTCAGCAAAACTCGTGTTGGAGGTCAACAGGATCGAGCCATGTTCGTAACGCGCTGTCACCAGCTCAAAGAAATGGTGAGCCTGAGCTGGCGACAGTTTGGTGTAGCCCACCTCATCGATCACCAGCACACTGGGGCTGGTGTAGCGCCGCAGCCGCTGGCGCATCAAACTCGGATACGGAGCACTCTCCAGCGCCTCAGCCAGGTGCGAGAGCGTGGGAAACAGCGCCGAATAGCCGGCGGCCAGCGCGCTTCCCGGTGAGCGCCAAACTGAGGTGGGTTTTCCCAGTGCCCGGCGGCCCCAGAAACACGACATTGGTGGCCGTTTGCACAAACGAGAGATCGGCCAGTTCCCACACCAGCCGCTGGGAGAGGCTGGGTTGAAAGGCAAAATCAAAGGCTTCCAGCGTTTTGAGCGTCGGCAAGCGTGCTGCGCTCATGCGCCGTTCGGCGGCGCGCCGATCGCGTCCCTCGATCTCGGCCGCAATCGCCCGGCTGAAAAAGGTCTCATAGGTCCATTGCTCTTGCCTGGCCGTCTCATAGAGGGCCGGTAATGCCTGTTCTAGTTGCGTGAGGCCCAGGTGTTTTAACTGCTGCATGCCAGCACCTCCAAGCCACAGAGCTGGTCATACTCGCTGAGCGAACGCGTCTGCACCTCTGGCGCGGGCCGCAAATGGCCCAGGGGAACGCTTTGCGCCCGGCGGGAGGCAGCTGGAGCCACGTTGCGAAATTGGTCTGGGTGCTCGACATGCGTCTGGGATCGGGGGCGCTTGGCCAGTTCCACAACGAGTTGGCCCGCCGACCACACCGAGAGCGTTCCATGCCGCTCCCGGACCTGGACCACGGCCCCGGCCAGTGGAGGGGAAGAAGGCAAGCCGTACAACACGCCATCGTAGGAGAAGTAGCCATCCCAGCCGACTTTGCGCTCTTCGGTGGCAAAGCGTTCCCAGGCAAACGCCTGGGGCAAAGGCGCAAGGGGTTCCTGCTCGCGGCGCTGGCTGGGCCGTTCATGGGTCGTGCCATGGACTCGGCTGTTGATGCGCTCACACCAGGATGCCGCCTGACGATTGAGGTCCTCGATATCGGTGAAGGAGACGCCTGGCCAGAAATTCTTTTTCACAAAGCCGATGGTGCGCTCGATTTTTCCCTTCGTTTGAGGCGTGTAGGCTTTACAGACGCGGGGCGCGACCCCAATGGAGGCCATGAAGTCGGCAAACCGCGCGTTCCAGCGCGGCTGTTTCTCCTCCATTTCGAGGAGCACGCTTTTCATGCGGTCGGTGAGAGCGGCTTTGGGTAGGCCCCCAAAGTACTCAAAGGCTTCCATCAAGCAGCGGATCAACGTCTGCACATCACAGCGTTTGACAAAGCTGACAAAGCGCATGCGCGAGTAGCAGAGGATGGCGCTGAAGCCATAGAGCTTGCATGCCACTCCGTTGTCCTCATACTTGAACTCTCCCCAATCGAACTGGACCTGCTCGCCCGGCTTGGTTTCATAGCGGATGACCGGAGCGCAGCCGCCAGCGGGAGAACGGAGCGGATGCACGAAAGCTTTGAGCACACTCAAGCTTCCGCTGTAGCCCATCTCCAGCAGACGAGGCAGCATGGCCTCACAGTTGTAGCAGTGATCTTGCGTGATCCACCGCCGCACCTGCTCTTTGAACGGGTCGAGTTTGGAGCGGCGATTGGGCCGCGGATATTCGTGTATCTTGTTCACTGTCCTGCTCCTGATCATGGCTGTCTCCTGCGGAAATGATGAACGGCATTTCCCACAGACTACAGCCATCTCGGGGGGCGGTCAATTTTATCTGGGCGCAATTATACACGGTCGTTAATATGTTATTAACAGGTTGTGATTCACCTGATCGAAAAATGCCCGGATATCCCCCTCTACCGCATAGGTACATTTGGCTTGCCAGAGGATGTAGTGTACCCTGGCCAGCGCATGAGCCGCATCGCGCATGGGCCGGAATCCGTAGCTATGGTCAAAGAATTGCGCTTCAAGAATCGGTTCAATCACCAGTCTCACGATCTCTTGAACAATCCGATCAAGGATCGATGGAATGCCCAGAGGCCGCTTGTCTTTCTTCCCTGGTTTCTCGATCCAAACCCTGCGGACAGGGCTTGGGTGGTAATCCAGTATGGCCTGTTGGACGAGGTGCATGACCTCATCGTAGTCCAGGTTCAGGATATCTCTCATCCGCTTCCCATCACTGCCAGGAGTATTGCGCCCTGTATTGGCTTGTACTCGGTGAATGGCCGTCATGATCGTTACCGGATTGCTCACCAGTTCGAGGAGTCCGTAGAAATTCCGTTTCCCGTTCCTGGCTTGCTGATACATCTGATCCTGGACGTGTTGGAATTGGGCTTCTGTTTCCACCTTCAGTCTCTGAACCTTCATAGTGCTTCTCTTTTCTCATGGAGTTGCTCCATGAATTAGCTGTTTTTCCTTGTTCGACTGAACGTGAAGTGCTGTTCTCTTTCGATTGACTCTGCCCCTTCGCTCCATAGGTGTTAGCCTACTTCGACGCTACTACGGGCTGCTGTCCGTGTGTACGGGTCATTGGAGCAGATACCCCTTTCCGCACACACGTTCCCACGTTGAATTGAACCTTGTCTTGTTTCGCGCCTTTTAGGTGTCCCCTATACTTCGGTCGGTGTGCGACGAGTGTAACGATCAATTGTCCTCGTTTCTGCCATGTGCTTGCAGGCATGTCGTTGGCTCTCCAACCACTACGGAGGGCCAACACCGGACTCCCTTGCGGGCTACCCTTTCGGATAGTGGACCTTGACGAAGCTTTAAACAGGGATTCCTCTCGTCACCGTGAGGGTGACTTCCGGCCCGCGCCACTTTCGCCATATCCTGTCGAGACAGAACGTAGGCTACTTGGGCTACGACTTTCACTGGCTTCATACCCCTGGCGTATCTGCCCCAGGCGCATGCAGTAGTCTCAGCCTCGGAGGTGTGACCGTTTCCTCCGACAGGGAGCTCCCCCCTGCAATTCGGTTCAATCCTTCTCCTCACTTTCTCTTGTGAGTGGCACGTTTCCCGCTTGAGGCGGTTATCGTGCAACGTGGCGCACAGTGGTCCAGTCCCAGGTCTTTGGCCGTTTCAAAGGCTTCTTCAATATGCCAGCGAGCTCCGCTGGCCTTGACCATCTCTTGCAGGGTGGTTCCCTTTGGGGCAAAGACGAAGGAGTACGTCTTCTCTCGTGAGTCGGTGGGACTGCGACGAATAAGTAACCAATGGCGTCCATCATCTTCCCACCGATGCAAGATGGGCACAACCGCCCAGTCAAAGAGCCTAGGGCCTTTGGTTCCTTCACTCATCGAGAGGCGCTGCCAGTCCTGCTCATCAAGCAAGAGGGCTTCCACGTCGCGCACTTCCACGCGTCGGCGTTCTCCCTCAGCCGTCACGATCCCAACGGGTTCATCGTACGGCACCGCCAGCACATAGGGATAGCCATGCGCCTCGAGCCAGGTGCGCAGGTCCAGGTTGCTCCCATAGACCGTATCAGCTACCACCCAGGAGATGGGGAGGTGCGCTTTGTGGAGGCGCTCGAGCATCTGCACCGCCAGTTCCGGTTTGGTCTGGAAGCGCACTGACTCCGGAATGCCGGCCACTTGACGGCGCTTGGGATCTTCTATCCAGCCCCAAGGAAGATAGAGTTCCCGGTCGATGAGGGTATGGCCTTTGGCCGTGACGTAGGCCAGAAAGACGCCCACCTGACAGTTCTCAACTTGCCCACTGGTCCCGCAGTATTGCTCCTGCACGCCCGCCGACATGCAGCCGCGCTTGGGGAAGCTGGTCTCGTCAATCACCACAATGGCATCCTCCTGGCCCAGTTGCTCCAGCACGTAGGCACGCAGGTCGTCACGTACCAAATCGACATCCCAGACGGCGCTGGAGAGCAGGCGTTGCATGCCATAGGGAGTAGCTTCTCTGGCCTGTTCAGCCAGTTGCCAGCCATTTTTGCGCTCGACGCAGCTGAGGAGGCCTTGCAGGTACGAGAGCGCCCGGCGACGGGGTTCTGCTCGGGCAAAGCGAGGGGCGATACGGGCATGCAGTTGCCTTAAGGCGTATGCCCACTGGACGACTTGGCTGGCAGTCGTGCTGACTCCACTTGCTGTGGTATCTTGAGAGAGCTTCATCTTCTTCTCCTTTCACATGAGGTCTCTGCAGTTGGTTTTTGTACCTACAGAGTGTCACATGTGAAGAGAAGATCATGAGGTGTTTTTGCTGGGTTCTCGAAAGCTGTTGCTCAGCTTAAATAAGTGCAACTGTAGTGTAGAGGTTGATCACGGTATCCTGGGCCGTCATACCGACGATACCAGCAAGCCGCTTGAATGCTTCAAGACAGGAGAAGAAGTCATGGGTGGTATTGAAAAACGGCGCAGGGATACCAGTGGTGGTTCCGGTGGTGTAATGGACATCCCACAGGGTACGCTCCTGGGGAAGAAACTCAGGCAACCCCGTCAAGCGAAACGCCTCCGGATCACTCAGATAGTCTTTCTTGGTGGTGACAGGCAACTTCTGCACGTCCTCGAGGGTCTGAAAATCCTCCGGGATGAGTTTGAGACGGCGAAACAGCTCCTGGTAGTAAGGATGAGTGCGGAAGCAGAGGGCAATCTGGTGCCGGAACCGCCGATTCTGCACGTCGCGAAGCTCCTCCTGGTTGCGAGAGAGGAGATCGGTGGAGGTCACTGGTGGTATTTCGCGCATGGAAGAAGCTCTTTTGTTCAGAAACACATCCGAGATGATCCATTGAGGAGGTGAAGCGTGCTCCATTTCCCTCGCACAAAAAGCAAGGATTAGTATTCCACATGTAATTGTTCCATCGCGTTCTCTCCGTCTTCCACGGACGGCAAACTATAGCGCCGTGTGGTTTCCAGGCGCTTATGCCCCGCAATTTCGGCGACCAACACTAGATCGTTTCCATTACGGACGAGATTGGTCAAACAGGTGTGGCGCAAGACATGAGCAGAGAGTTCCAGATGGGCATCAACTCCGATACGACGAATGATCAAATCAATCGAGCGGGCTGAGAGCCGTTTCCCTTTGGGGTTGAGAAAGAATGCTGGCTCAGGGCTCTGCGGGAACCGCCTGGTCCGTTCCTTGAACCAGACCTTGAGTGCCTTGCGCACTTCCGTATTTAGTGGTATTTCGCGGTAGGTATCGCCCTTGCCTGAGCGGATGATGACGACTCCCTTGCGAGCGGAAACGCGTACATCGTCCAGATTGAGCGCCGCACATTCTCCAAGGCGGATAGCCGTGTAGAAGAGCAGTTGGGCGATCGCTCGATCGCGCACTGAGGATGTGCGCTCAATCGCGCGCAAAAAGTTTTTTTGTTCTTCTGGCTTGAGCGCGCGAGGAGCCTGCGCTGGCAAGCTTTCGCGCTGGACCTGTGGTCGATCGTTCCCGATGAACTGGTGGAAATGGTCGATGGCCGCCAGCGCGAGATTGACCGAGGTAGGTTTAGCCTGGCGTTCGGTTTTCAAATAGGTTTTGTAGTCCCTGACGGCGTAGTCGCGAACAAAAGGCGTATACAACGGATCATCAGTCGTTGAGCGATGCTGCGCCAGATAGGCTCCATACTGATGGATCTGGAGCCGATAGGCCACGCGCGTTTTTGCCGCCAGCGGCTGCCGATCCAGCCAAGCATTATATGCTGTCAGCGTCTGTTCCAAGGTCTCTGTCATGGTCGCTCCCTGTTAGTAGAAGTGCCTCTGATACTTTATCAGTCTGTAAATTTCGCATTAGTAGAAGTATAGCATGGATCTATTTTTACATGGATCCTAGTCCTACCTCCAGCACGAGCAAGGGATGCTCGACCAGAAAGGTGCGCAACTGGCTACAGTACTCGTAGCCTTCCTTGATCTTGATGAACAAGGCTTTGATGTAGGTGCTTTCGGGATGTGGGCGTTTGCCTGGTCGGGAAGGGTTAGGCACGGGATCGGGAAGCACCTGCCAATCGATGAGGGCGAACAAGGCTCGGTAGCGCTGCACGATGGCATCATGTTCCATAAGCAGTGCCAAGGTGCGCTGGTCAAACAGACGAGAGTATGGTAGCATAACATTACGCTCCTCGTAGGCTAAGTAGGTGAACAGTTTTTTTCTCCTATGCGCGCGAGTGAGAGCGGTTGTCAAGTTGTGGTGGGAAAAATTACTGCTTGCTTGTTAGGTATTAGTTCCGGCCCTCGAATTGTGCGGGTACAAAACAAAAGGAGTTACAGACATGATCAAGGGTGTGAACCTGGGTAACTGGCTAGTTCTTGAGAAATGGATGAGTCCGGAGCTCTTTGATGGAACTACTGCGGAGGATGAAACTTATCTATGCAAGCAATTAAGCGAAGAAGCAAAGAGGGAGCGGCTAAAAGTACATCGTGATTCTTATATTACGGGACGAGACTTCGCCTACCTGGCAGAGAAGGGGATCGATGTTGTAAGAATTCCGATTCCATTCTTTATTCTTGGTGATTTTGAGCCTTATGTTGGCTGTGTTGAATACCCGGACAAAGCCTTTGACTGGGCGGAAAAATATGGAATTAGAATCCTGATCGATCTGCACACAGTGCCTGATAGTCAGAATGGATTTGACAACGGTGGCCTCTGTGGTGTGTGTAAATGGCATAAGAATCCAGGCTATGTGGAGTTTGCTTTGAATGTTTTGGAGCAGCTCACGATCCGCTATATGAACAGACGTGGTTTATGGGGAATTGAAGTATTAAATGAACCAGTCTCACAAGAGCTGTGGGATCTAATCCACCAGTCTAACAGCTATGTGGCCGTAGATCAAGAGTACGCGAAGGGTTCCGAACCGGTTCCTACGGAGTTCTTAAAGCACTTCTATACAGAAGCATATAGAAGAATTCGAACACACTCAGATGATGTTGTGGTTGTTTTTCATGATGGATTTCGCATCAAGGAATGGATTTCCTTCCTGAAAGAGCCCGATTTTAAGAACTTTATCGTGGATACACACCCGTATCTCATGCTATATACACGCCTAACAGGAGATGCGAGTTTAGAAGGCTGTTTAGAGCATATTGAGAGTGTATTCGCAAAGACGGTGGAGGAGATGGCGGGTCATTTCCCAATCATCATCGGTGAATGGTCTCTCTCCACTGCTTCTAAGGAAGCAATGACGTATGGTAAGAAGGAAAAGGAAGTCTATTATCGCACATTGGCAGATGCACAACTAAGAGCGTGGGAAAACGCAGTGGGCTGGTTTTTCTGGAGCTACAAACTACATATCGACGAGCCCGAAGCTGATGGTTGGGACATGGGCAAGGAAATGGAATTAGGACATTTTCCTAGAAGACTAGGAGACAAGATATAGCAAGCGCAAAGCCTTGTTCATCAAGATCAAGGAAGGCTACGAGTACTGTAGCCAGTTGCGCACCTTTCTGGTCGAGCATCCCTTGCTCGTGCTGGAGGTAGGACTAGGATCCATGTAAAAATAGCTCATAGCGTACCCTTGTTCTTCTCTCTATTATATTGGATGAGCTGTATTCCACGTAACATAGATTAGTGGAACCAGAAAGGTCATTTTCCTTCCACTAATGCGCTAGAAATGGGTTGTTAAGGTGAGAAATTCACTTCCACTAATACGTTTTGGACGCTTTTATCTCTTCCTTATTAGCTCGTGTTAGAACAAAGGTGCGTAGTGATAGATTTTTGCAGTGATCCTAGTCCTACCTCAATGACGATCAGCGCGGCGAAGGCGACCAGGCCAATGAAGCCCCAGCCTATCGCGTCCATGTGCTTTTCGAGGATGGGATTGACCCAGGCCCCGAAACTGTCGGACGCCGCCTTGCTGTGATCGAAGCCGGCTTGCGCCGTGTCGTGGACGAACTGGCCGAAGCTGTCGCCGTTCTTTGCCATGTGCGCCCCTGTGTCGATAGCCGCGCCTATAATGGCGGTTGTGGTTGCTCTTTGGTTCGCATTCTGATAGCATACAAAGATCGAAATAGCAACACCAGCAGCAAGCGATGTGCGGTAAGACCGCACGACTTGCCAGGGGACCGTGCCGCTCCCCCGTGGACCTCCAGGCCAAGGGCGTTGCCCTGTGGAACCCATCAAGGGGCGTTGGCACCCTTGAAACCCCGCCGTCAGGCTTTCGCGCCCGACACCACGCCCAAAGAGGCAGCGGTTGCCCCCTTGGAAACCCGACCGGCCAGAGATCGCCCCGGCACCCCGTGAAAGGAGGCGGCAGGCATGGCAGGCAGCAACAAGCGACAGCGCGGTCGGATGCTATCCATCCGCTTGACCGAGGCCGAGCGGCTGCTTGACGCAGCCAGCCGGGCCGGCCTGTCGCTTGGCGGCTTTGCCCGCCAGGTGCTGCTTGACGCCCCGCCGCCGAGGGCGAGCCGCTGGCCGCCCATCGAGCGAGTTGAGCTGGCCCTGTTGCTGGCCCATGTCGGCAAGCTGGGCAGCAACGTCAACCAGCTCGCCAAATACGGCAACACCGGTCGCCTCATCGAAGACCCGCACCTGGCCGCAGCGGCGGTCGACATTGCCGTTTTAAGGGCGGCAATCATGGAGGCCCTGGGGCGCGGCCAAAAGCGAAGCTGCTAGAAAATGAAACGAAGATCATCGTTTCAGAATGACAGCGCCACGGACCTGGCGCGAACGAGATTTGTTTGAAGGAGAAGATATGAGAGACGAAAAGATTCGAGTGGGTATTATCGGCGCGGGTGGCTGGGCAAAATATGGGCACATTCCCGCACTGCAATCCTTAGAGGAGTTCGAAATCGTTGCGGTATCGAGCCGCAAGAAAGAACTTGCCGAAGAGTACGCGGCAAAGTTCAACATTCTGCATGCTTTCGGTGACGAGCAGGCGCTCATCACCCACCCTGACGTCGATCTCGTTGTGATTTTAGCTCCCGGCCACGAGCACGCGCGGCTCGTGAGAGCCGCGATGCGGCAGGCAAAGATGTCTACAGCGAGTGGCCACTTTCGAGCAAGACCTCCGACTCAGAAGAACTTCTGTCTTTGGCCGAAGCAAAGGGAGTTAGGCATATCGTCGGCCTACAACGCCGTCATGGGCCGAGTGCTCGCTATACGCGAGATTTGGTAAAGCAGGGATACGTGGGGAAGATTCGATCCGCTCGCATGACAGTTAGCGCGGATGCTTTCCCGGCGATCATGCCCGGAAGATACGAGTGGACTTTCGACGCCTCCAATTTCACGCACGTTCTTGCCATCTACGCGGGCCACTTTCTGGACATGCTTTTCCAATCCGTTGGCTTCCCGAAAAAACTGACCGCGGTCGTTGAGAATCAGTTTCCCCTCATCACGATCGAGGAGACGGGACAGAAGATTCCCACCACCAGACCGGACGAGGCGATGGTCATTGGTACCCTGGAAGACGGAGGCTTGTTTTCAGTTCAAATCGAAGGTGGTCAACAGCATCGCACTGGCCTTCAGATCGACATTACGGGCACCGAAGGGGTTCTAAGAGTCACGAACCGGCGTGCCTTTGAAAATGCGGAGGATAACTCAATTGAAGGAGTTAACGGCGATGGGTCGTCCCTGTCCCCGCTTCCGGTACCCGCTGAATACCGATCACTTGCGAGTTCTCACCTCGACGCAAGCGTGCAAGATGTCGCCTATCTCTACGCCGCGTACGCACGCGACAGAAAAAAAGGGACATCAGAAGCGAGTAATTTTAGAGATGCTTTGAGGCAACATCAATTGATTGATCAGATCGTGCAAACGTCCGAAACCTTTTTCAAATAGGGGACGTTTGAAATCAGGATTTACAAATCGGCGCGACATTGTGCCGATGGACATAGAACCAGAAGAACTAATGCGAAGCAAAGGACATTGAAAGCACGCCGGCAGGATTTCCACGTTTCTAGGCCCTGTACTGGCTACTTGGGAGATCCGTTCTAAAACCAGGAAATAAACAGTCATGTAGGAGACCTTCTCCCCACCTGTCTGATGTTTGAATCGCAAGGAAAATGAACTGAGAGCATTACCAGTAACGCTCCAGCTTGTTGAAAAACTCTTTTACAGAGCTTTGTGACAAGGAAAAACCACAAGCTCTTCTCTCATGCGAGAGAGATTGGCAACACTTTTGAGCGTGTTGACGTATCGATGAAGGAATGCCTCTTCCTCCTTCACATCTGGCATGCAAGATCCCTTCCTCTCTCGCTGATCCGAAGTGATCGTGCCCTTCGCGTCAGCGAGAGGGATTGCCCAAGGCCATCAGGTCCGGAACGCAGCGCGCACGTTGGCGTCAGCAAAGAAGTAGACCAGGATCACAATGGGAATGATCATGCCGACCACAGCGGACCAGAAGTTGGCATGTGGTTGGGTGAAAGCCAACACACTGTTGAGCAGGCTGATAATCTCGATGATCACCGTGGCCCAGAAGGCCCAACGCTTGAGTGTCCACAATCCCCAGGCGAATAGGAGTGAGACCAGCCCCACCACCAGGAAAACGCCTGCCAGGACTCCTGCCACAATACTCAGCGTGGCGCCAGTGATGGCGTATCCATTGACTGTCGTCCCTGCACTATTGGCAGCCACAATGACTGCCACAAGCGCCAGGATACCTAAGATCAGAAAGAATATGCCCTGGATCGCTACCAGGACCGCTATAATCGAGACCCCAAGTGGACGCCTGCGAGGCGCCTCCATCGTCGTGTTTTGCATGTGCTTCTCCTTGTTCGAAATCTGGACAAACTAGGAAGACTTTCTACAGCATCAGGTACCCTACTCGCGAAGAACCGGGGAGAATGAGCGCTTTCGCGCCGAGAAGCACTCCTCATAGGTATTGCCGAAGAAGTTACGTAACCAGTATAATCTCCTCTGTATGGGAAGTCAACCTCTCGTATTCCGTCAGGTAAAATGTTACGAAGCTGGTACACTTCCATCAAATGAACATGGTACCGAATGGGGGAAGCGATGCCAACGAGTGACGAAATGACGATTGATGAAAGACGCAAGTAGGTGAAACTGATGGCTGCG
>WNGJ01016077.1_pt1 | contig 11553 bp, 10 predicted proteins | sample 5400611 | NCBI WGS metagenome assembly WNGJ01 (sample SAMN13153375, study PRJNA577476) | soil metagenome | isolation source: 40 cm soil or saprolite under Garry oak tree replicate 1 | place: USA:California | collected 2016-06-15 | reverse complement strand
GTCGTCGCCGTGGCCTGGATCATCGCGGTGGTGATCCCCGCGCTCAATCGCGGGCACTTGAAAAAGATCCCCTACGACTTCTGCCTGGCTGGGCTGATCTTTTCGCTGCCGCTGATCACCATCGGCGCCGCCAACGCCTTCGGCTGGATGCTGGCCTATCTGCGCGGCGCCATCGTGATCGCCGACTGGATCACCTCGATCGCCGGCAGCGATCCTCATATCATGATGCTGCTGCTGGTGCTGCTGTTCACCGTGGTCGGCGATTTCATCGAGCCGGTGCCGACCATCATCATCTTCATGCCGTTGGTGAATGCGCTGACCCAGGCCGGCGACATCAACGGCGTGCACATGGGCGTGGTGCTGATCGCTACGCTCGCGTTCGGGCTGATCACGCCGCCCTATGGGTTGGTGCTATTGATGGCGTCGAAATTCGTCGGCGTCAGCTTTGGCAAGGCGCTGCGCGCGGCGCTGCCGATCTATGTGGTGTTTTTGGTGACGATCTGCTTCACGATCTATTTCCCGAAGGTGGTGCTCTGGCTGCCGAAGCAGGTGATTCCTGAGTCAGTGGGATGTTTCAAGTCGCCGGCGGGGACGGGATATATTTGTCCGAATTAGCGCATCGTCACCTAAACTAACGTCGTCCCCGCGAACGCGGGGACCCATAACCACCGGGGCTTGTTGTTGCGGAAGGTCGCTGATCCCGTGCTAAAACGAGAGGCCGCGGCGTATGGGTCCCTGCTTTCGCAGGGACGACGATGAGTTTAACCCACCTCACGAACCGTCCACACGTCTCCCGTTCTTGCGAATCTGAACGGCGTGCCGTGGCGGTTGTCGAACCAGTGACGACACAGCGCCTCCACCATCGACTGCATCACCGCGTCATGGCTGACGAACAGGATATTGCCGCACGGGTAGCGATCGAGCCATTGGCCGACACAGCGCAGCGCGCGCTCCGACACCGAAGCCCACGGCTCGCCGTCTGGCGGCAAGATGGTAGCCAGCGCTTCCACCGCGGTAATGCCGTACTGGTCCATGACTTCGGCGATCGACCGTCCCTCGAAGCTGCCGAAATCGCATTCGATCAGGCCGGTTTCGATATCGATGGGCTTGCCCGAGGAGGTGGCGATAATTTCGGCGGTTCGCACCGCGCGGATCAGCGGGCTGCTGACGATAATGTCGATCGGGACATCCTGCAGCCGCCGGGCGGCGGCGTGCGCTTGCGCAATGCCTTCGTCATTCAAGGCAATGTCGGTGCGGCCCTGAAACCGCCGCTGCCGGTTCCAGTCGGTAATGCCGTGACGAACGCAAAGAAAGGAGCGGGAGGGCGCCGCCACTTGTTTCACGTCGCTTTCGATTTGCTCATAAATTTCTTCACCGCGACGCGGAATTCATCGGTGTGCATGCAGTCGATGATCTTCTCTTCCTCGGCATCGAGTTGCTGCTTGGTCGGGGTCTGTGCGGCCTGATAGACCAGCGACTTGGTGCCGCCGATCGCGGCCGTTGGATTCTGCGCCAGCCGCTCGGCTAATGTTCGCGTCGCCGCTTTCAATTCTGTCGCCGGAACGATCTTGGCGACCAGACCCCAATCAAGCGCCTGCTGCGCGGAGAAACTGTCTTCCGCAAGAAATATCTGCAACGCGCGGCGAACACCGACAGTGCCGACCATACCGACGGTGCTGCCGCCATCCGGCGACACGCCGATCTTGGCATAGGCCGGCGTGAAGCGGGCGTCCTCGGCAGCAATGCAGAGGTCGGCGACGAAGGCCAGTCCCATCCCGGCGCCGGCGGCGGATCCGTGAACGCTGGAGAGCACGATCTTCGGCATTCGCCTGATGGTCTCGATAAACGCGTGATAGTGTTTGAGCAGCTCGCCGACCACGGGCGCAATGGTGTCGGCAGCGGCCGCGGCGCCGATGGTCTGCAGATCACCGCCGGCGGAGAACGCGCGGCCTTCGCCCTCGATCACGAGCACGCGAATATCGTCCGACGCCTCGACCTCCGCGCCGAGCTGTTCGAGCTTCCTGGCGATCGAAAGGTCGATCGAGTTGAACGCGGCCGGCCGGTTGAGGGTGATGGTGGCGATCGGGCCGTCGATCCGCAGCCGCGCCGGATCGTCGGGATGGGAGGCGCCAGCGTGATCGGGTGTCGGCATGGGAAAAGGCCCGGTGTTGAAGGGATAGCCGGGCATTTAAATAGCAGAAGGCAACAGGTGACAATCCCCGGCGAAGTCTGCAAAATGCCGGCAACGACCAAAGCGGATCACCGCACTGCAACAGCCGGGAGCGGAACAGGTGTGGCGTGCATGAGTACGACGATTGACCGACCGGTCTCCGCCATCGATCCATTTTCACAGGCGTTCTTGCACGATCCCTATCCGCAGCACGAAGCGTTGCGCGAGGCCGGGCCGGTGGTGTGGCTTGAGCCATACGGAATATGGGCGATGGCCCGGCATCAGGAGGTTCGCGACGCGCTGACCGACTGGCAGACCTATTGCTCCGCCGCCGGCGTCGGCTTGAGCGATTTCCGCAAGGAGCCGCCATGGCGCCCGCCGAGCATCATTCTGGAAGCCGATCCACCGCTGCACACGCGCACCCGCGCGGTGCTGACCCGGATTCTGTCGCCGGCCGCGATCAACATCCTGCGCGGGACATTCGAGCGCGAGGCGGAACTATTGGTCGCACGGCTGGTCGAGCAGCGCGAATTCGACGGCATCAGAGACCTGGCCGAGGCCTATCCGCTAAAAGTATTTCCGGATGCCGTGGGAATTTCCGAGGAGGGCCGCGAGAACCTGCTGCCCTACGGCAGCATGGTGTTCAACTCGTTCGGCCCGCGCAACGATCTGTTCAATCACGCCATGGCCAATGCCGGCCCGGTTCGCGACTGGATCATGTCGAAATGCAGCCGCGCGGCGCTGGCGCCGGGCGGGCTGGGCATGCAGATTTTCGAAGCCGTCGATGCCAGCGAGTTGGCGGAGGACGAAGCGGGCATGCTGGTGCGCTCGTTCCTTTCGGCCGGGATCGATACCACCGTCTACGGGCTCGGCAACGCGCTCTATTGTTTTGCCAGATATCCCGAGCAATGGCGCATTCTCCGGGGGAATCCGAATCTGATCCGCGGTGCGTTCGAAGAGGTCTTGCGTTTTGAGGCGCCGGTGCAGACTTTTTTCCGCACCACGACCAAAGACGTCGATGTTGGCGGTGTGCAGATAAGCAACGGCGAGAAGGTGCTGCTGTTTCTAGCCGCCGCCAACCGCGACCCGCGCCGCTGGGACCGGCCTGATGTTTTCGACGTCAGGCGCCGCGCGACCGGGCACATGACGTTCGGCACCGGTATTCACGGCTGCATAGGCCAGGCGGTGGCGCGGCTCGAAAGCGAGGCGATCATCGCAGCACTCGCCAAACGCGTCGCGTCGTTCGAAATAACCGGCGAACCGCAACGGCGGCTGAACAATACGCTGCGCGGACTTGACACCCTGCCGCTGCGCATCGTACCGGCCTGGCCACGCGGGTTTCCAGCTCGCGGCCTCGCTGCGTCAGCATGGCTTTGGCGAACGCATCTGCCTGATCAATGATGAGGCACATCTGCCGTACCAGCGACCGCCTTTGTCCAAGGCCTATCTGAAGGGCGCTGGCGGCGCGGACAGCCTGATGTTCCGGCCAGACAAATTCTATCGCGACCTGAACATCGAGCTGATCGCCGACCGCGCGCTCTCGATCGATCGCGCCGCGCGAAGGCTGTCGCTCGTGTCAGGCGCTTCGCTCGATTACGGGCATCTGGTGCTGGCGACGGGCGCGCGCAATCGCCTGCTGGATATCCCCAACGCCAGTCTTGCCGACGTGCGCTATCTGCGGGCGCTGGACGAAAGCGAAGCGTTGCGGCAGCGGATCGCGACCGCCCGGCGCGTGGTCGTGATCGGCGCGGGCTTCATTGGCCTCGAATTCGCCGCCACCGCCAGGATCAAGGGGCTCGAGGTCGATGTGGTCGAACTCGGCGCGCGCGTCATGGCGCGCGCGGTGACCGCGGAAATCTCGGAATACTTTCAAAGCAGGCACACCGCGTCCGGTATTCGCATCCATCTCGGCGTGCAGGCCACTAGCATCGAAGGGGGCGGTACCGATGTAACGGGCGTCAGCCTCAGTGACGGCCGTCACGTGCCGGCGGACCTGGTCGTGGTCGGCGTCGGCGTGTTGCCCAATGTCGAACTGGCGGGCGAGGCCGGTCTGCCGGTCGCCTCGGGAATTATTGTCAACGAGCAATTGCTCACGTCGGATCCGAACATCTCGGCAATCGGCGACTGCGCGCTGTTCACAAGCCAGCGCTTCGGCGCGGCGCTGCGGCTTGAATCGGTGCAGAACGCCACCGACCACGCGCGCTGCGTTGCGGCGCGGCTGACCGGCGACGCCAAGACCTATGATGGCCAGCCGTGGTTCTGGAGCGATCAGGGCGACGACAAGCTGCAGATCGCGGGGCTGACCACCGGATATGATCGCGTTGTGGTGCGCGGCGATCGCGCGCAGGGATCGTTCTCGGCGTTCTGCTTCAAATCCGGCCGGCTCGTCGGCGTCGAGTCGATCAATCGCGCCTCGGATCACGTGTTTGGGCGCCGCATCCTCGGCCTGAACCGCTCGATCGAACCGGAGCAGGCGGCAGATCTCGGCTTCGATTTGAAGGCCGCGCTGACTTAAGTCGGTCTGGCCGCCACTTGCTTCCCGAGTTCATATCGGCGACGTTATCGGCAAAAGAACCGTCAAAGGTCGCAGCCAATCATTTTGGGGGAGGATACCATGTCCGTCTGGACACGCCGTCTCGCGCTATCGACGGCTTTTTTCATCGTAGCCGCAGTCGCAGGACCGGCTTGCGCCCAGACCAAACTGAAATGGGCGCATGTCTACGAGACCGGCGAGCCCTATCACACCGAAGCGCTGTGGGCGGCCGGCGAGATCAAGAAGCGCACCAACGGCAAATATGAAATCGAGGTGTTCCCGGCCTCGCAACTCGGCAACGAGAACCAGCTCAACGAGGGGCTCGGTCTCGGCACTGTCGATATCATCTACACCGGCGTCAATTTTGCCGCGGCGACCTACAAGCCGCTCGGCATCACCGGCGCGCCGTTCATCCTGCGCGACTTCGATCACTGGAAGGCCTATCGCGAGAGCAAGCTGTTCCAGGATCTTGCCAAGGGCTACGACGACAAGACCCGGCACAGGATCGTCGCGCTCACCTATTACGGGCAGCGTCATGTCACCGCCAACAGGTCGATCACCAAGCCCGAGGATATGAAGGGCATGAAACTGCGGGTGCCGCCGGCGCCGCTGTTCCTGATGTTCACCAAATCCGTGGGCGCCAATGCGACGCCGATCGCTTTCGCCGAAGTGTACCTTGCGTTGCAACAAGGCACCGTCGACGGGCAGGAGAACCCATTGCCGACCATCATGGCGAAGAAGTTCTACGAGGTGCAGAGCCACATCATCCTGACCGGCCACATCACGGAATCGCTGGTGACGGTGGTGGGCAGCCACGTCTGGTCGAAGCTCACGCCCGACGAGCAGAAGATTTTTGGGGATGTGCTGAAGGAAGCCGCTTCGCACGCGACCGATGCGATCGCAGCGTCCGAGAAAACCCTGGCCGCGGAATTCAGGAAGCTCGGCAAGACCGTGGTCGAGCCCGACCGCGAGGCCTTCCGCAAGGCGGCGATCCCGCTGCACAACGATGCGTCCGCCGGCGCCGGTTGGACCCCGGCGCAGTATGACGAATTGCAGGCGTTGAAGTAGTTGCATCGTCGTCCCTGCGAAGGCGGGACCCATACGCCGCGCCGTTTCTGTTGCGCAAAGTTGGCAGACGCCTTCTGTCACCTCTGCGCTGGTGGTTATGGGTCCTCCCCCGCCTTCGCGGGGACGACAGCGATAATTGGGCGAGATCTCCCATCATGGACACCAATCCGAAATCCTTCAACGTCGCGCCGCCGGATGAAGTCCACCTGATCGTCGCCGAGGACGAAGAGGTCGTGATCGAACATCACCCGGAGGACTGGATCGCGTTTGCGCTGTTCTGGGCGCTGGCCTTCATCGTCTTCCTGCAGTTCTTCACCCGCTACATTCTCAACGACAGCCTGTCATGGACCGAGGAGATCGCGCGCTACGGATTGATGTCGCTTGCGTTCATCGGCGGCGCCGTGGTCACGCGCAAGAAGTCGCACATCGCGGTTGAGCTGCTGTCGAACTTGATGAAGCCGGGGAGGCTGCGAAGCGCGTTGCTTGCACTGGTGGATTTCATCACGCTCGCCTTCATGGCACTGCTGGCCTATTTTTCGGTCACCATCATCGTGCGTATGCATACTCAGACCATGACGGTGTTCGAGCTGCCGATGAGCATTGTGTACGGCGGTGTCGGTCTCGGCTGCTTCATGATGCTCGCGCGCCAGATCCAGGTGGTTTGGCGCAACGCGCGTGAAGGCTGGCAGCGTGCTCCCGTCGTTACCGACCAGATCCCCGTCGATTGAAAGCAGGCGCGACCGATGCCGGTTCTGATTTTCGTTTTCATCGCTGTGTTGCTGGCGGGCGTGCCGGTGTTCATCGCGCTGGCGTTTTCCTCGCTGCTCTACACGCACTTCATCGCGCATATTCCGGACTTCGTGATCCTGCACCGGATGGCGGGCGGGCTCGACAGCTTTCCGTTGCTGGCGGTGCCGTTCTTCATTCTCGCCGGCAATTTGATGAATTCTGCCGGGATTACCAATCGCATCTATGATTTCGCGGTCGCGACCTGCGGCTGGATGCGCGGCGGTCTGGCGCACGTCAATATCTTCGGATCGGTGATCTTCGCCGGCATGTCCGGCACCGCGATTGCCGACGCCGCCGGCCTCGGCACGATCGAGATCAAGGCCATGCAGGATCATGGCTACAGCACCGAATTTTCGGTCGGCGTCACCGCGGCGTCCGCCACGCTCGGCCCCATCATCCCGCCCTCGTTGCCGTTCGTGATCTATGGCATGATGGGCAATGTCTCGATCGGTGCGTTGTTTCTCGGCGGCTTCATCCCCGGCGCCGTCATGACCATCTTCATGATGCTCTATGTCACCTATTGCGCGCGGCGCTACGGCATGGGCCGCGATCAGGCGTTCCGGTGGAGTACGTTGGGCCGTACATTGGTCGCGGCCACGCCGGCCTTGCTGACGCCGGCGATCATCATCGGCGGCATGACTTTCGGCTGGTTCACGCCGACCGAAGCCGCGATCGCGGCCTGCGCCTGGGCGCTGATCCTCGGTGTCTTCCTCTATCGTTCGCTGTCGCTGAAGCAGTTCTACAAGGTCTCGATGGATACCATCGAAACCACGGCAGGCGTACTGCTTATCGTTGCCGCGGCTTCGCTGTTCGGATGGGTGCTGACGACGACGCGGCTGACGGAAGCCGGCGCCGAGGCGCTGCTGAACCTCACTGACAATAAATACATCATCCTGCTGTTGATCAATGTGCTGCTGCTGGTGGTCGGATGCTTCCTTGAGCCGATCGCCTCGATCAGTATTCTGGTGCCGGTGCTGATGCCGATCATTCTTAAAGTAGGCATTCATCCTGTTCACTTCGGTGTGGTGATGACGCTCAATCTGATGATCGGGTTGTTGCATCCGCCGCTCGGCATGGTGCTGTTCGTCCTGTCAAGAATTGCGAAACTCTCGATCGAGCGCACCACCATGGCGATCCTGCCGTGGCTGCTTCCGCTGCTGATGTCGCTGCTCGCGATCACGCTGATCCCCGAGCTGACGCTGTGGCTGCCGCGGACCATGGGAATGTTGAAGTAGTTTCTGTAGTCGTCCCCGCGAAAGCGGGACCCATACGCCGTGAAATCTCGTTTTGGCGGTGTGGCAGACGCCTGCCGATATCAACAAACGCCGGTGGCTATGGATCCCGGCGTTCGCCGGGACGACGCAAAACTGCGGAAACTTCCGCCGCCGTCGGCATTGACGGCGCTGCGCCCATCCGCTGCACGCAGATTGAAGCTGCAATATTAGCGTACCGGAAGGCGCTTTGAAGCGGTTGGCCGTCGGCCAGCAGCGCCGCAACTGCGCCGACAAAGCAATCGCCGGCGCCGGTGGTGTCGACGGCCGTGACGGCGCGACCGAGATCGAGGTGCGGTCGGCCTTCAATCAGGGCAACGATTCCGCGCTTGCCCAGCGTCACACAGATGGTTTTGTTTTGATCCATTTGCAGCGACCGGGCCGCTTCAATGAAACGCGGGTGATCGTCGGTATCCTGAAGTTCGGTCTTGGTCAGAAAACCGAGTTCGGTTTCGTTGAGGATCAGAATATCGACGAGATCGAGGAGTTCCCGTCCGAATTCGATTGCGGGCGCCGGGTTGAGGATCGTGGTCGCGCCCGCCGCCCGGGCACGCCCGAAGAAGGCACTGATCGCGGGCAGCGGAATCTCGAATTGGCTGACGGCGACGTCGCCCTTGGCCAACACCGGCGCAGCAACGTCGGCAGCACTTACAAGCGCATTCGCGCCGGGAATAACGACGATGGTGTTGTCGGCATTGGCGACCGTGATGATGGCCGTTCCGGTATGAGCTCCGGCCGTTTCCTGCACGAAGCTCAGGTCTACGCCTTGCGCGACGAGGAATGTCTTCAACTCCTGGCCGAACGCATCCTTGCCAAGTCGGCCGATCAGCGTCGTCGGCGCGCCCAGTTTTGCCGCTGCGACCGCCTGGTTCGCACCCTTGCCGCCGGGAAAGTAAAGTACGGCGTTGCCGGCCACGGTCTCGCCGATGCGGGGATGCCGGCCGGCTGTCGCCACCACATCCATGTTGATGCTGCCGGCGACGAAAACCCGCGCCAAGTCCATTCCTCCAACGTCTATTTTCAAGCCACGCCGCTAGGCCCCGACCTGAAACTCCCGTTTGACGGATTCAATGTCGAGAAGTGTCGGCAATCCGGCCTCGTTGCCGAGCCGCTGGATCTTGTAGGTCGATGCCGCGCGCGCGAACTCGAAATGATCGTGCCAGCTTTTGCCGGGATTGCTCATATAAGAATAGACATAGGCGCCGTGGAAGACGTCACCGGCGCCGTTGGTGTCGAGCACGCGCTCGCGCGGGATCGGAAGTGCGGGAAGCGTATGGGTGGCGCCGGTCTCGTCATACCAGAGCAGGCCTTTTTCACCCATGGTGACGCCGCCGACCCGGCAGCCGCGGCCTTTGAGATAATCCAGCATCTTTTCCGGCGTGAGGTCCATCTGCTCGCATAGCCGCTCGGCGACGATGGCGACGTCGATGAATTCCAGCAGTTCATGGGTGTTGGTCCGCAAGCCGCCGCCATCGAGCGACGTCAGGATACCGGCCTCGCGGCACAGTTTCGCATAATGGATCGCGGCATCCGGCTGGTGACCGTCGACATGCAATGCGCGGCAACCGCCGAGGTTGAGAAGCGGAAAGGGATGGATATGCTCGTCGTCGCGGCAGCGCACGATCGCCCGCTTGCCGTCCTTCGGCATGATGAACGACAGCGATGAGGACTTGACCTTGCGCGGATGGATCGAGATTCCATACTTCGCGCTCATGTCCTGAAACATCCGCCCCAGCCAGTCATTGGCGACGGTGGCGATCAGGTCCGGCACGATTCCGAGCTTGGCGCAGCAGAACGCCGCAGTGACGGCGTTGCCGCCGAACGAGACCGCATAGGCCGATGCAACGTGCTTCTCGTCGCCGGTCGGCATATGGTCGGTAATGAAGGTAACGTCGATATAGGTTTGTCCGATAAAGAGAGCCTGCATTCGTTTTCCGTCATGCGCTGAAGGGTGGTCCCGGCCCGGCACTGTACATTAGCACCGGTTATTGCGGATTATTCGCTGAAATTATTCGCAAAGCCGTCGCCTTAACTGCTTGAGATAACCATGTGGCGGGACTACGACCATAGTCCTACGTCACAGACGCGGCGCGCTGATCCAACGGCCTGCGGCTGTCCTGAGTTCCTAACAGAGACATAAGGGGGAGACGATGACGGTCTATTCCGGTCCGGTATTCGACATGGCGGTGAATCAGTTCACTGTCATCGCCAATCATCTGTCGATCCCGATGGACGAGCGCGACCGCCTGCTGTTGCCGAAACGGGCGATCACCGTTTCCTGTCCGATTCATCGCGACGATGGCACGATCGCGGTGTTCGAGGGCTATCGCGTGCAGCACCATCTTACCCTCGGTCCCACCAAGGGCGGCACGCGTTTCGCGCCGAGTGTCGATATCGGCGAAGTCGCCGCGCTTGCGATCTGGATGAGCTGGAAATGCGCGCTGGCAGGCTTGCCCTATGGCGGCGCCAAGGGGGGCGTTCGGGTCGATCTCACGACGATTTCCAAACGCGAACTGGAGGGGCTGTCGCGGCGCTATATGCAGGAGATGATTCCGTTCGTAGGACCCCACACCGACGTGATGGCGCCGGATATGGGCACCAACGAGCAGGTGATGGCCTGGTTCATGGACACCTATTCGATGTATCAGGGGCGCACCGTTACCGAAATCGTCACCGGCAAGCCGGTTGCCTCCGGCGGCACGCTGGGCCGGCGCGAAGCGACCGGGCGTGGCGTCGCGCATCTCGCCAAGCGGGTGATGAAAGAACTCTCGATCGATCTCAACAACGGCACCGCCGTGATTCAAGGCTTCGGCAATGTGGGCTCCTTTGCCGCGCTCGAATTGCATCAGTTCGGCCTCAAGGTGGTTGCGATCAGCGATCATACCGGCGCGCTTTACGACGCGAAGGGCCTCGATATTCCAACGCTGATGCGGCACAGCGATGAGTACGGCAGCATCGCCGGTTTTTCCAACGAACTTCACTTCGATCCCGCGCAAATTCTCACGCTGCCCTGCGACGTGCTGGTGCCGGCGGCGATGGAGCGCGTGATCGACGCGCATGTCGCGGAAAACCTGAAATGCCGGGTGCTGGCGGAGGGCGCCAACGGACCGACCACGCCGGACGCCGATCTGATACTGGAAAAACGCCAGGACGAGATTTTCCTGATACCGGACATCCTCTGCAATTCCGGCGGCGTCGTGGTCAGCTACTTCGAATGGGTGCAGGACCTGCAGCAACTGTTCTGGGAAGAAGAGGAAGTGACGCGGCGCGAATACCAGATCCTCGATCGCGCCTTCGACCAAATGGTGATGCGATCGAAGGCCGACAAGATTCCACATCGCACCGCCGCGATGGCGATCGGCGTGGAAAAGGTGCGCGCCGCGAAAACCACGCGGGGACTGTTCCCGTGATCACCGGCCTCGATCATGTCGTCGTGCTGCTGTCGGACCTCCAGGCCGGCGCCAAGGCCTATGAACTGCTGCTTGGACGTGCACCGTCATGGCGAAGCCAGAGCGAGGGCGCCGAGACCGTGCTGTTCACGCTCGACAACATGACGCTGGAACTGATGGCGCCGGCCGGCGCCTCGCCTGTGGCCGATCGCATCCGCACCGTGATCAAGATCTGGGGTGAGGGGCTCGCCAGCATCGCCTTCCGCGTCGCCGACATCGCCAAAATGCACCGCCGGCTCGATCGCCTGGCGCTGAAGCCGGAGCCGATTGCCA
>WNGJ01030223.1_pt1 | contig 11554 bp, 12 predicted proteins | sample 5400611 | NCBI WGS metagenome assembly WNGJ01 (sample SAMN13153375, study PRJNA577476) | soil metagenome | isolation source: 40 cm soil or saprolite under Garry oak tree replicate 1 | place: USA:California | collected 2016-06-15 | reverse complement strand
GAGCGGGGCCTCCTCCCAGCGCACGTCGAACAGCCCATTCCAGAACGCTTCGTGCATCGCCCACCTCCATGACTTGTGTTTGAGGTGAAGCGTCGCGGGGCGCAAAACTTATGTGAAGCGCTGGCGCACACCAGACCGTGAAGTCACCTGATCAGCCGCCAGATTCCACATAATCCCCGGCTCCACATAACCGGGGTTCTCGCGCGCCAGCCCGAGGACCAGGGTCTTGATGTTCCGGCGGGTCGCCGACCTGCCGGTCTTGCTGCGGATGGACTTAGCGGCCCGGCGGCGGCGGACGATGTCGCGGTGCCAGCGCAAGATGGTGTCCGGGGTGACCAGCAGCCTCAGCCCTTGGCGGCGCGCTTTCGGTATCGCGCCGAGCAGGATCGCGAGCAGTGCCCCGTCCGCCCGGTTCAGTTTCGGGCGGCGCGGCTGCCGCCGCTGCAGCACGGCGAGCTGGTGGCGCAGGACCAAGATCTCGGCGATCAGCCATATCTCCCTGCGCTGGGACAGCCGCAGCCATGAGGCAGTCCGCGTGATCAGGAAGACGAACCGCAGGCAAATGACCGGTGATCATCACAGTCAGGCGACTGGGATGGCAACCCTGCTGGTCAGGGCGGTGGACGTGGTTCTCGGCACCACAGGGGTTGGCGGTCCCTTTGCCGGAAGGCAACTAAAAGGCACTGTCGTCCAAAACCATTGCACACCCGGAAGCCGAAGTGGCTGCGGATCTCATGGCGGTGCCGCTCGATGGTCCGCCCTGACCAGTCATAGCCAGCCAGCTCCGCCTGGTACTACTGTTCGGGTCTGTTACATAGTTCCGACACTGGAGGCGCCCTGGCCTCGGGTAACTTCGTATAGCAATATTCACGTCACCTTTCGTGCAGAGCTCTGACGAGGGGAGATACGAGGATTATTACGAACCGGGACTGTAGTACTGGTCGGCCCCCACCGCCCGGGCCATGAATTCCACCGCATCCGGATGCAGTTCGCCCCCGCTACGGGGGAAGCGTCCGTACCTGCCATGAAAACGAAGCAGCAACGCGAAAGCGAGCTTGCTGTCGCCGTGCTTGACGGCCACCAGGCCGACCTCGTCCTCGCGCAGAGTCCAGTGCTCGATCAGCTCGCTAAGGCTTAGCGGAGCGGGGGACTCACAAACGCCCATCATCCAGGACAGGCAGCCCAGGTAGTCGTATGATCACGAATTTGGCGGCTGGGCGTACGCTTCTTACTAAGGCCCACTCTCGCACCATCCGCTGTATACAGATAACCGCGCGGAATAATGTATACAGTAACCGCGAAATGAAAAGTACAGGTACTGTAGTCTCTTGACTGGGCTTCCTTCTCTTTGCGAGAATGCCATGAGGCCGTTTTGAGGGCGATGCTGGTGGAGGTAGGTCGCGCGCGGTCGCACGCGACCTAGGGCCGCGCATTAATAGATGCTTCATGCCTTAATGCCAAATAGGTAGGCCTTGTACAGAACCTGGTTTCCGGCCTGCGGGGCCGGAAGGAGCCGGATGTGGATGCGCAACAAGTTCGCCGACGTCATGAGAGCGAGCTCATGTCACTGCCCAACGTGAATGGAGTCAGTGTCGCCCGAGACCCGGTAACGCGGTCCGATGCCATCGTCGTTTATGTCACGAGGAAGGTCCCTGGCTCGCAACTGAGACCGGACGAGGTAATACCTGACGAGCTGGATGGAATTCCCGTCCGGGTGGTGGAGATCGGCCATGTGACAGCCCAGACCGAACCATAGGCAAGGACGCGACGTTTGAGCGTCGCTTTCGCGAGGAGAGTGGTGCTGTGAGCCATTCAGATGATGCAATGCGGCTATCAGCCGGGACGCAACTGAATAGCGCGGCCCGCGACCAGGCGCTGGATCAGTTCATAAATCCTGAGGCACCGCGGGGAAACGTCGTCGGTTTCGGCCTCGGCGTCAAGTGGAGCAATGGGCAGCCGACAGGCGAAGCCGCGGTTGTCGTCTTCGTCACGCAGAAGCTCCCTGCCACCAGCCTCCGCAGCGCTGATTTGATCCCACCTCAGATGGATGACGGGACACCGACCGACGTGCTGGCCGTCGGTCATCCCATGGCGCAGCAACTGAACCCGGGCAGGCCAGTGAACGAGGGCATCGCTATCGCGACCGGGCAGCACTCGCTCACCCGGCGGATGCGGCCATGTCCCGCCGGCTTCTCGATCGGGAATGTGGCCATCACGGCGGGCACGCTCAGCGGTGTGGTCTACGACTTTCTGCCAGGTGCCACCATCGATCCTCCTGGGCCGGGCATCGGGGTTCCTGGGCAGTTCTATGTCCTCAGCAATAATCACGTCCTTGCTGCGTCCAACGCGGCGCCCCTGGGCAGTGCCATCGTCCAGCCCGGGCCTTTCGACGGAGGAGTAGACCCGCAGGATCGCATCGCGACGCTGAGCCGGTTCGTCCCCATTCAGTTCGCGCCTCCGGTGCCGCTGAACCAGCAGCAGAACGTCGTCGACTGCGCCATCGGCGCAGCCCAGTTCCAGGACGCGACCAGAGAGATCTACTTCAATGGCGCGCCACGCGGATGGCGCCGCTCGGCCAACGTCGCGGTGGGGGATCTCGTGCGAAAGACAGGTCGTACGACAAATACCACAATCGGCCGTGTCATCGGCGTGGACGCCACGATCGACGTGAACTACGGGGTCGGCGTGGCGAGGTTCCAGCGGCAGATCCTGACGACGAACATGTCGGCAGGCGGGGACTCCGGATCCCTGGTCACGACCCTCGACAATATCGCGGTCGGCCTGCTGTTCGCGGGCTCGGCTCAGGTGACCATCCTCAATTACTTCGAAGCGGTCCGGGCAATGTTGCGAGTTGAGATCGCAGAACAGCTGCTCTAGCGCTTAGGAACTCGAACGTGAATCCGTCCGCGAGGGAGGAAGGCGAAGTGGCTGATACTGATACCAGTAAGCGCGCGGGTGGCGGGAAGAGCCGTCGCGCTGCGCCCGCCGAAGGGGCCGGGCAGCGGAATCTTAACGCCGAAGGCGAAGAGGTATCCACCTTTGAGCTGGCCGCCGCCGCTCCGCAGACAGGGGTAAGCACGGCCTGCCTCGAGCTGCGCAACGGAGTGGTGTCTTTCGTCATCGAAGTCAACGTCGACCCCAACACCTACCCATTTGTCGTTTCAGGCGGCACGATCAAGTCCGGCATCTGCGGAGCCCCGTGGAACGTCACTGGCGGCTTCCTCGGCACGAACCTCAGACTGGATGCCACACGCCAGGGGTCGGGTAGCTGCGCTAACACCATCATCATCGTGGGTGAGTGGCAGGACCCACCCAGCTGGCGAGGTACCTACGGATTCGACGGCCAGAGCTCGTCCTTCAAGCACACCACCTTGTTCCGAAGCTGGAGTGCCTGTCCGTAGCCCAACCCCGCCGCCCGCAACCTGGCCGGGACGGGTCTGCGATGGACCCGCACAAGCCGTCCCACCACGGTCAGCTGTGCGGCTGGGCGCTCCCGCGCACGCCCGCACGGGTGCTGCTACGGGTGTCGCGGGCGGCGTGGCGCCTGGAGCAGGCGGAGCGGGAACGCAGCTGGGCACTGGCCTCAGCCCGCGCGGAGGGGTCTCGATCCGCACGCTGGCGGCCGCGGCGGGGCTCTCGCCGACGCGGGTGCACCAGATCACGGCCGACGCGGACCTGGACGGGCTGGATGCCGCGCTGGGGGAGCTGCGGGCCGCGGGCTGGCCCGCGCCGGAAGACCCCGGCGGGGATGACGATGCCCGAGCTGGACGGGCGCGACCTGATCTGCGACCGCCTGCTCGATGAGGCGGGCTGGCTGCGCCAGTGCGCCGGCTGGCTGACCTGCCTGCATGCCAGGGAGTTCCCCCGGTGGTCAGCTTGCGCCCCGGAGGCGATCATCCCGGCCAGGCGCACGTGGTGGCCGGCCTGGCCCCGGGTGGCCGCGATCTTGCCGCTGGTTGCCGCCGATGCCGGTGAGCTGGCCCGCGCTCGCCGTGTGGCCGGCCTCGGCGCGGCGGCTGCCGGCCCTGGCCGGCGGGCGGGCAGCCGCGCCGGGTAGCTGGGCCGGACCGGGACTTCCGGGAGTTCTGCCGCCGCAGCAAGCTGCCCCAGTCCGAGCGCTCCTGGGACCTGTCCGCTGGTGAACGCTACCGGCGTGGCGAAACCGGTATCCCGTCCTATGAGGCGGACAACCCGTACCGGCACCGCCAGCAGGGCCGTACGCATGATCCCTGCCCTTGCCAGCGATGTTCAGCAAACTGGACGGCCTGACGCGGTTCCTGGCGCCGTTGTTACCGGCACCCCGACGCTCAAACGTCGCGTCCTTGCCTATGGTTCGGTCTGGGCTGTCACATGGCCGATCTCCACCACCCGGACGGGAATTCCATCCAGCTCGTCAGGAATTACCTCGTCCGGTCTCAGTTGCGAGCCAGGGACCTTCCTCGTGACATAAACGACGATGGCATCGGACTGCGTTACCGGGTCTCGGGCGACACTGACTCCATTCACGTTGGGCAGTGACATGAGCTCGCTCTCATGACGTCGGCGAACCTGTTGCGCATCCACATCCGGCTCCTTCCGGTCCCGCTAGGTCGCAGCTCGCGGGTACCACTTGCATGGCCACCAATGAGTAACAGCTTGGCGCATGTGACTGGCGACTGGTAGTCCGGCGAAAACGGCCGGAGTCGGCAGCGACATAGCGGATCAGGCTGCTTCCTTCCCTCCCCGGCCAGCTTGCCAGCGCGTCGCAGGGGACGGCAAATCCCGGATAGCGGATGACACCAGGGCGTCAGGGCGGGACCGTCAGAGAGCCGGGCAGCGAGTCCGCCTTGGGCGCGGCTAGCGCGCCGGGGCGGCGGTGAGGATGACCGGCACGGGTGCGGGCGGCGGGAGCCGAAGTTCGCTGCCCACCAGGACGGCCTCGTAGCGGCCTGCTGGAAGGGGCGGCGGCTGGCCGCCGCGTATGCACGCCGGGATGCGCCTCGTCGCCTGCTCGCTTTGTGTGCACGCAAGATAGGTCGTCTGAACCGTGACGGCAAGCCGGTTCTCCCCCGGCGCGATGACGAAGGGTGCCCCCAGGCAGTCCGCCGCGAACGCGGCATCCGGGGGGAACTCCGCGAACGCGGCATCCGGGGGGAACTCACGGTTCGTGAGCACCACGGTGTACTTGGGCGGGCAGACGCGAGTGAGATTAACTGGCGTGCGGCTCTGGTTGATCACTACCAGTGTGCCCTTGATGGGTGTGCCTGACGTCACGTAGGTCCGCTCAAGGACAAGCCGGTCTGCCAGCCAGCCGGGCGCCGGCAGCAGCCCGAGCGTCGGCGCCGGGGCCGCGATCGGAGCCCCAGTAGTGCCAGGAGCGCCACGAGTGCTGGGAGCGCTGGCAGTCGGGGCGGAGGGAGAAACCCGCGCCTGCGGCGAGCCGCAGGCGGCCAGCAAGCCAGCAGTGGCCGCCACCGCGGCAGCGAGGCCTAGCATGCGCAGATGCGCCGCTCTCATGCCAATCAGACGTCCGGACCGGCCCGGCACGTTCCGGGGTGTCAGTAAGAACCACGCCATGAACACCGCCAGCGTGTCCACTTTGCTGGACGTCCTGCTGTCTCACAGAACGGACATGACCGGCGCAAGCGTTTGAGCTGCGTCAACGACCTCTATCGACCGCTTTTGCCCCTAGGGCTCCTCGGTCCCGGAGACTTTGACACTTGTCCTGAGTTTTCCTGAGGCGTAGCGTCGTGAGCACCCGCTCCATAATCTGCGGAACTTCGGCGCAGCGGGTGGCGGCGGTCCGCCCACGTGACCGCATGTCCCCGCGTAAGCACGCCCAAAATCGCATAGGCTAGCGGAAAAGACCAGGTCAGGGGGCAGCTCGACGGTCTGAGGCGGAGCCTCGCTGGGCGCTTGCATTCATCCGATCGACAGAATGTTGTCTATGCGGCTGCCGTGAGCGTGTCGATGCCGATGTGGCGGAATAGGGTCTGCATGCCGACACGGAGGTTCTCGTAGTAACGGTCGTTGGCGGTCCAGGTCTTGGGCTTGCGGCCCATGCGGGGGCTGCGGACCCCGGCCAGGATCGGCGCGATGACGTGGTCGCGGAGGGCGAGCAGCGCGGCGATGACGCGGGCGCTGTCGGCCGGGACGTGGTAGCGGCGGGTCCGGCCGGGTTTGCTGATGAGTTGCTTGCCGCGGAGCTTGCGCAGGTCGTAGCCGGCCTGCCGGGCGGTGTAGCCGTCCTGCCCGGTGATCTGGCGGACCCTGGCGGCGTGCTCGGCGACGGTGAACCCGCCGGGTGCCGGGCCGAGGGCAAGCGCGGCGGACAGCGCTGCCCGGATCCGCGGCTTGCTCAGGTCGATCCCGGCGATCCTGCCGGCCCCGCTCTGGGCGGGCTGGGGCAGCTCATCGAGCAGGCCGTCGGGCAGGAACCCGGCATCGGCACAGTCCAGGGTGGCGGCGAACCGGTCTGCCATCGCCCCCAGCATGGTGATGATCTGGTCGAAGTTGTCCAGGCTGCGGCGGCAGCGCAGCTCTTTGGCGTTGTGCACGGTGACCTCGAAACGCAGCACGTGCTCGCCCTTGGTATAGGCCTTGAGCTGCAGCCGCCCGAAGCTGATGCGGAACCAGCTCAGCCCGTACCGTGGCTTCCCGGTCACGATCTCCTGCGCCGGCGGGCCGGCCTTGCGGTTGCGGTGCGGCCGGTTCTTCAGGCCGAAGATGGTCCGGATTGCCGGGATGTCCAGCCGGGACCGGGTCCGGTCCAGCACCCGGCCGGACAGGGCCTCCATCTGCGCGCCGGACTTGAACAGCAGGTTGCGGGAGTATTCGGCCTGGCAGGCCGAGTAGCCGTAGCGGAACCCGCTGCGCTCCTGCTCCTCAAGATCCAGCCCGAAGCACAAGCACGCCGAATAGATCCATCGGTCGCAGACCTGGCCCAGGCGCCCTATAGCCGCCTGCTGCGGCCAGGCATCTGCGACCCGGGCCAGGCGCTGCGGATCCGCGATCTCAGTAAAGCAGTTCCCCTCCTTGGTGAACCCGATCCCCTCGCCCTGCGCGGCGACGGCGACGTACTCGTGCCCGTTGAGGATCACCTGGGCGCCGAACGGCGGGTGCCCGGACATCTTGATGGTCAGGTGACCGAACGCCGGATCCATGATGTGGAAGCTGTAGTGGCAGGCGTGCTCCCTCTTCTTCTCCAGCCGGGTGATGACCCCGCGCGCCGGGCGGTGCACCTTCCACACGCCCGCCGGCGCCTTCGCGGCCAGGATCAGGAACACGCCGGGCGACACCGGGTTTTCTTCCAGGTACCGCTCCGCGATCAGGTGCTTGCGCTCCCCGGCCTTGCAGAAGATAACCGGCACGCCGTTCGCGGCCGCCCACGCCTTGACCCGGCGGGCGAACCGGCCCGCCATCCGCATCAGGTGCGTGTCATCCAGCTGGTCATCGCTTCCGTGCAGCCGCCGCCACCAGCACCGGAACCCGCCCGGATTGTGCCCGACCGGGAAGAAGGCGTTCAGCACCACCCGGTCCACGCAGTCATAACTGCCCGCCAGCAGATCCCCGTACCGCCCGGTGAAATCATCGCCCACGCGCTGACCGTAGAGGCAACCCGCACCTCAGATCAGGACATCAGCCACACTGCCCCGCAGGGGCCACTCCTTCCGGGCGAAGTCCCGGACGGAGCGTAGACATCCTTTGGTCGCCTCCCGATCACTTCGGCCGAGGCGATCGCGCCGGACAGCAGGACGCTCTCTCAAGAGCTCTGGCATCGCGATCGGTTTGGTTGCGGGCGCCGCAATGGCCGGCGTGGCTGCTTGCTGCTGGTGTTCCTTACCGTTGGCCTACAGGCGCCGCCATCCGGTCGCGGTCTGGCTACGCTGCGTGGTGTGGATGAGGCGCTGGCGGAGCTCGCGGCCTATTTCCGCCGCTGGTGTGAGCCGCCTGATGGGGAGCTGGTCCGGCTGGCTGCCGCGGCCCGGGCGGCTGGCAGCCGGTGGGAGGCCATCGCTGCCGCGTGTGATGAGCGGGACGACCCAGGCGCAGCCGCGGTGGTGTACCGCCCGTTCGGGCTGATCCCTGGTCAGGGGGCGGGGCCGTTGTTCCGCGTCACCCAGCACGCGGTCCACACCCTCACCGGCAGCGACCGCGGCTACTATTCTCCGCTGACCTGGCCGTGCCCGGACTGCCGGCGGCAGGTCACCGACCGGGCCGCCCACGGCCGGCCGGTCCACGTCGAGCACGGCCACGCGCCGGGCTGTGCCCGGCTGGCCCGCGACCAGGCCGCCGACGACGCCGCCCGGCGGGACCGGCTGCCCGGCCAGGTTGTGCATTCCGAGAGTCTGGTCGGCCCGGTGCAACGGCACTGGCTGGCCGGGCGGATCACCGATGACTGCCCGCGATGCGGCTGGCACGGGTACTTCCACCACTACCTGGCCACCGTCGACGGTGACTGGTCCGCTGCGGTCTGCGATGACTTGCTACGCCGATCTGCACCCGGGCATCACGGTCACGGTGAAGTTCTTCGCTGCCCGCTTCGGCCGCGATGAGCCGTTCGCCGTGATCCGCCAGCGGACCCGCAGCGACCACGACTACCCCGACATCGGGCACTTCCCGGACACCGGGCAGCAGATGACCTGGCGGCTGTGCTGGGAGCACACCGCGATGCTCGTCGAGGAGGCGCACGGCGGCGCCGATGCCGATATCGCCGAGATCAGCCCGGCCGGGGCCGAGCAGATCACGGCCGGGCTGGCCGCCGGATACTGGCCGCCAGACGCGGCCCGGCTGCCCTGGGTGGCTTGTGCCTATCCGCGGTGAAACCCGGCCGCGCGGGAGACCCGGTCGGGAGAAAGGTCCGCGTGAGCGCGTTCATCGGGACGGGCCGTTCGCGACGCTGATCGCCGTGGCCGCCACCGACTGCAGTCCCGGAGCACCCGACGGCGCCTACGACGATCTGATCAGGCGGGCACGGGCATCCGGTGGATATGAAGGTCGCAGGCTGCCCGGGACATCACGCGTTCCGGGCCGTCAGGCGTCTGGCTGGCTGGCAGGCGGATGAACCTGACGGGCTGCTGCTGGTCCTCATCGTCTTCCGCGGGTTCGTCGCGGCTACTCTCATGCCGTCACGCCGGTCAGGAGAGGGGTGTCGATGGCGGCAGACAGGACGACAGTGCCGCTGATGATGTTGCCGGGTACTGGCACCTCGCGATGGTCGCTGGCGGCCAGGCATAGGTCTGCCTCGAATCCCGCGGTGCGGACGGCGGCGACGATGAAGGGCTGCCCGGTGAGCGCGCAGACATGGCGGGCGGCGTCCAGGACGGTGCCGGACAGGCGGGCACGCGACCCGGCCTGGGCGGGGTCGGTAAAGACGCCGTGGGAGATGAAGGACTCGGCGCCCAGCCGGGGCGGCCAGGGCCAGCCGTTCTCGCGGTAGTGCGGCGGGGGTTCGGAGGCGGATCCGGGTGAGGGGTGGAGCTGGCTGCCGGGGGAGGCGGCGAAGGCGTCCGCGTCGGGGTAGATGATGACGTCGACGCCGAGGGCGGTGATCCTGGCGGGTCCGCTGACCTGGTGCCCGAGGGCGAGCAGGTGGCGGTACTGCTCGGCTTCGAACGTCATCGCGGTCAGCTGGTGGCCGTCGGCGTCGATGACCTTGGCGAACGCGACGGACTCGTTGATCAGGCGGCAGCCGGCGAGCAGTCCGCCGCTGGCCGCGGTGTAGGCGGGGGCGAAGTCCAGCAGCTCCCCGGACTGCCAGCCCAGGATCAGCGCGGCGCCGCTGTCGTCCTGCCAGCGTCCGACGCGGACGCCGTCGACGATGCCGGTCTCGCAGATCGCGCGGTGCGCGCTGGTCACCAGCCACCGGAATTCGTCCTCGTCGCTGACCGCGAGGCCGACGCAGGCCAGGGCAGAACTCACCTCATCACCCTTTCGCTGTACCCAGTGCCCCGGCTGCATCTGGATTGTGGCCGGTGGCGAGCTGACTGGGGTAGATGCCGCCCGGCCGCGTAAGCGAACCGAAAGGACACGGCACGTAGACGGTGAGCGCTCATCCGGCAGGTGAAGGAACGCCGGCCGGTGGTGACCGCTGGCTCCGGTTAACGGCGGCTCGGGCTGGACCTCAGCGGCGGCGGCGGTCACCTCCCAGCCGGTGAGGTCATCGCGGGCGGCGCTGCGGAAGGCGTCCCACGCGATGGCAAGCGCATCGGCAACGTCCGCAGCGGCGGCGGTGAGCGCGATGCTCACCCGGCCATAGTCAGCACCCCGACGAACCTCGGACGCGATCTCCGCCGAGGCGATCGCCGGATCGGCAGGATCAGCCAGGGCGCGCTCGAAGCCGACGCGGACAGCTCCCCAGGCCCGCCAACCGCCGCGGCGCGGCACACTCAGCCGCACCGCGTAGCGCCCCTTCCACCTGGCGGCCGTCCCCCTCGGCACGCTCTCATGATCACATAGCGCCGCTGGACTGCGAGAACCCGGGAGTCACGCAGTCCACCAGCCGCCGCAGCCAGGACACCACCATCATCTCGACTACGGCCTCAGCGGTGCCGCCAGAACACCACAGAAGCCCCGATGGCGCCGGGTCCGTCTCGCTGCGGCCAGCGGCACTGCCGGATGACGGGACTCCTGCGCGGAACAAGACGTCTTTCAGGCGGCCAGCTACGCCCGTGAACGTCCGCTGCGGCTATCTAACCTGGGCCGCATGAACACGCTGGCATCATGGGCGCAGCAACTCGCCCGGGCACTCCTCCAGGAGGCCCTGCCCCGCCGCTGGGCGCACGTCCAGGGCGTCGCCGCGCGGGCACGCGGCCTGGCACCTGTGCTCGGGGCGGACGCTGATCTGCTGGAAGCCGCCGCGTGGCTGCACGACATCGGCTACGCCCCCGGCCTCGCCACCACCGGCCTGCACCAACTCGATGGCGCCCGGTACCTGCGCGACGCCCGGCACGCCGACGCCATGCTGTGCCGGCTGGTCGCCCACCACTCCTGCGCCATCATCGAAGCCGGCGAACGCGGACTCGCCGACATTCTGAGCTCCGAGTTCGACCCTGCCCTGGACGTACTGGCCAGTGTGCTGACGTGCTGTGACATGACCACCAGTCCGGACGGCCAGCCCGTGCCGGTCGAACGGCGGCTCGCCGAGATACAGGACCGCTACGGCTCAGGGCACCTGGTGAGCGGGTCAATCCAGCGCGCCACGCCGATGATCCTCCGCGCCGTCGAGCAGGTCCATCAAAGAGCCGCCCAGACTACATAGCTCCGCGGACCGGAGGCGGATCGATGCCCCGCGTGGCCCTGCGTGGCTTGAACTTGGCCCCCGGAATGACTCTGTTGGCTTATTAGGCAGAGTGGGTTGCTGGACTAGACACCGGGCGTGATGGGGGTGATCGTCCGGGTTGCGGCCGGCCTCTTTCCCTGTTCCTGTTCCCGGTCGCAGAATCGGGTCATCATGTCGATGCAGCCGCATCCGTGGCCGGAGGTGCCGGCCAGTACCGCCAGGGTGGCGAAGCGGGCGTTCCGGAAGGGGGCGCTGGCGATGCGGGCCCGTGATGAGCTGGGCGCCTGGTACCGG
>WNGJ01017481.1_pt1 | contig 11555 bp, 10 predicted proteins | sample 5400611 | NCBI WGS metagenome assembly WNGJ01 (sample SAMN13153375, study PRJNA577476) | soil metagenome | isolation source: 40 cm soil or saprolite under Garry oak tree replicate 1 | place: USA:California | collected 2016-06-15 | reverse complement strand
ATGAGGCTGATGTGGTACTCAACGAGTCAGTCGCAGCACTTTTCAAGACCAATGATGCGATAGCGATCATCAAGCTGAAGGAGATCTATGAGCTGATGGAGACGATCACGGACAAGTGTGAGGACGTTGTGCAGGTGATCCGCGACATCATTCTCGAATACTCCTAACCGAGAAAACCCGATGTCGACGGTAATAGTTCCCTTCGCGATAGTTGTACTGGTCGTCCTCGTGGCGTTATTTTTCGATTTCATGAACGGCTTTCATGACGCCGCCAACTCGATAGCGACCGTCGTCTCAACCCGGGTCCTTACGCCTAGACTAGCAGTGCTCTGGGCAGCCTTCTTCAACTTTGTCGCTGCCTTCCTCTTCGGTGTAAACGTTGCTTCTACAATCGGAAAGGGGACGATCGATCCTAGTATCGTGACAGCCTGGCTTCTCCTAGCAACCCTGCTAGGCGCGACCGCCTGGGACATCATAACCTGGTGGTTCGGCCTACCCACGAGCTCTTCACACGCGCTAGTCGGCGGGCTCATCGGGGCAGGCGTCGTAAAGGGAGGATGGGGAGTAGTTCAAGTTGCGGGAGTGAACAAGATACTCCTCTTCATCATCCTCTCTCCACTCATCGGCCTATTGGCCGCGATAGGCCTCGTCCTTTTGACGGCTCGAATCGGAATGCATTTCCACCGTTCAACAGCGGACCACGCTTTCCGTCGCCTCCAACTCGTATCCGCAGCCCTCTACAGTCTGGGACACGGAACGAATGATGCTCAAAAGACGATGGGCATCATCGCCGCACTACTTTTCGCGCAAGGTATCCTAGGCCCGAGCTTCTACGTTCCGTACTACGTCATAATAATGGCTGGAGTCGCAATGGGCTTGGGAACATGGTTTGGAGGCTGGAGAATAGTCCGGACTATGGGCATGAAGATAACAAAGCTCCACCCTTTCGGCGGCTTCAGCGCCGAGACCGCGGCGGCATCTACCCTCTTCGCCACCGCATCTCTGGGCATTCCGGTGAGTACGACTCACACGATCGCGGGAGCCATAATGGGCGTTGGTGCCACTAGACGACTGTCAGCGGTAAGATGGGGAGTGGCAAGGAGAATAGTCTACGCATGGGTCTTGACAATACCAGCAGCGGCCGCGATCGCAGCACTCCTTTACTCTCTCCTGTCCCTTGTAGGGTTGAGATAGAGAGAAGTCCGGGCGGTAGCGAATCCGAGCGGAAGAGGTTACGGGATTCCGCGCAGGTCAATCATATTATACTCGTTCATTGAACCCACGGAAGCAGGTTTAGAGATGAAAGTGGGTATTCTGGACACCTGACAGCGAGAAGCTGAAGGTCTGGCGGAAGGAGGCTCAAGGGGAGACCTCAACTGGAACCTTTTCGGAAGCAGCATCCTACGGGGATATCCTCGTATTTGCGCCGCTAGGATCTGCAGTTGACGATGTGATCGGCCTGGCGGGCGCCAAGAACTTTGCCGGCAAGATCGTCATAGATACGACGAATGCTCTTGATTTTTCGAAGGGAATGCCACCAGGACTTTTCACTGGACTCGCGGACTCTCTGGGTGAGAAGATTCAGCGGAAACTCCCCCAGGCGAAGGTTGTAAAGTGCTTCAACACGGTGCCCAACTCACGTATGATCAGCCCAGGCGATAAGACGGCGGAGATGCTGATCTGCGGCAATGACGCTGAGGCGAAGCATAAGGTTGCTCAGATTCTGAAAGAGTTCGGATGGGCGGGCGCCATCGACATCGGCGGAATCACTGAAGCCAAGTGGCTGGAGGCTCTTGTGCCATTGTGGGTAAGAGCAGCTGTCTCTCTCAACTCGTGGAACGCCATGTTCAAAGTAATCCACTAGCGATTATGGCCTGCAATTAGTCGACAGAACTTGCGTTGGTTGCAGCCACGGTAGGTGCCAATCGTTCTGTCGACTAGCCGCAAGAGAATCGGCGTTACGGGGATGATTTTCGAATCTTTCAACCGACCCAACCTCTATGACCTTCATAGACTGCGGACCATCATCGTTCAGGCAGAATCTTCGCCATAACTGGGCACGCGAGTCAAGTGTGGAGAATCTGATCTCCCCACAAAGTTAATACATCAAAGACGCGAATAACACATCATTCTAGCATGCAAGCGAAGCCTCGCAGACTTACAACGAGGACAACCGCGATCATTGTCGTAGGTATTGTGGTGATCGTTATAGCTTCGGGGGGAGGCGCCTACTACTACATCAATTATGTCGCGCCACGTTCAGGGTGCACTATTCCATCTGGGAGGGACGCAATAAAGGTCGGCTTCACTATCTCGTTGACCGGGACTTTCAACGTTGAGGGCACAAAGTCGCTCGCCGGCATCCGAGCAGCGGCCAGTTGGGTCAACGACAACGGAGGCGTAACCGTCAATGGAAAAGCGTACAACATTGCCCTTTGCTATTACGACGACCAGAGTTCATCGGCTCTCATTCCAACACTCTACACGAAGCTTATCACACAGGATCATGCGCAATTCCTCCTCGCTCCATACAGCAGTCTCTTGACAAATGCTGCGGCACCACTTGCCGAACAGAACAACCTGGTCATGTTGTCGCACGGCGGCTCGGCCGACTCGATCTGGACTCTGGGATACAAGAACGTCTTCGGTGTTCTCAGCCCTGCCTCAACCTACTTCAACAATGCGATCGACTGGATCGCCGCCAACCATCCGGGCGACAAACTTGCCTTTCTCTACGCGGATGACTCGTTCTCCAAGACGGCCGGCATTAAGGCCTCCAATTACGCAACGCGCCAACATCTAACCGTGGTCTACAACGCGTCATACCCGGCCACCGCCCAAGACCTCCATACATTTCTCGCAGAGGCCCAAGGAGACGGAGCCGACGACCTAATCGGAGGAGGCCATTACGCCGATGGAGTAAAGATCGTGCAACAACTGTCGACCGTCGGATGGACTCCCAAGTTCGTCTCATTACTCGTGGCCGTGACTGAACCGCAGTTCCAGCTGCAGCTAGGCACTGCAGCAAATAACGTCACAGGCCCATCGCAGTGGGAAACAACTGCGACCTACAGCCCGGCCGCGGCTCAGACCGCAGGCATCCCGTGGTATGGTCCAAATGAAACCCAATTCGTAAACTATTACTCAAAGCAAGCCAATGCAGGTTCTCCAACCTACCACTCAGGAGAGGCTGGTGCCGCCATCCTAGTCCTCGCGAACGCGATCGAGAAAGCGAACAGTGTCAACTCGACAACCGTTCGGCAGACGATCTCGAGCCTTCACATTATGACGTTCTTCGGACAGTTCCAAGTCGACTCGACGGGGAAGCAGATCGGACACAGTATGGTGCTCGTCCAGTGGCAGAGTGGGGGGCTAGTGGTGGTCGCCCCTGATGCCGTGGCATCCGGCACAGTCAAGTACCCGTACACTGGCAGCTAAACGCTGCTATGGTCGCTACCGAGCTTATTGTTAGAGACCTAGCATTCGGCCTAATGCTCGGTTGCGTCTTCTCAGTCGTAGCTCATGGGCTGAACATGATCTGGGGAGTCGTCAAGGTTGTCAACATAGCCCATGGGGAATTCATCATGCTCGGCGCGTACGGCGCCTACTTCCTCAACCTTTTCGCCGGATTGACGCCTCTCGAGACAGCACCGGTCGATGCGGCCATCGGGCTGCTCGTAGGCTACGCCTTCTACTATGCATTCCTCCACCGGGAGCTACGTAACAAGGAGACGATCACGCTCCAGAGCGAGATGGTGACCCTAGCTGCAACATTCGGCCTTAGCCTTTTCGTCAGCAACCTAGCGATTATCCTCTTCACCGGGAACCCTGTAGGTGTCAACTACAACCCAGGCACGCTACTGTTCGGATATCTCCATGTTCCCCTCGCAGCACTCTACGTTGCCATTCTTTCAGTCCTGATCATAGGGGGGACGTGGTTGTTCCTCGAGAGAACATTCATCGGCTCTGCAATACGCGCATACTCCCAAGACGTGACGGCGACTGAGCTGGTGGGAGCCAATCCGGCCAAGGTCGCATCGCTCGCCACAGGGTTGGGGTTCGCCGTTACCATGGCCGGAGGAGCGCTACTCACAGTCTGGATCCCAGTCGGCATCAACCCTCTGATGGGTGCGCTTTACGCTCCTATCAGTTTCGTTATCGTCGTCCTTGGAGGACCTGGAAAGATGTGGGGAAGCCTGGTAGGCGGGTTAACATTGGGAGTCGTTATTGACCTTGCCCAAGCCTTCACTACGGCGCAGATTGCTTATGCTGCCGCTTTCCTGATCCTGATCCCTGTCCTTGTATTCCGCCCTGAGGGTCTTCTGAAATAATGATCGAAAAGCCAGGCCTGACACTCTACGGACTTTTCATTGTCATGGCTCTCCTCGCCGCGGCCGCCTTGCTACTTGGAGTAGCAGTCTCTTCGTTACTTGTGCTCCTGCTGGTCTATGCAGCCCTCGCTTACTCGATCAACTTCATCACGGGCATGATAGGTTACGTTGACTTCGGGCATGTCCTCTTCATGGCCATCGGCTCCTACGCACTAGCAGCCATGATCAGCTATTACGGGGCGAATCCGTTGCTGGGCGTCGGTCTTGGCGCCTTGCTCGGCCTGGTCTTCGCTCTCGGAATAGGCCTCGTCATCCTGAGATTTCGAGGCGTCTACTTCGCCATTGCCACGGTTGTCCTCGTTCTGGCCGCCTACAACATAGTCCTACAGTTTCCCCAGCTTGGCGCGGGAGGCGAAATAATCTTCAATCTAACCTTTCAGCCGCTCGCTACCTACTTCACGATCTGGACCATAGTATTGATCGAGATAGTCTTGACCTATTACGTCAACAGGAGCAGGATCGGCTTCGGGATCAGGGCGATAAAGAACGAGGAGGACGCCGCGAGCTCTGTCGGGGTCAGCCCTCGCACACTGAAACTAACTGGGTACATGCTCGGGGGACTTTTCGGAGGCGCTGCGGGGGCAGTCTACGCGTGGTCCATCTCGGGCGTCACCGCGGGACCAGCATTCGACTTCACGTTCTCGCTCTTGATGCTCGCCATGATAATCATCGGCGGAGTGGGAACATCGATCGGACCACTCCTGGGAGCGATCGTAGTCTACATCCCGTCGTACTTTCTCCTTACCACCGTCGCACAGGCACAGCCACTCATAATCGGACTCCTCGTAATCATCATGGCTCTCTTCCTGCCAGACGGGATCGTCGGACTGCTTAGACGGTCGAATGAACGCCTAAGGCTATTGCTGGAATAGGCATGCCCATCCTCCAGGCAAACAACGTTTCAAAGAATTTCGGAGGAGTGCAGGCTTTGAAAGACGTCTCGTTCGATCTCCCCGATTCTGCCGTCCTAGGCCTAATAGGCCCGAACGGTTCTGGAAAGTCAACACTGCTCAACATCATTGCGGGACTGGAGAAACCGACATCAGGAATCGTGAAACTCGACAGTAAGAGGATCGACAATCTTCGAGCGAATAGGGTGGTCGGATACGGCGTCGCCAAGACGCACCAGATACCGAAGCCGTTCTCCAACATGACCACGAGAGAGAACGTGGCGGTCGCAGTCCTCTACGGACGGCGAAACATCCATTCCCCGAGTTTAGCCCTTCAAGAAGCTGAGAGGACCCTGTCGCTCGTCGGAATGGGATCGAGGAAAGACGCACCCGCGGGCAGCCTTACGGTCCAGGAGAAGAAAAGGCTCGAGCTTGCGAGAGCAATAGCCACCGGAGCCAGCGTATTGCTACTCGACGAAGTTTTCGCAGGTCTGTCTCCAGATGAATTGAAGGATTCGATTCAGCTCTTCAGGAAGCTGCACGAGGAGTTGGGCTTCTCTGCGCTCGTGGTCGAGCATGTCATGAGAGCCGTACTCAACCTATCGCACAACGTCATTGTGCTCGAGGAGGGACACGTCATCGCGACAGGGAGTCCGGACGAGGTCGTGCATAATGACAAAGTTATAGAGGCATATTTGGGGAGCAAGAACTCTGCCGCTTGAGCTCAAGCATGTGAGCGGTGGCTACGATGGGACCCAAGTCATCTGGGACGTCTCCCTGCAGTGCAGAGATGGCACGATCAGTGTAATCGTGGGTCCAAACGGTGCAGGGAAAACCACTACGCTGAAAACAGTCAACGGCCTACTGAGGCCCTGGAGCGGCAGGGTCTACTTTGGAGGGAAAGATATCACAGGCCTTCCCGCGTTCAGAAGAGTCGAAGAGGGCATCGCTTCCTGCCCCGAAGGGAGAAGGCTCTTTCCCAGGCTCTCCACCGAAGACAATCTCAGACTGGGCGCGTATTCTCGGCATGCGAGACAAGCAGCCGACGAGACCCTGGATTTTGTGTACGGGCTCTTTCCCAGGCTCAAGGAAAGATCCAAGCTCGGCGTTGGCAGGCTGAGCGGGGGAGAGCAACAGATGGTAAGCATTGGACGAGCACTGATGACCAAGCCCAAGATAATTGTTCTGGACGAGCCGTCCTTGGGAATCGCCCCAAAACTCACCGCAGAGATATTCGAGAAGCTGGTGGAGCTGAGAAAAGAAGGTCTCTCGATGCTTATCGTCGAGCAGAACGCAGCCCAAGCACTCGCGGTAGCAGACTATGCGTACGTTCTTCAGGAAGGCAGGGTCATAAACGAAGGCCCACCCGCGCAACTGATGGATTCGGAAGAGCTTAGGAAAGCGTACTTCTCGATCGAGTGATACACGATAGCCTCGCGATACACCGCTTTCACACTCTTCCTCTACAACTCTTGCCTAGGCGTCTTCCTCTCCTACGGAGTCTTTTTCACCCAGGTATCCGGGGAATACAACCTGCCTGCCTCATCCACATCCATCGTCTTCGGCGTCTTCGCCATGTTCTTCTCGTTCTCCTCCCTCCTCCTCGGACTCTTCATGAACAAGAAGGGTCCAGGCAAGACCATCCTCCTAGGCGGAGGCTTGATGAGCGCAGGATTAGTATTCTCATCAATTGCGAACTCCTTTCCCCTATTGATCCTCACCTACGGTGTTGTAGGAGGACTCGGCTCCGGGTCCATGTGGATGCCAACCTCCTACGTCGTCTTCAACAGCTTCAACAAGACCAGCGTAAAGAGGGTGACAGGGTTTGTCAGCGCAGGGACAGCGATCGGTCTCCTCTTCTTCCCACCCCTAGAGAATTACCTGATCGTGACGTGGAGTATCCAGACCGCATTCCTCATCGTCGGCCTGATCGTCTTCGCGTTCACCATCCTCGCTTACCAAACTTCTAGGAGCAGTAGGGTAGCGTCTAGGTTCGCGCTTGGAGAGGCGTTTCGTCGTCTCAGGACGAAGAGGTTCGGATTCCTCTACGCATACTATTCCGCAGGCAACGCATTCTCCAGGACCCTTGTCACAATATTTCTAGTGCCTCTTCTCGAGAGCAGAGGGCTAGGAACAGCAGCCGGCACTCTCGCACTGGTGCTGATCGGTGTTGGCAGCTTGACAGGAAGACTGACGGCAGGCGTCAAGACCTTCAACGAGGAGACGATGGCGGCTGTCGGTTTCATTATTCAAGGGATCTGTGCAGCCGCTCTGTTTCTGGCAAACGATCCAATAACGATAGGAGTTGTCTCTGTGTTTTTCGGTATTGGCTACGGAACCTACATACCTGAGTTCGCTCTCTTGGTCAGAAAGTATTACGGCGTGGACAATTACGGCACAATCTTTGGGACGCTGATGACAAGCTTCGGGATAGGAGCTTTTATCGGTCCGGTTTTCGAAGGGATCTCAGTCTCGTCTTCGCTCGGATATCTTCCAGGCTTCGCATTGGCAGCCGTCGTCAGCCTTGCAGTAGGACTCCACCTTCTCATCGTCGCCCAGGGAGAAACTCCTCGAATAGGAGATCAGATCTTTCGTCGACTTGGCCAAAGCGCACCGAGTCGTCGAGGCTTTGGTCTTGAACCTCGCTATCTGAAGGCAACCTCGAAAAACCTCAGACCAACTTGGACTAGGAACTGTCCGGGGTTGAGGTCTTATCCAGGCCATAGTGGAATTGAGGCGATTTGAAGAAGCCTCTGACTCGTAGGTGTGAGTGGGCGACCAACAGCAGCAGTCCAATTATGATCCAGTACCATGATGAAGAGTGGGGCGTCCCGGTGCATGACGACAGGACCCTGTTCGAGTTTCTCGTGCTGGAGGGTGCACAAGCGGGACTCAATTGGCAGACCGTTATTAACAAGCGTGAAAACTATCGCAAATCCTTCGATGCTTTCGACCCCGCGAAGATTGCGCGTTACAACAACAAGGACGTCCAACGTCTCCTCCGTGACCCCGGCATCATACGCAACCGTCTCAAGATCGAGGCGACGATCACAAACGCCAAACAGTTCCTAGTAGCGCGGAAAGAATTCGGTTCTTTCGACGGCTACGTATGGCGATTTGTCGGCAGCAGACCAATCAGGCATAGGTTCAACTCTCTCAGCCAGATTCCTCCGACCGCCAGAGAGTCCGACGCGATGAGCAAAGAGCTGCGCGAAAGAGGCTTCAGGTTCGTCGGCCCTACTATCTGCTACGCGTTCATGCAGGCGGTTGGAATGGTGAACGACCATACCACGAAATGCTTCAGATACGACACAGTATAGCCAGAGTCTTTGAATCGTCACACGTAAGGGTAGTGGGATTCAAAAAGTCATAGGGGCCTGAAAAATGGATAGAAAAGTGAACGACAAGCATGAATCTCACACCACCGGTGTGGACCGGTCGGTGAAGAAATCGTCGGATCCTGCTCATCGCCCAGAACAGCCCAACCGGTGCAGAAATCACAACAGTCGAGAAAGACCCGCGACACGCCCGCATAACCCAAGAAAATGTCGCGCGCGCTGGTCTAGATGACAGGATCAAGGTTGTTCAGGGAGACGCGGCCACGATCCTGCCTAGGCTGCCTGGACCCTTCGACCTGGTATTTCTCGATGCAGAGAAGACTCAGTACCTAGCGTATCTGAAGGCGGTTGAGGAGAAGCTTCCCCAGGGAAGCGTCATAGTCGCCGACAATGTAGGGGTATTCCATGATCAGATGATGGACTATCTCAACTATGTCAGAACCACCGGCCGGTACAGGAGCCGGACGGTTGAGACTCTGTTAGAATTTTCTGATACAACAAAGGACGCGATGGAGGTCAGCGAAAAACGCTACTAGAAGAGCATTGCCGAAACTACCCGGGCAGGACCCGAGCAGGGATCTTAGGCTCCACCGCAACATTCCGGCCGGAGACCCACCTGCCAGTCCATCCGACAGAGTTCATCAAGCCCTGAAATACGTGGTGTAAGAGCCGAGACTGGCGCAGAACACGCCCTGATCGAAAATCCGGGCGGTCGATTTGAAACTGCAACATTTTCACGCTGATTCATGCGGATAGCTCGCACCTACGAAAACGCTCGACCGGCCGATTCTCTGCCCGGAATTGGCCGACTCGCCTAAATCGGTTTCAACTGGCGGGACCCCCTCCAGAAAATCTCAAAAGCGTTGATCCTCGCGACGCAGAATCCCGCTTTGTGAACGTTCCAAGAAGAGAGAGTCATCGGCAGAGTCCCATATCTTTCTCTTCCGTGTTATCTTTTCTTTTTCTGTTATCTTTTTCTCGACCCCCGGGGGGGCATACCAATACTACAGAAACCCTTCACACTTTGATGGGTGGCGTGTCGGCCGTAACCCACCTTCTGTTCCGAGCAGCATCTGTCTAATCGGGGAACCCGCGCCTCCGGCGGAGGATCACAGGCGTCTACATCCCCTTTCACAGCGTAGCAGGAGCCCGTTTCATCCCGCGTCCAGCCCTCCATCAGGGACGCCCGGGAGAACATCCCATCATCGTCACACGGTACCGGCCGGGTATCGTTTCTGCGCTCCCACACAGGCTCTCGCCAGACACGTTACGTGTTACGCTTCCGCCATGTGGGTGGAGTTTCCTCAGAACAACGCCGTGTTATCGACGCTGTTCTGTGACTGCTCACCGACTCGCCACCCAGAACACCGGAACACCAACTCTCTAATAGACTGATCAGAAAAACGCCCTTCCTCCTACGATTCTATGTCAAGACCATGGTTTACTGAACGACTTTGCTCGTTTATACCAAACTTTTCGCTCAGCTATCCTTTGAAGAGCTCCAGATTATGGATTCTCTCAGCTATGCTGGGCCTGCTGGAAAAGTAACGGCTGAGTCCTCGACCCTCAGTCTTCACGACATCCCTAAGCCCGAGGCTCTGAATCTTCCTGAGCACAGACAAGAACTCTTGTTTGCCCTCGACTCTCGAAGCCAGAAGATCCGCCTGCAACTTTTGCCTCCTTGTTCCCCGCGCATAAACAACAAAGAAGATCGGAACTTCTGCCAAGAGAATGAAGAGAATCACCCAAGAACCTCTCGTGTTGCCAAATTGCCCTGAAACGAGTCCTGCTCCGACGATCATTACTAGAAAAAGAGTAGCAATCATCCCGAAGAAGACGCTGAGGGGAGGATCGCGTCGTATTCGCTTGTAGATTCTGCGAGAGCACATTAGTGGCCTCCATTCCTTGGGTTCGAGCCTTCCCTTCATGTGAGCTGGAAAAAGTCCTTCTTCGTGAAAGAATCCACAGTCATCCGACGGGAAGGCGGACCAGACGACTCGATCGACCCATGTTATTCTTCGAACGTGCGTTGGCAAATTTAGCAATCGGCAAATGTCTCCTCCCTCCAGTGCAAGCTGAGTGTCGTAGTTGTCCATCGGCGGCAGGAAGAGGGCCGAGATACTGTTCATCGTGGACGGTAGAGAGCCTGATTCGAAACTTAGGCTGAATGTTACTGGGTTTACAGAACGGCATACTCGTCCGTGTCAAACTATTCGCTCCGTGTTTTGTTGGCTGTAATTTGGCCAACGACTACTTCATGGAAATGGGTGGTGGGTGTTATCTTGACTCGACATGACAGCCGAGATTACCGCACGTTATGAGATTCCCCTATTCACGGGAACATTAAGCCCTGATCATAAATCGAGGGAAATGCGTTTTGAAAAAGCGCGTTTCCCACGCTTGCATGTACGCTTAATTCACGATCTCGAAAGCGGACGATTCGCCAATATCACGTCTCTCGCCAAAATTCTTGAAAAAAATTGTAATCACGACAGAGTGGTTGTTTGGCGAGTCGTCCTCGGCCAGAAATCGCCCAGAACAAGCCTGGATCTTGAATCTGGGAGGGGTGTGCTGTTTTCATACAGTTTCCTAGCGCTAAACCATCGGTTTCCATCACCCCGGATCAGCCGACCACAAGCCCCAATCGGCAAAACTCGCCCAGAACAGCCCCACCCAGCTGGACCCCTCGAAAAAATCTCAAAAAAAAGTTCGTCTCGCGACACAAACCAGCAGTTCCAGAAAAAACGATCCCAGAAGAGAACAGTGTGGATGCTGCGTAGAGGAGAATCCTCAGTTTTGATATCGCTCCGAACGTGGGCTCCACCAGGGACCAGCACCTTGGGCGATTGGGGATCGCGGGCTGAACGTCTCGACCGAAGTCTCGACGCGTACACCCCGATTCCATCAACCCCATCTTCTATGGGAGCCCTCGTCCA
>WNGJ01015029.1_pt1 | contig 11556 bp, 8 predicted proteins | sample 5400611 | NCBI WGS metagenome assembly WNGJ01 (sample SAMN13153375, study PRJNA577476) | soil metagenome | isolation source: 40 cm soil or saprolite under Garry oak tree replicate 1 | place: USA:California | collected 2016-06-15 | reverse complement strand
CCATTCGTGTTCACGTTGATCGTGATCGGGCTGCCGCCCGCCCCCCCCACATTGGCGCTCAGCGCCACTGCGTCGCCGCTGGAGAGCGTGATTGCCCCGCTTCCCGTCGAGGTCGGCCCCGTCACCGTGAGCGTTCCCGTCGTGCTCGTCAGGTTGATCGGCCCTGCCCCGGTCGCCGTCGCGGCGAAGTTGGCCCCGTTCGTCTCGGTGACGAAGATGCCCCCCGAGCCCGCCACCGCCGTCACCGTGCCGGCCGTGGTCAGGATATTGGCGCCCGCCGTGCCGATCCCGCTTGCGCCGGCCGAAGGTGTCGTCACTGTCACGGTCCCCGCCCCGGCGTTGAGCAGGGTCCCCGGCGCCTGGGTGATCGAGCCTCCGGTGACGTTGGCCCCGGTGCTCGTATTGACCGTGATCCCCCCGCCGCCGGTGGTGATGTTCCCCAAGACCGCCCCGCCCTGGCCCCCGGCTGCCGCATTGACGAGAATGCCCACGGCCCCCGACGCCGCGCTGGTGGTCGTGATGGAGCCGGCGGCCGCGTTCATCGTGAAGCTGTCGGCCCCCGCGCCGTTCGTATTGGCGTTGATCCCGATGAGACCGCTTCCCGCGCCGCCTACGTTGGCGTTGAGCGTGACCGCGTCGCCGCTCGATAGCGTGACCGTCCCGCTGCCGGTCGAGGTCGCTCCCGCCACCGTCAGCGTCCCCGTCGTGCTCGTCAGGTTGATCGCGCCAGCCCCGGTGGCGGTAGCCGTGAAGCTGGCCCCGTCTGTCTCCGTGATGAACACCCCGCCAGATCCCGCCCCCGCCGTGACCGTCCCAGTGGACGTCAGGATATTGGCCACCGCGGTGCCGATACCCGCCGCGGCGCCGCCCGTCCTGAGTGTCACGTTCCCACACCCGGGCGGCGGGCACGCCGGTAACCCGCTCGTGCTCAGCAGGGTCCCGGCCGCCTGGGTGATCGACCCACCGGTGACGTTCCCGCCCGTATTGGTGGCCACCGCGATGGTGCCGCCCGAGCCGGTACTGAAGCTCTGGGCCCCGGCACCGTCCGCGTTGGCGTTGATCGTGACCGGGCCACCGGACTTGAGCGCGCCCGTCAGCGTCACGTTGTTGAGCGAGTTGATCAGGACGTTGCCCGTGGTGTTCAGGTTTGCCGCCGTGATGTCCCCGGGGTTGCCGCCCGCGAGGTTGCCCGTGCTGAGCGTGATCTGCTGGGTCCCGGCGTTCAGCGTCGTCCCTGCTGCCATCGTGATGGATCCTGCGCCCGCGGTGCGGTTGGCGAGGAGGGCCCCGGGGTCGTTCGACGTGACCGAGATCGCCCCGTTGTTGGTGCTGACGTTGTTGTTGATGAGCACGCTGCGCCCCGCCTGCATGGTCAGCGTCACGCCCGCGTTGGCCATCGCGATCGGGTCGGTGATGGTGACATCGGTGTTGGCCTGGAGCGTGGCGTTCGTGGCCAGCGCGTTGATGCTGGCCGGCGTGATCGTGTTGGTCCCCGCGGGGGTGTTGGCGTAGAGGTTGTTCACGCCCGCGTTGTAGGCGACGCCCGCGTTCGACACCACCAGGAACATGGGATCGAGCAGCAGGGTGCCGGTCTTGCCTAGTGGCGCGAGCGTATCTACCGACGCCGCGAAACCCAGGCTCTCCTTGCCGGATACCTCCACGAAGCCGCCGTTGCCCCCCGCCTCGCCGCCGCGCGAAAGGATGCGCGCTCCGGAAGCCGCCGTGGTGTCCTTGTCGGACCAAACTGTGACGCGGCCGCCGTCGGAGCCGCCGCGACCGCTTGCGTCGATGGTGCTGCCGCCGAAGAGAACGGTGCGCTCCGTCGAGGTGAGCGTCACGTCGCCGCCCCGCGCCTGGTCCGCGCCGCGCGCATCGATGGTGCCCATCTGCCCGACTCGCTCGCCCAGGATCGTCACCTGGCCCGGCGCGGCGCCGCGCTCGGCGGCCGACACGTCGATCGCGCCCGAGTTCGTGACGGCGCCCGCGACGACCCCGGCGGGCCGCACCGCGCCACTGGCGGTCGCTACCGCCGTGGCGTCGTCGCCGCCGATCAGCCGGACAACGCCGCCCTGGTTGACCATCGATCGGGCCTGGATGATCCCGCTGTTGTTGACGACGCTAGACAGTACGTCACCGGCTGCCTTGGCCGTCAGCTCGACCCGGCCCCCGTCGGCCTGGATGCGGCCGTCATTGCTCACGCGAGAGGAGAGCGGACGGCCGTCGGGGCCCATCGGCTGGCTCGCCAACGCACCGTCCACCGCGAATCGGACGAGGCCGTCGCCCGCGAAATCCACCGTGAGCTGCTGGCCGGAAGAGAGAGACACGGTCCCCAGCTGAGCCGAAATGGTGCCCTGGTTCACCACCGCCGGGGCGGAGAGCGCGATGAAGCCGCCGGGCGCCGCTGTGAGCGTGCCCTGATTGATGATGGTCCCGAGACCTCCCGGGCCCTGCTGGAAGATGTAACGCCCGGTGACGGGATCAAAGTCTTTCATGTTGAGTGTGGTGGCGACCAGGCCGCCCACATTGACCAGCGAGCCCGGACCGAAGCTGATACCAGACGGATTATTGAGGATGATCCTGCCATTGGCCGTGATCTGGCCAAGGATGGTTGACGCTCCGCCTCCGACCACCCGGTTGACCGCGACCGACATCGCCCCTGGCTGGAGGAAGCGGACCAGCTCGTTGGCACCTACGCTAAAGCCCTTCCAATTAATGATGACGTTTGCGGAGAATTGCTGGATCTGGAGGGTCGAGGCATTTACCTGAGAAATCGAAGCTTTACCCGAGACCACCTCCCCGCCTTGGGGAAGGGCTGCTGCCGGGCCGGCGATCATGAGGCCGGCCAGGACAGCTGCCAGCATTCGCTTGAGCCAAGACATCTTCGGGGCGCTCACCATGGCACCCCGCTGTCAGAGCAAGTCCTATGCCCCTTCCTACAATTTACAATCTAACTTCTATATCAACTACTTATGTATAAGAACCGCTTTAGTCTGAAAGGAATCTCCCCAAGGGCGGCCAAGATCTACAATTTTCGTCGCTTAAAACCACTTAACCGCGAGGAAATAGACGTAATTGTCGAGGCCATTGGAGGGTTTGGCGCCCCCGACGACATGGTTCATTGGTTTCGCATATTCGATCTTGAGCAGGAAGTTGTCCGGGATGGCGATCTGGGCCCCGATACCTGTCCCCGTTATCGTCTGGCTGCGAGTCTGGCCCTCCGCTGGATTGAGCAGGTTCGCGCCCCCATGATCGATGAACAGGTAGAACTGCAGGATGTCGCCCCACTTCTTGCCGAGGAATGCCGGCTTGTCCCCGAAGCCTGGAGCGTTCCACCGGAACTCACCGGTGAGGGCATAGCCGCGGTCCCCGGAGAATTGCGCGACCGGGTAGCCGCGCACGGTCCCCTGGCCTCCCACGATGTACTGCTCAGGTGAAACCAGGCTCGTGCTCGCCCACTGCCCTCCCGCTTTCGCGAAGACCGAAGTGTATGTGGTGATCTGTTGGGCGCGGGATGCCTCCCCCGTAAGCTTGGTGAAGGTGCCGCCGGCGCCGAACACGCTGGCGTGAGAGTCATTGCTTCCGTGGAGTCCGCCCAGGAAGTCGCCAACGCCCTGGAAGAGCGTCAAGGAAAGGTTGTTGGCGCCACGCCACCGGTCCACGGAATCGAGGAAAGCCCCGACGGAGAAAACCCGCAGCCGGTCCTTCTGTGGCTGGGCCTCCTGCTGGGCCTGAACGTTGTTGGTGAAGTCCTTGTAGTCGAAGCCCGCCTGCCCGTACAGGCTGAGCTCGCGGCTGCGAATGATGGGATGGAGAAGGTAGAGGCTCCCGATGTCGCCGTCACCGCGGACGGTGACATCGCCGACGACGGCCCCCACATTCGTGCCGACGTGGGAGTGGGTGTAGGCGCCGCCAATCTTGGTGCCGAGGGTATTGAGCGGGATGGCGTAGGACAACCGCACGAGCCAGAGTGCCCCGCCAATGGTGGACGTCAACCCGCGGAAGGCCAGCACGTCGCCGAGTCCCGAAGGGTTGTTGAGGTTGAGGGAGACGCCGAAGCGTTCGTAGCCCGTTTCCGGCGATCCGTAGTTGTTGGCGTCGACGGCTCCCGTGATCAAACGGTCCTTGTCCACGTCGAGCACGACGTCCGTGGTCCCGGTCTGGGTCCCCGGCTTCAGCGTGCTCTTGAGGCTGAGCCCGGGCAGGTCATTGAGCAGGAGGAGGCCCCGCTCGAAGTCTCCCGCCTCGAAGACGCGGCTCGGGGAGCGGGGCTCGACGTAGCGGCGCAGGTAGTCGGCGTCGTAGTGCCGCAGTCCGGTGATATCGATCTTGCCCACGCGCCCCTCGAGGACGGCGAGCTCGACCACGCCGCCGCGCATCTCCTGCGCCGGGACATAGGCGCGGGCCAGGATGTAACCGTGCTCCCGGTAGAACGCGGTGATACGTGCCGCGAAGCCTTCGAGCTCGGCGAGGGTCAGCTCGCGCCCCTCGCCGTCCGCCAGCAGCGGGCGCAGCTGCTCCGGTGGGAACGCGGAGACACCTGTGACGACGAAGCGGGAGACCAGGACTCGGGTCTCGTCGCGCGGGGGTGCCTGAGGCTGGGCGGAGACGGATGGCGCTAGGACAAGGAGAGTCAGGGCCAGAACCGCGACTACCAGATTTCGCCCCCCAGAAATCCCCAAACCACGACCCAGTGTGCTTCGCACCCCGTGGCCGAGGCTAGCACATTGGTTGACTCGAGGGGAGGCTTTTGGCACCTGCTGCGAGTAAACACGCCACTCGCCCTGGGCGTCCTAGAGGGTGGAAGCGGTACACAGCGATTCCCGGGAGAGACTTCCCGTTGCCGGCCGTGTAAACGGACCCGCCGAAGCCAGCGTCTAACCCGACAGGAGACTACGGGTCGAGGCCGACTGGCGGGAGGTCAACATGGGCGGCGACGCGGTGGCGGAGCCCGGCGGATGCAGCGATGCGCCTGAACTTCGGGGCGTTTGGCTCGCCCGACGAGCGTATGCGAAGATCGGCTGTAGTGGAGACCCTCGAGCCGTCCGATGAAGACCTTTGCCGACGAATCGCCCAACAGGACGAGGGAGCCTTTGAGCTGCTGGTCGAGCGGTACCAGGAGCGGGCATACCGCATCGCGTGGTCAGTGGTACGGGACCGCGAGGATGCCAAGGACTGCTCGCAGGAGGCGTTCATCCGGCTTCACGAATCGGCAGGATCCTTTGCCGGCCAGGCCAAGTTCTCGACCTGGTTCTACCGCATACTGGTCAACTGCTGCCTCGACCACCAGCGGAAGCGCCGGGGTTGGCGGCGCCTGGTCGGCTGGGGCGGTGGCAGGGATGACGAGCGCGACGCAGGCGACCCCGTCGAGCGCCTCGCCGCTCCCTTCATCGATCCCACGGATGCCATGGTGGCGGATCACCGCATGAGCCGGCTGTGGGAGGCGGTGGAGGATCTCTCGCCGCAGCAGAGGGCGGCGGTCTTGCTCCAGTGCCGCGAAGAGCTGTCGACCAAGGAAATCGCCGTCGTGCTGCAGCTGTCGGAGGCGACGGTGCGGGTGCACCTGCACCGCGCGTACTCGGCGCTCAAGCGCCGAGTGGGAGAGGCCAGCGGAGACGCCAGCGGGGGAGAGAGAAGATGAACAGGCTGCCGGAGGACGAGTTCAAGGATCTGATTGCCGAGCTCAGGAGCACGGCGCCGGAGCCGCCGCCCGTCCATTGGGGCGCCTATCGGGCCGAGCTGCGCGGAAAACTCCAGCAGCGCGGGAGCCGCGGGTGGGCCGGCTGGAGCTGGCCGCTTCGCCCGTTCCAGGTAGCGATGGCGGCAGGCTTCGTCGCGGTGCTGATCTATATCGGCCTGCCTGGCAACGGTCAGATCCCGGGGGACCCGGCCGCGATGGAGAATGCGATCCTGGCGAGTCGTCTGGACATGATCGCCCGGCTGGACGTGGTTCAAAAGCTCGACGTCCTCGAGGACTTCGACGTCATAGAGCGCCTGGACAGCCTGCCCGCCCGCCGGGAGAGTTGATCCGCGCCCATGACCTTCGATCCCTGCGGGCGTCGCGGCCGGGCCGGACTGTGGCTGGCGGCGCTGATGAGCCTCGCCCCCGCGGGCGCGGACGCCGCCGACGCGCCCCGGACGGGAGCGACCGCCCCCACCAAGGGTGAAGAGGTCGACGCGGAGCTGCTTCGAGACCTCGAGGTGCTGAACAACGCGAACTACGCTCGCGACCGTGAGATCGCGAAGCGAATGAGCTTCTTCGAGCGCATGCGGATCCTGCAGACGCTCCCAGGGGACAACAACCAGCCGCAGGCGGACGGGGCGACGCCCCCTCGCGCGTCGGCGAAAGGGAGGTGAGTGCCGTGCTGAAGGCTGGCTCGACGCGCTGGCTCCAGGCTCTGGTACTCGCGGTTTGCCTGGCTGTCCCGGCAGTCACCTTGGCGCAGGCGCCTCCGCCGCCGCGTTCGACCGCGCCGGCCCAGCCCGACGACCCTCCCGTCCGCGGGCTCGAGCGCCTCTCGCCCGACGAGCGCGCGCAGGCGGAGCGCAATCTCCAGCGGTGGAGGGAGATGACGCCGGAGCAGCGCCAGCGCACACAAGAGAACTATCGCCAGTGGAAGAACCTCTCACCCGAAGAGCGGCAGACCGCGCGCCAGAACCTCCAAAGGCTTCGCAGCATGCCTCCAGAGGAGCGCGGGCGCGTCATGGAGAACTTCCAGCGCTGGCAATCGCTGCCCGAGGAGCGCAAGCGCCAGCTCGAGACCGCGCACGAGCGCTTCCAGAGCCTGCCGCCTCAGCAGCAGCAGCAAATCCTCCAGCGCTCTCGCCAGTACCAGTCCATGTCGCCCGAGCAGCGACAGCGCTTCGAGCGCCAGGAGGAGCGCTGGCGTCAGATGACGCCGGAGCAGCGCCAGCAGGCCCGGGAGCAGTACCGTCAACGCGGGCCGGGACCCGGTCAGCGCCGCTTCGAGGGCGACGATCACGTGGGACCGGAAGGGCGGCCCGGCGGGCCAGGGGGCCCTGGCGGTTCCCATGGTCCACCCAGTCCGCGCGGCCGCCGCGTCTACCGCTAGCGACAGCCCGGCCGGCTGCCTTTACACCTCGTTGAGGGGTCGTGTACGATGACCCCCTTATGAGTCAGTTGATCGTCCAAAAATACGGCGGCTCGTCCGTGGCCGACGCCGAGAAGATCAAAAGCGTCGCCCGCCGCGTCGCCGAGTCCGCGGCGAAGGGCCACCGCATGGTCGTGGTGGTCTCCGCGATGGGGAAGACGACGGACGCGCTGGTCGCCCTGGCGCACGCCATCACGCTCGCCCCGGACCCGCGAGAGATGGACACCGTCCTCGCCACCGGAGAGCAGGTCACCATCGGACTCCTCGCCATGGCCCTCCACTCGATGGGCCATCCAGCCTGCTCGTTCACGGGGCCGCAGGTCGGCATGGTCACGGACGGCGCCCATACGCGGGCGCGAATCCGCCGCATCACGGCCGAACGCATCCACGCCGCGCTCGAAGCCGGCAAGATCGTCGTCGTGGCGGGCTTCCAGGGCATGACAGAGTCGGGAGACATCACGACGCTCGGTCGCGGCGGCTCAGATCTCACGGGGGTCGCGCTGGCCGCGGCGCTCAAGGCCGACGTCTGCGAGATCTTCACCGACGTCGACGGCGTCTACACCGCCGACCCCAACGTCGTGCCGGAGGCGAGGAAGCTCGCCCGCGTGTCCTACGACGAGATGCTCGAGATGGCCGCCCTCGGCGCCAAGGTGCTCCAGGCGCGCTCGGTGGAATTCGCGAAGAAGTTCGCCGTGCCCGTGCACGTCCGCTCCACCTTCAAGCCGGACCCGGGCACGCTCGTGACCAGGGAGGATCACAGCATGGAAGACGTGGTCGTCACGGGCATCACCCATGACCCGGGCCAGGCGAAGCTCTCCATCCTGCGCGTGCCCGACCGTCCGGGCATCGCCAGCCAGGTCTTCGGAGGGCTCGCCAAGGAGCACATCGTCGTGGACATGATCGTCCAGAACATCGGGCGCGACGGCTCCACGGACATCTCCTTCACCCTGCCCCGCGGCGATCGCCAGCGGGCGGAGACGGTGCTGGCCGCAGTGGCCAAGGACATCGGCGCCGCCGGCGTGACGGCCGACGACCGCATCGCCCGCGTGTCCATCGTCGGCGTGGGCATGCGCAGCCACTCCGGGGTGGCCGCGCGCATGTTCGCGACGCTGTCGAACGAGAACATCAACATCCAGATGATCTCGACCTCGGAGATCGCCGTCTCGTGCGTCATCGAGGACAAGTACGCCGAGCTGGCCGTGCGCGCGCTCCATGACGCCTTCGAGCTGGGAAAAGAGCCCGCCGCCTGATCCGCTGTATCTGAACTGACACTCTAGAAACGCCCGAAGCCACGTGGCAGGCTGGGCGCGATGAGCTACTCGCGCCCGCAGCTCAAGCTGCTCTTTCTGCTCGCCGCGGTCTTCCTCGTCGGGCTTGGCGTCCGCGAATGGCGCGCGGGCTTTCCCGACGCGGCCGAGCGGCTCGAGCGCTTCGACCGCGAGGATCCGCCGCCGCCCATCCCGCCCGCTCCCCGCCCCCGCGCGGCGCCGCGCTGGGCGGCCGCGCGCCCGGAGGCCCCGGCGTCGCTGCGAGCGCTTCCGCCGCCGCGGCCGCGCGCTTCCGCGACTCCCGCGCCGGTCGCGGATCCGCGCCCGCTCGACCTCAACCGCGCCAGCGCGGACGAAATCTCCCGGCTGCCCGGCGTCGGCCCGAGCCTGGCTCGCCGCATCGTCGAAGAGCGCGATCGGCGCGGGCGCTTCGAATCGCCGGACGGCCTGCGGGGCATCCTGGGCTTGGGCCCGAAGAAGCTCGCCGCGCTTCGTGAACACGTGACGGTGGGCGACTGAGGTGAAATGGCACGAGGCGCCGCTTCTGCCGCTGTCGGCCGCGCTCGCGCTCGGCATCGTGTTGGCGGCGTGGGCGACCTCGGCGCCGGGCTGGCTGCTCGCTGCGGGCGGCCTTCTCCTCGCAGTGGGCGCCTGCGCGACGGCCTTTGGGCCAGACGGGACGTGTGAGAGCGCCGCGACAGCCGTCCTTCTCGCGCTTGCCGTCGTGCTCGGAGCCCTGCGCGGCGCCACCGAACAGCTGCCCGCCGACCACATCGCGCGCGCGAAGCTCGCTTCCGTGGTCAACGTGCCTGTGGCCAGCGCGTGTCGGTGGAGATCAAGCTCGCCCGCCCCCGCGGCTTCAGGAACCCCGACGCCTTCGACTACCCCGCCTTCCTGCGCCGCGAAGGCATACTGCTCGTGGGCAGCGGGCGGGCCGAGTCCCTCGTGCCGCTCACTCCCGACGAGCCGCCCTGGCCCGTGCGCGTCAAGCGCTGGGCCGTGGCCGTCATCGGCGCTCACCTGCCAGAAACGTCCGCCGCGCTCCTCGCCGGCCTGATCCTCGGCGAGAAGACCGGACTGCCGGCCGAGACCGACGAGGCCTTCCGCCGCGCCGGCGTATACCACATCCTCGCCGTCTCGGGCTTCAACGTGGCCCTCCTGGCCTCCTCCGTCTTCTTCGTGCTCTCGGCGCTCGGCGTGTCGCGGCGCACCACCGCGGTGGCGGCGGGCGTGGCGCTGGTGGGCTTCGCCCTCGTCGTGGGCGGTCAGGCCTCCGTGCTCCGTGCCACGGTCATGGGCCTCCTGTTGCTGACGGCCATGCTCTTGGACCGGGAATCCCAACTGATGAACGCGCTCGCCCTGGCCGCGCTCGTGCTCCTCGTCTGGCGCCCCGGCGATCTCTGGGACCCGGGCTTCCAGCTCTCGTTCGCAGCCACTGCCGGAATCATCTACCTCACACCCTCCATTACGAGCTGGCTCGCGGCAAGGGGCTGGCCGGCTTGGCTCGCGACGGCCGTGGCGGTGAGCGTAGGCGCCCAGGCGGCCGTGACGCCTGTCATGCTCGCTCATTTCAACCAGCTCTCGCTCGTCGGCATCGTGGCGAATCTCGTCGTGGTCCCCGTCGCCGCGGTCGGTACGACCCTGGGGATGTTGGCGCTCCTGGTTGCTCTCGCCAGCGCGGCCGCGGCCGACGTGCTCTTTCAGGCGTTGTGGCTTGCCCTCCTGGCACTGCGCGCGGCCGTCTGGGCCGCCGCGGCCGTTCCTGCGGCCATGATCCACCTGCCGGCGCCCGGCTGGACGGCGATTCTCTCCTGGTGCGGATTGCTCGTGCTCATGCCGGTTCTCGACGCGCGACGGTGGACGCGGGTTGCCGCCGCGGGATGCCTCGCCGCCGCGCTCGCCCTGTCCATCTGGCCCTGGGTGAGGCCCGGCGACGGCCGGCTTCGCGTCACCTTTCTCGACGTAGGTCAGGGCGACGCGATCCTCGTGGAGCTGCCCGAGGGCCCGCGGCTTCTGGTAGACGGCGGACCCGCGGGAGCCCGGCGTCTCGATGTGGGCGAGCGGGTGCTGGCGCCCTTCCTCTGGAACCGCCCCGCGCTCCGCCTGGGCGCGGTCGCGGTCTCGCATTCCGACCCCGACCATTCGGGCGGGCTCCGCGCAGTGCTCACGCGCTTCCGGGTGGGCGAGCTGTGGGAGAACGGCCGGTGGGGCCCGGGCAGCGAGGAAACGCTGCGGGCCGCGGAGCGCTCGGGCGCCTGCCGCCGGACGCTCGTCGCGGGGCAGCGGATGTGGCTCGGCTCGGCCCTCGTGACCGTGCTGAATCCAGATGGCACGCAATCGCTGGACGAGCCTCCCCCCAAGGGAGAAAACGAAGAATCGCTGGTGCTCCGGCTCGACTGGCGGGGGTTTTCGCTCCTCCTCACGGGCGACCTCGGCCGTCCAGGCGAGGAACGCGTTCTTGCCTCGCACGCGCCCGTGCGCGCGCTGGCGCTCAAGGTTGGCCACCACGGCAGCCGGTTCTCGTCCACCGACGAGTTTCTCGCCGCCACGCGCGCGGCCGTCGCCGTGATCTCCGTCGGCGCGCGAAACCCGTTTCGTCATCCGACGCCGGAGGCTCTCGGCCGGCTCGAGGCGGCCGGAGCGCGCATTTACCGTACGGACAGGGACGGCGCCGTCGTCCTCGAGACCGACGGTGTCACGCTCTGGATCACCCGATGGGCTTCGGGCACCGTCGAGCGAATCGACCTCGACCCGGAGCGGGGGACGTGAACGCACCGCGGCCCCCGATCAATCATCTCGGGGGCCGCGGCGGGACACACGGACTGCCGGAGGAGGCTTAGCTCTCGAAGCTGCGCTCGTACTGCGCGCGCAACCTCTCCAGCTCCTCGGGATCGAGACGCATGCCGAGGGAAAGCCCCATCTCTCCCAGGATGGTCTTGATCTCGTTCAGCGACTTCTTGCCGAAGTTCTTGGTCTTGAGCAGCTCCGACTCGGTCTTCTGCACCAGGTCGGCGATGGTCCGGATGCTGGCGGTCTTGAGGCAGTTGGACGCGCGGACGGAGAGCTCGAGCTCGTCCACGTTGCGGAAGAGGTGCTCGTTGAGCTCGACCCTGGGCGCCGTCTCGACCCCGGGCTCGCCAACTTCGGCCTCGGGCGGCGGGCTCTGCGGGAAATCCGTC
>WNGJ01012209.1_pt1 | contig 11556 bp, 8 predicted proteins | sample 5400611 | NCBI WGS metagenome assembly WNGJ01 (sample SAMN13153375, study PRJNA577476) | soil metagenome | isolation source: 40 cm soil or saprolite under Garry oak tree replicate 1 | place: USA:California | collected 2016-06-15 | reverse complement strand
GCCGTCCACTTAAGAAAAACGAGACACAGGAGACTATAGCAGAAGGGCCATTGCAGATTGGCGATACCGTACGTGTGCTCAGCTTTGGGCAGAATGCCGAGCTGGTGGGACTTTCCGCCGATCGCAGTGAGGCGGAGGTACAGATGGGTGCGATGCGTTTCCGTGTGAGTGTGGATAACATCGAGCGACTAAGTAAGAACCAGGCAACGGCGCAGGAGCGAACGCAAGCTCAGCCAGCGGTGGTGCTGCCGCGCTACGAGGATTTGCCTGAGGTTGCCACACAACTTGATATGCGCGGCTGGCGTGTTGAGCACGCTCTGGAGGAGCTCGATACGTACTTGAACGACGCAGTGATGTCGGGCATGTCTTCTGTGCGCATCGTGCATGGAAAGGGTACCGGCGCGTTACGGGCGGCTATACGCGAGCAGTTGGCGCACCACCCCCTGGTGAAGTCGTTTACATCTGCCCCGCCACGAGAGGGTGGCGATGGCGTGACAATTGTGCAATTGACCGCGTAGGGGTAGAGATATGAGCCTACTATTTTCGCTTGCGATTCCTCTTGCGACTTACTCTTGCCATCTTTTGCCTGGACTTATCCTGGCTTTTCTTGCTACTTCCACCCCATGCGTTAGGCAGAGTTGGAATAGTAGGCATTACAGAAGGCGGAGGAGAAAAGGGTAAGGGGACGCGTTGACCAGTTCCTGCCGCTAATTCGGCGTTGTAGGTTTCTACCCACTCGTTTAGTCCCTCTTCAGTTGTCATGTCGAAGCCTCGTGCCTTGCCCATCATCACGAGCGACTTGGCCATGCCGAAATTGGCCGGATTGCTCATTTCCTGCTTGAGCTGGCGAGCTGCCTTGTCGTCCAGTACCTTCAGACAGGCAGCGGCGTTCTCAAGCTGGAACTCGCGCTGTAAAAATTTCCAGAACGCCTGCAACTCGCGAATGATATTTGGCGCTTCTTCAGCTTCGGCTGAAACCTTGCGTGGGAAAATATCAAATAGAACTTCGCGCAGTTGACCAGGTGTCATCTGTGGTGGGGTGACGCCTATGTAGCCAAAACTGTACTCCATCATCATATCGGCCCAGCCTGGTTCGATCCCCTCCTCTATGAGCGCCTGGCCCTCCGGTGACTCTACGAACAAGTCGAATAGTTGCTCGCGGTACTCTGCTGCCTTCTTTTCATCAAGTTCGCCATACCTGTCTAACACGCTCTGACGTATATTGAATGGCATTTTCTCAGCCTCCTTTCGACAAAGTGATGATATCATTATACACCTTTCTAGGTATACCTAGATATTTTGAATCCTGGCGAAATAGTACCTGCATGTCACAATTTACCCGCTCGATACGTGATATAGAATGAATACTCTTAGAGGCTCATACTTGTTCGAACATGTAACTGGAGGATTATCTTAATGGCTATCTGGAATAACCCAACTGTATCAGGAGTTGAGAATCGCACTAAAGATTGGCTGGGCGGTTTTAAAGCATTCATCCTGCGTGGTAACGTCGTGGACTTAGCGGTTGGTATCATGATAGGCGCTGCCTTTACTGCTGTTGTTAATGGACTGGTCGGCGATATTATCACGCCGCTCATACCCCTTCCTACTGGCAGTCTCGCGACCTTGACATGGCATCCTCCCTATAACCCCGACCCCAAAGCTGTCCTCAGTATAGGCGCTTTTATTAACGTCTTGATCACCTTCTTAATATTGGCTTTAGTGATATACTTCTTTATCGTGCGTCCCGTGAATGCGTTGATGGCTCGCTATAAGCCCGAGGATGTACAGGCTCCACCTGCTACTCGTGATTGTCCATACTGTCTGAACAGTGTTCCACTCATGGCTACTCGCTGCGGATACTGCACATCTCCGTTGCCGCCACCGCCACCGCAGCAAACTGCGCAAGCACAACAGCAACCAGCAGAGAGAACATAGTTCTTATCATCTTGCATGAGTGTTTATGCTGAGGTATACTTCTTAGGGTATCATGAGGATCAATCGATCCTCGTCTTGCGCGATTGTAAACAGCCCTGATGAATTCACGACGACTAGAGGTCTTCAAATGGGGCAAGCAATCTGCTTGCCCTACGTTATAGTCTATTTACAAGTAGAGGAGAGCGTTACTAATGTCGTCAACACCTGAGCCAATTCACCTGGAAGAATGGATTCGAGACATCCCTGATTTTCCCCAGAGGGGTATACTCTTCAAAGATATTACACCACTCTTACAGAATAGCGCAGCGTTTCATGCAGCGCTGGATCGTCTCGCCGCTCATTATGCCGGGGCCGGCATTCAAGCTGTCGTTGGTGTAGAATCCCGTGGCTTTATTTTCGGATCAGTTCTTGCTTACTTACTGAATTGTGGATTTGTGCCGGTGCGCAAATTTGGCAAACTACCACATCAGACAGTAACTGTCGAGTACGAGTTGGAGTACGGCACCAATATCGTAGAAATCCACATGGATGCGATTAAACCCGGGCAGCGCGTCCTGATTGTTGATGATCTCCTGGCCACTGGCGGCACTGTTTCGGCAGCGATGGAACTGGTGGAGAAGCTGGGAGGGCACATCGCAGGCATCGCCTTCTTAGTTGAACTAACCTTCCTGAAAGGCCGTGAGCAACTCAAAGGTCACGATGTGTTCGCGCTCATAAAGTATTAGTTATTCCTCCCAGCCTAACCAGGTCGTCTTCTCCTCGAATGAAATGGGAACGCGCTCGAGGCGGGACATGGCCGGATAACCGGCATAGAGAAAAGCAACGATGTGCTCGCCTGGCGCCAACCCAAGCCACTGCTTGACGTGCGGATCGTAGGCGGCGTCGCCTGTACGCCACATGCATGCCAGCCCCATCTCTTCAGCGGTCAAAAGCATATTCTGGACAGCAGCGGCGGTGGCTTCGATGTTCTCAATCTCCATGACTTTCGGCTGCTTAGGAGATTCAGCCGCTATGACAATTACTATAGGCGAGCGCAGAGGTTTATTACGCTCTTTATTTAGCATGGCCTGCGCTTTATCACTACTCGTTTCTTCCATGCGGCCTGCAAGCGATTCTGCCATCACCGCACCGAGTTCCTCGCGAGCATTACCTGCCAGCACGATGAATTTCCAGGGTTGTACTTTATAGTGGTTGGGGGCGTGGGTAGCAGCCTCTAATAGTTGCTCTATCTGCTTGCGTGTCGGTTGCTCGCTGGTCATCTTGCCAATACTACGTCGCCGCTTTATTGTGTCAAATACGTGCATATGTTCCTTCTTGTTACCTGTTACGCGGGATATACTCCTCACCAAAGGTGAATAATACGGCCCCCCGGCTTTCGTATTCGTTACTTCATGATAGCAAGTCAGGTCAAGAGAATCGCCCTTGGTGGAACCATTTATCCCGTGTTTCTCAATCCCGCGGCAATGCCATTAATTGTCAGAAGAACGGCATAGGTGAGGCGAGCGCGTTCCCGCTCTTGTTCACTTGCAGCTTGTAGTGTAGACTCGTCCAGTAGGAGAGGCCCACCGAGCGCGCGCAATTTACGCAGCAGCATCACCTGGAAGTAGCTTAAAGGATCGACATAAGGATTTCGCAGACGAATTGAGCGTTGAAGTACGGGCGTGGCGTCTAGCAAGGCTTTTCCGCCTACAATCTTTAACAACATGCTTCGTGTGCGTTCGTACTCCTCCAGAATTTTTTGCGCTAAACGTTGGCGCAGTTTCTCGTCATCTACAAGCAATGTATAATGCTGCGCGATATGCATATCGGCCTTGGAGAGCGTCATTTGCAAATTGTCTAGAAATGCGCCTAGGAAAGGCCAGCCGTGATACATCTGCTGCAATTCTTCCAAACGTCCAGTTTCCTCTCTTACGTACTCTTCAAGCGCTCCGCCTACGCCATACCAACTTGGCAGCACATAACGGCTTTGCATCCAGGCGAAAACCCAGGGAATCGCCCGTAATTCTTCGATACTGTGCCCCTTCGACCTGCGTGCTGGCCGCGAGCCGATATTGAGCCAGCCAAGTTCTAGAATCGGAGTGGCCCGCTCAAAAAAACGCAGAAAATCGGGATCGTCGTAGATCAAGCGACGATAGCGAGTGTAAGCGCTTGCCGACAGGTGGTCCATCACTGCTGACCAGCGTTCAGGGTTATGTACAGAGGGTTCCGTGTCCTTCAGCTTCTCATCTGGTAGACTGGATTGCACTACGCCAGCCACAACCAGTTCCAGGTTGCGCAGCGCAATCGCGGGCAGCCCATACTTGAACGAGAGCATTTCACCTTGTTCGGTAATGCGAATACGCCCACTCACTGATCCTGGAGGTTGACCAAGTATGGCTTCGTAGATAGGGCCACCGCCGCGACCAATCGCTCCCCCGCGTCCATGAAAGATCGTAATACCTGTGGAATAGCGCGCTCCAAGGGTGGCCAGTCTACTCTGTGCCTGGTACAGTTCCCAACTGGAGGTCAAAATTCCCCCATCTTTACTGCTATCGGAGTAACCAAGCATAACCTGCTGCTGGTTGTGGCACATTTCCAAATGCGCACGATAGATAGGATGAGTGAACGCCCTCTCCAATATCGTTGAGCATGAGCGCAAGTCTTCGATAGTTTCAAAGAGCGGCACGATTGGTAGACCAACGATGCCTGCTTCTTTACAAAAGAACTGCACTTCTAACAGGTCGCTCAAGGTGCGTGCCATGCTGATGATGTAGCACGTTACCGCGTAACTGCCAAACTCTTCGCGTGCCCTGCGAATCGCATCAAACGTTGCAAATAGATGAGAAGTCTCCACACTCAGCTTCAGTTCATGTCTCGGCAGGACGCGTGGATCACGCAAGAGGTCTTCCAGTAGTCGCATCCGCTTAGCCTCGTCCAATGATCGGTAATCATCCTGAAGCAAGCCTGTTACACAAAGTAACTCAGCCAGAGCGCTTGCGTGGCGCTCACTATGCTGTCGCACGTCCATCGCGGCAAAGTAAAAGCCAAAGACCTGCACCTGTCGAATGAGTTCCCCTAGCCTTCCCAGCGTCACATCTTGCTCACCATCTGCCACCAGGCTCTCCCGCACCAGTTCAAGATCAGCCAGCAGCTCATCTACACGGCTATAGAAAACACCAGATCCTTTTCCATCATCATACCTATCATGGAGAGTCAATGTTGCACCCAGGCGTTTCCACATAAAGGAGAGTTTACGCCTATATGGCTCCTGTGCAGTTTGTGGGCCAAGTTCGCGATCATAGTCAGGCATGCGGCCTGCATCGTAAGCTATCGATTGTTCTAATGCCTCGGTTACCGAACAATACTTGAGGGACTGCGAAAATTCTTGCGCCAGGGCCTCAATAGATGAACGGTAATGCTCAATCACACGTGTCCGCTGCAAACGAAGTGCTTGCAAAAGTGTATCAGGCCTTACATTGGGATTCCCATCCTGGTCACCGCCAATCCAGGAGCCGAGGCGAAGAAATGGCGGAACAGAGAGTTTCTCGTCAGGGTAATGCGCATGTAAAAGTTGTTCTAATTCGCCATAGAGTTCGGGCACGACATGGTAGAGGATTTCTTCGAGGTAGTAGAGGCCCATTTTGATTTCATCCAGTGGCTCCAGGCGTACATGCAGCACGGAGTCAGTGCGCCACAACAGGGCAACCGTGCTTTCGAGTTCACGTTGCCAGTTTGCTCGCTGGCGTTGAGGCATTCTTGCATTATGATCGTATACCTCGAACAGTTCAGCTAACCGACGAGATTTAATAATCAAGCTGCGCCGTGTGGCCTCAGTAGGATGGGCTGTAAAGACAAGCTCTATTGAAAGCTGATTCAAGAGTTTCTGGATAGTCACAGTATCCAGGCTATTTTGCTGGAAAAACTCGGCCAGGGCAGCAAGCGAGCCGTGTTGAGCGACAGGCTTATCGGCTATTTCATACACATGACGGCGACGAGTGCGATGATACTGCTCGGCAGTGTTGACGAGATGAAAATAAACGGTAAACGCACGAATTACATCGATTGCAGTATTCAAGTCGCAATTCTGTACTATATCTCTGATTTTCTGGTCTAATAGGACAATTTCTGCCTGGAGTTGTGAGTATTCCGGTTCAGATGTGTAAGCAAGGCGCTCAGAGCACTCTCTGAGACGCTTGCAGTTCAGTCTCAGCATCTCTTCGGTGTCAAAGACCTGGTTCCCATCATGCAACAAGATAGCGCGACCAAGAGCATTCCCCAGCGTGCGAATATCGCGGCGGAGTGGCGCATCTTTTTCAGTGCGATGTTCTTGTTCCGGCATGAGGAAGAGAATTCCTTATTGTTTTGTAGCGCGGACAACAATGTATACATATATATTACACGATTTGAGACGAATTCAAGGCTTCAGCTAGTAACAGTAAAATCAACGTGTTGAGCCAGAACCTGATCGGTACATTGGATTGTACTTGCCCAGTAGAGTTCCACGTAGGCTGCGCCTGTCCCACCATAGATGGAGTAGGCATAACTGTATGTGCTTGTCGCTCTAACGGGAAGGCTAAAGTTTGCGATTTGCCTGCTATTTAGATACCATTTGACGCAAAAAGCGCCGCTATGTCCTGGAGGATGCAGTTGGAAAGAGACATAAATCCTCTGGTCAGTTTTGAATCTTGTGGTGAGTTGGGTCGGTTGCATACTATTTGGATCTACAGCTGTTGACATTTGGGCGTGATTTATATATTGCTGTCCAGGGTAGATGGTTGCTGTTGTAGAAGGGATAGCAGTAGCGGTGGGTGCTGTTGTGGGAGTAGACAAAACGACTGGAGTACTGTTTGTTGTAGCTGAATTACTTGAGTTATTTCCTGGTAAACCTGAAGCTAAAAAGTACACAAAAATCAGGATCAGACCGCCTGTCAGTATGCATAGACCTGCCACGACAAATCCAAGCTTTGTAAGACGAGAGGCAGGTTGGGGAGTAAATGTGGGGGGTGGGCCTGCAAGATATTCAGATTGGGAGACTTGTCCGGGTAACCACATTTGCCCAGATTGCGGTGGGGGTGAATAAGTGGGGGGACCTTGCACATTTTGCGCCCATTGGTAATTTGGAGGAGGTGTTTGTGCTCCTGCATCAACCACTCCTTCAGTTCCCCAATTCACTTGTTGAAATTGTGACTGTGCTGGAGTTGAGGCTGCTTTCTGACTTGAATTAGTAAGTGTCCCGCAACGAGGACAGTTAGTTGCTGTACTTGATGGCAAAATTGGGAATCCGCAACTTGTGCATCTCATGGTTATAGTCTCTCATGTTTATTATTAACTCCATTATGTATCGTTACTTGTTTCAACGAATAACTTTTGTGGTAGTAAGTAATGTTTTACTGAATGGGCTATTACCTTATTGCTTGCTTCCTTGACAGAAATGGGTGGTCCAAATACAATGATGCTCAAAGGAGTCATATAGTTTATGGGGTGAGGTAGAGTAAAGAGGGCAGTTCTTCAGCGAGTAAAGTCAACGACCCCAGGCGTGAAGCGCCGGGGCATGGAGTTCGCTCTATGCCTGTCGTTGTCCAGCCGTTCTGCCGGAGCCAAAGGGCATGGTATTGAAGGCAGAAGCGTTGGGTTCGTCAGGACACCCAGAGGTGCTACCTCAGCTTCTGGCTCTGTCGTTCGGGATGTCGGGCAGTGTTTTGAGCAGACAAGCGAAGCCAACATCGGCGAGGGGAGCGTTCTGGATAGGCCTGTCCAGGACCGTCACGAGCCCCGTAAGGGGGCCTCCAAAGGAGGCAGAAACGAAAGGCAGCGATCATGTCGGTCTTTGTTCTCGACAAACGAAAAAAACCGTTGATGCCCTGTTCGGAGAAAAGGGCACGCCTGCTCCTCAGGAAACACCGTGCCATCGTGCATCGCATGGTCCCGTTTACTTTCAGATTGAAAGATCGAACGCGGCAAGAGAGTGCCGTGCAGCCCACTGTGCTGAAAGTCGACCCCGGCTCCAAAACGACCGAGATGGCCCTGGCTCGCCTTGAAGCGACAGCAGAAGGCGAGGTCCATCACGCGCTGCACCTGGCAGAACTGATCCATCGCGGAGAGGAGGTACGGGAGCGCCTGCGTAAACGAGCGGGCTATCGTTGCCGACGTCGCATCGCCAATCTGCGATACCGGGCTCCTCGATGGCGTAATCGTCGTCGTGCGCTTGGCTGGCTCCCGCCTTCTCTGCAATCACGCATCGGAAATGTGCTTTCCTGGGCCAGACGGTATCAGCGATGGGCTCCCGTGAGCCGCATCGAGGTGGAGCGAGTCAAATTTGATTTAGCGCTGCTCCAGAATCCAGAACTGGCCGGAGTGGAGTACCAGCGCGGCGAGCTGTTCGGGTGGGAGATCCGGTCGTATCTGCTCGAGAAGTTTGTGCGTCAGTGTGCCTATTGTCGTATCAGCGCTGTTCCCTTTGAGATTGATCACCAGCTTCCTCGCAGCCGTGGTGGGTCAAACAGAGTCAGCAACTTAGTGCTGAGTTGCCATAATTGCAATCTAGCCAAAGGGGACAAAACGGCTGCGGAATGGGGACACCCGGAGGTTGAGAGTCAGGCACGCGCGCCGTTACGGGATGCTGCTGCAGTCAATACGACCAGATACGCGCTCGTCGAGGCGCTCAAGGCGCTCGACTTGCCGATTGGGAGCTGGAGCGGTGGACGCACGCGCTGGAATCGAGACCGCTTTGGAATAAAGAAAGCTCACTGCTTAGATGCGCTGTGCGTTGGCGAGCTGACAGGCGTTCGTTTGCCTGCTCTGCGTACCCTTGTCATCACCGCGCAAGGTCGTGGCAGATATCAGCGCACCAATGTGGATTCATCGGGCTTTCCACGAGGCTACTACACGAGAGAGAAGCGGATACGCGGCTGCTCGACGGGCGATCTGGTACGAGCAGTTATCCCGAGGCACTTGAAAACAGGAGGGGTTCACCTGGGACGGATTGCGGTACGCGCCTCCGGTGCGTTTCGGATAGGGAAGATGGATGGGATCAACGCCAAGTATTGTCGTGTGGTGCAACGTCTTGATGGTTACGACTATGCGTTCCAATGAAAGCAAGGAAGGTGGAGCTTCCTCCCTAGACCTGAAGGTTGGGGCCTCCGCGCCGCAAGAAGGTGATGTAGAGCAGATCGAGAAGATACTGGCGCAACATGTTGCCAGATTGCGAGCTTACTTCTCAATGCTTTTATAAGTAACGATCGTCCAGCCCTGATTGATCGTTTTGAGCAGTCTGGCCGGGCTCTCGCCGAGCAAGGCGGCAAGATTGAGGTGCGCATTCAGGGTCTGCAATCCTACATCGATGCGCTTTTTCAAGAGTGTAACAAGCTTTTCAACGATGAAGACACACATTCACATCTCTTGATAGAAGCCATATCACGCCTGTATCAACTGCAATCTCTCTGCATTTCAGCTCTCACGCGTGGCTACCAGGCAGTAATTGATCAAGCTTTGCTTGAGCGTCAACGTATGGAACAGCATCTCGAACAACGTTTACATGCATTACAACGTATTAATAGTATCAGTAATTCCACCATGGATCAGGATCAGACTCTCGAAATCACTGCCGGGAAAATAGCAGAGGAATTAAAGGCTGATTATTGCTCGATCTTCTATTATGACGAATTGCAGCGCACTCTGACGTTGCGTGCTACAAATGGTCCTCGACCTCTAGGAGGAATGCACTATATGCTCCACCTGGGCGAAGGGTATAGTGGTTGGGTGGCAGATAAAGGTACACCTTTGTTAGTTTTTGATGCTCTCTCTGATGCAAATTTTGCTATTGAGGCACGTGCCTGTGGTCAAGAGTATCGCGGACTACTCTCTGTGCCGATCATTTTCTTCGGGACAGTAGAACGCTTGATAGGTGTCATCAGTGTCCAGGCGCTCGAGTCGCGAGACTTTACTAAAGAGGAGATAGATTTTGTTGAGGTTGTGGCTGGTATCGTGGCAATTAATAGCGAAAATGGGAGACTCTATGAGCAGACAGACGAACAGCTACGCCGTAAAGTGCATGAACTTTCTACTATCCATCGGGTTACCGGAATTATTACCTCAATTCTTGAATTGGATCGCGTATTACAAATTATTACAACTCAAGCTGTCCAACTGAGTGGAGCAGAACGATCATGTATTTTCGAGTTGGATTCTGAGAAACAGCATCTTCATATTGTGGCCCACTATGGACTCGAGGGCGCCGATGTTCAAGGGGTTCAAGTCCGTGTTGGCCAATGTTGTGCCGGGCGCGCGGTACAAGCTGGATATCCCATAATGGCTGTCGACTGTTTACACGATGATGAAGGTTGTTTTCTTCGTCAGGATCCGATGATTTCGTCAGAGATTCATTCTGTGCTTTGTGTACCACTTGAGGTAAAACGCAATATACTTGGCTGTATATGTATCTATAGCAGTCACCGGCACCAGTTAAGTCCAGAACAAATGCAACTTGTTGTAACGTTTGCAAATGAGGCAGCAATCGCAATCGACAATGCCCGATTATATGAAGAGACTCGTCGTGGGCTTGAACTCAAGTCTGCCTTACTACGAGAGCTTCATCACCGCGTTAAGAACAACCTTGCTACCGTCGCAAGTATTCTCTCTTTACAGCGTAGACGGACAAGGTCGGCTGAAGTTCGTCACATTCTGGCTGAGAGTGTGAACCGCGTGCAAGGGTTGGCAGCGACACATGACTTGCTTTCACATGAGGATGTCAGCGAAGCGCGTGTAGATGATATTGCGCGTAAGATCGTAGGGGTTGCAAATGCAAATCTGCGTCCTCCTGATTCGCATATCACAATTGAGGTAGATCCCTGTTCCATCGTCATTCCTTCCCGTGCAGTAGCCATTCTCGCTCTGGTACTTAATGAGATGGTATCGAATGCAATCAAGCACGGAATGGCCGGCATGAAAGAAGGAATCGTTACGGTATGCGGACGTGAAGAAGATGGCATGGTCATTGTTGAGGTTCTCGATACGGGTATTGGTCCACCTGTATCTGAGGCGTTTGAAGAAGACAGCAGTGAAGGATTAGGTCTTTCACTGATACGAAATCTTATGGGGGATATTGGGGGAGAGTTTACATTACGACGCACTGTTGAGATACCCCCTCGCACCTGTGCCGAAGTTCGTTTCCCACTGGTAAGAAGGACCCTGCATACCTAAAATCTTCCTAAGATTATGATGGTGCTTTCAGAGTGTAGCCGCATTTTATGCAGAAACGATCTCTAGCTTTGTTTTTATTGCGGCAGTTGGGACAAGGATTGAGTAGAGAGCCACAGCGCGTACAGAAATACACATCTGGTTTGTTTGGGCGTTCACAATTGGGGCACAAGTAGAGTGGTGAAGTAGGGGCGTGAACAATTGAGGCAGGCCTATGTGTCGATCCTGGATAGCTGCTTTCTCTGCCTATTGCCTGAATAGCATGATCGAGGGCTTTCGCTAAATCACTGGCATATTGATATCGATACTCCGGATTTTTTTGAAGAGCAGTCAGGATAACATCTCGAACAGATAAAGTAATCTGATGGTTAAACATACGCGGGTCTGGTGGTTCCATGTAGATATGGCTATGAGCGATGGCATGATAGTTATCGCCAATGAATG
>WNGJ01007588.1_pt1 | contig 11556 bp, 9 predicted proteins | sample 5400611 | NCBI WGS metagenome assembly WNGJ01 (sample SAMN13153375, study PRJNA577476) | soil metagenome | isolation source: 40 cm soil or saprolite under Garry oak tree replicate 1 | place: USA:California | collected 2016-06-15 | reverse complement strand
GCGCCCGCCGCCTGCGGCCGCTACCCGCCCCAGCCTGATAGGACCCGCTGATGACCTCACCCGCCCGGCCCCGGCTGCGCCTCCTGCCCGTCCTGGCCGCAGCCCTGCTCCTCCTGGCCGCCGCGATCGTGGCGGGCGTCCTGCTCACCCGCCCCCACCCGCCATCGCCGATGGCGCTGCCGCTGCGGCACGTCAGCGACCTGACGCTGCCCGGCGACGGCTCACGCTTCGATTACGCCAGCCTCGACCCCGCCCGCGGCCTGCTGTTCATCGCCCACCTTGGCGCCAGCGAGGTCACCGAGGCCGACATCCACGCCGGCCGGATCGTGCGCACCATCACCGGCCTGCCCGCAGTGCACGGGGATCGCGTTCGTCCTCGGGCGGCGCCCGCCGACCCGGCGTTACACCTATGGGTACGGGCGGGCCGAGGACCTGGCCGGGGTCGCCATCGTCCTTACCATCGCCGCCTCCTCCGTGGTGGCCGCCTACGTCGCGATCGACCGGCTGATGCACCCGCAAAAGGTCTCCCACCTGTGGGCGGTCTCGCGGTCGCGGCGCTGGTCGGGTTCGCCGGCAACGAGCTGGTCGCCCGTTACCGGATCCGGGTCGGCCCCCAAGCACAGAGTTATGGCCCCTCTGCAGGGCGCCACGTGGCAGTCCCCCGCAAAAGTACAGCAATTCAGGCTAAGCAATAACGGGCCCAATCGTGCGGACGAGCACGCCTGACGAACCATGCGTGCGAGTGGGTGTCTGCATACCCGATGCGCAGGCTTCGGACATCCGTGCAGAGGACTTCGGACACCGACAGCCGGGCAAGCTCGGACGGCCGCGATAGTGTCCGGGAAACGTCGTCAAAAAAACTGGCGTGTTCAACAACTTGGCCGGGCCTTTTCCGTCCGCTCACGATCATGCGCAGTCCCTCACCGGCGAGATCGACCCGCTCACGCCTAACTCGCCATCCGAGCGGGCGCCCTGGTCGGGCTACGCCCGGGTCTCCACTAAGGGGCAGCTCCTGGACCGGCAGATGCACGCGCTCACCCAGGCCGGCTGCATCCGCATCTTCGCCGACAAGAAGTCCGGCAAGAACGCCGAACGCGAAGAACTAGCCAATGCCATGGACTACCTGCGCGCCGGCGACACCCTCGCCGTGCCCTCCCTGGACCGCCTCTGCCGCTCCATCGAGGACCTCATCACCATCGTGGCCGGCCTGCGCAGGCGCGGCATCGGCTTCACCTCCCTGCACGAGGCCCTCGACACCACCACCCCGGCGGCCGGCGAACTTCCATGTCTTCGCCGCCCTGGCCGAGTTCATCCGCGAGCTCATCGTCGAAGGAACCAACGAGGGCCTGCCGCCCGCGCCCGCGGCGTCCGCCTCGGCCGGCCCCGCGATGACACCCGAGCAGATCCGCCACGCCCGTGACCTGCTCACCCGGCCTGAGAACACCGTTGCGGCAATCGCTACGCTGCTCGGCGTCTCCCGCAATACCATCTACAAGTACCTGCCCGAACTCAAACAGGGCCGCGGTGCGCTCACCGCCGCACCCGAGCAGAGAGCCATCAGCGCAGCCGAAGCCCCGCCCCGCCGCCGACTGATCTCGCTACCTTGCGGCTCGCCGTAGCTTTAGGATCTCCGGGCCAAGTAGGGAGATCTCCGGGACCAGGGTTGTCAGCCCAGCCGGGACGCGGTCGCCTTGGCCCACTTCGTCGTGCAGACCAGGCCGAGCAGAAGCACGACGTAACCGCAGCCCGCAAGAATCCACCAGCCCGCGTGGGCGGCCCGGACGAAGCCCGTCTCCATCGACCCGCGCATGCTGGCGGCCAGGACCGAGCCCACGATGGCCACGCCCAGTGACTGGCCGAGCTGGCGGCTGGAGGAGTTCATGCCGGAGGCCATGCCCGCCTGGGTCTTGGGCACCCCGGACATGACCCCGTTGGTGATCGGCGAGCTCACCATGCCGGCCCCGATCCCGAACAGGGCGTAGGTGACGATCAGGTACGCGTGCTCGGTCGTGCCGGTGAGCCGGGACAGCGCAGCGCTGCTGATGGTCAGCGCGGCCCCGGCGATGACCAGGGGAATCCGCGGGCCCCGTTTGGCTACCATCCGGCCGGCCAGCGGGGCGCACAGCGCCATGACCACGGGCATCGGCAGGATCGCCAGCCCGGCCTGCAGCGCGGACAGCCCCCGCACGTCCTGCAGGTACAGGGTGGAAAGGAACAGGAAGCCGGCCATCGCGGCGATCGCGCAGACGGCGCTGAGGTTGGCCCCCGCGAACGGCACGCTGCGGAAGAACCGCAGGTCGACTATGGGCTCCGCGCGGCGGGGCTCGTAAGCGAGCAGCACCGCGAGCGCGGCCACCGACAGCGCGAAGAAGCCGAAGATCTTCGGGGAGTACCAGCCGAGCCCGGGACCCTCGATGATCGCGTAGGCGAGCGAGCCGAGCATGACGATGATGAGGAACTGGCCCACCGGATCTGCGCGGCGGGACCGCGGCGCCCTGGAGTCCGGGACGAACAGCGCGGTCAGCGAGATGGCGGCCAGGCCCACCGGGATGTTCGCCCAGAAGATGCCGCGCCAGCCGACCGTCCCGACCAGCACGCCGCCGAGCACCGGGCCGAGCGCCATCGACAGGCCGAACACGCCGTCCCACACGCCGATGGCGCGGGCGCGTTCGGCCCGGCCGGTGAACGTGTTCGTGATGATGCCGAGCGCCGCGGGGTTGAGCATCGACCCGCCGACGCCCTGCAGGATCCGGAAGCCGATGAGCCAGCCGAGGCCGGGCGCCAGGCTGCACATCCAGGAGCCGAGGGTGAACAGAGAGAGGCCGACCTGGAAGATGGTCCGGCGCCCGATCCGGTCGGCGAGCGCCCCGGCGAACATCAGCAGCGCGGCCAGCACGACCGTGTAGGCGGCGACCGTCCACTGCAGGCCGGAGACGCCGGCGTGCAGGTCCCGGCCGATGTCCGGCAGGCCCACGTTCACGATCGTGTTGTCCAGGCCCACCATGAACAGGCTCATGCAGCAGACGGCGAGCATGAGGGCGCGGCGCCCGCGGCTGGCGACGACCTGCCCGGCGCCCGCGCCTGGGTAGGGGCCCGGGCCTGGGTAGGTGCCGGGACTCGGGTAGGCGCCCGGAGCCGGATACGGGCCCGGGTGGGGGCGGCGGGCGGCGGCGGCGCGGGCGTGGGCATCGGCATCGGCGCCCGGCTGGGGACCTGGGTGTTGGCGCGCGGCAAGCTCAAGGCCCAGGACGGGTACGGGCATCCGTTCTGGTAGTCGAGCGGGCACTTTAAGTGACCTCCGATGGGTGGACTTCGCTGGTGCCTGCATCGTGCGAACCCCTCAGGTCGTACTCGCCGCGGACGAGTACCGCCTACTTATGACACGTCCGGCGCTGGACCGTGGTTCGGGCTCATCGTGGATGAACCCGACCAGATGATCGGGAGCTTGTCGATCCCGTAGATGCCCTCGACCCCGCCCAGCTGCGGCGGCCCGTCCAGGGCAAGTCCTCCAGTGCGCGGCGCGAGGAACGCCAGCGCCTCCTCGAGTTCGGCCCTGGCCAGGTTCACGCCCAGGCAGTAGTGGGTTCCCGCGCCGAAGGTGAGCAGCCGCGTATCGCGCGGCGCGGTGATGTCGAAGCTCTCGCCGTCCTCGCCCTGGCGGTTGGCCCGCTCCGCGCAGACCGCCACGATCGTGCCCGGCGGGAAGACTACGCCGCGGTGCTCGACCTGCTCCAGGCAGATCCGCGCGGTGAACGGCGTGACGGGCTCGAACCGCAGCACCTCGTCGACCGCCCGCGGGACCAGGGCAGGCTCCCCGGCCAGCAGCGCCCACTGGCCGGGGTGCTCGGCGAACAGCCGCATCGCGTGCGCGAGCTGGCCCGTGGTGGTGTCGATGCCGCCGGCCAGCAGGTTCGTCACGAGCTGCACGCACTCGGTGGCAGACAGCCTGTCGCCCTGGTCACGGGCCGCCAGCAGCTCGCTGATCAGGTCGTCGCCGGGAGCCGCCCGCCTGGCCTCGAGCAGCCCGGTGACGTACTCCTGGACTTCGGTGACCGCCCGCTCGATGTCGTCCCGGCTGGTCTCAAGCGCCCGGATGTCGAACTGCCGCTGCACCCAGCTGGACCAGGTGTGCAGCTGCCACGCATCCTGATGCGGCGCCCCGAGTACGGTCGCGATCGTCAGCGACGGGTACGGCCGGGCCACCGCGGCCACGAAATCGCAGCCGCCGTGAGCGGCGACCCGCGCCCACAGGTTCTCCATGAAACCGCGCATCACCGGGCGCCAGCGATCGGCCGCGCGCGGCGTGAGCGCCGGCCCGACCAGCGCCCGGAGCCGGCGGTGCTGGTCCCCGCTGAGGTTCAGGATGTTGGCGTCGATGTGCTCGGCCAGCGGGCCGCCGGTCACGCCGAAGAACTCGGCGATCTGGCGGCCGGGGAACGCGGTCTTCCTCGACCGCAGGAAGAACTCCCCCGCATCATGATCGAGCACCATGTAAGCCAGTGGCGACTTGGCCAGCCAGCCGCGCTGGCGGGTCTCGGCGAGCTGCTGGTGGTAGCGATCGGCCGAGAAGTCCGGTGCCGTGTAGTCGAACGCCGGCAGGTCAAGTTCGGACACAAGGTTCATAACAGATATGACGGTACACCGATGCAGCATGTAGTCAAGTGGTCACGTTTAGCATTTCCGCGCCGTTTCGCCCTGCATGATCTGCGTCCGCAGTCTAGATTTGCTAGCTAGCGGGCTGTTGTCCAAGGTAGCAACGTGCCGAGGGGGGAGGGGAACGCCGTGAGCCGCAGGCTTCTACAGCTGGTCATACCGGTGACACCGGAGCGCAGGATGTTCCGGATCCACGACCCGTCTGTCGATCCGGACGCCCCGGGCGGTCCGCTGGCCCCGGTAGGCGCGCTGATCAGCACCAACCGCGAGCAGCTCTGGGTCGGCAGCCTGCAGGAGGATATCGACGTCCGGCTCGTCCTCGAGGAGTGGGACGAGGCTCCGCCGCCGTGCGGCGACGCCTGGGACGAAGAGGCCAAGGGCGCCATCTACCTGCGCGGTCAGCTCAGCATCAGCATGGGCCTGGCCGGCACTGCGGTCCGCGGCCTGCGGCTCGCGGGCGGGGTCGGCGACTATTCGGTCCGCGTCTACGCCGGCAACCGCGACCAGGTGACCCGCCGCTACGCGCAGCTCTTCGACCGGCACCGCAACCCGCTCAGTGACGAGTTCCAGCAGGAGAAGAAGACCCTCGAGGGCCTCGAACGCTACCTCGTCCAGCTGTGGCGGGAATCCTTAACGGCGCACGGTCACCAGCCGGATGCTCCGCGCCGACCGGACGGTGGTTACGGACCGGCCGGCGGCGACGAGGCGTGGTTCGCCGCTTGACTCCTGACTGGCTGCGTCTGGCCGGCGCCCGTGCTCAGGCCGGCCGAGGGCGTCGCCAACTTGGCGGTCGCGCTCGCGTTGGCCGACGCGGACGAGGCGCTCCGCGGCTGGTCACCAGTTCCGGTGGCCGTGATCGTCACCTTGCCCTGGGTCCCCGTGCTCGGCGTGACGGCCGTGCGCGCGCCGTGCGCGCGGAACGGGATCATCGCGTAGACCATCAGAGAGACCATCGCCACGAGCAGGACCGTGAACAGCGAGCCGATGATGCGCGCCCGGGGCGAGCGCAAGACGTGGGCCGGTCCGGGACGCCGGAATGCCGTCAGGCAGGTGGCCAGCCCGGGATCGTCAGCCGCGAGCCGCCGCTCGATCTCGGCGAGCGCGCGCTGCTCGTCCATCGACAGCGCCATTCAGTAACCTCCGCGTCGTGCACCGGGTGGATACCCTCTCACTATCTCTCAGGAACCGGTCTTTATCCAATTGTTCTGGCTTTGTACTTCGCCCGTTTTTTCGCGCTAAGCCGCCTTCGCCCTTCCGTCGCCTAACGCCCCGCTCAGACGCACGCTACGCACCCGCCCGGCGGGCCGGGGCGGGTTAAATACTTACGGCGAGCCGGACCTCGACGAGCTTGCTATCATCGAACATTCATTCTATCGTGGGCGATATGCGCTGGGACAATCTGCGGCTCGACGAGCCGCTGGAGACCGGAGACGGCGAGGACCTGTTCACCGCCGGCCGAGACCGGGCACTCCCGCTGATCGAGCGCGGCGCGGTCGCCCGCACCTTCGACACGCCGGGCTTCCGCGGCATGACGTTCTACGAGGTGCAGGCCAAGTCCGTGGTCAACCGCGTGCCCGACGCATCCCGGATGCCGTTCCGGTGGACCATCAACCCCTACCGCGGCTGCCAACATGCATGCACCTACTGTGCCTCGGGGGAGACGCCTGTCCTGATGGCGGATGGCCGCACCAAGCCCCTGGCGGAGGTGCGCACCGGCGATGAAATCTACGGAACGGTTCGTCGCGGCTACTACCGCCGGTACGCGCCGACCACGGTGCTAGCGCACTGGTCCACGGTTAAGCCCGCCTACCGCGTCATCCTGGAGGACGGCACCCAGCTCGTCTGCAGCGGCGATCACCGCTTCCTGACCGAGCGTGGCTGGAAGCACGTGACCGGGGCCGAGTGTGGCCCGCTACAGCGACCGTTCCTGACCGTCAATAACAAGTTGATGGGTGTCGGCGGCTTCGCCGAACCGCCGAAGGAGACCGCAGCCTACCGACGCGGCTACCTCTGCGGCATGATCCGCGGCGACGGAACAATCGGGCACTACTCATACCTCCGGGCTGATGGGACCGATGGTCGCGTCCACCAGTTCCGCCTCGCCCTGACTGATTCAGACGGGCTTGCCAGAACCGCCGATTATCTCTCCCGCGTGGGCATCAGCTGCAGAGAGTTCACCTTCGCCGAGGAGTCGGCCACCCGGCGCCTGGTGACGGCGATCCGCACTGGCAGGCGCGATGAAGTCTGGACGATCGAATGGCTGATCGGCTGGCCGGACAATCCGTCCGCAGACTGGCGCAAGGGCTTCCTGGCCGGGATCTTCGACGCCGAGGGCAGCTACAGCGGAAGCCTGCGGATAGCGAACACCGATCCTGAGATCATCAACTGGACAGTCTCCTCGCTGCAGTCGCTCGGTTTCGATTTCGTCCTGGAGGAAACGAACCGGCCCAACGGAATCGTCTACATCCGGCTGCGCGGCGGCCTCAGGGAGGCGTTGAGGTTCTTCCACACCGTTGACCCCGCGATCACCAGGAAGCGCTCCATCGACGGCGTGGCGCTCAAGAGCGACACCAGGCTCCGCATCGTGGCGATCGAACCGTTGGGCCTGGACGTGCCGATGTACGACATCACCACCGGCACCGGCGATTTCATCGCCAACGGCGTGGTGAGCCACAACTGCTTCGCCAGGAACTCCCATACCTACTTGGACCTCGACGCGGGCGCGGACTTCAACACCAAGGTTGTCGTCAAGGTAAACGCGCCCGAGCTGGTGCGCAAGAAGATGGCCTCGCCGGGCTGGAAGGGCGAGCACATCGCGGTGGGCATGAACGTGGACTGCTACCAGCGGGCGGAGGGCCGGTACCAGCTGATGCCCGGCATCATCGGCGCGCTCACGGACACCGCCAACCCGTTCTCCATCCTGACCAAGGGCACGTTGATCCTCCGGGACATCGAGCTGCTCGCCGCGGCGGCCGACGTCACCGAGGTGGGGCTCAACGTCTCCGCGGGCTTTGTCGACAAGGACCTTTGGCGATCACTCGAGCCGGGCACCCCCGCGCCCGGGCGGCGGCTCGAGGCGTGCGCGACGCTGAACGAGCGCGGGCTGCCCTGCGGCGTGCTCATGGGCCCGGTGGTGCCGTTCCTGTCCGATTCACCCGCCCAGCTCGACGCGGCCGTCAGGCAGATCGCGGCGGCGGGGGCCAGGCACGTCATGCCCATCGTGCTGCACCTGCGCCCGGGCACGCGCGAGTGGTTCTTCGCCTGGCTGCACGCCCAGCACCCGGAGCTGGTCGACCGGTACCTGGAACTGTATGGCCGTGGCGCCTACGCCCCGAAGGCCTACCAAAACCGGATCGCCGGCCAGGTCCGCGAGCTCGCGGAAAAACACGGCATCGGCCGGCCGTGCCCCGGCACCCTGCCCCGGCGATCGGCCACCGCCGACCGCCCAGGAACCGTGCCCAGCCCCCAGGCACTTAGCGCCCAGGAGCCGCCACAAGCCCCTGAGGTCCCCGGACCGCGCAGGCGCTCCCCCGCACCCCCCGAGCAGCTCACCTTGCTCTGAGCAGCACTCCGGGTCAGCCCAACGGTGAATACCGGAAGGTGCCCGGCGCAGGAAGGTGCTGGTGCAGGAAACGCAGGACCGCATAGAAAACCCGGGAAAGTCCCGGGAAATTCGAGATATAACTTGACACGATCGGGCGATGAGATACATCGTATTCCCTAAGCATACCATCAGAATCTTTCAAGACGTGAGGAGGACGACGTGGCACGCGGGACCACGGGGGCGCCCCGTAATACGCCGGGTCAGGACACGAGGAACTCACGGGCTCCGGGGTTCGGGGACCCCGGAGCCGAACGGGGTCCGGCGCGATCAGGCGGAAGCCGCCTGATCGCGTTCGTGTGCGGCCGCCGGTCCAAGTACCTGGTGGTCGTGTTCTGGATCCTGGTGGTCTTGGCCCTGGGCGGCCTGGCAGGCAAGCTGCAGGGAGCGGAGAAGAACGACGCGTCGTCGTATCTGCCGTCGTCGGCCGAATCCACCCAGGAACTGAACCAGCAGACCCTGTTCCAGTCCAAGAACCTCAACCCCGCCCTGGTCGTGTACGTGCGCGACAGCGGGGTGACGGCGGCCGACCTGCAGAAGGCGAACGCCGACGCGCGGTACTTCGCCTCGCTGCCCGTCGTGAACGGGCGGGTCGCCCCGCCGGTCGTGTCCAGGGACCACAAGGCGATCCAGACCGTCATCGGCGCGGACCTGGGCTACAACAGCGACCTGAGCGGTTTCGTCTCCAACGTGAAGAACACCGCCAGCAAGGACAACGCCGGGCTGAATGTGTACGTCGGCGGGCCGGCCGCCAGCGCGGCCGACCAGGTCAAGATATTCAAGGGCATCGACACCACCCTGCTGTACGCCACCCTGGCCGTGGTGGTCGGGCTGCTGCTGCTGACCTATCGCAGCCCGGTGCTGTGGCTACTGCCGATCCTGTCCGCCGGCGTCGCGCTGACCGTGGCCCAGGCCGTGATCTACCTGCTCACCCAGCACGCCAACCTGACCGTCAACGGGCAGAGCGGGGGCATCCTGGTCGTGCTGGTGATCGGCGCGAGCACCGACTACGCGCTGCTACTCATCGCCAGGTACCGCGAGGAACTGCGCAGGCACGCCGACCGGCACCAGGCCATGGCGGTGGCCCTGCGCCGGGCGGGCCCGGCCATCATCGCCAGCGGGCTGACCGTGGTGGCCGGCATGCTCTGCCTGCTCGCGGCCGAATCCAACGACATCTCCGGGCTCGGCCCGGTCGCCGCCATCGGGATCGCCGTGGGCCTGATCGCCATGGTCACGCTGCTGCCCGCGATCCTGGTGATCTTCGGCCGGTGGATCTTCTGGCCGGTCAGGCCGGGGTACGGCTCAGCCGAGCCGTCCAGCCGCGGGCTGTGGTCACGGGTCGGCCAGGCCATCAGCCGCCGCCCGCGTGCGGTGTGGCTGGTGACCGCCATCCTGCTGGCGGCCGGCGCGGCCGGCCTGATCGGGTTCAGGTTCGGCCCCCTTACCGTGGCCCAGTCGTTCCGCGGCACCCCGTCGTCGATTACCGCGCAGAACGTGCTGGCCAGCCATTTCCCGGCCGGCTCCGGCGAGCCGGTGGACGTGATCTCGACCACGTCCAGCGCGGGCCAGGTCAGGGTCGCGCTCGCCGGCACCCCCGGCATCGCGTCGGTCAGCCAGCCGGCGGCCAAGGATGGCAAGGCCTTCGTGCAGGCGACGATGACCCCGCGGCCGGACAGCACGGCCGCGTACACGCTGGTGGACAAGATACGGACCACCGTGCACGCCATCCCAGGCGCGGACGCGAAGGTGGGCGGCGGCACCGCCATCAACAAGGATGTGGAGAGCGCCGCGACTCATGACCGGAACCTGCTCATCCCGCTGATCCTCGGGGTGGTGCTCATCATCTTGGGCCTGCTGCTGCGGGCGATCGTGGCGCCGCTCGTGCTCATCGCCACCGTGGTGCTGTCCTTCGGCGCCGCGCTCGGCATCTCCTCGCTGTTCTTCAAGCACGTGTTCGGGTTCGCGGGCGCGGATACCTCGATGCCGTTGTTCGTCTTCGTATTCCTGGTGGCGCTCGGCATCGACTACAACATCTTCCTGATGACCCGGGTGCGCGAGGAGTCGATCCGGTCCGGAACCCGGCCCGGCGCGCTCACCGGCCTGGCCGCGACCGGCGGCGTCATCACCTCGGCGGGCCTGGTGCTGGCGGGCACCTTCGCCATGCTCGGCACGCTGCCGCTGGTGCAATTCACCGAGATCGGGTTCGCGGTCGCGCTGGGCGTGCTGCTCGACACGATCGTGGTCCGCTCGGTGCTCGTGACCGCGCTGACCCTGGACATCGGACGGTACGTCTGGTGGCCCAGCGCGCTGGCGAACCCGGAAGGCAGGGCAGTGACGGACGGCACCTAGAATGTGGGGTCGTGGCGGGTGACCAGGTGACACAGACGGTTCAGCAGACTCCTGCGGTAGCGTGCGGGTGCTGAGCCGTCAGGAGCCCGGGCGGCTTCTCGTCCGTACCGTCGCCGTCCCCGACCCCGGGGACCTGCTCGAGCGCATCCCCCAGCCAGACGTGGTCGCCTGGGTGCATCACGGGGCCGGCCTGGTCGGCTGGGGCGAGGCGGTCAGGGTCACGCTGCCGGCCGGGGAGGACAGGTTCACCGCCGGGGAGAAGTGGCTCCGCTCGGTGTTCGACGCCGCCGACGTCGACGACCGGGTCCGGGTGCGCGGCTCGGGCCCGGTCGCGTTCGGCACCTTCACCTTCGACGCGTCGTCCGACGGATCCGTCCTGATCGTCCCGCGCGTGGTGCTCGGCCGAAACGGCCGCGGCCAGGCCTGGCTTACCAGTGTTAGCAGTGTTAGCCGGGGGGACGAGTCCCCCCCAAGGGGGGTCTGGGGGGATGGGTCCCCCCAGGAGCCGGGGGGTCTTGGGGGGTCGTCCCCCCGGCCAGCACTGCGCTGGGAGGAGGGCAGCCTGCCGGGACCGCGCTGGGAACAGGCGGTGGCCGAGGCGGTCGCCGCGATCAAGGCGGGCGGCGTGCACAAGGTGGTGCTCGCCCGGGACGTGTTCGCCACCACCGCCGCGCCCATCGACGCGCGGCCCTTGCTGCAGAGACTGGCCCTACGCTATTCGAACTGCTTCACGTTCGCCTGCGACGGCATGATCGGCGCGACCCCCGAACTGCTCGTCAGCCGGGCCGGCCTCCAGGTCAGCGCGCTGGTCCTCGGCGGCACGCTGCCCCGCGGCGCCGACCCGGCGCAGGACCTGGCTCTCGGCGAGGAGCTGCTGGCCTCGGCCAAGAACCACGAGGAACACGACTACGCGGTCGTCTCGATACGCGAGGCGCTCGAGCCGCTGTGCGACA
>WNGJ01007586.1_pt1 | contig 11556 bp, 9 predicted proteins | sample 5400611 | NCBI WGS metagenome assembly WNGJ01 (sample SAMN13153375, study PRJNA577476) | soil metagenome | isolation source: 40 cm soil or saprolite under Garry oak tree replicate 1 | place: USA:California | collected 2016-06-15 | reverse complement strand
CGTCTGCGCGCTGCGCTGCGCTTGATCGGCCGACGCATGCGCTCGGGCTGTCGCATGAACAAGCGCAAGAAACACCCGAATTCAGCCCAATTGCTGGAACAGGAGGCGGTCGAATGGGCCTTAAGTTGGTGCGAATAGGGCGATCCCTTGCGGTCGCCCTGCCGCATGGCACTCTGTGTCTCATTCGCCAACAATATCAAATTGCGTTAGAACCGGTATCCCTGTTACGGGCCAGGAGTGAGCGCTAACGTTGCCATCAACTGACCTTGCAGATAGGCGGTAAGGACACCAGCTTCCCCTGCGACAGGATCAATCTGTCCATCGCCATTTATATCCACTCCGTGATAGACATCATCAGCAAGCGTCGCGATCTCTTGTGCTTTCGCCAGATCAGTGGGGCTTGCAATCAGGTGCAGCGCATCTTGCTCAATCGTGGTTATCCATCCTTTGATATTGGAGAGCGCAATCGCCATCAGCCTCGCATGCAGGCGCATCGTGCTTGTGGCATCGGGTTGGGTGACCGCAAAGGTGGCATGTTCTGCCGCACTAGCCAGGTAGCCGTCTTTACCCAGCAGGCCAAACCCATCACCGGTCATCGTCACATGCTGGAGGCCGCACGTTTCGGCTAGCGGATGATAGTTTGGCCCTCTCATCCCTTCAATCAGATCGATCACACTTTGGGCCGCACACTCGATCGCGTTCGCATCCCTGCTGGACGCGATCGTCTGCAGGACGTCGGCCTGGATATTTAACAGGTGCGTTTGCTGGAGAACTCCTACCAGAAACCCGATCTTCCCAGGCGTTGCGGGAAAACTGACGAGCACGTGCCGGATATGCGCAAAGGCTTTGAGGGGGAACGCGCCGGTGAGGACCACTTTGCCCGTTGGCAACTTGACCGCTCCTTGTTCCAGGGTGATCTCGAGTTTATCTCCCGCGCTAAGCAGATTCGTGCCTGCCTGCCCATTGCTGCTATCCCCGGAATAATGGAGTATAAAGGCCTGATCCTGTGCAGTCAATGTACCTAATGCCATGACCTCTTCACTCTGATTGTTGATGAACCAGGCAGCATACTGGGAGCCAGCGGGAGGGGCTTCCAGACCATGGACAACGATGCTTAGGGTACCGGTGTGCCCCGCTGGTCCATTCTGACCGTCAAAGAATATCACCTGCCCTGTGGTACCAGAGGTCCCACTGCTCTTATGTGAGAGCACTGTGATTCCGATGGCGCTACTCGCCACAACGAGGAGCATAATCAGAGCCGCGATCAGGATGGAACGCCGTACATGCTTACGCTGAAACCTGTGCTGCAATGCAGCCCGGCGCACATCACGCCGGCCAAGAAGATTTGATTCTGGAGTGGTGGACTGAGCGTGTGAGGTAGGCGTCTGGAGCACTGAACGTGGGGGACCAGGATCACGATCGACGACGGGCGACCCGTTAACTTCCAGGTCAAGTTCTGAAACCTGGACGTCTGACAGTGACGCAACCGCATCAAGCGGTTGCGGGTACTGCCCGGCAGGCGATGAGGGAATGATAAACGGCACACGCATCCTATTGCCGGGAAGCACATTCCGGTGATAGGCATTGGCAAGCGACCCCGGTTGGCGGAAGCGTTGTGCCGGATCCTTGGCTAGAGAGCGGGCAATGATACTATAGAGGCCTGCTGGCAGATCACTGCGCAACTGGCTGAGTGGCGGAACGGGAGCGTACATATGCTCCTGGGCGATTTCGTCAGGTGTGTTGCCGACGAAAACTGGAGAGCCGGTTAGCATATGGAAGAGGACCGCCCCAAGCGCATACACATCGGTATAGGCACCAACAGGCTTACCATGCAACTGCTCTGGGGAGTACACTTCGCTCCCAATGTAGAGCATATCGACCTGCGTATCTTGTCTATTCAACATGAGCAGACCAATCACCCCAAAGTCTGCGACGACGAGGTGCCCATCGAGCCGGATAAAAATGCAGTCGACCGAGAGGCTGCCATGGAGCACGCCATGCTGGTGGGCATATTCCAAAGCAGCGGTGATCTGATCCAGGTAGCGACCAACCGTTAAAACGTCAAGGGGCCCGCTCTTGGCAAGACGAGCATGCAGTGACCTCATAGTGATATGGGGCGACACCAGGTAGGGGATACCATGATAGATTCCGTAGTCCAGTAGAGGAAGGATATAAGGATGTTGAAGAGCGGCCATCTGGCTAGCCCGGTATTGAAAGCGCTCGAGTTCGTCGTCGTGATAGGTTGCGGCGTGGTTCGTTGGGCCAACCAGGAAGCGAAGTAGATATGCAGTCGCTGCAGAACTGGTGCGAGCGAGAAAGGCAGGTCCTATCTTGCTCTGCCCAATGAACTGTTCCAGACGATAGTCTCCAAGTGTTGCTCCGACGAGCTGATCAAAGGTATATCCAACGGTCATGTCCCTTTTACCTTCTCTATACTCAAGGTCAAATCTCCCCATTCTTGATCCATTATACCTCCTCTTTTTCTACTACATTCCTGGCACCTGCTTCAGCATGAACCAAAATGGCTATATACGGAGAATGCATATGCCAAAAGAAAGTGTTAGGGAGATGACTGGAAAGGATGGGAGCGGTTCAGATTATTGCATAAGGCATAGACATGGCAAGAAGGTATTCCCTACCAGGAGCAAGCGCAAAACCTTTTTATCACCAGGTATAATAGAAGAAAGAAGTGTGCAAACACTCTACAGGGCACACACACAAGGAGAAAACGGAGATAAAAAATTTATCGCGCAAAATGAGCGCTAGTTGCACCATATTCCTGCTAATACAGCCTCCAAAGCCAACTCCCAATCTGGCAAAAAATAATTACCGCGCAAAATGAGCGCTACTTGCACCCTATTTAATAGAGGAAGGAATGTGACAATGGAATACCTTTCCCTCATCCTCAAAATTATTAAACATATCGTGAATAGAATGGTAGAAAAACTAGAAAGGCTTCGCATGCATATCCGTAGAGAAGAAACTTATGCTGCCTGGCCTTACAATAGACTACTGCCGGTATTTCAACCGCCGGATCATCTTGATGTTTACGATATACGCACTGCATCTCAAGACGTCCAACTTAGTGTAACGACATTGACAGGTCTCATCAACCGCCAACAGCCGAAGGTCTATCTACTTAGTAATGATGATGCCTCTTTTTGGCTGAATGAAGTCTTTGCGCAAGTGCCTCACGATATTTCTACAGCAAAAGACAGAGATGCGCTCGATGCACTGCTCAGCGTATATCGCAGTTCTGTCCAGGGCTTGATTATCTACGATCCCAACTGTATCGAAAGTATAAACGTTGCCACTACACTTGCGGGCCAGCGTGATAGTATTGTTGTCTCACCTGCGCTGGCAGAAGCGTTACAAGGGCAGCCCCATCACTTGCCGGTAGCGGCAGACTTGCGTATCTATCAATGGAAAAGCCGAGTACAAGCCTATAGTTGGGCAGAGCGCAACCTGCTTAAAGATGCCTCACCAAATCTTGTTGCCGGGCTTGATCCAAAGATTCCAGGTGCTTTAAGGTCATTCCTCGTCGCGACTCGTACTTTTGTTTACTGGCTTGATGCGCGTAAATGGCTTCCCGAAATACTGAATGGATGGATATCAGAGCGCGGGCTGATGCAGCGTATTCTCAGCGCTTTTCCTGCGGGGACAATCCATCTAGGCTGGTTTGTTGATGAAGGCCAGGGGGTGAGATTAACATCGAAGGCGGCAATACCGATGCTGGCTTCCGACTTCTTTTTCAATCTAGAGGTCTGGACGAGTATACAGAATGTACAGGGTGACTACAATGCGGAGGCTCTAGGCCTGGCGGGGGCAAGCCCCGCCAGGCCCCCCACACCCGATAAGCAACCTGCCCCCGCCTGGCAACCCACAACCGCTAGGCAAGCGAGGGAGCCAAAGGCCTATGTTTCCTTCACCATCAGTGATGGCGATAACTTGCAGTATTGCCAGCATCGCATGGCTCGATTGTGGCAAGAACCTGTTCGTGGCAGGATTCCCATTGGTTGGACGATTTCGCCTGCCCTGGTACAGGTTGCCCCTACGCTGGCAGCGTATTATATCCGTACAGTTACTTCCAATGATGAACTGGTGGCAGGGCCGAGTGGTGCGGGATATATGCTACCTTCGAACTGGCCCGGGGAGCACTTGCCGGCGTTTCTACAATTGACGGGCGAGTTGATGAAATCGATGAACCTGAATGTCATCGAAGTACTGGATGCAAGTTTAGGGCCGAGCATGGCATTCAAGAATCCAGGGTTGCAGGAGGACTACGTAAAGGCATTAGCACCCTTTGGGGTTCGAGGGATATTGAGTGGTTCTGGACAGGTACAGTCAAATTGGAGGAATGTATCTGGCGTGCCGGTTTTACAAAATCTCGGCCTCGCGGGAAGTGTGGCTAAGGCAGTCACCTTGATCAGAAATGCTACTCTTCAGTCGGCAAATCAGGCTTCTCCGCAGTTTTTGAATGTCTATATACTCGCCTGGTCGATGACGCCCTCGGATCTTCAACAGGTGATAGAGCAGCTTGGGAGTGAGTATGAGGTGGTTACACCGGGGAGGTTGCTGGCGATGATTAAGTAGGGTTCATCAGGCTTTTAATTCGTGTGGAAATCAACTACAATAGAACTGGAAGCTGCGCTATTTGCTTGAATAAGCAAGGAGGGTTCGTCATGAACATTGCACAGGGACTGGCACACGCAAAAAAGATTTCTGGAACCCATCAGGCAGTTGTTTGTGGAGAGACACGTTACACCTGGGATGAATTTGACCAGCGCACTGACGCCCTTGCTCGCGGCCTGGCATCCCTTGGGATACTGCGCGGAGATCGCGTGGCTGTGCTCATGCTCAACTGCCATCGCTACCTCGAACTGTATTATGCATGCGCACGCATGGGAGCAGTGATTGTGCCTCTCAACATTCGCCTCATACGCCCGGAAATTGTGTACATCCTCAATGATAGTGAATCAAAGGTACTTGTTGTAGACAAAACGTTTGCTGGTCATATCACCGGGCGTGATACTGTACCTTTCATAGAAAGTGTTGTCTTCTGTGGGAATGAGACCCCCGAAAGCATGATCAATTATGACGATGTAGTGAGCAAAGGCTCGCATATGCAAGAGAGTGTCGACCAGGAAATGGAAGATGAAGACCTGGCCGGGTTGTTTTATACAGGAGGCACTACAGGTCGCGCCAAAGGTGTAATGCTCTCGCATAAAAATATCATGTCCAATGCAATTAACACCCTCATCGCAATTAGCGTCACAAAACAGGACAGGTGGCTACATGCCGCGCCTATGTTTCACTTCGCTGACGTTGGTGCGGCCTTTGCGCTGACCATGCTTGGTGCATGCCATATCTTCATTCCTATATTTAACCCCTTACATGTATTACAGGCTATTCAAAATGAAAAGGTCACTGTCACCGTGCTTGTTCCTACGATGGTTCACTTGATGCTCAATCACCCTGACGTTGATAACTACGATCTCTCCAGTTTGAGACGCCTCGTCTGTGGGGCCTCGCCCATGCCAGTGGAATTGCTCAGGCAGGGCATACAAAAGTGGGGACAGATTTTCATGCAGGGTTATGGTATGACTGAGACATCCCCTTTACTTACTGTGCTGGATCCTGCAGACCACATTCTGGATGGTGCACCTGAGCAGGTACGTCGACTTTCCTCGTGTGGCAAAGAGATACTCGGTGTAGAGGTGCACGTGGTCAATGCCGAGTTTGAAAACGTGCATCCTGGGGAGGTTGGGGAGATCATTGCGAGAGGGCCTAATGTGATGATGGGCTATTGGCGTATGCCGGAGGCAACCGCTGCTGCCATTGTAGATGGCTGGATGCATACTGGCGACCTGGCAACTGTAGATGATGAGAATTTTATCTACATCGTCGACCGGGCCAAAGATATGATTATCTCCGGCGGCGAAAATATTTACTCCGTCGAGGTAGAGAACGCCCTCTACACGCATCCTGCCGTGCTTGAGGTTGCGGTAATCGGTATTCCACATGATGTGTGGGGTGAGGCGGTGCACGCCGTGGTGGTGTGTAAACCCGGTATGCAGGTGACGAGCGACGAGTTAATCGCCCACGCCCGCACGCAGATTGCTGGTTATAAAGTACCTCGTAGTATTGAATTTTCACAAGATCCACTTCCCAAGAGTGAAGCGGGCAAGATTCTCAAGAGAGACCTGCGCGACAAGTTTTGGGCTGGCAAAAGTAGAAATGTGAATTGAGTTAATAGATTTGGAGACATATTGGATGCCCGAACCAACACCAGAGTTCAAGCAGCAGCTACGAGAGGCCTTTGCTTCGATACAGGTTGGGCAGGTCTTCACCTTTCAACGTACCTTTACAGAGGGCGATGTTGCCCTCTTTTGCGGTGTGACCGGCGATTTCAACCCATACCATATCGATGAAAAATTCATCCAAAGCAGTTGGTTCGGGCGTCGGATCATCCCTGGCCTGCTCACAAGTAGTATGATCACGCATATTGGCGGTATGATCGGCTTCCTTGCTACAGAGATGCACTTTCACTACGTCGCTCCGGTCTATATTGGCGACACGATCACCTGTACTGTGACTTTCACGGAGAAGGACGAGGAGAAGCGATCGTTTAATGCTATAGCCAGTTCTGTGAACCAGGATGGCTTGGAGGTACTCCAGTCATGGTTCAGTGGCTTTCCCGCGCAGGTGAGGTTGGCACGCTAAAAATTGAGCAAGGGGAGGAACAGCTATGCACGTTGATCGAATAGACCATCTTGTGTTTACTGTGCGTGATATCGAATCAACATGCGACTTTTATGCACGTGTGCTAGGAATGCAGGTGGTGACGTTTGGCACTGGTCGCAAGGCACTGCAGTTTGGGCAGCAGAAGATCAATCTGCATGAGGTTGGGAAAGAGTTTGAGCCTAAGGCTTTGAAGCCTACCTCTGGGTCGGGTGATATTTGTTTTGTTACACAGATTCCTTTGCAGGAAGTAGTGGAGCATATGCGGTTAGAGGGTGTTGAGATTGTAGAGGGGCCTGTGAGGAGAGAAGGGGCAATGGGGCCAATTGAGTCCGTTTATATACGTGATCCGGATGGGAATTTGGTGGAACTAGGGAAATATGTTAAGTGATAAAATCAGGCGAGAAGAGTTACAGATCGAATCGAAAGTGAGACCGTGTATGGTGCAATTTCCTGAACATTTCCGCTGGGGTGTGGCAACGGCTGCGTATCAGATCGAGGGCGCTGCCAACGAGGATGGGCGCGGCGAGTCCATCTGGGATCGGTTTAGTGCTACTCCTGGAAAAGTACAGAATAATGATACTGGTCTGGTTGCCTGTGACCACTATCATCGCTATGTTGAAGATGTACAATTGATGCGCGAATTGGGAGTAAAGGCCTATCGCTTTTCGATTGCATGGCCGCGTATTCTTCCAAAGGGTAGGGGTCAGGTTAATTCTGCTGGGCTAGATTTCTATGACCGTCTTGTGGATGCGTTGCTTGAATCCGGGATTGAGCCCTGGGTCACGCTCTATCACTGGGATTTGCCCCAGATATTGCAAGACGAGGTAGGTGGTTGGGGCAGTCGTGAAACAGCGTATGCCTTCGCAACGTATGCTGATATAGTGTCGCGCCGCCTGGGCGATCGTGTGCAGAACTGGATCACGCTCAATGAGCCGTACGTCAGTTCCTTCATGAGTTACGAAACAGGTGAAATGGCTCCAGGACTGAAAGACGCTCGTTTAGCCTGGCGGACCTCTCACCATTTTCTGCTGGCGCATGGGCTAGCAGTACCACTACTGCGCGCTAACGGTGGTTCCCAGACACGTGTGGGCATCACTCTCTCCCTCACTCCTGTATATGCAGCCACAACTTCGGCGGAAGATCAGTTAGCGGCGCAACTTGTTGATGGAAGAATGAACCGCTGGTTCCTTGACCCCGTTTTTAAGGGAAGCTATCCTTCAGATCTACTGGCACTGCTGGGTAATATGGCACCCACGATTGAGGTAGGAGATGCCGAAATTATCGCATCTCCGTTAGATTTCTTGGGAGTCAACAACTACTTTCGAGCGATGGTCAGGCAGGGACCGGGTGGTATACCTGATGATATCAAGTGGGTATACCCCGAAAATGCGGATTATACTGATATGGGTTGGGAGATTTATCCCAAGGGCTTATACGACCTGTTGGTGCGCCTCCGTCTTGAGTATTCCATCCCCCGCTACTTCATCACTGAGAATGGCGCTGCTTTCCCCGACACGATAAGTGAAGATGGTCATGTACATGATCCAATGCGGGTGAACTATCTCCATGACTATTTGCTTCAGGTGCATGCTGCAATTGTAGAAGGTGTGCCGGTCGCTGGATATTTTGTCTGGTCGCTGATGGATAACTTTGAATGGGCATTTGGCTATTCAAAACGCTTCGGCATTGTGTATATAGATTATCCGACGCAGCAGCGTATAATCAAAGATAGCGGGTATTGGTACCGTGAAACAATTGCGGCGAATGGAAGCAACCTCTGATTGATTGGGTTTGATTTTTACTCACCATCTACGGCTTGGAAAGAAAGAAGTATGAGCGGGACACCAGGGGTCGGAGACCCTCGCACCTCGTAAAGGGACTTGCTGCCCCTTTGAACTCTGCTATGGACGATGAACGGGGATAAAGAGGAGTTATCGTTGAACAATGCTCGTAAGAGTGAAGAGGCACGTCCATCTTCTCGCCGTTATGATGTGGCTATCGTGGGCGCGGGTCTTGTTGGCCTGGCCACCGCACGCGAATTGTTGATCCGCTGGCCAGAGCTGCATGTGGTGGTTCTTGAAAAAGAGCTGACCGTTGCCAGTCAGCAGTCTGGTCATAATAGTGGCGTGATTCACTCCGGCATCTATTATACGCCTGGTTCCCTCAAGGCCAAAGCATGCGTAGCGGGTCACCGAGCTATGCTGGCTTTTTGCCAGGAACAGGAAGTACCCTTCGAACTCTGTGGGATGGTTATTGTTGCGCTGGACGAGGGAGAACTGCCCCGCCTTGAGCAACTGTACCGGCGTGGAATCGAGAATGGAGTCCAGGGCCTGGAGATGATCGGACCAGAGCGGCTGCGAGAGCTTGAGCCGTATGCTGCTGGTATAAAAGCCATCTATTCACCGAATACTGGAATCGTCGACTTTATAAAAGTAGCTCATGCTTACGCACGAAATATCCAGCAGCGCGGCGGTGAAATTATCACTGGCTGCGAGGTCAAAGCGCTATCCAACAAGGGAGAGCAGGCTATACTCTTCTGCACTCAAACACATGTAAAAGCTTTGGATGAACAAACCGAAATAGAAGCTGGCTATGTCATCACCTGTGGAGGACTCCAGGCCGATAAACTCAGTCAGATGAGTGGTAAAACCACTGAGACCGAGGCTGAGATGCACATACTACCATTCCGAGGTGACTACTATGTGTTGCGCCAGGAGAAAAGGCATATGTTGAAGGCTCTGATTTACCCGGTGCCTGATCCTCGCTTTCCTTTTTTGGGAGTTCATTTTACGAGGAGGATAGATGGCTCAGTCTGGGCTGGTCCAAATGCAGTGCTGGCCTTCGCTCGCGACGGCTACCAGCGCTGGAAGATCAACCCAAAGGACGTGTGGGAGATCCTGAGCTATAGCGGCTTCTGGAAGATGGCAACTCAATATTGGAAGATGGGGTTGGCGGAGATGTACCGCGATTATGTAAAGGCGGCATATGTCAGGGAATTGCAACGTTACATGCCGGAGCTAGAAGCGGGTGATGTACTTCCCGGACCCAGTGGGGTGCGTGCGCAAGCTTTAACTGGCGAGGGTCGCTTGCTGGATGATTTCTTGATCCAGCATGGCGAGAACGTGATTCACGTTCTGAATGCACCCTCACCGGCAGCCACCTCCTCATTAGTACTTGCCCAGATGATCGTTGATGAGGCCCAGCGTAGTTTTGAGCTGGTCCATGAAAGGAAATGAGGTCTGCTTAGAATTACGCAACGGCTGCTACCTCACGAGGGCTTGATGTTCTGATTGAGATGGAAGAAGTACGTCGGGTCATACTTGTTCTTCAGGGTTACCAACCGTTCGTAGTTGGCCCCATATGAAGCCTGTATCCGTTCTTCTCCCTCATTGCCCAGGAAATTGACATAGACACCACTGGTTGCGAATGGCTTCAATGCTTTCCACAAGGTACGAGCCCATTCTGTATGCTGATCCGCTGCGCCTTTATCCCAAGCTGCGATGATGGTTATGACATAAGAAACATCCCGCAACGCAAAGGCTGTCTCAGTTGGATCAACCCGGCTTGCTGCCCCATGAACGTGTTGAATCATTACCTGTGAAAATGGTGACGTCAGGGCCGTGCCATACTCAGCAAGGGTGTCAATTGCCTCGTCGCTGAGTCCATTCATCGTACTCGCTTTCTGGTAATAGTTGCGTCCGTTGGGTACGCCTGCATCAGCTGTCGAGATGACTTTGTATAAGGACTTCGGTCGAATCAGATCGACAAGCGGCGAGCTAAACTTCCTGACAGGCTCGATAAGCCGTTGACCCTCCTCAGGGGATCCACTGTAGCACAGGGTGATCTCAACTGCTGGTAGACCACCGGGCGTGGTCACGAATGATGCGTAGACGGTCAGTTCGTCGGGAGCAGTGCTGCTGTATTCTCGGTAGAAGCGCAAGACTTCCCTGGCTTTAGTTATCGGGTAGACGACCTTCCCTGCAAGTACCGGGCCGACAGGGTGCAATTGGAACTCAAAGGAGGTGACGATACCGAAGTTGCCGCCACCACCTCTCACGCCCCAGAAGAGATCAGGATAGCACACGCTCATATTTGATTTTTTCAGGTGAACCCAAGAAAAGATTCCAGTCTATTGATACTTTACAATCTGAACGTCCAAAAAACGTTACGAAAAGCGTTACGAAAGGATTACTTGCGCACTGACTATTGTTCACGTACAATAACTCTTACAAAGAAGTAACGTCCTCCTATTTGCCACCACGAGAAATCGCAATACAAACACAAGACAAGCGAGGAGCCTTTCAATCATGGTACAGCGCGAAGCGGTAATTGTTGAAGCCGTCAGGACTGCGGTTGGACGCAGGAACGGGCGTTTGAAGGACTGGCACCCGGTGGATTTGCTGGCGGAAGTGCTTTCCACTTTGGTCCAGCGCACTGGCATTGAGCCCGGCCTGGTAGAAGATGTCATTGTAGGTTGTGTGAGCCAGGTTGGAGAGCAAAGCCTAAACGTGGGGCGCAACGCTGTACTCGCGGCAGGTTTTCCCGAGATGGTACCGGGCACCACAGTTGATCGCCAGTGCGGTTCGAGCCAGCAGGCGATTCACTTTGCGGCGCAGGGTGTGATAAGCGGTGCCTATGACATCGCGATCGCCGGCGGAGTCGAGGTGATGACCAGGGTTCCCTTGGGCTCGTCCTATATGCAAGGCCCGGGAGCGCCTTTTGGTAGTCGCATGCTGCATCGCTATGAAAACGGGCTGGTACATCAGGGCATCAGCGCCGATTTGGTGGCTCAGAAATGGGAACTTAGCAGAA
>WNGJ01025883.1_pt1 | contig 11557 bp, 10 predicted proteins | sample 5400611 | NCBI WGS metagenome assembly WNGJ01 (sample SAMN13153375, study PRJNA577476) | soil metagenome | isolation source: 40 cm soil or saprolite under Garry oak tree replicate 1 | place: USA:California | collected 2016-06-15 | reverse complement strand
CGACGGTCGCGACCGTGGTATCGGACGGCCACCAATGCCAGCCGAGCTTGTTCATCGCCTTGGCGAGACGCGCGCCGGAACGGCCCAGCGGCAGCGGCGGCATCGGTGGCTCCGTCGGCGGAAAGGCGGGATCGCCGGACAGACCAGAGACGCCCATCATGCGGTCGTTCTCGGCAAAGAACGGCGCCAGCGTGTCGTAGTCGATCGGCCAGTCATCGGCCACGCCGTCCAGCGTGCGCACGCGAAAATCCGACGGGTGAAGCCGCGGAAAATGCGCGGTGTACATGATGGTCGAGCCGCCGACGCCATTGAAATTCACCACCTTGATCGGTGAATTGTCGTCGTTGATGGGATAATCCTCCGGCCGCGCGCGGATGTTGGGGCTCGGCGAATAGTCGCCATAGGCGCGCGCCTCCCAGTCCCGGCCGGCGCTCGGATATTGCGCCGGATTCATCCAGTCGCCTTGTTCGAGGCAAAGGATGTGCATCCTGGTTTCGGCCAGCGACCACGCCACCGCGGCGCCCGACGCGCCAGCGCCGATGATCAGGACGTCAACGGGATCGTTCATTCCAGTTCCTTCGAGTCTGTCGGTCTATTCCGTCATTGCGAGGAGCAAAGCGACGAAGCAATCCAGACTTACTTTGCGGCCCCATGGATTGCTTCGCTTCGCTCGCAATGACGACCCATAACCTCAATTCGCAATTCTTACCGGCAACGACCTTATGCCGCGAATAAAATTGGAATAGAGCCGCTGCGGCGCTCCCATAGTCTCGAAGCGAAGGTTCCGTTGCAAGATTTCCTCCCAGAGAATGCGCAATTGCTGCTCGGCGAGCCGGTCGCCGACACAGCGATGGATGCCGGCACCGAACGACAAATGCTGACGGGGCTTGGCACGGTCAATGATGAATTCGTCGGCGCGTTCGATCTTGTCTTCGTCGCGATTGCCGGAGATGTACCACATCACCACCTTGTCGCCTCCAGCGATCCTGCGGCCGGCGAGCTCGACGTCGCGGCGCGCGGTACGGCGCATGTGCAGCACTGGCGTCTGATAGCGGATGATTTCGGCGACGAGGCTTGGAATCAGCTCACGCCGGCTGCGCACCAAGTCGAACTGGTCCGGATTTTCGACCAGCGCCATCAGCCCGCCGGTCATGGAATTGCGCGTGGTATCGTTACCACCCACGATCAGAAGCGCAAGCGTGCCAATAAATTCGTGCGGCGGCATATTGCGAGTGGCGTCGGCATGGGCGAGCATCGAAATCAGGTCGAAGGCCGGCGGTGCGTCCGCGCGCGCGCTCCACAGTTTACGGAAATATTCTCCCATTTTGGTCAGCTCAGCGAAACGCTCATCCTCCGAATGCACAACGGCATCGGGCGAATTCACATTGGCAATCGCCACATCGGACCACCAGGTCAGCTTGTCACGATCCGCCCAAGGGAAATCGAACAGCGTCGCCAGCATCATGTTGGTGAGCTCGATCGACACGCGCTCGACCCAGTCAAACGTCTCGTCGCGCGGCAGCGCGTCGAGCACGTGCGATGTGCGCTCGCGGATCAGGGATTCGAGATTGCTGAGGTTGCTCGGCGCCACGATCGGCGCGACGGTGCGGCGCTGCGCGGTGTGCCCAGGCGGGTCCATCCGGATGAAATTCGCAAGCTCCCGCCCCTTCGACTGATCAGCGATCTGGATGCCGCCGAGTTCCGAACTCGACGAGTAGTTTTCATGGTCGAGTTCGACCGCGAAGATGTCGTCGTAGCGCGTCACCGACCAATAGGGCCCGAACCGCGAGGCTTCGCAGTAATGCACGGGATCGTCGCGGCGCAATTGCGCAAACAGCGGCCGCCAGGTGTCATCCTGATACAGCCGGGGATCGCTGACGTCGATCGACGCCGACGCGGGCTGCCGCGCTTCTGCCTGGGCCATGGTTTCGCTCCCGCCTTTGTCGTTGCCTCTGTTGGGCGACGGACAATAGGACGGGATTACGTGTTGGCAAAGTCGGCGTCAATTCGCCGGTGAATCGGCCGTTTTGACCGCCAATGGCGGCCGTTGCGACGCAAGCTTCGATCGCGCGCCGCGCTCAGCCCCAATTCCGCACGTCGACAAACCTGCCGGCGATCGCGGCCGCCGCCGCCATTGCCGGCGAGACCAGATGCGTGCGGCCTTTATAGCCCTGGCGGCCCTCGAAATTGCGATTGGAGGTCGAGGCGCAGCGCTCGCCGGGCCGCAGCTTGTCGGGGTTCATGGCAAGGCACATCGAGCAGCCGGGCTCGCGCCAGTCGAAGCCGGCTTTCGCGAAAATCTTGTCGAGCCCCTCGGCCTCGGCTTGCGCCTTTACCAGACCCGAGCCCGGCACGATCATCGCGGAGACGCAGGTGTTGACCGTCCTGCCGTTCACCACACGCGCGACCTCACGCAGGTCCTCGATGCGCGCGTTGGCGCAGGAGCCGATGAATACCCGGTCGAGCCGGATATCGACGATCTTCTCGCCGCCCTTGAGCCCCATATAGGCGAGCGCACGCTCGGCAGCGTGGCGCTTGCCTTCGCATCCGATCTCGGCGGGAAGTGGCACGCGGCCGGTGATCGAGGTCACCTGCTCCGGATTGGTGCCCCAGGTGACCAGCGGCGGCAGCGCGCTCACGTCAAGCCGGATCTCGCGGTCGAATGCGGCCGTGTGGTCGGAGTAAAGCGTCTCCCAATAACGCATGGCGTTGTCCCACATCCCGCCCTTGGGAGATTTTGGCCGGTCTTTGAGAAACGCATAGGTCTTCGCGTCGGGAGCCATGATGCCGGTCCGTGCGCCCGCCTCCACCGACATGTTGCAGACGGTCATGCGGCCTTCCATCGACAGCGCTTCCATCGCCTCGCCTGAGATTTCTAGCGCGTGACCGATGCCGCCGGCGGCGCCTATCTCTGCGATCACGGACATGATAATGTCCTTGGCGCTGACATCAGGCGGCAGCCTGCCGTCGATGACCGCGCGCATGTTCTTCGGCTTGCGCTGGATCAGCGTCTGTGTCGCCAGCACATGCTCGACCTCGGACGTGCCGATCCCCAACGCAAGCGCGCCGAAGGCGCCGTGGGTCGTGGTGTGGCTGTCGCCGCAGACAATCGTGGTGCCCGGCAAAGTAAAGCCCTGCTCCGGTCCGCAGCGCGCCGAAGGCCTGCGGACTGTCGACCTCGTGGACCAGGTGGCGGTCGACATAGAGCAGACAGGTGCCGTCGGGCTCCTCGGCGACCACATGGTCGCGCCAGATCTTGTCGTGAAGGGTGTCGCCCATCAGTTTGCGAGAACGCGCATCACGGCCGGTGCGGATTTCGATGATCCGCCCCGGCATGGACGGCGCGAAATCGTCGCCGGGCTTTCGTCAGCAGGTCGCGGCCGGCCGGCGTGGTTTCGATCGAGAGACAGCCATTGCGGCGACATCGCTGCACCAGCCCCTGATCGATGGCGTCTTCCCAGATGGTCAGCCGGGGACAGCTTGTCTTCCAGGCTTCCATGACCTCGGTATAAGGCCGCGGGCTGGCCGCGATCCATTCCACGAAATCAAGCACAAGGGCGTCGGGGGTGTGGTTCATGGGCGAAACATACCAGCGAATGGGGCGCATATCTAATATATGGTATGAGGCTTATTCAGACATTTTGGATATGGCATCCCATGGATCTGCGCCTGCTGCGCTACTTTCTCGTCGTCGCGGACGAGTTGCATATCACCCGCGCGGCGGCGCGGCTTGGCATTCAGCAGGCTCCCCTCAGCCAGCAGATCAAGGGGCTCGAGCGGACGCTCGGTGCCCAGCTTTTCAAGCGCAAGCCGCGCGGCGTCGAACTCACCGAGGCCGGCGCGGCGCTTCGCAAGGAGGCGGCGGCCATCCTCGCCAGCGTCGATCGCGCCGTCGATACCACCCGCCGCGTCGCACGCGGCGAGCAAGGCCAGATCCGGGTTGGGCTGACGACCTCGGCCTGCTTTCATCCGTTTCCGCCGCAGGCGATCCGATCGTTCCGGCGAGCCCATCCCCAGGTGAAGATCGAGTTCGAACAAAACAGCACGCCCGGACTGATTGAGCGCCTGCAAAGCGGCGGGGTCGACGTCGCGTTCATCCGCACCGCGATCGGCCAACCTGATGGCGTCAAGGTTGTGCCGCTGATCGAAGAGCCCATGGTGGTCGCGCTTCCGGCCGGGCATCCTCTCGCAAGCCGCAAGAACCCGCGCGGGCTTACCCTCAAATCGCTCGCGCAGGAGACGTTCATCGGATATCCGCGCGCCGCCGGCGTGGGCCTCTACGATTCGGTGATCGCGGCCTGCATCGCCAGCGGCTTCAGCCCTGATATCGCCTATGAGGCGCCTCAGATCGTTTCAACCCTGAATCTGGTGGCGGCGGGCATGGGTATTTCAATCGTACCTTCCTCGATGCAGCGCCTGCGTCTCGATGAGGTCGTCTACCGCCCGATGGCTGGCACCCACAATCCCAAGGGCCAGCTCAATCTGGCCATTCGCAACGATGCGCTGGCATCATCGGCAGGTGCGTTTCTGACCTTGGTGAGAAAAGGCGCACTGCGTTTCGTTTGAGTGGCGCTCAATCCCGCTTGAACCGATAGTTGAACCGATCGCCATCCGCCGTGATGAAGCCCGCGGTCGGCGTCGGGAAATGGATCGGCAGGATCAGCGTGTCGGTCTCCGCGACGGAGGAGAAAAACTTGCGGCGCGAGACAGCTGACTGCCTGGGGTCCCAATCGACCCCGGGCGACCAGTCGGGCTCGCGGCACTGGATCACATGGTGGACCAGGTCGCCGGCCACCACCGCGCGCTGCCCGCGGGAGAAAATATTGACGCAGCAATGGCAGGGCGAATGTCCCGGCGTCGGCGTCAGCGTGATGGTGTCGTCCAGCGCGTAATCATCATCGACCAGAAGCGCCTGGCCGGCTTCCACGATCGGCAGGCAGTTATCGCGGAACACCGTACCGGGCGGGTTGGCGCCTTCGGCGTGCTGGGCTTCCCAGGCCGCGTATTCTCCCTTGTGAAATATGTATTTCGCATTCGGAAATGTCGGCACCCAGCGGCCGTCACGCAGCGTGGTGTTCCAGCCGGTGTGATCGATATGAAGATGCGTGCAGAACACGTAATCAATTTTCTCGAAGGTAACGCCGAGCGCAAACAGCTCGTTGCGCCAACGCTCCTTGCCGGGAAAATCGAACGGCGGCGGATGGCCCTTATCCTCGCCGGTGCAGGTATCGACCAGGATGGTGTAGCGCGGCGTCCGGACCACGAACGTCTGATAGGTGATCACCATCTTGCCCAGCGCCACATCGAACACCTCCGGTTCCATGCTCGGAAAATGACGCTTGAAGACGGCCTCGTCATAGGCCGGGAAGAAATCCTGCGGCCTTCGCCACGGACCATCACGCTCAATCACCGCATCGATGGTGATATCGCCGATCCTGAGCTGCTGCATATTTCTTCCCCCCGGAATTGCCGGCGAAGCGTAGCGGGCGCCCGCCGGCCGTTCAAGCCGAGCTATCCGGCGGCGCTATGTCGTGAAACTGAACAGCTTTGCCGCGGTGCGGCCGAGGATGTCGGCTTTCTCGTCATCGCTCAGCGACGCGGATGCGAAAATGTGGTCCACCGGTTGCATCTGCCAGGGATAAGGATAATCACTGCCCAGCACGATCTGGCCGGCGCCGACCTGGGCCACCAGATGGCGGATCGCCTCGGGCGAGAAGATCAGGGAATCGAAATAGATCTGCTTGAGATATTCCGTCGGCGCTTTCGCCAGCTTAATTTCCGGGTTGCAGCCCTTGGGCCCGACCAAACAAGCGTGATCCGAACGATCGGCATAGGAGGGCAGAAATCCACCGCCATGGGCGGCGATCACTTTCAAGCCGGGAAACCGATCAAGCGTGCCTTCGAAGATCAGGTGCGAAAGCGCGATTGTCGTCTCAAGCGGATTGCCGATGGTGTTGCCGAGCCAGCCATTGCCGGAAAGGCGCTTGCTGAGTTCGGGCACGCCCTGCGGATGGATGAACAAGGGCACGCCGAGTTCCTCCGCCTTGGCCCACACCGGATTGAATTTCGGATCGGAGAATTCCACGCCGTTGACCACCCCGCCAATCGCGGCCCCCTTCAGACCCTGCTTCTTCACCGCGGTCTCGAGTTCTTGCACGGCAAGATCGGGCGCCTGCAAAGTAAGCGAGGCGAAGGCTGCGAACCGGTCGGGCTTTGAGGCACAGAGTTCGGCGAGCTTCTCGTTCTGGATCTTCACGATCTGGCCGGCCAGATCGCGCTCGCGGCCGTACCAGAACGGATTGATTGAAAGCACCTCGAGGTCGACGGCCTGTGAGTCCATAGCGGCGAGCCGCTTGTCGATCTCGATGAAAGCCTCGGCCGCGCCGTTGACCGGCGGAAGCTGGACCGCGGCAGCCTCGGCGCCGAGTAGCGCGCCGGCTTCGCGGAAGTGGCAATGGGCATGCACGTCGATGGTTTTGATCCGTTTGCCGCCAACCATGACGGGTAGTTTCTTACGTGTCGGCTGCTGGGCGTGCGCACTTTGCAACAGACCGCAACTGCAGAAGACAATGCCGGTGGCGGCTGCGGCGGCGCCGGCTTTCAGAAAATCACGGCGTGTGGTCATGATAATTCCTCCCTGGTTTGTTTTTTGCCGGCCGGGTTGCACCAGGCCAGATGGGAGTTGCAGCGTAAGACATGCCACAGGGAACAACCAGCCCAAGTCCGCGATGAAAACGATCTTCGTCAGCGCCCGTTTTTTCAGGACTATTTCATCGGCCAACGCTTGCCGGAGCGAGCGTTGGCTTTGAGTCATGAACGGCAACTCGTGCCACCAGTTGCTGGATGATCGCTTCGTCCGATGACCAATCGCTTGCTGGATTCGTCAATATGGCCTCTCCGGGAGAGGCCATATTGTATCGTGCCTAGATTGTGGCTTTGCGTTAAATCACCCCCGTGGTTTTATGGGGCCGCTCACAATTGATGCGCGTTACATTCACCATCGACGCCAGCCGCGATGCCAACCATGGTGCCAACCCCATGGACGACCGTAAAATCGGGGGCCGCCATAATAGTTGTACGCTCCGTAGTAATTGGGCCTCCACCAGCATCGTCCCCACGCGTTGCAGACATAGCGTACATGCTCGATATTCGAGACCTGGTTGGTGTTGGGAAGACCGTTCGGCATCGCTGATGCGGCCCCTGAGCTAAGCGCAATACCGCCGAGCGCGGCGATCCCAAAAAGTGCAAGCTTTAGTTTCATGAGATGATCCTCCTGTTTCGAAAACAGTGGGGATCATGAAAGGTTTCTCCTGAACAAGAGATGACGGGTGAATTAATCCTGATGAACAGTCGTTAAGCATGGGATATCCGAGGCCAGGACGGATGCCTGCCATGACAGCCGTCATGGCAAAAATAAGCTCGCAGCCAGCACCCCCGTGCTCTAAAAGCACCCCGATGCCGCAAGGGGCGCGCGTCGGAAGCCGGGTCGTTCATTAGATGACTGATAATTCGAGCCTGGAGGTTGCAAGGCGTATCGATGCCTGGTGGGCGATCGCGAAGGGCGACATCCCGAGCGATCCGTTCGAGCCGATGGCAAGGGCCGGCCTGTTCCAGATCGGCCTCCCCGGCGCTGACTCGTCGCTCGACAGCTATCGCGCCATCGCGATCGCCGAGCGAGCCATTGCCGCGAAAACCGGATTGCTGGGGCTCGCGAGCGCGTTCGCCGTGCGGCAAATGACGGCGCGGTTTTTCATTGCCGGTTTTGCCAGCAAAGACCAGCGCACGACATGGCTACCGCGCGTGGCGGCAGGCCAGGTCTGCGCGGCGATCGCGATCTCCGAGCCCGGCGCCGGAGCCCACCCAAAGCACCTGCAGACATTGGCCGAACCGCGCGGCGATGGCTTCGTCATTCGCGGTCGCAAGGCCTGGGTCACCAATGGCCCGATCGCGGATGTGTTCCTGGTGCTGGTGGTGACCGCGGTCGAGGATGGCCGCAAGCGATACGGGCTGTTTCTGATCCCGAAGGAAACACCCGGCCTTAAGACAAAACCGATGCCGGCGCTGGATACGCTCGCGCCGTCCTCGCATTGCGAACTGGAGTTCGACGGTTGTGAGGTAGCAAGCGAAGCGCGGGTCGGCAACGTGGCCGATGCGTATCCTGTGATGGCGCTGCCGTTTCGCGATGTCGAAGACACCGTCGGCACCGCCAACATCTCGGGACTCCTGAGCTGGCTGCTGGGAAAATTCGCCGCCCACTTCGAGCGCTCCGACGAAAATGCCTTGCGGCTCGGCCGCATCGCCGGTCTGGTGTCGCTGGTGGACGCGGCGGGCCAACTCGCGGTGGCGGCGCTCGATGGCGACGGACCGGAAGTCCCGGCGCGGATGATCGGCGTGCGACTGCTGGCGCGTGACATCGTCGGCGAGATCCGCGAGATGCTGGTACAGACAAACGCAACGGACGAGGCGATCTCCCGCGCGCTCGCCGCATACGATCTGTTGTCCTCGGTCGCGCGCGAGCCGCGCAAGGTGCGGCAGGCCCGGCTTGGCAATTCCCTATGGAGCGAGTGAGATAGCGATGAGCAACAATCGACCGGCGGATTCGATCGAGGACGTCACCTCCGGACTGGCCGCGGCCGGCTATATCGCCAGCCGGCAGATCGCGACCGCGGTTTATCTCGCCGAGCGGATCGAGAAGCCGATCCTGGTGGAAGGTCCGGCCGGCGTCGGCAAGACCGAGCTTGCCAAAGCGCTTGCGGCGTGGCGCGGGCTCAAGATGATCCGCATGCAGTGCTATGAAGGGCTCGACGAAGCCAAGGCGCTGTATGAATGGAAATACGCCAAGCAATTGCTCTACACCCAGATCCTGAAGGACAAGCTCGGCGAAGTGCTGGGCGGCGCCGATACGCTGTCCACCGCGCTCAACAAGCTGCACGATTTCGGCGACGTGTTCTTCTCCAAGGAATTCGTCGAGCCGCGCCCGCTGCTGCAGGCCCTGGAACAACCCAGGGGCTGCGTGCTGCTGGTCGACGAGATCGACAAGTCGGACGCCGAATTCGAATCGCTATTGCTTGAAATACTCTCGGATTACCAGGTCAGCATCCCCGAGCTCGGAACCGTGACAGCGGTGGTGAAGCCGACGGTGATCCTGACCTCCAATGGCGAGCGCGATCTCTCCGACGCGCTCAAGCGCCGGTGCCTGCATCTGCATATCGGCTTTCCCGAACAGAAGCTGGAGGAGCGCATCGTCGAAAGCCGCGTCTCCGGAATCTCGGAAACCCTGCGCAAGCAGATCGTCGGTTTCATCAACCAGGTCCGCGCGCTCGACCTGAAGAAGCTGCCTTCGGTATCGAGACCACCATGCCGCAGGTGACGAGTTTCGTCGCCAAGGCCGGCCGGCAAGGCGTGTTCGGCTGATGCGCGAGGAACTGCATCGCTTCTTCCGGGCGGCTCGCGGAGCCGGCGTCCGGGTATCGCCCGCGGAAAGCATCGATGCCATGAAGGCGGTGGCCGACGTCGGATTTGCCGACCGGGGTATCCTGCGCGACACCCTGCTACTGACGCTCGCCAAGAGCGAAGAAGAAAAGCAGGCGCTTGGCGAATGTTTTGATCTGTTCTTCAGCCGGCCGGAGGTCAGGGAGCCGACTGCGCCGGAGGATACGGAGGAAACCGCAAGCGCGGAGCAGCCGGCGAACGAGACTCCATCTGGCGATGGCGCGCCATCGCCAGAGCTTGGCGAACTCGCGCAGATGCTGACGTCGCAGGATCGCAACGCCATGGCGGCCGCGATGGCCAACGCGGCGAATGCCGCCTCGCTTTCCGATATCCGTTATTTCACCCAGCGCGGCATCTTCTCGACACGAATTCTGGATCTGCTCGGCATCCAACGGCTTCGCGACGATCTCGACGCGCTGACGTCAACCAGCCCCGCGGAAGCCGAACGGCTCGCGGGAGCATTGCAGGCCTTGCGCGAAAACGTCCGCGATGTCGTCTCCCAGGCGTTGCTGCTCTATGGCCGCGAGGAATCCGAAAACCTCCGCCATGAAATCCTCCGCAACGCGCCGCTCGCCCGGCTTGAACGCCGCCAGGTTGAACAGATGAAGGCCCTGATCCGCGCCATCGCGCGGCGGCTGCGCGAGCGTTACAGCAAGCCCCGCAAGCGCCAGCGGCGCGGGCATCTCGACATCAGGCGGACGCTGCGGCGCAACGCTGCCTGGGGCGGCGTTCCCTTCCTCACCTCCTGGAAACGCCGCCATCGCGACCGGCCGAAGATCGTGGCGATCTGCGATGTCTCGGGATCGGTGGCGCAGGTGTCCGACTTCTTCTTGCTGTTGATCCACAGCCTGCACGAGGTGGTGGATGACGTGCGCTCGTTCGCCTTCTCCGGCCACCTGATCGAGGTCAGCGACATCCTCGACAAGAAAACGCCGGAAGAGGCGATGAGCGAGATCATGTCAAAGGTCGGGTTTGGCTCGTCCGATTACGGCCGCTCTTTCGTCGATTTCGAGAAGGACTGGATCCGCACGGTGACGCCGAAGACGACCGTGATCGTGCTCGGCGACGCCCGCACCAACAACCTCGATCCGCGCGCCGACATCCTTCGCCAGATTTCGGAGCGGTCCAAGCGGCTGGTCTGGCTCAACCCCGAAGGCCGCATGGCCTGGGGCTGGGGCGATTCCGAAATGCCGCGGTATGCCGCCTTCTGCAGCGTCGTGCGCCAGTGCGCGACGGCCAAGCAGCTCGAGCGCGCCGTGACGGACATCGTGGCGGCCTACCAGTAATTCACCGGGCTTGGTTGCTCTTCCGCCAGCACGCCGCATGGCCTAAGAGCGGTCGCAACTTTCTTTAAAGAGCACTGTACCCATGATTCGTCTCGACAATGTCAGCAAGCAGATCGGCCACCAGATCCTCTTCATCGAGGCCTCGGCGGCACTCCAGAAGGGCGAGAAGATCGGCCTCGTCGGCCCCAACGGCGCCGGCAAGACCACTTTGTTCCGGATGATCACTGGCCAGGAGCAGCCCGACGAAGGCCAGGTGGCCGTCGATCGCGGCGTCACAATAGGCTATTTCAGCCAGGACGTCGGCGAGATGTCCGGCCGCAGTGCCGTCGCCGAGGTGATGGACGGCGCCGGTCCGGTCAGCACCGTGGCGGCCGAGCTGAAGGACTTCGAGGCTGCGATGGGAGACACTGACCGGGCCGACGAGATGGACGAAATCATCGCGCGGTACGGCGAGGTGCAGGCGCGGTTCGAGGAATTGGACGGCTACGCGCTGGAGGGCCGCGCCCGCGAGGTTCTCGCCGGATTGAGTTTCAGCCAGGAGATGAGGGACGGCGACGTCGGCGCGCTGTCCGGCGGCTGGAAGATGCGGGTGGCGCTGGCCCGCATCCTGCTGATGCGTCCCGACGCCATGCTGCTGGATGAGCCGAGCAACCATCTGGACCTCGAAAGCCTGATCTGGCTGGAGCAGTTCCTTAAAGGGTACGAGGGCACGTTGCTGATGACCTCGCACGACCGCGAGTTCATGAACCGCATCATCAACAAGGTGGTGGAGATCGACG
>WNGJ01007584.1_pt1 | contig 11557 bp, 9 predicted proteins | sample 5400611 | NCBI WGS metagenome assembly WNGJ01 (sample SAMN13153375, study PRJNA577476) | soil metagenome | isolation source: 40 cm soil or saprolite under Garry oak tree replicate 1 | place: USA:California | collected 2016-06-15 | reverse complement strand
TGACGGTGATTCTGGTGCGCGGCATCAAAGAGTCGGCGCGAACGAACAACATCATGGTGCTTCTGAAAATAATTGCCATTCTGGTGTTCGTGACTTTTGCATTCAAACTCATCCATCCCGCGAACTATCATCCCTTCGCTCCAAATGGCTGGCCAGGAATTCTGACGGGCGGCTCAATCGTCTTCTTCACCTACATTGGATTCGATTCGGTATCTACCGCCGCCGAGGAATGTAAAAACCCCCAACGCGACCTGCCCATCGGCATCATCGCAACGCTGGTGATTTGCACGCTTCTGTATATTGCCGTCGTAGTGGTGCTCACCGGGTTGGTTCGCTGGGACACACTGGTGGACGACGCGGCCCCGGTTGTCAACACACTCAAGAAACTTCATTTCTCGGGCGTTCGCCTGGTGGTGCTAATCGGCGCGCTCATGGGCATGATCTCTTCCCTGCTGGTCTTCCAACTCGGCCAAGCCCGTGTGTGGTTTGCCATGTCGCGTGACGGCCTGTTCCCGAGAATATTTGGGCGTGTGCATCCGCGATTTCAGACGCCGGATTTTTCGACATGGATGGCGGGATTCGTGGTCGGTATTCCAGCAGGCCTGCTCGACATCGGAACGCTTGCCGATCTTTCAAATATCGGCACCCTGTTCGCGTTTGCTCTGGTCGCGGCAGGGGTGCTCATTCTTCGCTATCGGGAGCCGGACCGGCCGCGGGCTTTCCGCGCCCCCGGCGGACCGCTGGCGCCCATCATCACGATTTTCACATGCCTCCTGCTTATGGCCGGCCTACCGATCATGAACTGGATCCGGTTCTTTGTCTGGATGATCCTGGGCTTGGTGCTCTATTATTTTTACGGCCGGAAGCACAGTACTCTAAGAGCAGCGAATCGCGCGTAAGAGGAATCGCAGAATGCATGGATGGTCTTTTCAGCCTACAGGGCGACGCACGGGAGTCGCGCTCGCGTGCCTCGTGCTATTCCTTTCCTCTCCGCAGAATTCGCGCGCGTGGGGAAGAAGTGGGCACAGGCTCGTCGTCAACAAAGCCGTCGACACCCTGCCGCAGGGTATCCGGGAGTTCTTCGACACAAGCCGCAGCTTCCTGTTGCAGCATGTCACCGATCCGCTGGACGTAATCGCGAAAACTCCGGCCGAACGGCACAATCACTTCATTGCTCTCGACAAGTACGGGCGATTTCCGTTCGAGACCCTGCCCCGCGACTACAAAGCCGCGGTAACGAAGTTTGGCAAAACTAAGCTGGAAGCGAACGGCCTGCTTCCCTGGCAGATTGGTGTGTACAGTAAAAAATTGACCGAAGCATTGAAAGACGGGAAGTGGGAAGAAGCAAAACTGGATGCAGCCATACTCGCGAATTACGTGGCGGAGGCGCATGACCCCTTCAACACAACCGATAATTTTGACGGTCACCTGAGCGGCCAGCTGGCAGTCAACGAGCGATTTGGAACCACGCTGATCGACCGCTATTCGTCTTTTTTCCCGATGCGGCCAAATGATGCGTTTTTCATCAGCGACCCTACGGATCGTGCTTTCGAGGCTTGCCTTGGTTCTCATAGCTGGCTGGAGACCATACTTCTCGCCGACCGCAACGCGCGCCGCGGGGAGAATTCCTTCACCGACGAGTATTACGACCGCTTCTACAACCAAGCCGCCGCACTTTTGATTCGGCAGCTCTCCGACGCGGCAACCGATGTGGGCTCTTTCTGGCTTACGGCGTGGGTAAACGCCGGCCGGCCGCAGCTGCCGCACTAATCTTTCGCGGATGACGCCGCCCTTGTTCTCCAACCGGATTGCTTCCCTGCCCAAGGCCGAGCTGCACCTCCATCTCGAAGGCTCCATCCAGCCTGCCACCGTCTGCGCGCTCACGGCCCGTCATGGTGTGGTCATGACCGAAGAGGAAGTTCGACTGCGCTACGCCTACCGCAACTTTCCCGAATTCATCGAAGCTTTTAAATGGGTCACTTCGTTCTTGCGCGACCCTCAGGACTACGCGCTCATCGCCCGCGACCTTGCCGAACATTTGCTCACGCAACGTGTGACCTATACGGAGGTAACCCTTTCTATCGGCGTGATGCTCCTTAGGAAGCAGCGGCCGGAGGCGAATTTCGAAGCCCTCCTTTGCGGCACCGCGCCATTTGAAAGACGCGGGCTCCGATTCCAGTGGGTGTTCGACGCGGCCCGCCAATTCGGCGCGGACTCAGCGATGGAAGTCGTCGAATGCGCAAAGCGCTGCGATTCGAAAGCTATCGTGGCCTTCGGCATCGGCGGTGACGAGCTCAGTGTCCCGACAAAGGAATTCCGCCTCGTCTACGACCGCGCCGCTCAAATGGGTTTGCACCGCTTGATGCACGCAGGCGAGGTCGGCGGGCCGGAGAAAATTCGCGAAGCCATAGAATTGCTGGGAGCAGAACGCATCGGCCACGGAATCGCCGCGATCCACGATCCGGAGTTAATGGATTTGCTCGCAGAGCGCAAGCTCCCGCTTGAAATATGCCCGGGGAGCAATATGAAAACGGCCGCCCTCGCCCGGCAACTCGGTCGCCAGGATGCAAGAATCGAAGATCATCCGCTCCCCATACTCCTCCGCCACGGGATACCCATTGTGCTCTCCACCGATGATCCGGCCATGTTTCACACCACTCTGCACGAAGAGTATGCAAACGCCGCGCGCATGGGTTTACAGGAAGACGAGCTGACGCGAATCGTCGAGATGGGTTTCGAACACGCCTTTCTGCCTGCCGGCGAAAGGCCTGGAGCATGAAGCAGTCAAAGGCAATGTTATACTGACGGCATGAAAGCACACGTCTGGGTAATGCCAAAACGCACCGTACTCGATCCCCAGGGACAAACGATCCAGCACGCCCTCTCCGGGCTCGGCTACTCCGCCGTGCGCGACGTCCGCCAGGGCAAATTCTTCGTTTTGAATCTCGATGGCTGGAGCCGCGATGAAGCACAGAAACAGCTCGAGCATATTTCAAAAGAAGTGCTCACCAACACGGTCATCGAAGAATACCGCTTCGAGATCGTGGACTGAGCGGCCTCCCTCATGAAAAACCTGCGCAATCCTTCAAGGAGTTCATTCCCATCCCTGGCCGGCCTCTTCCTGCTTGGCGTTTTCGCTATGCTGGCGCCCGCAGGATGCAAGCCAAGCGGGCACACTTCCGATCCGCGCCTGCGGCCGATCGACGAAATGCTGGACTCTCAGCTGTCCGCGGGCACTGCCAAATCGCGAGTAATGTTTTATCTCAGTTCTCAGAATTTTCCCGTAGAAAACACGGGTGATCTTCGTGCCATTGTGGCTGTCGTTCATCATGTGGATTCGGACACGCTCCAGCCCGCAACGGCGCGCGTTACGTTTCACTTTGATGCCAGCGACAATCTCAAGTCCTACGAGCTTGTGGCGGCGGCAGGCTCTGCCTCCCGGCCGTAATCTGATGCGTGATAGGTTTCGTGGTATTCATCTTGGTAAAACGGCCAGCGTGCTACGCTGCTAGAAACTCTTTGAGGAGACGCCGCGGATGTGCGGAATAGTAGGCTATATCGGGCCTAAGAAAGTTGTGCCCGTTATCATTGAAGGTCTGCGTAAGCTCGAGTATCGCGGCTACGATTCCGCGGGCATCGCCGTCGTAACCCAGGCTGGCAAGCTGGACATTCGCCGCGCTCCAGGCAAACTTCGCAATCTCGAAGAGGTCATCGCCAGGTCCCCGCTGGAAGGCACCTACGGCATCGGTCACACGCGGTGGGCCACCCATGGCCGTCCCACCGAAGAGAACGCCCACCCGCATCGCGATTGCACTGGCCAAATCGTCGTCGTCCACAACGGAATCATCGAGAACTACCTCGAGCTAAAGGAAAAGCTGCAGAAAAAGGGACACAAGTTCGCCACGGAAACCGACACCGAGATCGTAGCGCACCTTGTGGAAAAGCACTCGCAGGGCGGGGTGCCGCTCGAGGAAGCGGTGCGCCTTTCATTGCAGGAATTGCGCGGCATCTACGCGCTGGTGTTCCTTTCCGCGAAAGATCCTCAGAAGATTGTTGCCGCGCGCCTGGGCCCGCCATCGGTGATTGGACTCGGCGATGGAGAATATTTCGTCGCTAGCGACATCCCCGCCCTGCTCCAGCACACGCGCGAAATGTTTTTCCTCGCCGACGGCGACATCGCCGTGCTGACCACACAAGGCGTGCGCGTCATGGACCACGACGGCCGTCCCGCCGAACGTCCCGCGCACCACGTCGCCTGGGACCCCCTCATGGCGGAAAAGGGCGGCTACAAGCACTTCATGCAGAAGGAAATTTTTGAGCAGCCGCGCGCCGTGCGCGATACCTTGCTCGGCCGCATCTCGCAGGACACCGGAAAAGTTTTCCTGGATGAGATGGCGATTACGGAAAAGCAGTTCCGCGAGTTTCAGAACGTGCGCATCGTTGCCTGCGGCACGAGCTGGCACGCGGCTCTGGCTGCGAAATTCATGATCGAACGCCTGGCGCGCGTGCCTGTTGAAGTGGATTACGGCAGTGAGTTCCGCTATCGCGACCCCATTATCGATTCGAATACGCTGACGGTGTGCATCAGCCAATCCGGCGAAACGGCGGACACGCTGGCCGCCCAGCGCGAAGCAAAATCGAAGGGCTCGCCCTCGCTGGCGATCTGCAACGTGATCGGTTCCATGATCACGCGCGAAGCTAACGGTACAATTCCGACGCACGCCGGACCGGAGATCGGCGTGGCTTCCACAAAAGCTTTCACTTCGCAATTGACCGCGCTGCTTCTGCTCGCTTCCTACCTCGGCCAGCTTCGCGGCAAGTTGACCGAAAACGCCGCCAAAATCCTGATGCAGGAATTCACGCGCATTCCCCACAAGATCGAAACAGTTCTGCAAGCGGATGAATCGGGATTCTACGAAAACCTGGCGCGGCAATTTTTCCGCTACACCGATTTTCTCTATCTCGGCAGAGGGATTCACTACCCGATTGCGCTCGAAGGCGCGCTGAAGCTCAAGGAGATTTCCTACATTCATGCGGAAGGCTATCCCGCGGGCGAAATGAAGCACGGCCCCAACGCACTCATCGATGAAAACCTGCCAGTCGTGGTTTTAGCGACGCGTGACGAATCCGATCCCGACGCGATGACGCGGTACGAGAAGAGCGTTTCCAATATCAAGGAAGTGAAGGCGCGCGACGGCATCGTCATCTCCATTGTCACCAAGGGAGATCATCTCGCGCGCGAAGCCTCCGATCACATCATCGAACTTCCGCCCGCGCCGGAGTTGCTCGTGCCGTTGCTGGAAATCATCCCTCTCCAATTGCTCGCTTATCACATCGCGGTACGGCGCGGTTGCGACGTCGACCAGCCGCGCAACCTGGCCAAATCCGTCACCGTGGAGTAGTCAGGGCCATTTCCGCTACTATAGGAAACATGCTTCTCTATTTTCGCCCGTGTCTCGCAACTCTCTCGCTCTTCTTGTTACCGGCCGGGTTCCCAGCTTCTGCGCAAGCTCCGGACGACATGGCGCCATTGCGTGAAGTCCACGCCGACGGCGAAAAACTCCTCACCGAGGCCCAGGTCATCGCGATAACCGGCCTGGTCGCCGGCGCCCAGATCGGCCGAAATGATTTGCAAACCGCTGCCGACAGGCTCGTGGAAACCGGGCTTTTCGCCAAAGTGAGCTACAACTTCCAGACCAAGATCGCCGGCATCCTAGTGACCTATCACGTGGAGGAATCGCCTCGAATCCCGGTGTACTTCGACAATATTCCCTGGTTCACGGATTCGGCGCTGGGCGATGCCATCCGCAACAAGTTTCCTTTCTTTGACGGAACACTGCCCGAAGCCGGGGCCGCGGTGGAGCAGGCCGGTGAAGCGGTGAAGGATTTGCTCTCGACGCGCGGAGTGCAAGTGTCGCTCGAGCACACCGTGATCCCTAATCCAAATGGTGAAGGCAACGTGCAGGAAATCCGGGTCGAAGGCACCGCACTCCAAATCGCAAAGCTGGAATTGAGCGATCCCTCCCTTTTGGCCTCCAAAGCCGTACAGCAACACCTATCCGAGATACTGGGAAAGCCCTATTCCCGGATGACCATCGACCTTTTTCTCTCCGAAGCGATAAAGCCCATTTATCTGCAGCAAGGATTCCTGCGCGCGAAGCTCGGGCCGCCGGAGGTGCGGCTGACGGGCGATCCCCATCAGAAGCTGCCCTCGCAAATTCCAGTGTACGTGCCGTTAGCGCCAGGCGCGGTATATCGCTGGAAAGGAATCCATTGGACAGGAAACACACTCGTGTCGGAATTCACGCTGAACGGCCTGCTTGGGATCAAGAACGGAGATACCGCCGATGGCATGCAAATCGAAGCAGCCTGGGACCGCGCTCGCGAAGAATACGCTCATCGCGGCTACCTCGAGGCAAAGCTTGATCCGCTTCCAGCGTATGACGATCAGGCACACACTGTTTCCTATTCGGTGAGCATTCAAGAAGGGCCGCAATTTCACTTCGGCAAAATGGTCCTCACGGGAATTTCGCTCGCCGCCGAGCGAAAACTGCAAAACGCATGGCCGTTCGCTGCCGGTGAAATCTTCGACAAAGCAAAGTTCGAGGAACTCTTGGCAAAGCTGCAAACGCACCAGGAACAGGTTTTCGGTGAGTTGCCGGTGCACTACGAGAACGTCGGGCATTGGTTGCAAACGGATGCGGGCAAGAATACGGTTGATGTGCTTCTGGATTTTAAGTGACTCCTGATGCGACGCAATCTGCGATGTCGGCGGCACTCTGAGTTATACTCGGCACTGGGATGAAAGAGCTCATTCATATTCGCAGTGCAAAGGGCGCTGCTGTGTCCGCGGAAGAAAAGGAAAGTCTCCTGCTTGCTCGTCTCGCCGAAATTCCTTCGCTCATCGTCGCGCTCTCGGGGGGTGCGGACTCCGCTTATCTGGCCTGGGCCGCTCACAAGGCGCTGGGTGACCAAGCCTTATCCGTCACTGCTCTCTCGCCGAGTTACTCTGCTCACGATCGCACCATAGTGGAAGAGTTTGTGAGCAAGTTGGGCGTGCGCCACGAATTTGTCGAAACGCACGAAATGGATAATCCCGCCTACCGTGCGAACGCGGCCGACCGTTGCTACTTCTGCAAAGATGAGCTGTTTTCCGTGTTGGACGAATTAGCGCAGGCGCGCGGTTTTGCCGCCGTCGCCTACGGCGTGAACGCCGATGACACGCTCGATTTTCGCCCCGGCCATCGCGCCGCCTCGGAGCATCAGGTTCTTGCGCCACTTCTCGACTTTGGCCTTGCCAAGTCGGAGATTCGTATTCTCTCGCGGCGTGCCGGTTTGCCCACCTGGGACCGTCCCGCCTCCGCTTGCCTCGCTTCGCGCTTGCCCTACGGCACGGAAGTGACATCAGAGCGTCTTGGACTTGTCGAGCGCGGAGAAGCGGCTTTGCGCGCGCTTGGTTTCCGTCAATTCCGCGTGCGGCTCCACGACAGGCTGGCACGCATAGAAATATCGCCCGAAGAAATGCCTCGCGCACTTGCGCCCGAAATGGCAGCCGCCATGGCGGACCGGCTGAAAGCGGCCGGCTTCGCGTATGTTGCCCTGGACCTTGAGGGTTATCGCCAGGGCTCTCTCAACGAGACTCTTTCGCCCGTCGGCCAGCGTTCCGCGAAGGCTGCGCAGGGAACATAATTCTCTGCAATTGCGTAGCTATATGTGGGGCAGCTCAGAGCAAGTCTCTCGACCGTTACGGAGGATGAATGGCGCGCCACCGCAATCTTTGCTTGCCGCTCGTGCTATTTTCGGCCGTCGTTGTCCTGGCCGGCTGCAACAGCGGGCCTTCGGTTAGCGGCGCCTTCGATCGCAACTATAACGTTAGCGGTCCACTCCGCCTGGAACTGACCAACGCTTCTGGTGACGTGGAAATCACGGGCAGCGCCGACGGCAAAGTGCACGTGCGCGGTGAAGTGCGCGCATCGGGATTCGGCTTTGACAATCCGCAGAAGCGCGTGGACGATACCCTCGCGAATCCCCCCATCGAGCAAAGAGGCGACACCGTTCGCATCGGCAAGGAAATATCTCGCATGCGCAACGTCAGCATCATTTACACGATCCAGGTGCCGCGCGACACGGAAGTCAGCACCACCGTCGCGTCCGGCGCGCAGACGATTCGCGGCGTGCGCGGCCCCGTTAAAGTGCAGGCCGCTTCGGGGGCCATCCGTGTCGAAAAAATCGAGCGCGACGTCCAACTTACCACCGCCAGCGGGTCGGTGTCGGTGTCTGATATAGGCAACGATGTCCGCGTATCATCCGCCTCGGGAAGTGTGACGGTCTCGAACACTCGGGGCGATGTGCGCGTGAACGCCCTCTCCGGCGTTATTCGCGTATCCAATCCGGGAGGGCGCGTCGAAGCGGATACCGCCAGCGGCGAAGTCGAGATTCAAGGCGCGGCAAAGGATGTGAAATCGCATGCGGCCTCGGGAGGGGTTTCCGTGCAAGGAAACCCCGGCGCGGACAGCTACTGGGAACTGAAAACGGTATCCGGTACCGTACAACTCAGCATCCCGGCTTCTGCGAATCTCCATCTCTCGGCGGAAGCGGTCTCCGGTGAGATTCGCACCGACATTCCGATCGTCATCGAGGAGCAGGGCAAGCATTCTCTTCGGGCCCACATGGGCAGCGGTGGCGGACGCCTGGACGTGCATACCGTCTCGGGCGAAATTCGCGTGAGCGGCACGAAATAGCCTCTTGCAAATTTAAGCTCTCGTTCTCGAAAAAACATCTAAGAGCTAGCGACAATTCTTTCCGATACCCTTAGAATGCAAATGTATGAATTCCCAGCTCTTCTCTGCGTGCGCGACTTCGATTCTTTTTCTTTGCGGGGCGGCTTCTCCACTCTGCGGTCAGACCCCTGCGCAAGACGAAAAGAGTCAGAACCCCATGCCACCATCGTCCAAAGTCGCCGCGTCGAATCCGGCCTCCTCCGCCAAGCAGCCGTCGCCCGCAGAGGAATTGCAGCAAGCCATCAGCAAAGCCGGAAACGACCGCGCGGCGCTGGTCCGGAATCTGGAGGCCTTCTTGAAGGAATATCCGGATTCGCGCCAGCGTCCTCAGATTTACCGTGCCCTTGTGGAAGCTAGCCTGCAATTGCGGGATAACGCGCGCGCCGCTGGTTACGGGGAGCGAATCGTCGCTCTCAGCCCTGACGACATCTCCATGACCATCCTGACAATTCAGCTGCTCGAACAGAACGGCGACGAAGCCGCTCTCCACCGGGCCGCAAACTATGCCACCCACGTGTTGGACTTTGTCGAGCGCAGCTCTTCCGTGGAAAAATCGCCAAGGGTTTCCCAGGAAGAGTGGGCCACGGAGAAGAAACGCGATCGCATGTCCGTGCTGACGTTGCGCGGAAGACTCGAACTGAAATTGAAGGACACAGTAGCGGCTCAAAAGGATTTCGCGGCGAGTTACGCGATCCTCCCCAGCGCGACGGCCGCGGAACAGCTCGGTGAAATCGCCGAAATGAAAAAAGATTTGAATGGCGCGATCCAGCAATACGCCCGCGCCTTCGCCTGGGCCGACGCAACGAATGAAACCGTCGGCCGTCGCGCGATCCGGCAGAAATTGGGCAATGTCTGGCGGATTGCCCATGGCTCTGATGATGGTCTGGGCGAGTATTTGCTTCGTACTTACGATGAAGTCTCGCAAGCCTCCATCGCAGTCAAGCCAAAGAAAAATGCGGACGCCCGCGAACCCGCGGATTTCACGCTCAGGAAAGCCCCCGAAGGCACGGCCTTTTCGCTGAAAGACACCAAGGGAAAAGTTCTCGTTGTCAATTTCTGGGCGACTTGGTGCGGCCCTTGCCACGCGCTTGAACCTCTTTTCGCTCGCGTCGCCGCGGACTTCCAGGCGAACCCGGATGTGTATTTTCTGGCCGCCGACTGTGACGAAGATGAATCTCTCGTGGCGCCGTATCTGGAGGCAGACAAGCCTCGCACGCCGGTGGTATTCGCAGATGGCCTCGACCGGTTCTTCACCGTCAATTCCTTCCCGACCGTGATGGTGATCGATCGCATGGGCAGAATTGCCTTTCGTTCGGAGGGCTTCGAATCCGATGGCTTTGAGCCAAAACTGGCAGCCGCCGTTCGCCGCGCCCTGGCTCCTCCCTCGCCCTCGGCCGAAGCCACTGCTCCTCAGTGACAAAGTGAGGCCTTCGTCGACTGTGGCATGGCATTCAAAAACCGGCGCAAAATCTGGGAGAAAGGAGTTACTGAAGTGGCGGCATGCCCATCTTCTTCACGATGGCCCAATAGCGGGAATCGGCATGAAGGGAGTCAAGATCTGGATCGTGCTGCAAATGTACGAGCTGTGCATCCCGCTGCTGAAATGCCTTTTCCAGGTACTGCATTGCTTCTTCTCTTCGCCCTGCTCCCGAAGCAACCTCCGCCATGCGCAGTGGCGAGACATATTCCTTGATTGCTCTGTGCTTCAGCTTCTTCAGGAATTCCAAGTTGCCAGCTTGGAAGCCCCCATGGCGGTAGGGTTTGTCGACGACGCTCGTGGTGGACTCATTTCCCTCAATGACTAGTACCTTCCTCAATTCGTCCATCGCCCTTGCGTAATCTCCCTTATGGAAATAAACATTTGAAAGAAATGCGTGCAGCGCCCCGGCGTCCGGCCGCGCCTCGGATCGCTGACTCAACTCTTTCAATGCCTCATCAAACCGGCGTGCACGGATCAGCGCATATCCGTACGCCCACGGACGCGCGAAGGGATCCAACTCAACGGTGAGCTTGTCTTCCTGAAGGGCTTCTTCCGTATGATTCCTTGTTTCCAGAATGTAAGCGTGCAAATGGTGCCCTTCCGCAAGACTCGGGTTTAGCTCAATCGCACGCTCGGACTCCTTTTCCGCGCCTTCCCAGTCCCAGCGATAGAAGAGTTTGACAGCTGCAAGCGAGTGATGGGCTTCGGGAAGTAAATCGTCCAGCTCCAACGCTTCCCTCGCAGCCGTTTCGGCCTTTGGCATCGTTTCGACCGAGCTGCTCTCTCCGGAAACCGTCGCGGCTGTGTAACTATCTGCCAGGCCGGCGTAGGCGGCGGCATAGGCAGGATCTAGTTTGATGGCTTCCTGAAAGAACTCGCGGCTCTTCTCATAACTATCCGAAAACCAATAGAATCTTCCCCGAAGATAAGCGTCTCGCGCCGCCGCGTTGGCCGGGGCGTGGGCGGGGTTTCCGCTGAATGCAGAAAGCGAGAAAGCGCCCTTTACGCGTTCCGCGATACTTTGGGCGAGCTCTTGCTGCAAAGACAGTACGTCTCCGACGGGACGATCGTAACTCTCTGCCCACAGATGCGTGTCAGTCGCCGCATAGACCAACTGTGCGCTTACCCTTACGCGCTCCTGCGACCGTGCGACTGCCCCCTCAACAATTCCGTCTACTCCTAACTCGCGGGCGATCTCGGGTAACGGCCGCCGCACTTTTTTGTACTGCATCACCGAAGTCCGGGATATGACTCGCAACGAGCGGTACTTCGCAAGCATTGTGATTAGCTCATCCGT
>WNGJ01013055.1_pt1 | contig 11559 bp, 11 predicted proteins | sample 5400611 | NCBI WGS metagenome assembly WNGJ01 (sample SAMN13153375, study PRJNA577476) | soil metagenome | isolation source: 40 cm soil or saprolite under Garry oak tree replicate 1 | place: USA:California | collected 2016-06-15 | reverse complement strand
TGTTCTGCCCTTGATCCCATTTCTACATTGCAAGTTGAGGAGCTGATCTGCGAACTCAAGCAGACCTATACCATCATCATTGTGACACATAACATGCAGCAAGCCGGTCGTGTTGCAGATAGAACCGTCTTTTTCCTCTTAGGACGCATTGTTGAAGAGGGAGAGACCTCAACATTGTTTTCTCATCCACAAAAGAAGGAAACCGAGGAGTATGTCACCGGGCGTTTTGGTTGATGTACAAAGTTACAAGAGAAACGAGGATAAGGCTATCATGAACATTTCAGCAGATGCACAGGGACATGGTAATATGCTGTTTCCCAAAGGCGCTAGTATCTTTTCACGTAAAGTTGCGCGGAGTGGTCATATCTCCTATGAGGGACGTCCCTACTTTGTCAGTAAGGCCCTGGCCGGTCGCTATATCCGCCTGGTTGTGCTGGATGACCGCCTCATTGTTGATACAGCTATTCCATTGCATAAGGAGTATCTACTTGTTTGAAGAGGAGAAGACTCAATGGAGAAGTGGAATAAGTCGTCATCAGGAAAGCCAATTACTATGACATATCTGTCAGATGAATCAGCTACCCCTTTGACAGAGCCATTGAACGTTATAAATAGGGCAAATGTTCCGTTGAAGGGACAGATACATGAAGTACACCCAGGCAAAAACCTGGATATTGGTGCGTCTATAAAGATAGATGTGCAGCACCTCAATTTTTACTATGGCAACAAACAAGCTCTCTATGATGTTTCGTTGCCGATCCGTGAGCATCAGGTGACGGCGTTGATTGGCCCATCGGGTTGTGGTAAGTCAACGTTTTTACGTACTCTGAATCGTATGAATGACCTCATTCCTGGTCCTCGGCACTGGGTCTGTCGGGTGGACAACAGCAGCGTTTGTGTATTGCGCGTGCATTGGCGGTTCGGCCCGAGGTGCTATTGATGGATGAGCCGTGTTCAGCTCTCGATCCCATTGCTACGCTCAAGATTGAGGAATTGATTATGGAGTTACAGAAGGAGTATACTATTGTTATCGTGACGCATAATATGCAACAGGCCGCCCGTGTCTCACAATACACTGGTTTCTTCCTCTCTGGTAAACTCATTGAATACGCTCCAACGGTTGAGCTTTTTGAGCATCCCAAGAGAAAAGAGACCGAAGATTATATCAGTGGCCGTTTCGGTTAGTGAATAAAGAGATAGAGGGGCAGCTAGTAAGGTTGCCCATGGAGAATACAGTGGCACGCAAAATTTTAGTGGTGGATGACGAGGAGGTGCTGCTAGAGACAATTGCCTATAACCTGGAGCAAGCTGGCTACCAGGTTATCACCGTCTGCGATGGGGCAAGCGCGTTAGAGGCAGCCCGTCGCGAAAGTCCCCATCTGATTATCCTCGATATTATGCTACCTGGAATGGATGGGCTAGAGGTATGTCGTCTGTTGCGTCGCGAAAATAGCACAGCCACGACTCCGATTATGATGTTGACGGCGAAGGGCGATGAGATTGATAAGGTGGTAGGCTTAGAGGTCGGGGCTGATGATTATGTGACCAAGCCCTTTGGCCGTCGAGAATTATTGGCGCGTGTGCGTGCCTTATTGCGGCGTGCTGAGTATGTGCCTGCCAGCAAGGAAGGTACCGAAGCGGAGGGCGAGCATGAGGTTGTCAGAGTCCGGCGAGAACTGGTTGCTGGTCCCCTGCGGATCGATCTGGCCGGTCGGCGTGTGATCTGCCGTGATCGAGAGTTGGAATTACAGCCCAAGCAGTTTGATCTGTTGACGTATCTGGTACGCAATCGCGGCACTGTGCTGACTCGTGATCAGTTGCTGCAAAATGTTTGGGGCTATGATTATGTCGGTGATACGCGTACCGTTGATGTGCATATACGCTGGCTGCGCGAGAAAATAGAAGAAGATCCCGCCAATCCTCGCTTAATACAGACCGTACGTGGTGTTGGATATCGCTTTCAATGGTAGCTGGTACTTCTGCAACCCTCGTATTATACCGCCTCTTTGCATGATGACCATGCCTGCACATGATGACCGCAAGGGTCATCACTACTATATACGGTTGTGGTGACCACATATGGAGTAACTTCATTATGTTCTTATTTATGAGGATAGGATATAATGATATATGAAGTGATGCTAGTCATGGAGAGAATAAAGCATGCCTTTTTTCCCAGAAATGCATATTCTGTCACTCCTTACAACCGTTTTCTGGCTGTGGATGCTGATTGACTGTGTACTTAATAAGAGACTCAGCAGTGGTAGTAAAGTTGGCTGGTTTCTGTTTATCCTCTTTACTCAGGTCGTAGGTGCCATTGTTTACTTCTTTACCGCCTGTGCGCATAAAAATCCATTCGAGGCTTTACCTTACTATACATCCACGATCAGCCAGGCTTTTCAGCCCAAAGGCAATCCACCTCAACGACCACCTCAACCTCAGCAGCCATCTCCTATGTACTATCCCGACTATCAGGAAGGCTATCAGGCTCAACATCTGCCAGTTGTGCCAACTATATCTGTCGAGGAAGAGCCGCCATACCATCCTCATGCTGAATATGAGCAGCCGAGAGCAACGTATCCAGAGATGCCGACGCAGCAACATTAGAAGGCTGTGAAAATCCCTTTTTGCTCTTTATGAGGGGCGTCGTTAACATGCCATGTGGTATCATGTTGTTGGAACTTTTTCCATTCTTTCCAAAGTAAAAGAGCGGGAATCAAGTGAGGAAGCAGAGCGGGAGTTCAACTCCGCTCTGCTTCCTCACGAATAAACTTGACATAATATATCGCAAAGGAGCCAATCTTGGATTTGACCCTTGCCCTTGATGCTGCTATAGATTTACATATGCACACGACCTATAGCGATGGTCGCTGGCCTGCTGAACAGTTGATTAACTATCTTGTTGATGAGCACTATGATCTGGTGTCGGTTACTGATCATGATCGGGTAGATATGGTTGCCAGTATTGCGGCTCTAGCTGCCGAGAAGGGCTTACCGGTACTACCGGGTGTAGAGATGAGTACCGATTGGAACGGTAAGATGGGCCATGTGCTTTGCTACGGTTTTGATCCGCAACAGAACTATTTGACCGAGATCACGGAAGCTGTAGTACGCAAACAGTTAGAAAATACGCATGCGGTGCATGATGAACTGCTCAAGCGGGGATACACTTTCCCACGTGAGGAAGAGGTGTTGGCTGAGAATGGTGGCAAGCTACGCCGTCCTGTTGACAATGCTCTGCTGTTGCGCGAACATGGTCATGTATCTGATTGGCGTACCGCCATGCGTATGATTTATGAGGCCGGTTTCTATTCTGTGCATGCTGATATGGCTGAGACGGTAGAGGCCGCCCATCGGAGCGGGGCAGTGTGCCTGATCGCTCATCCTGGTCGGCGTGAGGGTGGCTTTACCTTCTATGAGCCTGCTCTGCTTGATCAGCTACGAATTGATATCCCGATTGATGGGGTCGAGGTGTATCATCCCTATCACTCTGCTCAGATTATTGAAGCGTACCTGGAATATGTGCGTAAGCATAACCTCTTGATGAGTACGGGTTCTGATTCCCATTGCGTGCATGGGCGTATGCCCATCAAATATCGTGCTGAGATCAGCCGGAATTTGCTGGAGCGGGTGGGGATACACATCCGCTAAAGAAGCAAAATCAGCGGAAATGGTACATATTCTGTTGATGTTTGAGGTTAGGACAGAACACAAGAGAAGGAGCGACCGGTTGCCTCGCGAGGCAACCGGTCGCTCCTTCTCTTGTGTTCTCTATCGATTATTTTAGATACCAATCGTTTGTTGTAATGCCTTCTGGATAATGCACGGTCTTCTGCACAACACCACCGGGATTGGGGAAATCGCGCATAGGCATGCCTTGTTCGGCTAGAAGTAAGCCATCGTGCCAGATGGGAGCGGCTCCGTCAACACCGGTGACGTTAACCATCGGTGAGTTGTCGTTGTTGCCGGCCCAGACACCCATGACATAATCCATCGTGTAGCCGACCGTCCAGTTATCCGCGAAGTTCTGCGATGTTCCCGTTTTAACGGCTGCGGGACGTACTGTGCCGCGATTGCCCTCATAGCACTGGAGCTTCGAGTTTGAGTAGAGTTGCAGCACGTTACAATCATAAAATTCGTAGAGGCGTGACTTATTATCGCTGAGGACGTTGGTGATCAGGAACGCGACCTGCTTGCTGATGACACGTTGGCCAATTGGCGCAAAATGATAGATGATGTTGCCCTGCACATCAGTAATGGTATCAACCGTATGAGGTGGAATGCGCACACCACCATTGGCGAATACACCATAGGCCGAGGTCTGGTCGAGCAGATGCACGCCTAGCGTACCGAGCACCATGGTATAGTTGGGTGTGCCTGTATAGCTTTTAATGCCCATGATTTGAGCGGTATGCAACGACTCGTCAACGCCTGTTTTCATGAGAAGTTTCACGGCTGGTACATTAAAGGAGTTTTGCAGGGCGTAACGGTAGGAGATCAGGCCGTGGAAGCGTTGATCGTAGTTTTGCGGTGAATAAGATGGTAGCCCACAACAGAGCTGTATGGTGACGGGGGTATCATATACAGGCATACCAGGGCTGACGCCTTGATCAAAGGCGGTAGCATAGATGAACGGCTTGAACGATGAGCCCGGTTGGCGGTAGCCATCGGTGGCGACATTGAAATCGCCGTATTGTGCATTATTGGGATCGATATTGCCGAGCAGTGTGCGGATGGCCCCATTGTGATAGTCAATCAAGACTACTGCCGCATTCGACATATGATGTGCTACCGCCATTTCGGCAATGTGCTGCTGAGCAATTTTCAGTAACTTGTTTTGCAGAGGTAAATCGAGGGTGGTTGAGACGATCAAGCCTGAGCGGGAAAGATCAGTGGTCTTGACGTGCAGGATATTTGTCAGCTCATTGAGAGTATAGGCGGCGAAGTGGGGAGCTAGCCTGTTGTTGAGGGTGCCGCGACGTAGAAAATGTGGCTGTTGTACCTCAAGAAGGGCCTCTCGCTCCTGCTCAGGTGTGATATAGCCCTGGACGCGCATATCGTTTAGCACTCCTTGTACCCGTAAAAAGGCACTGTGTGGATACAAAAAAGGGTCACGACCGATGGGAGCACTGGGAATGCCAGCCAACATGGCGGCCTGGGCGATGTCGAGTTGTGAGGCAGCTGTGGCTGTTGGCGTATCCTTTAAGCCAAAGTAGGTAAAGGCTGCCGCCTCGGCACCGTATGCCTGTTCACCATAGTAAGTCGTATTGAGATACATGGAGAGGATCTCTTGTTTGGTGAATTGCCGCGTCACCTGCGGTGCCAAAATCAGTTCTTGCAACTTACGAATAGCTGTATCTTGATTGCCGACAATGGCATTTTTAATCACCTGCTGTGTAATGGTGCTGCCGCCGGAGACAATGGCTCCGTGCTGGGTGTTTGCCAGCATGGCGCGTACAATACCCGTAATATCATAACCTGGATTTGTCCAAAAATACTGATCTTCGGTAGCAATCTCGGCATGAATTAAATTAGGTGAAATCTTTGAAAGCGGAACGGTTGTCTGTAAGCCCTGGTCAGTCATCTGATAAATGAGTGTACCATTCTTATCATACATCTTTAAATTATCTTTGGGTAGAATATCGGCCAATGTGGTGACCTTCTGAGAAAAGCGTTGTTGGGTTGCCTCGACTACGGCGGTGAATGTGATCAGCACGGTAGCCAGGACAACCACACTAATTAATGCACCAAAGGCTAGTGGCAACATGGCCCAGCTTGTGCTAACGCGCTCCGTAGCAGCATACTGCTCATTGCTACGGCGGAGATTCTTGCGTTTGATATGACGCCGTGTGCGACGCCCTTTGGGAAAGTCGCTGCGATGAGGAACGGGATAATAAACACCGCGTATACCCTGTGGATGTTCGTCAAGTCTCTGGGCCGCAGCTGCACGACTATGTGCTGGAAGTTTTGCCGGTAAACTTGGATGTGGTGAATTGTTCTGCATATTTTCCCCTCTCTTTATAATACCACCTCACCTATACAGGAAAGATATAAAAAAGGATAGTCACTGTAATAGACGTTCCATGCTAACTACCCCATCCGTAGACGTAAATGTAGCGTTATCAGCATATAATGGATGAGAAAGTATTGTTTCTCTAAGAGAAATATACCCGAAATCTTGTATAAAGACAATGTTCTTACCACCAGTCAGAGCTTAACGGGCTCTTATCACCAGTTGGTGGGTTGAAGGCGAAGCTGTAACTGCTGGGACAGTAGGGATGGGCTGTTACCTGCGCTGGTGGATTTTCATTGTCTGTACCTGGGGTGGGCGTCACCGTTACTGTAGTGGTGGAGTTGCCTTCGACGGTTGGTACGTCTGTCGGAACCGGTGTGGGCGTTGGGGGGGGCTGGAAGGAGACGGGAACTGTGCCGGGCAGGAACCAGTCGGTGGTCTTGACGCCATCGGCATACGTAACGGTGGCTTGTTCGAGACCCCCTGGATTAGTGAAGTCGCGGATAGGGTGGCCCTGTTCGGCTAGGAGCATGGAGTCGTGCCAGATGGGGGCAGCACCCATGACACCGGTCACATCATACATTGGTGAGTTGTCGTCGTTGCCCGCCCAGACGCCCATGACATAGTCGGTGGTATAGCCAACTGTCCAGTTATCGCGGAAGTTTTGCGTGGTGCCAGTCTTGGCTGCTGCCGGACGCACGGTGCCGCGATTCCCATTCGAACAATCATCTTGCGAGTTTGAGTAGAGCTGTAGCACGTTACAATCGTAAAATTCTGGGATGCGCGAAGCGTTGTCGCTGAGTACACTGGTCATCATATAGGCCAGTTGTGGACTGATGACCTGTTTACCAGGGTCGCGTTGATGCTGGTAGAGTACTTTGTTGGTGGTGCCGGAGACGACCTTGGTAATAGCGTAGTATGGGACATGTACGCCGCCATCGGCAAAGGTTCCGATTGCTGATGTATGGTCAATCAAACGTACCGAGAGGCCGCCCAGTACGAGAGAGTAGCCAGGTGTGCCTTGATATGAGGTAATGCCCATCTCTTCTGCTGTCTGCATGGCCTGATCGATGCCGACGTGACGCAAGACGCGCACAGCTGGTACATTAAGCGAGTTTTGTAGCGCACAGCGGAGCGTCATATGTCCATGAAATTGCAAGTCGTAGTTGCTTGGTGAATAGGTTGGTGGGTTACTGTCGGGCGTATCAATGGTGGTAAAGGTGTCATCAATGGCATGAGCTGGTGAAGCTCCCTGCTGAAAGGCTGTGACATAGACATACGGCTTGAACGACGAGCCTGGTTGACGATAGCCTTGAGTGGCTACGTCAAACTGTCCGTCGATGCTTGTGTCATTGTAGTCGATGCTACCGAGCAGTGAAATGATCGCGCCAGTATGGAAGTCGAGCAGGACTTCGGCGGCGTTGGTGATATTGTGAGCATCGCGTAGCTCAGCGATGTGCTGTTGGGCGATCTTCTGTATCTTGTCCTGTAAATTGATATCCAGCGTGGTATAGACGCGCATGCCGGAGCGCGACAACTGGCTCTGATCCTTCAGGTGGAACATCTGGACCAGCTGCGACAGGACGAAATTGCTGAAGTGTGGCGCACGGTTGATCAAGCTTGGTGCGCTCTTAAAAAAATGTGGCCCCTGCGCTTCTCCGATAGCATCAAGCGCGTCGACCTTCTGAATGTATCTTTGGGTGACCATAAAATTGAGGACTGTCTCGAAACGCTGGAAGGCAATTTGGGGATGTGCCAGCGGATCATAGGCTGAGGGATTGCTGGGAATGCCTGCTAGCATGGCGGCTTGTGCCAGATCGAGTTGCATGGCAGCAGATCGGTGAGGTGTATCTTCCAATCCAAAGTAGATAGTGGCAGCAGCATCGATACCGTAGGCCTGATGTCCATAATAAATGCTGTTCAGGTACATCTGTAAGATATCACGTTTGGTGTAGAGGCTATTGAGCTGTGGTGTCAGCACGATCTCTTCCAGCTTGCGAATGAGCGATGTCTGGTTACCTACAATCAAATTTTTAATCAATTGTTGCGTGATGGTGCTACCACCTTCGACAATCCTGCCACTACGTAAATCATCCAGGGCTGCACGAAGAATACGCAGAATGTCAACGCCCTGGTTTGACCAGAAGTTCTTGTCTTCGGTAGCAATGGTGGCATTCTGCAAAATGGGTGCTATCTGATCGAGGGAGACGCTGGTATGTAGGCCCTGATCGGTCATTTGCATGATCAGTATGCCCTTGCTGTCATACATCTTGAGGTTATCCTGTGGCAGGAGGTCATTGAGCGTCACTACTTGATGTGTGTATTTAGTCTGCGTATTTGTATAGAATTGATAGGCGATGACTGTTCCTGCCGTTCCCAATGAGAGCAAGATGACCAGAATGGACATGACCACGGTGGCAATGGTTAGCCAGAGCTTACGTCGCGCCTGATCCTCATGGGTGCGTACTTGGCGCATGTGTTTGCGTGAAAAGCGGCGTAACCGTCGGCGGCGTCTAAAGCGTACCTGGTGGTCTGATGGAGAGAGCTTGAGTGGTGCCAGTGTAGTAATTTTTCCCGCTTCTGGAAGAGCAGGTGATGTCCTTCTCGATGGGGGTACAGGTGTAGTAAGTGGCGCAGGGAAGGGTGTTGTCCTGTCTACTGAGGGGATAGAAGGGATATTGTTGGCGAGTGTAGGTCCTTCTGGTTCCTCCTCGTGAGTTGAGCGGCGAACGATACGCGCATGGCGCATGCGTCGGCGTGCCAGATATTGGAAAACTCGTTGTTGGCGTGGCGTCAGTTGTATGCTGGGAGTAATTAGCTCGGCGGAGGGTTGGCGTTTGCGCGAGCCTGCCCGGTTCATTTTTTCATCGTCATTGTCAGGTACTGTTATAGATGGTGGTTGTTCAATATGTGAAGAAGCGGCATCTCCTTCGCTCGTATAATCGTTGCCATGATTGGAGATCGGGGAGTTTGCATCCACGGCAATACCCTCTCTTTGAAGACTTCTACACCTTTACTGACGGTTGCGCGCCCTCGATGAGAGCAGGTAGGACCTCATTGGTGAGGGCCTGTATCTGTCGTAAGCTCTCGGCCCACGGTATATCCTGAGTGTCACGGAGGCTACTGTTGCCACGCACTTCTGCCAGTTGAATGACGCTCTCATCGACGATAGCGCGGAAATAGAGGAAAGCGCGAACGGCATCGACCAGCGAGACATGCGAGTTACAGGTAATCGAGCCATATTCATGTCCAAGCTGAACAGCCTCGTGCTGCAAATCTTCAGAGAATATATTGGTGGTGAGTGTATGTAGCAGCAGTTCCAGCATGCGCCGTCCTAATTTGCGATAAGCCTCACGCGCAGTCTCATCAAAGTGTTGATACCAGGGGAGCGTGTTTAGCGTGCCATCGGTAAAGGCGAAGCGCACTCGACCCAGCACACTTTGGACGAGCAACTGTGCGGCGGGATGAGGTTTTTTTGCGGTTTCCTGATGCAAACGTGCTTCGATATCAGATCGCCGGAAACGGCGGTGTCCCCCAGTGGTGCGACGTGAGGGCAGTTCATTGCGGTCTGCCCATAGACGTACCGTTGCTGGGTGGATGCCCAACATATCGGCCACCTGTCGTAAGCTTAACCATTCATCTTCTGTATGAAATGATGACATAATGCTTTAACTGCCTTAGCTCGTAAGCTTAACCATTCATCTTCTGTATGAAATGATGACATAATGCTTTAACTGCCTTAGCTTATTTACCTACTGATCATAACATACTTCCAGTGTACTCACAAGCGGCACAGGATGGCTGGGTGCGGTTCTTTTTTTGCGAAGCATGATGACCGCAAGGGTCATCACTACTCTACTACGCCTTTTGTCCGTACTTCGTGTAGAGTAGTGATGACCCTTGCGGTCATCATGCTCACCACTTCACACTCTGCAAAAATATGAACCTCACCCTCTTGCTATGGCATGTTATCATTAGACTGTTACAGTGGTGACTGCTGTACCGGTCGATGGATTGACCTTCGGCGTTGAAACGAGAAGCCGCTGGACTTTAGTCCAAGCGGAGTGTCACAGCACTGTATGGAAGCGTGGCTGCGTTGAAACCTGTTGTCGGGACTGCTAGCTGTAGCGAGAGAAAGGGTCAGTAAGAGTTGGACAGACTAAGCGAACGCGTCAAGTTGGGCTTGCTCTGCCTGCTGTTGCTTCTCACGCTAGGTATCCTCTCCTTTACTACTGCCAATGCCTTCCAGGCGGCACAAAGTTTCCAGAGGCAGTATAGTGCTACCAAATCGGGGGATGTGAATGCCATTCATCCCTGGATGACTATTCATGTGGTTTCCTCTATTTGCCATGTTCCCGAAGGCTATTTGTATCGCTCGCTTGGTATGAAAGATTCTGTTATGCTCCGTCATGCCACGCTTTATGAGCTTGCAGACCGTAAACACCAGCCTGTAGATCAGGTTGTACGTACCGTCCAGCATGCTGTCCTGACGTATCGTAAGGAACATCACCATAGTTCATCGCTGACACCACCGGGACATAATGCGAGGCGTCCTTTACCAACGCCAGGGAGGGCGCACGATTGAACGCTTTCTTTATCAGTGCACTGCAGCACTATGGCTACCCTGCCGTCTGGTTGATTGTTTTCGCCGCTGCTGCTGGTGCTCCCATTTCTGGCTCTCTGCTCCTCTTTGGTGCGGGAGCATTTGCTGCCTTTGGCGATATGAACATAATCATCCTGTTTCCAGTTGCGTTGAGTGCATCTGTGATGGGAGATAATCTTACCTTTTTCATTGGCCGACGCGTGGGAGCGCCTCTCCTGGTCTGGCTTGAACGGCAGAAGCGCTTTCGTTGGATTTCACCGCGGGCAATGGGGCGAGGGCGTACCTACTTCAAGCGGAGGGCAGCGTGGGCAATCTTTATCACACGTTTTCTGATTGTCGCTCTCGGCGGCCCGATAAATCTTCTTGCCGGACTGGAGCGGTATCCGTACCGTAAATTTCTGTTCTGGGATGTGAGCGGCCAGATACTCAGTGTCATTATCTCTCTTGGCCTGGGTTATATCTTTGCCGAAAGCTGGGAGGAAGCGGCCAGTCTTTTTGGAGCATTCTCAAGCCTCTTTCTCGTCTTCCTGGTAGCCGCTGTTCTCTTCGTTGTGCTTGTGCGCAAGGCACGCCAACGCAAATATGCTCGCACTGCCAATGCTGAGGCGAACAAGGAGCTTCAACCGATTAAAAGTAAAGCCGGACGTACCACCAATCCCCTGTCTATACCTGATTAGGAGATCAGTGATGACGACAGCGAGGCCCACTATTTTGATTCTGACCACCCATACCGGTGGTGGGCATCTGAATCTCGCGCAGGCACTGAAAGGTATGCTCGAGGCACGCTACGAAGTCGTTATCGTGAATCCCCAATCCCCCCTGGCAGATCATTTTTATGCAGCGGTTAGCCGACATTTCTTGAAATTTTTAGCCTGGCAATACACCTGGACCGACAATGAAAGCGCCTCGTTGTGGTTGCACCGTGTTGTTACGTTGTTTGACA
>WNGJ01007582.1_pt1 | contig 11559 bp, 14 predicted proteins | sample 5400611 | NCBI WGS metagenome assembly WNGJ01 (sample SAMN13153375, study PRJNA577476) | soil metagenome | isolation source: 40 cm soil or saprolite under Garry oak tree replicate 1 | place: USA:California | collected 2016-06-15 | reverse complement strand
CCAACATCTGCATGATGCACAAGGATGTGTATGTCGCGCAGACGACTTGCGCTCACGTCAATCATTTCTACAAGGCCATCATGGAAGCCAACGCGTACCCTGGCCCCGCAATTGTCAACGTGTTCACCACCTGCCAGCCTGAACACGGGGTGGGCGACAACATGGCCGAACATCAGGCGAAGCTCGCCGCCGATTCGCGCAGCTTCCCGATATTCATTTACGACCCGCGGAAGGGACCACAATTCAAGCAGCGTCTCAGCCTGGCTGGAAATCCGAACGTGAAAGAAGACTGGTATGTCCACCCGAAGACGGACGAACCGATCGACTTCATCACCTTCGCTCGTTCGGAGGGCCGCTTTGCCAAACACTTCGATCGAGAAGGCAACCCGTCGGCAACGCTGATCGCCACCAAACAAGAGCGGCTGGAAAACTGGCATCTGCTGCAGGAGTTGGCGGGAATCAAGTAAAACGAATTGCGAATTGCGAATTTGGAGAAGGTTTACAGGTGAATTCTCGCGCAAATTCGGAATTTGCAATCCGAATAGCGGTCGCAATACGGTCGCTGAAACGAAGATGCAGTTTACCAACCTCACCCCAAGACAACGCTGTTTAGACGCCGCTTTCGCTGTTCCCAGTCAGTTATATGCTTCGAAAGCAAACGATAAAAGGACGTCTGTCCAAAAATAGCGATCGAATAATTTCCACCTGTTCTCGGCGCCCGAAGACAGTCGCGCTGTACTCGAAGCGAGATACGCGCGGATGACGCGGATTCCACGGATTTCAACTAAATTTCCGAAAAGGATCGCGACAGCCACGCTGCCGTTTCTCGTATTCCTTCGCGAAATTATCGTCATCCGGGGATTGTGCTAGCTCGTTCAAAGACTCCACCCCGGTCTCGTACTACGCCGGACGGCAGCGGAAGTCTCTGCCGGGCGGACCGCTCCGATCTGTTCGATTTGAAACGTCCATGGCGTGACGGAACCAGCGCTGTTCCAATTGCCGCAATGTCCAAATACATCAAAAAGACTTGACACTGCATCAAATATTTTGTACATTTCGGAGATTGGAGGTGCTTCTATGACTGTCAAGGTAGCGGACAAGGCTTGGATCGCAGCAGCTCTTCTCCATCGAGAGAATCCGAACGCGACGGATTTTCCTGCGCAGGAAATCCGGCAGCGCGCCGAACGCGAGTTTGGTGCTTCAGATACAACTAAAAGCATCTGGTATCACATCCTCACGCATTGCGTCGCTGGTAAAAGGGCGAATCCCGGAAACTACCGCATGCTGCATCAGACGGGTCGCGGACGGCGACGGCTATTCCGCACAGGTGATTCTATCCATCGAGACCGCAAAGGAAAGCAGGTACCTTTCCGCGAAGAAATACCCGAGAGGTACTGGAATCTGCTGGACTGGTATGAGTCCGAATACAACCGCAACGACGATGGAGCACGATCCAGCGACGATAAGAATGGTATGCCATCCGCTCCAGACGGCTCCGGCAAGAATTGGTTGCGCTTCGTGGGATACATCAATAAGGAAGACCTGAACACCATGAGCGAAGCTATCGAGCAGAACTGCGAACAGATCATTCCTGAATGAAAGACGGCTACTTGCTAGACACCAACATCGTGATCGCTCTGTTTGCTGGCGAGGGCTCCGTTGTGAACCGGTTCTCCAAGGTCAACTTTGCCGCCCTGAGTGCCATCGTTTACGGAGAGCTCCTGCAAGGAGCTCTCTATTCTTCCAGGATTGCTCAGAATGTAAGTAGGCTTGATGTCCTGCGACAATCTGTGCCGCTATTGTCCTGCGACGAAGGAACAGCAGCCGCATACGCTGACATCGGAGTTCAGCTTAGAAGACAAGGGCGGCCGATTCCTGACAACGATGTTTGGATTGCCGCTACTGCCCGCCAGCACAGCTTGACGCTGGTAACCCGTGATCGTCACTTTAGCCATGTGAGCGGTATTCGCACGGAAAAGTGGTGAGAACCGGTAGCAATGGAGTTCACGCTGCGGCGGCACCGAAAGTGGATCAAGCGCCACACCGCCACATCTTTCGTCGCTAGACTTTCGCGTCAGGCGCGTACAGAATTCTAAAGAGTGCCCATACCTGCACCAACTCTATCCATCGTTGTTCCGTGGTATGACAATTTGGATGAAGCCATCGACCTGTGCCGGCTCACGCGCGAACAGATCGAGGGCGAAATTTCCGCTGAGTGGATATTGGTCGCTCTCGACCCGAAAAGGATAAACAACGGAAAGGTCGATATCCCCACTGAAGGATCCCTATTGCCGCGTACACCCAATTCCGGTCCCACCGCTTTTGCAATCCCCGCGCTGCCCTTATTGGTCTTGACCCGCCACATCGCTTCTTTCAGGTTTTCCCACTCCCATATCTCCTCCATTATTCGATCCGTGTTGGCCGGGCTTTCGTGTTCATTGAACGCCAGCAGCGATTCGGTCTCTCTTCTTCCCGTTTCCTGGGCTTCACCCGGACCCGTCAACGAAGAGTCCCGCTCTGGGTCTTCTGCCGCTTGTCGCTGTTGAGATCCATGATCTACTTGCCTCTCCTTTCTCGTTCGGGCCTTCGTTCCTCGTTACCGGCTCGGCCTATCCGTTGCTCCGCCTTTCGGCCTGGAGTGCCTCACTAGTCTCACCGACGTCAGGTCTACTATGCCCTCTGCTGACTTCTGCCCTCCTGGCAGATCTCCCGAGGTAAGTTCAGCCGCCTTCCACGCGCAGCCGCCGGATATACGCTTCGCATGCTTGATGGATACGGACTTCGCAGTAACATGGCTGCTCGTCCACGCTCACGCCTCCTATCCGGTTCTTGTTCATCGACCCGCGTTTTTGCTCCACGCTTCCTTCAGACCCCCATCATGCGGTAGCCCTTGCGCTTCGCTAATCCTTCACCTCCATCAGGTTGGATAGAAGACTTTCACTTCCGAGCTGCTGAACATGCTCGGCACACATGTAGTCGCGGGCTTCAGCCCGCGTTCCACCACGTCTGACGACTGGTTCAACTGACGGTTTTCGGATTAATCGTACGAGAGTGCTGAGCCAAGTATGTTAACGCTCCGCTGGCCACCCTTTGTCGAGCGGCTTTGCCGGATCCGAGGTAATCTGCAGCTCCGCGCAGTGGTGATACGAGTATCCACCAGGATTGTTAAAAGCGTGCTCGGCCATAAACTGCACGACTTGGAGCGTGCATTTCTTGCAGTTGATGTTCGGCAGCTGTATGTCCGTCTCAAAGACATCCATTTGACCGGTCGGCCGCGTGGAATGGACGAACAGGCCATCGGCAAGCACAGGAATCTGCGGCAGGTTCTGGATTGCAGCTGACACAGACCATGGCCCCCTCTCGCTGTCTCTCGTGGTGACTTGCGGGTCAAGCGGCAGCTCGTTGGGCGAGTTCACCGCCAATGCTACCCGGTAGTGGCCCGGGTGGTACACGGTTTCCTGAATTTTGAGATGCAGCTTCTGGCCACCAACGGCTTTGCTGATGTCGTAGCTCGGTTTGCCCCAATCGGTATTGGAACCACCGCAGGGGCCTGCCTTCTGCGGGTCACCGCGGTCGCTTTCGATGAGCCACGAGGCGGGTTCCAAAAGCTTGAAGTGGGCGGAGGCACTCCGCATGGATACCGCCAGCCCGGCGACCAGGAAAACAAATCGGACAGAATATCTCATCGAATTTACTCCTTTGCTCCCTGACATGTCGCTACCGCAGCCCAACGCTCTTCATAGGGGAACAGCGCAGGCGGCTTGGTCCCGAAACGCTATCACTTCGTCGACAATGGTTCAAGAGCCGAGCCCGATCGCCCGATCATGGCTCGGGAATCGTGCTAGCATTGTTGGCTCATTTGGAGGGCTGATGAGTTATCTCGGCGGAGTGCCGGCAGACGAGAGGGATTTTCCAGCGCTCCTCGACATTAAGGCCGCCTTTGGTTTCATCCCGAACTTCTTTCGCGCTCAGACGCTCCGGCCCGACCTGATCGATTCCGAGGTGGGATTGATCGGCACAATATTGATCAAGGAAGGCGCTCTGACCCGCCGGCAAAAGGAATATATCTTTCTGGCGTGCTCTGCCGACAATCTCAGCACCTATTGTGTGACGGCGCATTGCGAGATCGTTCGTGTGCTCGGTATCGAGGGGCCGGAACCGGAACAAATCGCGCTCGACCATACTCTGACCAGCATTCCGATCGCCGAGAAGGTTCTGCTCGACTTTGCGGTGAAATTGAACAACCGTCCGCGGGAGGTGAGCCGCCTGGACATCGATGCCTTGCGCGAGCATGGTTTCGACGACGGGCACATTTTGGAGACCGTCATCATGGTGGGGCTGACAAAGTTCGCCAACTTCGTCGCCTTCGGTCTGGGGACGGTGCCGGATTTCGACTCGTCGAAAATTGCACGCCAACTCGGACTGGACCAGGTTTCCGGCCAGCCCGAAAAAGAAATGAATCCTCCTTCCGGCAATTTCACTCTAATAAATGAAGAAGGAGTAGTTCCGACGGTTTCGGTTGTCGATGAAGACGCGGATTGGGCGCAACACCAATCGGGCGCTTGCGTATGAAACTCGCGGTCGCGATCCATGGACCAAAACCTCGAATCGATGGTCCGGCATTCAAATTGACGCTCTGCCAGCTCTTAAACTTTTTGTCATAAATTTGAAAAATGTGCGTTCGGCTCCTCCTGCTGATGTCGGCCGCCGATAACAGTCGATCACAAGCATATCGTCGTTACTGACAGCGAGCAGGATGTTCGCTGCAGTCGCAAACGCTTCAGAATTCAAAGGAATTGGGATGCCAAGCTCCGCCGTTTGCTCGTTCGGATGAAAGAGCAACTTCCCATTCCTGAAGTATAAAAAAGGCGACGTATTGTAAGGTGGATGAGTGCGTCCGAAAAGAAAGCGCTGACCGCCAAGATCGAGTCGCTGGAGGACAAGCTGGAGAAGGCGCTGGCAGAGAACGAGCATCTCCTTAAAGAACTGGAAGACACGCTGCGATCGCTGAAGCGTCAGGCGGCGCCCGTTCTCGAAAAACCAACCGAAGGCGGATCCGAAACCACCAGGACGCAAGCCGGACCATCAATATGGTGCCCGAGGTTCGCGGCCGATTCCCACGCGTCTGAACCAAGCTCATCATGCGCAGAGAACTCTACTGCGCGACGTGCGGACCGAAGAATAACCAATGGGCGAGTGGCACATTATCATCGGTTACAATTTTGATCCGATCTTCTATTGCGTCATTTCCAATTGCCGCTTTGTAGAGGGTATCATTAACCCGATAGTACACGGTGTCGGCATCAACTAATAAAACTTCACTATCACCCTGATCTGTGCGGATCGTGTAAGTTTTTCGCGAGCGCACGTTGTAAAGATGCAGTTCTCCAGGAAAATAGAAAGGAACTTCCTTAAATAACCCATCAACCGAGGTTTGTTCCCTTTCTCGGCCTTTCGGATTAACAACAGTATTTCTGAAAACTCTGCCAGGACTCTCTCTTTCAATCCGCGGGTCCACCTCGAACGGTCCTTTTGGTGCAGGCCGCTTGCGCTCAGCCCGGCCGACGGCGAGCCACGGTCCAAACCCGCGGACTGAGGCGCCTGCACCCGCAACAGTGACATCTTGCCATGTTTGCCCTTTCTTGTCGTACACGGCGAGAACGTGGACACCGCCATCTCCGACAGACTGATCTTTCCGGTACCGACCGATTACGATCATGTCATCGTTGTTAACATCGAGCAAAAATGATTCGCCTGGCTGAGACGTGAAATTGGCAGGAAGCTGAACACCTAACTCCGCGCTCCCAAACGTGGGGTAGATGTGAACTCGGCCGTCCTTCGGGAACGCGCTCAGATATCCGTGCAGATCACCCGGAGACCAGAATCCTTCCGTACGCACAAAGCGATAGTCATCCCATAACAGCTCATGCGCCGTTCCGTCGCGCAGATCAACACCGACGAGTTTTCTCCTATTGGACGAAGAGGTAAAGAGCGCTTGTAACACCCTTTCAGGTGCTTTAAACAAAAAACTCTCAATTAAGCTACCTTCATAAGCTATTGGGATAGAACGGACGCGTGCGGGCGCATCCATTCCGATAATGACCAGTCGAGTCGGTCGGACATTGGGACTACCGATGACAACAATTCTAAGATCGTGATCGACAATCACGAAATCGCTGCCCTTCGAGTCATCAACGAGGTCAGTGACTTTGGTCGTTATCTGGCGGATGGAATCTACTGCGAAGACGGAACTGGGAACCTGAATTGGATGCTTCGGCGTCGCCAGACCTGTCACAAAGTACAGTTGCCCGTTTGTCTGTGCCCACAAAACCCCGTGCCCTGCATATGCAACCACTATCAGGACAACCACAGCTTTTTGTATGAATGACTTCATTCTTTTCCTCCTACGGATTTTGGCTGCACACGAGTTGGACATAATTGTGCGGGGGCGAGGCACCATCAGATCTGTTGAATCGCCAGTCAGGGTTCGTCGGATCGGTGGAATTGTCCCATGCGATGTAGTTTCCAACTCCAGGTTGGCCGTCAAGTCCAGTACCATTGTATTGTTTGATCCAGATCGCGTCGCCGAAGTACAACAGGCCAGCTGGCGCGAAACCATCAGCCATCATGCCAAAAGTACAATCGGCGGATAACGGTTCGTTGGGCGCTATCGGCAGCCTTTCTTATGTATAGTTAGCGCGGAAGGGCGTGGCGATAAACCACTGATTGCCCCACTCGTCTTCCAAGCCGCCCTGCCGATCTCCGTATGGCTGGTCCTTAGGTTCCAAAATTGATTTCGCGCCCGCGCGCAACGCTTGTCGATACACCGCGTCGCAGTCCTGAACGTACACGTAGATCATGGTGGGTTTGCTATGCCATCGGTCGTTGGCCTCACCGACGCCCAGGGCCGAATCGCCGATGCCAATCTTCGCGTGCATGACTTTGCCTTCCGCCGAGTCGTAGCGCACGATTTCCCGGCCATTGAACGCGCGCTTTGCAAAATCAATGAACCGCGCAGCGTCAGGGAGAGCAAACGAAATCGTAATGGTGTTCAATCGATCCTGAGCGACGATGGGCTCACGCCCCAAGTAGGTCGCGATGCACCACCCGTTTCCTGCCGGATCTTCGACGAGGCCGAAGCGATCGCCATAATTCTCAACGATCTCCGATACCGGTTTCGCGCCCGCTTTGAGCGCGCGCGCGTACGTCTCATCCACATTCGGAACATATATGATCATGGACGCCGGCATCGACCTGCTCGATCCGACGCCGACCATCACCATCGAATTGCCGATCTTGAATTCCGCATGGAAACTGCCCGGGCCGGTATCCCCGCGGAAAGTCTGCTCGGCGTCGAACACATTCTTCAGGAAGTCAACGTACTCGGGCATGGACGGCAGCAGATAAGGCGTGAGGGTTCGGAAGTTCGGACGAAACTCGGCGATTTTGTTAGTGGTTGGTTCTTTGATCGGTGTCGCAATGTACCACTGATTACCCCACTCGTCCTGAACGGCGCCGTGGCGATCGCCGTAGAACTGATCCTTCGGTTCGGAAATCGACTTCGCGCCTGCGCGCAGCGCTTGTGCATAGAGCGCGTCGCAATCCTCCACGTACATGTAGATCATCGACGGCGTCGGACGCATCCATTCATGGTTGCTGGCCTCACTCACTCCCACGACGGATTCGCCAATTCTGATCGACGCGTACAGGCCGTCGGGCCATTCGTACTTCTGGATCTCCTGCGCATTGAACGCGCGCTTCATGAAATCGATGAGCTGCGCGGCGCCCTTCGCGACGAAGCCGACCGATATGGCATTACGGCCTTCGGGAATGTAATTCTTGCCGAGTTGCGTTGCGATACTCCACGTGTTCCCTGCCGGATCCTCCACGCAACCGAACCGAACCGGCTCCCAGTGCGCGTCCTGGACCGGCATCAACTCCTTGCATCCGGCATCGAGCGCGCGCTTGAAGACCTCATCGACATTTGGTACATAAAGCTCAATGCTCGTGGGCATGTTCAGGCCCGATCCCACTCCCAGCATCAACATCGAATCATCAATCCGGTACTCCGCATGGAACCGGCCGGGGCCCGTCTCTGTGCGTTCGGTTTCGATCGCGCCGAAGACGTTCTTTAGGAAATCGACATACAACGGTTCCGAAAGCAAGTAAGCAGTGACGGTGCGGAACCCTTCGCGGAACTGAACAGTCGCAGTAGTAGACATCCTTGCCTTCCTTTCCAAATCTGCTTTCAAGTTCGCTTTGAAATCCGATCGTGGTACATCGCACAAATCGCGAGCAACGCGCAGCATTTCCGTAAGCGATGGATCCACGGACGCCGGCATAAACTCGGGATCCGCGAGGATTTCGCTGATTGCCTGATCCAGTTGATCGATTAACGGCTCCTTACTCATGGCTGCCACCCGCGAGCGCTCTCAAAGTTTCCAGCGCTCGATACTGAAGCTGCTTGATCGCGCCCTCGGACCTTGCAAATTCCTGCGCGATCTCACGAACACTTTTCTCTTCGACGAAACGTTTGATGACGACGGAACGCTGATCGTCCGGAAGATTGTCGACGAGTTGAAACAAGATGGCGCGGCGCTCGATATCGGGCCGGTGCGATTGATCGAGATCGTCGGAAATCGGATCCGCGCTTTGCTTCGAGAGCTTCTTCCACCGATCGGCAATCGCATTCGCCGCGATTCGATAGAGCCAGACGGCGAACGGCACGCCCCGCCATTCGAACTTGGAGAGATTCGCCAGCGCGTGCTGAAACACTTCGGCGGTCACGTCTTCAGCCTCGTGACGATCGCGCACACGGCGGACGACGAACGCATACACGCGCTCGAAATTCCTCTCGTATAGCTCGCCGAATCGCCGCGGGTCCTTCTGCGCGGCCTCGATGAGCTGGCGCTCGTCGTCTGTTCGGGCCATCTCTTATATAAACGGTCAGAAAAGGCAAAAAGTCACGGTAGAATCACGCCTTCCCGGGAAATCTTGTCTTAAATCCTCCGCGCGCCCAGGGCCTGTGGCACCTGTAGGTTGACATAACACCCACACTGTGACACCTGTCCCGCCAGCTCACTCCTCCCGGCTGCCTCTTATTTTGCCTACTCTCACGCTCGGTGCCTTTCGAGACGTGATCATTCCGGAAAGCGTATCCGCCGATTACTAACGATACACGCCGATGTGGCGACCTAACCGTCCAAAAGCAATGGACGACGACATCTGGCCGTCTGCATCGTCTAACCATAACGGAAGATCTGTGAATCCCTTGGGAAGGGAGGCGATCCCAAATGCGAGGGCTTTCAAAAGCAGCAGGCGTAGCGATATTGGGGACGTTGATGGCCACTCCGTCTATGGCCGCGCAACGTGTGGTCGTCTGGCCCCGCGTCAACCGGCGGCCGGTTATCGTGAGACCTTATTATGGACCTGGGTGGTACGGTTACCAGGCACCTGGCTGGTACTACCCCTGGGGACCAGCCCACGCAGTGGCCCCCGCCACAGGCGAGGTAAAAATCGACACGCGTTTGAAGGACGCGTCGGTCTACGTTGACGGCGGTTACGTCGGCCCAATCGGCAAGTTCAAGAAGTTTGGCCTGAAACCCGGAAATCACGACATCGAACTGCGGGATACTTCTGGCCAGACGATCTTCGATGAACGAGTACAGGTCATCCTGAATAAGACTGTCGAGATCAGGCCACCTGCATAGCTTCACTGATAGGGCGGTTACGCCCTCCGCCCGCCGTGGTCTACGGTGCTTTCTGCACACGAAATCTCCATTCGAACTCGGCCCGGCTTTCAGATTTTCGTTTTCCGGCCACTGCTGGTTTGCCCCGAAGTGTTCGGCCCTAGGCGCGTGCCGGAACTGGCGAACGGCTCAACGTGACCGATTGCGGCCGGATTCCGATTCGGCTCTCTGTTGAATTTCTTTGGCTTCGAAATCCTTATCCTTCGTGGCTCCCTTGATCTGCACAAAGTCGCCCACTTGCAGAGCGTTCGAGGTGACTGTCTCCCCCGCATCGTTCTTTATGACTGTGGCGTCATTGATCAAAACTTTGGTTTCCTTGCCCGTAGCAGCTTGCGGAAGCTGGCCTCTGCGACCGATGCCGCCACCCCGCCCAATCCCGCCGAGACCGCGACGCCCAAGGCGCGGCCCTCCGTTTCCAGGATAGGGCTGAGGCGCTCGCTCGGTCTGGTCCGCAGATACTGCTCGTTCCTGAATCGTGATGGTGTTGTTTTTTCGATCCACCTTCGTGATCCGGCCCGTTACGATCAGGGCCACGTTGTCCGATTTTTCTGTCGATTGGGCTCGGGTATCGCCAAGAAAAGCCATCCAACTCATCGCAACCACGAATCCGGCCAATATGTATTTCGAGAATTTTGAGTTCTTCATTGGATTCTCCTTACGAAAACAGACTCCAATGGAAGCCTACGAAAATACCCGTGCGGTGGTTACTCGTTTTGCCGCTCGGCGGACACGCCACCTTGTTTGGGGTCCCTTAGGGACTAGGAAGTGGGATTTCGCCAATGCTGGGCCTGTTCTTGTGTCTGGCGCGGACATTGATGAGTGGGAGGCAGTCGAAGGTTCACGGATCTGCTCTTCAGAGGCGGACGGCTCGGCACGCGACCCTTTCGTTTGTGCGAACTCGTATGACAGGATCTCCGAAACCGGCCTGAGTCAAGGCTACGATCTGCTCTTCTGCCGTCATGAATAATGCACGATCTCGTTCAGAATCGTCTTGAGGGACGCGGTCACAGATCAAAATAATTCCGTTCTCACGAATCAGCTTCTTGCAGTCGCTGTAGAATGCAGTCGCATATCTCTTATGCCGGAGTTCGTGGACTGCCTGGATCGTCACAATGGCTTCGTAAGGACCACCAACCACCAGGTCCGTCCAGTGCGGTTGCTTGAAATCGACCCGGTGGAATGAAATCCGATCATCGAACGCATCGAGGCGTTTTCGACTCATCTCAATCATTGGTCCAGAGAAATCCAGCAGAGCATAGTGGTGAATGAAGGGACAACGAGTAAGTATGTACTCCGCGAGAAACCCTGGGCCGCTTCCGAGTTCGAGCACGGTGTGGGGCTGTCCTAGAGTCAATTCAGCCACAAAGAAATTAAAGAACTCTAATCGTGACGGAAGCTTTTGTTCAGCCTCTTTGGCCCAAGCTTGAGCAGCTTCGACGGAATGAAAATCAACTGGGGACGGGATGTCTTGAGGCACTTCATTCATGGGATTGTTTTAGGACCGCAGCGTAAGTTGTAAATCCTGGAGGCGGACAGTGCAAGCTACGACATTTCCAACTGCACAGTGATTTTCGGGAGCTACTTCGAACTGACCCATTTCATTTCGCGGCCATATACCGCCGCCCCTTACTTCCGCCCCAGGCATACTCCCGGCACACCGAACAGCAATATTCCCACCGGAACGTCCACAGTTTGCTCGTCGGGTTCCGCGAACACGTTCCTGCGCCGTGACCCTCGCGCTCGCAGCAAAGGGCATTCCGGCAGCCGCATTTATTCGGATCGGGTGTCTCGTCCAGCCAAGAAAGTTCGG
>WNGJ01019485.1_pt1 | contig 11560 bp, 10 predicted proteins | sample 5400611 | NCBI WGS metagenome assembly WNGJ01 (sample SAMN13153375, study PRJNA577476) | soil metagenome | isolation source: 40 cm soil or saprolite under Garry oak tree replicate 1 | place: USA:California | collected 2016-06-15 | reverse complement strand
CCTAAAGAGCCTGCCCATGTGGAGAAAGTGCGTTTAACGCGACGAGCTGAGCGCAAGGCCCGTTATGAGCAGGTGATGCAGGGGCGCTCACGGGGCTTGACCGCAAAAGAGATCGCCGGCCAACTCAATATGAGCGAACGAACCGTGCGGACGTGGCTGGCCGCTGGAACCTTTCCAGAAGCCAGAAAACGACGCAAGAAGCCGAGTTCCTTTGATCCATTTGCTCCCTATGTGCTCAAACGGTGGCAGGAGGGAGAGCAAAATGGTCTGGTGCTCTGGCGTGAAATCCAGAAGCAAGGCTACACCGGATCAGAACGGACAGTCTATCGCCATATTGAAACGCTCAAACAGGCGAGCGTTCGGGCTTCTCTCAATCTCAATCGTCTCCACACCTTTACAGCTAGCACCGCCGTCTGGCTGTTTGGACGCGACAAGAAGAGCTTGGACGAGGTCGAACAAGAGGATCTGGCGACGTTCTGCCAAGCCAGCCCAACCCTCAAACGGACGTATGATCTCGTTCAGGATTTCATGCAGATGGTCCGCAAGAGAGAGGGATATCGACTCGACGCCTGGTTAGAGCGCATTGCCGCCAGCGACCTGACAGAACTTCAGTCATTTGCCGCTGGGGTGGAGAAAGACAAAGCCGCTGTGAAAGCGGGCCTCACTTGGTCCATCAACAACGCTCAGGTCGAGGGACAGGTGACGAAATTGAAACTCTTGAAACGCACCATGTATGGGAAAGCGGGATTTCCTCTTCTGCGCCAGCGCGTTCTCCACGCCGTTTAACCAGAGAGCAACACCTTCCTCCATGAGATCTGGTAAGAGGGTTGGTTCCTGCTGTTCCATCGTCAGCTTGTGGATGGGCTTCTGGCCTTTTTTCCGCAGGACCTTCTTCAAGAGGGAGACTCCTGAACTCCAGGTGGGCTTCTGGCCTTTTTTCCGCAGGACCTTCTTCAAGAGGGAGACTCCTGAACTCCAGGAACCAACTGGCACGCTCTCAAAGCTCATCTATTTCATCAATAAGCTCATCCATCCCCAAAAGTGGACATGAGCCCATTTCGGCGAGGTTATGGTATTAATGACATTCCTCTTCATGACTACCTCAGGTAATTCGCAAAAAATCACCTCATCGTATCTGCACATTTACACTGACGGGCCTCGTGTTTATTCATAGCGGAGCACCTCGAGCGGGCGAACACGCACCGAACCCCAGGCGATGAGGGTCGCCATGAGCATGGCGAGCAGCGACGAACCACCGATCAGGCTGACGACGATCAACGGTGACACGCTGAAGGTGAGGTTGAAGAACAGCCTTCCAAGCAGGGTGATCGCTCCTGTTGCCAGCAACATGGCCATGAGCGCGGCGACCGCGCCGACGATCCCATTCTCAATCACCACCTCGCTCAAGACGGTGCCACTCGTATAGCCCACTGCTTTCAGGATTCCCAGTTCACGTCTGCGCTCGAGCATCGCCAGCGCAACGGCGTTGGCGATGATGATCACCCCGGCAATCAGCGAGAGTGAGGCAATCGCCACGAGCATCTCCAGGATGCTATTGAGGAGCTGTCCAACGTACGCACCAATATCGGCCAGGTTTTGCACCGTCGCGTTCGGGACGAGCTTCCCCAATGTGTTCAGCGCAGTATTGACCTGCGCGGAGTCGATCTTCATATAGGTGACTGTTGTTACCCCGGTTGTTGCCGGGCTGAGCGTACTCACGGTCTCTGTCGATGCTAACACATTCCCTACATGGTCATTGAAGGAGGAATTGGGATCATAGATACCAACCACCGTCGTTGACTCCATCGTCTTGCCATCTGTGCTGGCAAAGATGATGGTATCGCCCGGTTTCAGGTGCATCTGGAATGGACCCGTGGCGGTCAGCAGACCGCTGACCACCACATTCGTCGTGCCTGCATCGCTCGCATGCAAGTTACGGCCCTGCACAATCGTCAAGGAAGGTGCTGGCTGTGAGAGGTCGTATCCCTCCATACTACTCAGGAACGTGATAGCTCGCTGGCGGCTATCGCCGGTCGGCAAGACTTGCTGTAATGGCTGCCCATCGATGGCTGTCGGCACGATTTGCGCAAATGTATCTGTCCGCGCTTTCGAGAGGCCTGGAACTGTTCCAAGCCTCGCTTGCAAGGCAGTCGTATCTGTTCCAGATGTCATGGTGACAACGTTGTAGGTCAGGTTCTGCGCAAATGCGTTGCGAATCTGCGCTTGTAGGTCTTGCCCAAGCGCCAGCACCAGCCCGATGGTGAAGACTCCGATGAACAGGGCCAGCATGGTCGTCGTCGTACGTGTGCGTTGCCGCCCAATGTTGCGCAGGGCCATCTTCGTGCTGACCTTCCAGGTGCGCGGCACCAGCACGATAACGATGCCCACCAGCGAAGCAGCGAACAGCAGGATTCCAAACACCGGCAGCACCAGGTACAGCAGCACCGATGCAGCCATACCCACCAGGATCAGGGCAAGGTACCTGAGATCAAAGTGTTCCGGCACCGGCAGTTTGCTGACGACGAAGACGACCAGGCCGAAGAAGACGCTCAGCACCAGCAGGAAAGCGAAGGCGCCGTAGACCGCTGCTATGCCCAGCACCACATCATTCTTGAGGATCACGATCGCCAGCGCGCAGAAGAGCACGGAGAGTACGACCAGTAAGGCAATCGTCAGGGCGATACTGCTCGCTCCCCGGCTTTCGGACAGGTCGCGTATGACATTCAAGGGGCGAATGTTGGCCGCCTGCACGATGGGTATCAGGCCAAAGATCAGCGCAGTCACCAGGCCGATTGCGACTCCACCGGCGATCGTCCAGGGATTCAGCTGGAACGGAACGGTTAAGCCGAGATTTTGCATCAGGATGCGCACGATGGAGCTGACACCAGTGGCTGCTGCCGCTCCGATGATGCCGCCAACCATGCCGAGCAGGCCCGCTTCCAGGCCAAACAGCACGTAGAGGTCCACGCGGCGATAGCCTGTTGTCTTGAGCATGGCAATCTCCGTCTTCCGACGCGAAAGCAACACTTGCATGGTATTGACGATGCCAACGCCACCGATCAACAGCGCGAGCAGACCCGCAATCTCTAAGAACTTGCTGATCAGGTCAATTGAGGATTGCTGGGCTTGCAGCGCGCCGGCCACCGTCTGCGTAGAGGCCAGCGGGAAGTGCTGGTTAATAGCCTTGACCACAGCGTCAGTCTGTGCCTGATTTGCCGTTGTTACATAGACGGTACTATAGGATGCAGGCGTACTCGGAGCCGCGGCTTGCTCGTCATGAGCCGAAATGAGCATGAGATTGCCAGATTGGGCGAATACGCCTGAATCAGCGACGACCCCTGCAATCGTGACATGCAGTGTTTGACCTGAACCGGCTTGCGTTTTGATATACACCGTGACGATGTCACCCACCTTGTGGTGAAACGTGGTGCTCAACTGCTGGGTGATGATCACCTGGTTCCTGGTGAGCAGGTTCGAGACGCTGCCATAGCTCGGCGTGACGAATGTGGGCGGCGATACAACCGGGTAGTTGTTTGGGTCGACCGCATTGACGCTGAAGGACTGGGATGACGATGCCACTGGACTCAAAGGGCCGCTTGTACCGGGAGATGCCACCGGACTCAAAGAGCCATTGGCGCTCATGACAGCAGTGTAGTTCGTGATGGCGCCCTCGCTTTTGAGCTGCTCGAAGTAGGACAGGTCGCTCGCTTTGAACGGCACGCTCTGGGCCGTCACCGCGATATCGCCGCCATTCGTATCGCGCGTGCTTGAGGTGAGCGAGTTTTGTAGCATGGAGCCGACCAGTTGCAAGGCGACAATGGCCATCACGCCGACGGCGACACAGAACACGGCCAGCAGTGTGCGCAGCCCACCCCGGAGCAGCGAACGTGAGGTATAGTTGAAGTACATGGAAGCTTTCATGGGCGTCTCCTTTCGTCGCCGTCATTACGTGAAACTGCCGTTGGAGTGCTCGATCTCGGTAATTTTGCCATCGACGATACGAATGGTGCGGTCGGCATGCGAGGCCACCACTGGGTCGTGTGTCGCGATGATGAAGGTTTTCCCTGTCTGTGTGCGTAGTTGGGCGATCAGCTCAAGCACGTTTTCGCCATTGCGCGCATCCAGGTTGCCGGTTGGCTCGTCAGCAATCACAAAAGCGGGATCGGTTGCCAGCGCACGCGCAATCGCAACACGCTGCTGCTCCCCACCGGAGAGCTGGTTCGGTCGGTGATCGAGCCGGTGCGTGAGACCAACCAGGGCCAACAGTTCTTGCGCACGCGCGGATGGCGAGCCTTTGTGCTTTCCGACATACAGGGGAACTTCCACATTTTCTTGGGCGGTCAGCGTGGGAATCAGGTTGAAGGCCTGGAAGACCATACCGATCTCGCTGTTGCGCACCGCCGCCAACTTGCCCTCGCTCATGCGTGTGATATCAACGCCATCGATCAACACCTGCCCGGTCGTGGGATTATCCAGACCGGCGATAATGCCAAGCAATGTACTTTTCCCTGAACCGGATGGCCCAACGATGGAGACGAACTCTCCACTCCTGATCTGAAAACTGATGCCCTTGAGGATCTCGATGCGTTCGCGACCGAGGGGCAGATTCTTGGTGATGTTTAGCACATCCATCACAACTGTGCGCTCAGTACTTTGTGCTTGCCCGGTTTCGGGCGGAACAGTTGTATGCATATGACTTCTCCTCCTTCTTTCTTGGTAAGCTACTCGTTCCGATCCCTATCTCAGCGCGCTGTGCGGCGTCCATACGCCCAGACTGCCAGCGGAATGAAGATGACGAGGAGACCTACACACCAGGCCAGCGCCTGCCAGATGGTCGAGGCATCCGGCTGGTTGAGCAAGAGCCCGCGCACGGCGTTGACGATCAGGGAGACCGGCTGGTGCTCGGCGAAGGCACGCAGCCAGCTGGGCATGCTCTGAGTCGGCACGAAGGCGCTACTGGCGAAGGTCAGCGGAAAGAGCCAGATGAAGCCAGCCGATTGTGCTGCCTCCACACTGCTTACCACCAGTCCAACCGTCGCCGAGATCCACGAGAAGGCAAAGCTGGTCAGCAGCAAAAGCCCCGCCGCCGCCACCCAGGAGAGGACATTGCCCTGTGGTTGGAAGCCGACCAGCAGCCCGACCATCCACATGACAAACACGACGAAGGTACTCCGTACCAGGTCAGCGAGGGTGCGACCAGTGAGGACGGCCGATCTTGCCATCGGCAGCGAGCGAAAGCGGTCCACCAGACCTTTTTGCAGGTCGGTGGCCAGGCCGATACCGGTGTTCGTCGAGCCGAAGATGACGGTCTGAGCGAAGATGCCGGCCATCAGGTAGTTGACGTAGCTGGTGCCACTGACCGCGATCGCCCCCCCAAAGACGTAACGGAAGAGGAAGACGAACATGATCGGCTGGATTGTCGCGAAGAGCAGTTCTTCGGGGATGCGCGGGATCTGCACCAGCTGGCGCCTGGCCAGCACGAGCGCGTCGGCGAGCGTCCAATAGATCGAGGGACGGGCCAGCGGCAAGAGGGTATGGGTCGTGTGCAAGGTACTGCTGTTCATCGTGTACTCCTTACCAGAGGTTGGCTGTCTGCGATCTCAGCGGGCAGCTCTGTTTCCGAAGCCTCGCGCCCGGTCAGCGTGAGAAAAACATCATCCAGGGTGGGCTGGCGCAGGGCCAGGTCGTCCAGGGGAATCTGCGCCGCATCGAGATCGCGCACGATGGCAACGAGCTGGTGCGCCCCGTGTCTCACCGGCACAACGAGCTGGCGGCGCTCCGCGTCAACCTGGAGTTCGCCTGAACTGTAGGGACGCAGCGCCTGTGCAGCGGCAGCCAGGTCACCCCCCTGCGCCAGCGTGAGCTCGATGCGCTCGTCACCGACCTGGGCCTTCAGTTCATCGGCGGTGCCGTTGGCAATCACATGCCCATGATCCACGACAGCGATCTGGTCGGCGAGTTGATCGGCTTCCTCCAGGTATTGGGTGGTGAGTAAGGCCGTGGTCCCGGAAGCGGTGAGTGTTCTGATGACCTCCCACATCGCCAGGCGGCCGCGTGGATCCAGCCCGGTGGTCGGCTCATCCAGAAAGAGCACCGGAGGCGCGATGATCAAGCTCGCCGCTAAATCCAGGCGCCGGCGCATGCCTCCCGAGTAGGTCTTGACCGTGCGTGCGCCAGCATCAACCAGGTCAAAGTCTGCCAGGAGTTGATCGGCCCGTTGCCGTGCCACGCTCCCTGACAGATGATAGAGTTGCCCAAACATCACCAGGTTTTCGTACCCGGTGAGGTTCTCATCGACGGCAGCATATTGGCCAGCCAGGCCAATATGCGCACGGAGCGCGTCGGCGTTTTTGACGACATCGAGCCCGGCCACCTCTGCTCGCCCGGAGTCGGGACGCAGGAGCGTCGTCAAGATACGCACGGCGGTGGTCTTGCCAGCGCCATTAGGGCCGAGCAGGGCGAGGACGCTCCCCTGCTCAGCGACCAGATCGAGCCCTGCCAGGGCATGCGTTTTTCCATAATGTTTGTGGAGTCCTTCGGCCAATATGGCCGGTCTGTTCGCCATGGGAGATTCCTCCTTTTCCAGGCAGCTACCGATAGCATTTGTTACTGTTTGGTCATACATAGACACAACTAAAAGAGCTGTTCCCTCGTGTCTCACGATCAAGAACGAGGTGACACTGCACGCTCCAGACCAACCAGGTCCGCACTCATGGTCCAGACCCGCTCTTGCAACGCCTCATCATAAGAATTGGGGACGGATCGCCCCTGCTTGCTGCGGACAAAGTACTGTCCGGTGACGCCTTCCACCTCTGGCGACGTTGCCAGATAGAGCGCGGTCTGCGCTCCTTGCTCCGGGGTCTGGAGGAAGCGTTTGATGATGCCGAGAAAAGGACGTGCGATCGGCGGTGCCACGGCATCAACGATGTTGGTGGCCGTCAAGCCTGGATGCAAGGCATTCGCCGTGACGCCCGTGCCTGTGAGCCTGCGAGCCAGTGCATAGGTGCAGAGCGCCATCGCCAGCTTGGCCTGCCCGTACACGGCAAAGGGCACAAACGTCTGCTCACTCTGCAGATCATCCAGGTTCACCGAACGGGTCATGGCATTGGACGCCACATTGACGATCCGTGCTGGGGCACTAGCGCGCATGGTATCCACGAGCAAATTGGTGAGGAGAAAGGCCGAGAGATGATTAATGGCCAGATTCATCTCTATCCCATCAACACTCAGCTGGCGCTGTTGCATATGAGCACCCGCGTTGTTCACTAAGATGTGGAGGCGAGAATAGCGCTGCTGAAATTCCTGGGCGAGTTGGCGGATCGCTTGTTGCGAGGAAAGATCGGCCACCAGGAGATCGAGGGAGGGATTGCCTGTCACCCCCGCAATTTCGGACAGGGTCTCCTCGCCTTTCTGACGGTTCCGAGAGACCATCACGACGGTTGCGCCCTGTCGAGCGAGGCCAGTGGTAATAGCTTTTCCCAGGCCAGCACTTGCGCCTGTGACGAGGAAAACTCCGTTTCTCTGGATCATGCGTGTTCCTTTCTTTGGCTCACGGGTGTTGACATGCTATTTCTCGCGAGTAAGAGTGGTTTCCGTTTCTCCAAAAAGTTCTGACTTCTTCAACTCCCTCTTGGACGCTTCAACTGTGACGGGTAAGCTGATCAATCCACGCAACGCGAACCTGCCACGCCATATGACTACTTCCAAGCAACTCTTTTGTATAGTTTCATTTTGCTTTCTTATCAAAATGAAAATAAAAATAAACAAAAAAAGAGGATGGCGTTCTACACAAATGCTGATGCTTTCTCGAGAAAGGACTACGCATCCTGTCTCTGATTCCAATTTGCCTGGACTTTGGTAAACAATTCGACGAGGATCAATCGTTCCGCTGGTGTGAGTGCAGCGAGTAGATCCTGTGCAAGGTCCTCGAGTTGTCCGGTAAAGACGTCAAGAAGTCGCCTCCCTCGCTCGGTACATCCCCTCGGCGATTTGCTTCACCATCATAGGCCCGCGCCGGGTAAGGAGAGAGATCACGCTTACCTCGTCAGGAGAGCACAAGGTCTCCTGCTCAAACAGCTTCGATCTTTGGCTTAACGTGTCACTCAGGAAAAGCATAAAGTCAAGGACAGCACGCGTCTGCGATGACTCAAGATCGTTATCCATAAAGACTCCTTCTCTACCAGTTCATCTGCTCCCTCGTGGGATGGCCTCGCGAAACACTGGTCGCACACTATTTTCAATAAGATATTATTGTAATATGATAATTTAAATCTGTCAAGAGCACTTTACCTGAATCTTCAAAAGTGTTACTGGTGGCGAACCCTTAAGGGGTGAGTTATGCAGACAATGACCTCGTTTGCCATGATGAAAGAGCAAAGTTTATCCAGTTGATAGCATTAGCGGTTAACGATATCACTCAAAACGAAAGAGATTAGTCCAGTATCCAGAGAGACAGCATGGATTACCCCTGGCACGTATCCTAAAGGTAACGAATGCATGCACATTCGAGATACGCTAGGAACTATCTATGAAGATGCATGGTTTGCACATGTATCGCTCAACAATGGATACCCCACAGAAGCAGCATGACGGCTCGCGCTGGTCACCTCGATGCAATTTGCGCAATCGTCTTTCGGATCGCCAAGTAGCTGATGTAGTGCGCGCCGCATTGATTGGAAGTATGGCCTCGACCTTGAACTGAGCGACCCCAGCTTTGACCACAGCGTCCTCTTGGAATGACCACCGCAGCACCGATTTGGTGCTGATGCCAGAACAGGGCTTATCCATTAAGGTCCCAAGCGCAAAGATCGCGAATCCTCGCACCATATTGCTGATACAGGATAGATCGATTCCAAGCTGCTGCTGGCTTTCCAGCAGCATTCCCAGATTGAGCTGGTGTGTCCAACGTGCCGCAATTAGCACTGGCAAGCTGGTCAACAGATTGGCTTCGATACGGACCGTTTTCTTATCGACTAGCAAGCTCAGCAAGCGAAATCGCCTAAGGGGGTCACAATAGCAAATTGGGAGAAACATACGCTAAGCTGCAAATCGTCTTCGGAGGCGCGATCCGGTTGAGGGAATGAAAGCGTCGGGACTCATGAGTCCATCTCTGAAAGGCCCCTTCTCTCTCTTTTTACAGCAAAAGCGCTCATTATGAAGATGGTAAAGGTCCTTAGCGTATGTTTGTCCCGTATTGTTGATACTGCTGGCGAACCCCACATTCATAGGGTTGAACTACTCACTCCTGCTCGTGACAACCAAACCAATGAGGTTGTCACGATGAAATGCTCGACGAAGGATTGTCAGATATGTCCGACTGAACGGTCCTGGCCACTTGTCGTCCCGCAGGAGCGGCTTCAACCTTCGCCGCCTGCCGCAGCCGCTGCAACACCAGTAGGCTCAACAGCAATGGAAGGCTCACGCCAAGGATCACGACTCCGGCAACGCTGAAGGCCTGCACTCCTGAGGTGTCCATCTGATCGAAGGCGCCGATGTTGTAGATGATGATCGGTGGAGTCAGCGCCGACGCGATAAACATCGCCAGTACCACCGTTCGTAACACCACCGGGTCACCCTCAGCTGCGGCCACTACCGCCGTGATGCCCAAGCCTGCCGCCAACGCGCCCAGCAGGCCGAGGGAAAGGCGCGTCAACGTACGGTACACATCGAGTCCAAACAGGAGATGAGGGGCGAAGAAACAGATGCCACTCAACACAAGCGCGGCGCAGCCAATCGTTGCGCTAATGATTCGAATCCAGCGCGGGGAACGTATCGTTGTCATACTGCCTCCATCACAAAGTTGTACACCGTCTCCGCCGACCCATCGGGCAATGTGCGTATTTTCGCTAGCAAAGCATGATCGAAGTCGAACGCACGCGCGTTGCCCTGAGGGTCATTGTCAAAAAATATTTGTGACGTTAGCAGACGCGTGTTCGGCCCTTGTGTCTTGACGTGAATATGGGCAGCACGCCACAGACCTGCGAAGACGTAGGGCACCGGCAACAGTGTTAGAAGTTCATATGAGCCATCGGCTTGGGTGAATTGGTGACCACGGTAGTTATAGCCGATGTTGTCATACACGCCGTGCTCGTTCACCTGCCAAAAATCGAGCACTGCACCCGCGATCGGCCTGCAGTGTGTGTCAAGAACGCGGCCACGTACCACAAGCTCACGTCCTGTGTGGCCGGGCAGCCGGAAGTTGGTCTTGAGCGGCGAATTGGGAGTGTAGAATGGCCCCTCTTCAAAGGCATGAGTTGGCTCTTCATGGTCATCGGGACAGGCTGGTGTCGGCACTAACCGGATCCCCTGCGCCGCAACCTTGTCGGGAAATTCAAAAACGAGGGGTTGCGGAAACGCTATCTTAGAGAAAAATCCCCCGACGACCCCCCATGCGGTCAGCCCGATCACACCAAGGGTGGCGGTGAGGGCATCCCGGCGCGTTAGCTTGCTAGGTGATTGCTTGGGCGCTTCAAACGGTTCCTTGCGATTCTTCATGCTGTGTACCTCCTTGAATGCTTTATAACGCCGCACTTTTGGTCCACACGCGCTCTTGCAGCACTTGATCATATCAAATTGACATGGATACCTTTGACTTGCTGTTGGCAAAGTACGTCCCGATTACGCCGTCTACCTCAGGCGAGCTTGCGAGATAGACGACGGGCCGCGCGGCCTGCTGGGAAGTCAAATCGTGATGGCTCTCCCGATTCCAGAGATTGCACCTGTAACGAGCGCGATCTTGTCATGGAGCATAATTACCTCCTTCATTGCTGTACTAAGCCCAGAGTTGCGCTTCACTCTACCACTTCTTTTTCATTCAAAATATAATTATGTCATAATTGAAATAATACTAACTTGAAAGAATACACGAGCAAAAAAGAGACCACTCCTGTAGTCAGTACGCGTCGGCCAATTGCAAGGATCAGTGTTCGTGTTGCATAACCGTTCTTTTCCAGACTGTCAAACAGGTATGCAAGTTCACTCGTGTCCATACACGGCAACACCGCAATTTCCTTCACCATCTAGGGTGTAGAGCAGACCAAAACACCAAGCACCGTCATTTCGTTAGGTGAACAAAACCGGTTCTGCCCAAAACGCTTCCAGCTATTGCTTAGCATATCATAGAGAAAGATCATGAACCCCAGCACTGCACGTCACTGTGCAAGATCAAAATAGCGAACCACTACGGTATCCTTTACTACATCTAAAACGATACCGACATCAATCTCAATGATTTTTATGGCAATATACTTTTATTTAGCAATTATATTAACATGATATTTCAAACTTGTCAAGAGTATTATGCTACATCCACTCATAAATCAGTCAAGTGACTTGTCTGGCTCCGTGGGGAAATCACTCCTTTGAGAGCCGAAGTCGCAGGTGAACCGGAGGCAATTTCATCGCCTTCGATTTATGAGTGGATGTCAGTATTATGTCGTTGAGCCTGGGGGATATCCTTATGGGAAAGCAATCATGCATCCATTTTCCTATGCCGTTTCACCGGAGAAGTCACTAACTGGCCCATCGCTAGGTAAGGTTACGTAGTGGTGGGCCAAGCAAG
>WNGJ01007581.1_pt1 | contig 11560 bp, 12 predicted proteins | sample 5400611 | NCBI WGS metagenome assembly WNGJ01 (sample SAMN13153375, study PRJNA577476) | soil metagenome | isolation source: 40 cm soil or saprolite under Garry oak tree replicate 1 | place: USA:California | collected 2016-06-15 | reverse complement strand
TGCAATATCATCGTGACCCAGGTCAAGGACGGCAAGTACTCGGTGGTGGCCATCACGCCGAGCGCCAAGCTATGGGAGATGTCCGCCGCCAAGTAACGGTGACGCTCCTCTCGACGGGAGACACGGCGGGCGCCCAACCGGGCGCCCGCCTGCTTTCACCCCATGCTCGCTGAGCTGACCCAGCACGTCGTCAACGGCCTCATCCTGGGCGGTGGCTATGCCCTCATGGGGATCGGCCTCACCCTGATCTTCGGCATCATGCGCGTGGTCAACTTCGCCCACGGCGAGTTCTTCATGCTGGGCGCCTTCTTCCTCTTCACGCTCTTCAGCCTCTGGGGCGTGAACTTCTTCGTGGCGAGCCTCTTGGCCGTGCTCGGGGTCGGTCTCGTGGGGGCGGTGGTGGAGCGGCTCGTGCTGCGGCGGCTCAGATTGCAGCCGATCGAGATCCCCATGCTCGCCATGGTCGCTCTCTCGGTGATCATCCAGAATGCCGCCATCCTGCTCTGGGATCCTTCGCCGAAGACGATCAAGCACGTCTTCTCCCCCGTGCCCCTCACCCTCGGGCCCATTCACGTGGTCTCCATCCGGCTCTTCGCCGGCGCCATGGCCGTCGCCCTCATCGTGGGCTCGCACCTGTTCATCCAGAAGACGCGGCTCGGGCGAGCCATGCGGGCGACCTTCCAGGACACCGACATGGCCCGCCTCGCGGGCGTCGACGTCGACAAGATCTACATGTTCACCTTCGCCTTCGGGGCGGCCCTGGCCGGCGCCTCCGGCGCGCTCCTCGGCGCCGTCTTCTGGGTATACCCGGCCATGGGAGACCTGGCCGCCCTCAAGTCCTTCGCCGTCGTCATCATGGGAGGGCTCGGGGACTTCCTGGGCGCCATCGTGGGCGGACTGCTGCTCGGGGTGGCCGAGAGCCTGGGGGCCGGGTACATCTCGTCGGGCTACAAGGACGCGATCGGCTTCGTCCTGATCATCCTGCTCCTGCTGTGGCGCCCCCAGGGGCTGTTCGGCAAGAAGACCGTGTCCCGATGAATTTCCGAGGGGTGTGGGGAATCGTGGTGGCCGTGGTGCTGCTCGCGCTACCGCTCGTGGGCGTGGACGACTACTACCTCCACCTTCTGATCATGGCCGGTCTCTTCTTCCTCCTGGCCGCGGGCATGAACCTGCTCCTGGCCGCCGGCCAGCTCAATCTCGGCCACACCGCGTTCTTCGGCATCGGCGCGTATACTTCGGGCCTGCTCGCCCTGCACTATGGCCTGTCGCCGCTGTGGTCGCTTCCCGTCGCCGCCGCTTTCACGGGGGTGGTCGGCTATGTGCTCGGCCGGCTCACCCTCAAACTCCGCGGCGCCTACTTCGTGCTGGTCACGGTGGGCTTCGCCGAGGTGATCCGGCTCGTGGCCACCAACTGGATGGATCTGACCCAGGGGCCCATGGGCCTGGCCGGCGTGCCCCCTTTCAACCTCGGCACCGAGAGACTGACGCTCGTGTCCAAGCGCGACTACTACTACCTGATGGCCGTGATGGCGGGCGGGACGCTGTACGTGACGGCGCGGCTCCTGGGCTCGCGGATCGGGCGCGCGCTGAGGGCCATCCAGAGCAACGAGAGCCTGGCCGAGTCTTCGGGCATCAGCGCCTACGCGCACACGATGCTCGCCCTGGTCGTCTCGTGCGTGCTCGCCGGCGCCGCGGGGGGCTTCTACGCCCACTACATCACCTTCCTGTCGCCGGAGCTCTTCGGCTTTCAGAACACGGTGACCATGGCCGTCATGGTCGTGGCGGGCGGGCAGGGCATGGTGCTCGGGCCCGCCCTGGGCTCGCTCGTCTTCACCTTCGTGCCCGAGATGCTCCGGATGGCCGTCTTCTACCGCATGCTCCTCTACGGAATCATCCTGCTCCTGGTGGTCATGTTCATGCCACGGGGCCTCGTCTTCTTCCTGCGGGCGCTTCTGAGCGGCCGCGCGCAGCAGCCCGGGACCCCGTCGGGGGCGAGCGACGGCGCCGCCTTCACGACCAGCGGTGACGGCGCGGGCATGGCGGGGCCGGCCCTCGCGGTCAGGGACGTCACGGTGCGCTTCGGCGGGCTCGCGGCCGTCGAGGGCTTGAGCCTCGATCTCACACGCGGCGAGATTCTCGCGTTGATCGGACCGAACGGCGCGGGCAAGTCCACGGCCTTCAACGTGATCACGGGCTTCCAGCTTCCGGATGCCGGCCGCGTCGACTTCGACGGGCGCGCCATCACGTCGATGGCGCCCTATCGGATCGCCGAGCGCGGGCTCGTCCGCATGTTCCAGCGCACGAGCATCTTCCCCGAGGCGCGGGCCATCGACAACGTGCTGACCGCCTGCCATCGGCTCGCGCGGACGAGCCTCGGAGCGCTGGTGCTGATGACGAGCGGCTACCGCTGTGAGGAGGAGCAGCTCGGAAGGCGGGCGCGGGCCATCCTGCACTTCGTCGGACTCGAGCACAAGGCGGAGGAGCCCGCGAAGAATCTCTCCTGCGGCGAGCAGCGCCTGCTCGGGCTCGCCATCGCGCTCGCCCCCGACCCTTCGGTGCTGCTGCTGGACGAGCCCGCCGCCGGGCTCAACGCCGTCGAGACGGAGCGGCTCATGCGCCTGATCGAGGGCATACGGAGCCGCGGGCTCTCCGTGCTCCTCGTCGAGCACGACATGAAGCTCGTGATGGGCCTGTGCGACCGGGTCGTCGTGCTCAACTACGGCCAGAAGATCGCCGAGGGCACACCCGCGGAGATCCAGAGACACCCGGAAGTGATCCGCGCCTACCTGGGCTCGGGAGAGATCTTTGCTCACTCTTGACGGCGTCTCGGTCGCCTATGGGGCCGTGGAGGTGCTGCACGGGGTGAGCCTCCGCGTGGAGGCGGGCGAGCTCGTGTGCCTGCTGGGCGCCAACGGCGCGGGCAAGAGCACCACCGTGCGCGCGATCTCGGGGCTCCTGCGGCCCACGGCCGGGAGCATCAGCTTTTTCGGCGAGCGCCTCGACGGCCGCCCCGCCCATGCCGTGCTCAAGAAAGGCATCGCCCAGTGCCCGGAGGGGCGGCGCATCTTCCCGGAGATGACCGTGCTCGAGAACCTCGAGATGGGCGCCTATGTCCGGGGCGGCGACGCCGCGCGGGCCGGCGACCTCGAGCGCGTCTTCCACCACTTTCCGCGATTGCAGGAGCGGCTCGGGCAGCTCGGCGGCACGCTCTCGGGCGGCGAGCAGCAGATGCTGGCCATCGCCCGCGCCCTCATGTCCGCGCCCAAGCTGCTGCTCCTGGACGAGCCGTCGCTGGGGCTGGCGCCGACCATGGTGGCCACGGTGTTCCAGGTCATCCACGAGATCCGCCGCCAGGGCGTGACGGTCTTGATGGTGGAGCAGAACGCGGCGCTGGCCCTGCAGATGGCCGACCGCGCCTACGTGATGGAGAGCGGGTGCATCGCGCTCGAGGGAGCGGCCAGAGATCTCCTGCACAATGCCGACGTCCGGCGCGCATACCTCGGGGGCTAGGGGGCGGATCAATGGTGAGGACGGGGGCGGAGTACATCGCGAGCCTCAGGGATGATCGCACGGTGTACATGCATGGCGAGCGCGTGCGTGATGTCACCGAGCACCCGGCGCTGCAGGGCGCGATCCGGAGCATCGCGGGCTTGTACGACCTCGCGGCGGCGCCGGAGAACCGGACGGTCATGACCTTTCCGTCCCCGGCCACGGGCGCGCCCGTCAACATGTCGTTCCTCATGCCGCGGACCCCCGAGGATCTCGTGGCGCGCCGGCGGGCGCATCGCCTCTGGGCGGATGCGACCTTCGGAATGATGGGCCGCTCGCCCGACCACGTGGCCGGGTTCATGACGGGCTTCGCCCTGTGCCCCGACCTCTTCGCGCGGGACGGTCAGCGCTTCGGCGACAACGTGGTGCGGTTCCACGCCTACCTTCGTGACCACGACCTCTACACCGCGTACGTCATCATCCCGCCCCACATCGACCGCTCGAAGCCGGCGCACCAGCAGGAGGACCCGCACCTCTATGCCGGGGTGGTCGAGGAGCGGAGCGACGGCATCGTCGTCACGGGCGCCCAGACGCTCGGCACGGGGGCCGCCATCTCCAACGAGATCTTCGTGAGCTCGATCGTGCCCCTCGGCCCCGGCGACGAGAGCTACGCCCTCTCGCTCTGCGTGCCCACGGCCTCCCCCGGACTGCGCATGATCGTGCGCCGCCCCTATGCCGAGACCGCGCCCAGCGTGTACGACTACCCCCTCTCCTCGCGCTTCGACGAGACGGACGCCCTCGTGGTCTTCGATCGCGTGTTCGTGCCGTGGGAGCGCGTGTTCGTCTACCGGAACACCGTGCTCACGCGCGCCCAGTTCTACGAGACGCCCGCCCACGCGCTCGGCAATCACCAGGCGCAGGTCCGCTTCGCCAGCAAGGCGCAGTTCCTCGCCGGCCTCTCCCTTCGCATCGCGGAGTCCATCGGCGTGGACAAGACGCCGCAGACGCAGACCATGCTGGGCGAGCTGGCGAGCTACTGCGCCATGGCCGCCGGGCTCGTGGTCGCCTCGGAGACCGAGTGCGTGCGGGACCCACGCGGCTTCGTCTCGCCGAGCGCGACCTACCTCTACGCGAACAACTGGCTCCAGGCGACGTACTACCAGACCATGCTGACCTACCTGAGAGAGCTGGCGGGTAGCGGGCTCCTTCAGGTGCCCGCCTCCTACAAGGACTACCTCAACCCGGAGATCGCGGGTGACCTCGAGCGCTATGTCCGCTCGCCCGGGCTCAAGTCGATCGAGCGCACCAAGCTCTACAAGCTCGCCTGGGACCTCGTCGGCTCGGAGTTCGCGGGGCGGCATCAGCAGTACGAGCTCTTCTATGCGGGCGGGCGCGCGCAGACGACCTCGGTGCGCGTCTACCGCGCCTTCGACTTCGCCGCGGCCCGCGCCATGGTCGAGCGCTGCCTGGCGGGCTATGATCTCCCCGCCGCCCCGCCTGGAAGCTGAGGCGCGCCCTGTCATGATCAAGCGCCGGCTCATCGACGAGCTCAAGGCGAGGCAGGCGGATCTCTACGCCCTCTGCTCGCGGCTCGTCCAGATCCCCAGCGAGAATCCTCCCGGAGATACCACCAAGCTCGCGGCGTTCATCCGCGACTATCTCGTCTCGCGCGGCATCGAGCCCGAGTGGCACGAGCCCATGGCGGGGCGGCCCAACCTGGTCGCCCGGGTCGGGAGCGGCGGGCCCCGCGTCGTCCTTGCCGGCCATCTCGACGAGTTTCCCGCGGGGCAGGGATGGAGCCGCCCGCCGTTCTCGGGCGCGGTCGAGGACGGACGGATCTGGGGACGCGGCGCCGGGGACATGAAGGCGGGCCTGGCCGTGGCCCTGACCATCGCCTCGCTGATCCGCGGGATGGGCGTGTCGCTCCGGGGGACGCTGACGCTGGCTTTTGCCTCGGACGAAGAGACGGGCGGGGCATGGGGGACGCAATGGCTGCTCGCCAACGTGCCGGCCGTCCACGGCGACGCCTGCCTCATCGGGGAATCCTCCGGCACGTGGTCGGCGGGCATCGGCGAGAAGGGCGTGCTCTGGCTCCGCCTGCGCGCCGCCGGCATCTCGGGCCATGCCGCCTATCGCCAGGGCACGAGCGCCATCGCCAGCCTGCACGCGGCGCTCCGCGCTCTCGATCGACTTCACGGCCGGCGCGGAAAGCCCAACGCCTCGGTCGCCCAGGTGATGAGCCGCCAGCGGCAGGCGGCAGAGCGCTGGTGGGGGCCGGGGACGGGGCGGCTTGCCGGACGACTGGCGGTCAGCGTGGGCACCCTGGCGGGCGGCGGACAGGTGAATCTGATTCCCGAGTCGGCGTTGGCCGAGGTGGATCTCCGTGTGCCTCCGGGACTCACGACGGCCAGGATCGAGAAGGAGGCCCGCCGCCTGATCAGGCAGGCAGCCCGCGGGAGCGTGGAGGTCGAGGTGTTCAATCATTGCGAGCCGTACGTCACGCCGCCGGATTCGCGGCTCGTCTCGCTCGTGAGGGACAATGCGCGGCAGGAGAACAACCGCCAGGTCCTGCCCGTGGTGCGCCTGGGCTACACCGACGGCCGCTTCTTTCGCCGCGCGGGCATTCCCACCGTGGTCTACGGCCCCGCCGTCCACAACATGGGTGGCCCCGACGAGTCCATCGAGACGGCGGACCTGCTGGAGGTCGCCCTCGTCCACGCGGGCGCCGTCCTCGACATGCTGGTGCCCGGAGGTCGGCGATGAGCGAGACGTGGAGCGTCGCGGGCATTGCTGTTCCCGCGGGCAGGATGGTCCGCCACAGCCTCGAGCTGGTCGAGCTTCCCGACGGCATGCGGGTGAGTCTGCCCCTCGCCCTGCTCAACGGCGCCCGCCCCGGACCGACCTTTTACGTGGGCGCGGCCATCCACGGCGACGAGGCCAACGGCGTGGCCATCGTCAGCCGGCTGCTCACCTCGCTCGATCCCGCCGGGGTGGCGGGACGGCTCATCTGCGTCCCCGTGCAGAACCCGCTCGCCTTCCAGGCCGATCACCGCGTGCCCGTCGGGCTCTATCTCAAGACGCCCCTCGACCAGGCGCCGATCGACCCGTGGACCACGTTCCCCGGCGATCCCGCGGGCAACGTCACCGAGCGCCTCTCGCATCGCCTCTTCTCGCTGATCCAGGGATGCGACGCCGCCGTGGACATCCACACGCCGACGCGCGGCGGGCGCTATGTCCCCATCACCATCCTGCCGCACCCCTCTCTGCCCGCCTATGGCAAGGCGGAGGCGCTCGGGCGCGCGTTCGGCTCGGGCTATCTCATGGCCGCCGACCAGGGCATGTACGTGCGCGACGGCATCCTCTGCGTCGAGGCGACGCGGGCCGGGGTGCCCTGCTTCACCTTCGAGATCGGAGAAGGCGGCCGCGTCGAGGAAGAGGCGACGGTGACGGGGCTCCGCTGCGTGCTGAACGCCATGCGGCATCTCCGCATGCTGCCGGGCGCTCCTGATCCGCCGCCGACGAGCGTCCGGATGCGCGCCTTCCTGGGATTCCGCGCCAACCGGGGCGGCCTGCTGACCACGGACGTGAAGCTGGGGGAGAGGGTCAGCGCAGGCGCCACCCTGGCGCGCATTCACAGCATCTATGGCGATCTGCTCGAAACGGTCACGGCTCCCCGCGACGGCATCTTCGTCCGCTCCACCACCTTGTCGTCCGTCCTCAGCGGCGAGCGAGTCGCTACCCTGGGACTCGAATAGGTCTCGGCCCAACTGGGGACACGGCGCCGGGAGCTGAGGGCGCTCCCTGTCGTGGAACGAGCATAGCGAAATCCCTCTTGCCGATTGACGGGAGCGTATACTTCCCAGGGCCGGCCCTTCTCGCGGTTCCCTGAGCAATGGAGTGGGAGGCGCTATGGCTCGCTCATCATTTCGCCACGCGCGGTATCCCCCGAGTGGAACGATCCTGCTGACCGCTCGATCGGAAACACGTTGTCATGCCAATGAGAAGCTCCTCACGCAGTCCCGCTTCCTCATTGCCTGGGGACGTCGTGTCCTCAACCCGGCATGGACAATCTCCGGTTCCTCCGAGGAGGACGTGCGCGGCACCGTCCGCGAGCGTCTGGCGAGCGGGGACCTCTTTCCCGTACCTCGCGAGGTGTGGGCCGGACATGGAAGCGGGCACGTCTGCGTTGTTTGCGGCAAGCCGATCTCGTCGGCCGAGGTCGAGAATGAGATCGTAGGGCCCACGACCGTCCGGGCGCACGTGGCGTGCTATTCGATCTGGCAGCAAGAGTCGGACGCGCTGGAGCCTTCCCGGCAATCGAGGACGCCCGACTATCTCCCCGCGCTCTGTCAGACCGTTCGTGACCGGTTTGCCGCGGGCACACTGTTCGTGCTCGCGGAGGACAAGTCGTGGACCGGGCGAGGCATCAGCGACATCTGCGCCGTGTGCAGCAAGCCGATTTTCGCCGCCGAGGTGTCCCAGGAGCTGATCGGCGCCAGACGCTCTCACGCGCATTTGATGTGCTACCGCGCGTGGCGCGTCGAATCGGTCGCCTTCGGCGAATCAGACGGGCATTCCCAGACCATCGCCGACCAAGCGCGGAGGTCATCATGAGTCAGGCGACTCTTCTCTCTGGGGCGCGCGAGCTGGGGCAGCTCATCGCTCGATCAAAGGCTCTCTGTCTCGATTGCCGGCGCCTGGTGGCGCAGTCGCGCGTTTTGATAGGCAGCAGCCGGCGCCATCTCAACTCCCACTGGGCACTCGCGGGCGCGTCTGACGATGCCGTGCGCGAGGCGGTGCGTGACGGACTCGAGAGCGGCGAGCTCTTCCCGGTGGACGGCAACGGCTTCGGCGCGCGAGGAACGCGACGGCTGTGTAGCGTATGCGACACGCTGGTACTCCCGACCGACATGGAGATCTGGATCACGGAGCCTCGCCCGGCTCGTGCGCACGCCGCCTGCTATGCGGTCTGGCTGGACGAATCGAAAGTCTGGCGAGAGTCTCGCACCAAGCTGGCGAGAAGCCAGAAAGGGTAGGGCGCGATGGCGCTGCGCGAAAAGCTCGAGACCATCCGCGAGATGGCGAAGGCACGGATTCCCCCCGAAGCCCGGGCGACCATGGAGCGGAGCATCGAGCAACTTCGCGCCTCAGGGATCATGACCCACGTGGCCAAGGTCGGCCAGCCAGCCCCGGATTTCAGCCTGCCCAACGCGGAAGGCCAGGAGGTGAGCCTGAAGGCGCTGCTCGCGCGGGGGCCCGTCGTCCTGTCGTTCTATCGCGGACACTGGTGACCGTACTGCAACGCGGAGCTGGAGGCTCTGCAGCAGGCTCTGCCCGAGATTACGGCCGGCGGCGCCAGCCTCGTTGTCATCTCCCCCCAGGTCGCGCGCACCTCCCGCGAGACGGAAGAGCCGAAGCCGTTTTCCTTCGAGATGTTGCGTGACTTCGGGAACCGGGTGGCTGAGGCGTACGGCCTCGCCTTCACCCTCCCCGAGGATCTCCAGGCGATCTACCAGAAGTTCGGCATCGATCTGCCCCGGGGCAACGGCGACGGCACCTGGCGCCTGCCCGTCCCGGCCCGCTTCGTGATCGACCGCGGGGGCACCATTCGCGCGGCGGACGCCGATCCCGACTACACGCGGCGCCCGGAGCCCGCGCACACGGTGGAGGCGCTCAAGAAGCTTCGGGCCTGAGCGGCATTTCGCCACATGCTCCAGGCGAGGGGAATCCCCCCGAGACCGATCAGCAGACCGTCGATGATCCGCACGGGCTTCGGCAGAAGCGGCAGCCAGAGGGCGAGGCCGATGGCGAAGACGAAGCCCGCCCAGACGGGAAGCTGTCCGCCCCGACGGATGGCGAAGGCGAAGTTGAAGGCGCCCATCCCGAGAAATACCAGGCCGAGGATGAGCACGATCGTCATCGGGCCGCGATAGGTCAGGGGGATCATCGGCGCCAGTCCCGTGACACCATCCAGGTGAAGCCTGCCGATGGCCGGCATGGTGAACGCCTCCACGCCGAAGGCGGGCAGGATGAGGGCGACGCCCATGATGCCCCACAGCAGGCCGCGGAAGGCGCGCGGCTCGGTCTCCCGGCCTGCGTGGAACGCGTAGAGCGCGAGCATGCCGCCCAACAAGAGGACGAAGCCGAGCATGGCGAGGTAGTGCGACAGCATCCATGCCACGGAGGCAAAGGCCGGGCTTGCCGCCGCCATCGTTTCCTCGGGGGCGAAGATGTCCATCTGGAAAAACGGCCGGGCGAGCGGGAAAACCACCAACAGGAGCGCGGACAGGCCGAGGCCGAGGGCACCGAGACGGATCCTGGCGTGGTGTGCAGTCTGCATGGCCAACCTCCTTGGGTGATGGGTGGACATCACGGGCACACTGGGAAGGTGACGGGAGGGCGTGAAGCGGGTGTGTAGGCGAGGTAAAAATTCATGAAGGGAGGGACGGGTAGGAAGGCTTGACAAGGCGGGCGCCCGGGCCGAGAATTCGGCCACGTTCCGGACACTTCCGACCCGGGAGGACACTATGAAGCGGCAGGCACTCATCGGCGCGGGCCTGGTAGCTCTTCTCCTTCTCGCCTCCCTCCCGGCGCTCGCGCAGAGCCCGGCCGGCATGAAGCTCTACGTCTTCACGTCGGGCTCGTTGGGGGGCTTCCCCAAAGGGGCGCTCCAGATCGGTGGCCAAGGGAACATCGATTGGGCCCCCGTCTCCTTCTACGTCATCATGCATCCCAAGGGCAACGTGATGTTCGATACCGGCAACAATGACAAGACGATCACGGATCCCGATGGGTGGTGGGGCCCGCTCGCCAAGGGCTTCGGTCTCAAGATGACTCAGAACGACGCGATGGCGGCCCAGCTGGCGAAAATCGGACTCAAGACGTCGGACATCAAGTATGTCGCCGTGGGACACATGCACCTCGATCACGGGGGCAATGTCTCTCAGTTCCCCAACGCCACCTTCATCGTCCAGAACGACGAAATGAAGGCAGCCTGGTGGCCCGACGTCGGCTACTCGATCTACTACATTCCCGGGGACTTCGCAGACAGCAAGAAGTACAACATGATCCGGCTGGACGGTGACCTGGATCTCTTCGGGGACAAGAGCATCGAGTTCCGCCGCGCGCCCGGCCACACGCCGGGTAGCCAGTTCGCGGTGGTGCGGCTGCCCAAGACCGGCACGGTGGTGCTGACGAGCGACGTGGTCTACTTGAAGGAAAGCTTGGAGAAGAACCTGATCCCGCCGATCCCCGGTACGTGGAGCCCCGGCGCAATGTACGACAGCTACCAGAAGCTCCGGCTCGTCCGCGACGGCGAGCGCGCGAGCATCTTCTATGGGCACGACCCCGAGGTGTTCAAAGCCACGAAACAGGCGCCGGCCTACTACGAGTAGCCGACCCTCACCAAGCTGTTCTCTGAGCCTCCCCCCAGCCCGGAGCAGGTTATCGTTCCGGGCTGGCGGTGTCTCAGGACGCTTCGCATGAGCCAAGCCCAGGAATCCGCTTCCCTCGACAGCCCGATCGTGTCCATCGAGCGTGTGTCCAAGCTCTACGGGAGCATTGCCGCGGTTCGCGACGTCACGCTCCACGTCCGCTCCGGCGAGGTGCTCGGATTGCTGGGACCCAACGGTTCGGGCAAGACCACGCTCTTGCGAATGCTCACGGGCTATCTCTCCCCGACCTCCGGCCGCTTGACGGTGGCGGGGTACGACACGGAGCGCCAGCGGATGGACGCACGCCGGCGCATCGGGTACGTTCCGGAGGCGCTTCCCCTCTACGCCCACATGCGCGTCCGGGAGTTCTGGCGGTTCATGGCCCGCCTCCGCGGCCTCCATTCGGCCGCCACCGAGGCGGCCATCGCCGAGGTCGCCGAGCAGATGGCTCTGAGTGATCGCCTCTCTGCTCCCATCCGCACGCTCTCCCGGGGTTACCGGCAGCGCGTGGCGATCGGGCAGGCGCTCCTGCACAGACCCGACATCCTGATCCTGGACGAGCCGACCAATGGTCTCGACCCTCGCCAGATCATCGAGACACGCAACTTCATCCGAGGGCTGGCCGGTCGGCGCACGGT
>WNGJ01007579.1_pt1 | contig 11560 bp, 11 predicted proteins | sample 5400611 | NCBI WGS metagenome assembly WNGJ01 (sample SAMN13153375, study PRJNA577476) | soil metagenome | isolation source: 40 cm soil or saprolite under Garry oak tree replicate 1 | place: USA:California | collected 2016-06-15 | reverse complement strand
CGAAAGTCGTGCTCGGTGCAGTGAACTTGCCGGTGATCGAAGCGTAGTTGCCCCAAGCGCCGCTATTCAGGAAGTTCGGCGAATAGAATTCGTTGGCGCCGACCTGGAACATGTCGTTGATGGTATAATTGACCTTGGCGTAGCCTTCGTAAAAGCTGACGTCCTTCTTCATGACGTTGCCGTTTGCAAGGAAGATCGTGTTTGTGCTGACCGCGCAAACACCGCCGCCGGGAATACCGCCAGTGAGGACGTTATCGGCGCAGCTCCCGCCCGGATAGAGGTAACCCCAAACACCGAAATCGAAGGCGAAGGCGCCGAAGGTCGGGCGGATACCGCCGTAGACATCGATTTCAGCCGCGGCGCGGTTCGCGAAGGAAATGCTTTCACCGGAGACGCCGACATACAGCTGCAGGTCTTTGGTGACGTTATAGCGCGGCTCGAAATAGGCGGCGACCGAGGCCTTGTGATTGGACTGGGTCACGCCACGGAAGATGTAGTCGTTCATGATCGCGCTGCCGAAGGCGATGTCCCAAGGATCGAATGCCGCCGGCGGCGGCGCTTTGAGTGCCTTTACATGCAAGTCCGCTGCGAGAGCCGACCCCGATACCATTGCCAGCGCCGTTGCCAACAAAGCCAGTTTCTTCATGACGATCCCCACACCTTTTTAAGAACAGTCCCGCTCCGGGCACCCCCCAAGGGCAAACGATAACCGACTGCAACCGTAATTCTGTAAACGTGACGCCAATCTGGGGCGCGTCCTCCGATCAGTGAAGCAAAAAAGACAAGCATCTGCCGACTTTTTAGGCGATATGGCCATTCTGTGAAATGTTGTGGAACGGTGTTGCATTCCGACAACAATTTCGACGGTTTTTGAGTCGGCCAACGTGCACATAACAAGCCCGGACGGGCGCGTAATTATCCGACAGCCCAACCCCAAGCGAATCAGTGTTTTGGCGGGTCCCGGACAAGCGGGCCCGGGTCCGATGTCGCTTGGTCACGCGAAAGGCCGCAGCGGCGGTCGCTGCGGCCTTGAAACGGAACCCGCGGGAATCGGAACGCGCGCCCGGCTAGATGTCGTCGTCTTCGCTTTCGGACGAGGAACCCGACGACCCGCCCGAGTGGCCCCATGACGGTGCCGGGCTTGGTGCGGGACTGGGCGAAGCCCAGCTTGGTGACGACGGGGCCGGCGTGGGGGCCGGAGCCGGCGCCGGAGCGGCCATGGGCTTGGGCGCGGCAGGTGTCGGCGCCGGGGATGTCGCGGTCGGAGCCGCTTTCTTTTTTGCCGAACGCTTCTTGGCGCCGGCCTTCTTGGCGGATTTTTTCGGGGCCGCGGCCTTGGATTTTTTGGCGGCCTTCGCCGACTTCTTGGCCTTTTTCGCCGATTTCTTGGCTACTTTCTTCGAAGATTTCTTCGAAGATTTCTTCTTCGCCGTCACAAGACTTTTCTTGGCTTTCTTAGCCTTCTTGCCTTTCTTGCTCTTCTTGCCTTTAGCCATCGTGATCCTCCTGTTGCCGCTGGTCCATGTCTATCGAGCGTTTCGGATAGTCCGCTTGCGCGCGGGCCAATCGATCAATTCAATCCTGGCCGGGGACCACCTGTCGCCCAATCGAGAAGCTCAATCGTGTGGACCACAGGGACCGATGTGCCGCCGGCAATCTGCACCATGCATCCGATATTGCCCGCGGCAATCATGTCCGGCTTGACCGTCGCAATATTGGCGACCTTTCGATCGCGCAACCTGCTCGCAATGTCAGGCTGGAGAATGTTGTACGTCCCCGCTGAACCGCAACACAAATGGCTCTCGGGTACATCTTTCACCACGAATCCGCTCTTGGAAAGCAATTCTTTCGGGGCGTGCGTGATTTTCTGTCCATGCTGGAGCGAACAAGCCGAGTGATATGCGACGACGATATCGTCATGTTGCTGCTGCTGACGCTTGAGATCGATGCCGCTGAGATACTCGGTGATATCCTTGGCCAGCGCCGAAATCTTCGCTGCGGGGCCAGCGAAATCGCGGTCCTCGCGCAGCATGAAACCGTAGTCCTTGATCACCGTGCCGCAGCCCGACGTCGTCACCAGGATGGCGTCGAGGCCGTCCCCATCGGCCTCCTTGAGCCAGACGGCGATGTTGGAGCGCGCGCGCGCCAAGGCGTCGCCGTCGCGCCCGAGATGGTGAGTGAGCGCGCCGCAACATTGCTCATCCTTGACCAGCACGACCTCGATGCCGTGACGCGTCAGAACATTGATGGCGGCCTGGTTGATGCGCGGCGCCAGCACCTGCTGGGCGCAGCCCTGCAGCAGCGCGACCCGTCCACGCCTCATGCCTTGAGCCGAAAAAACGCTTCCGCCGGCTGCGCCAGGCACCGGCAGGCTGCGCGGCGCCAGTGCCAACATCGCCTTGATTCGGCTCCATAAAGTCGGCGACACCGATCCGGCTCTGGAGTCGGGCAGCAGGGCTGTGAGCAGCCGGCCAAACCGCGCCAGCATCATGCTCAAGCGAAACAATCCAGGCCGCGGCAGTACCCACGCTAGCACTGCGCGCAACGCCCGCTCGGCCAGCGGCCTCGTATAGTCTCTCTCGATTCTGGCCCGCGCCTGATCGACGAGATGCATGTAGTTCACGCCCGAAGGACAGGTGGTCATGCAGGCAAGGCAGGAGAGACAGCGGTCGATATGCTTGACCACTTCCTGCGTCGGAGGCCGGTTCTTTTCCAGCATCTCCTTGATGAGATAGATCCGGCCGCGCGGGCTATCGAGTTCGTCGCCGAGCAGCACATAGGTCGGGCAGGTCGCGGTGCAGAAGCCGCAATGCACGCAGGCGCGCAGGATCTTGTCGGCTTCCGCGATATCGGGGTCGGCGAGTTGCGCGAGGCTGAATTCGGTTTTCACGTCAGGGATCCCCGCGTCAGCCGGCCGCGATTGAGGATATTCTTCGGATCGAAACTGTGGCGCACGCGTTCGCCCAGTGCGGCGAGGCCGCTTTGCTGTGGATGAAACACGTCGACATTGTGCCGGACCGGTTCGGCGGCGCGAATCAATGTGGCGTGGCCGCCGACGGCTTCGACGCGCTGGCGCACCAATGCGGCCTGAGCGTCGGGTTTTGGGGGCAGCGCCGCCCAGATCAGGCCACCGCCCCAGTCGTAGATCACGTCGCCGCCGGTGTCCCGCGCGAGCCCCTCGCCGAGCGCGCCGCCGCTAGCCGGCGGACAAACGATTCGCCACACCGGCCAGGCGCCGACTGAGCCGCTGGCCGCGAACGGTTGGACGTCGCGCACGGAACTCCAGACCGCGGTGGAGGCTTGATCTTCCAGGATTTCCGCCGTCCCAAACGGTGCAAGAGCCGCCGCCAGCGCAGCCGCCCGATGGACTGCCGATGCCGTAATGCCTTCCAGCCGCAGCAACGTGACGGCCTGCAGCAGCGATCCGAGCTCGCCAAGCCCGCGCGCCTCGGCCCGAAGCGCCGAGTTTGGCAAATGAGCCGCGGCCGATACATCGAACGGCGAGCTTAGCGCCGCCGTCATCGCCCGGTTGGCCGCGACGTCATCCAGCCCGCGCAGCATCAGCGTGCGCTCGCTCTCCGGCCTCGGCATTACCTTCAGGGTCACTTCCGTCATGACCGCGAGCGTCCCCCAGGAGCCCGACAGCAGCTTGCAAAGATCATAGCCGGTGACGTTCTTCACCACCCGGCCGCCGGTCTTGAAGCTGTCGCCAAAACCCGACACCGCATGCGCGCCCAACAGATGATCGCGCGCGCCGCCGGCCCTGATGCGGCGGGGCCCCGCAAGGCCTGCGCCGATCATGCCGCCGATGGTTCCGACATCCGGCGTGCCAAGCAATTGCGAGGTGTTGACCGGTTCGAACGCGAACTGCTGGTTCTTGGAATCGATCAGCGACTGCACGTCGGCGAGCGGCGCGCCCGCCTCGACGGTGATGATCAGTTCGTTCGGTTCGTACGATGTCACCGCATTGAGCGCCGACAGATCCAATAGCGCGTTGGTCGCCATCGGCTGACCGATTTGCCGCTTGGAGCCATGGCCAATAAGTTCGAGCGGCTGCTCGCTCGCGAGCGCCGCGCGCACCGCCTGCTCGACATCCTTGGCGTCACGTACTTTGAGAGTGTCCACCCCGATAGCGGGTAGCCAAATTCGGGTCCGAAATCAAATTTGCGCGCCAAACAAATCCCTGAATGCTGCAATGCCGTTCTCGGTGACCTCAACCGACCGCCCCCGCGGTCGTCGGCGGACCCAGTCCCGGTCGAAAGCAAGGTCGGCGATCAACGCCCCCACCTGCCCCGCCAGGTGCGGGCGCCGTTCGCTCCAATCGAGGCATGGCCGGCAGAACATCCGCCGGCTGCGGCCGGAGGAATCAAGGTTGATACCGAGATCGGCCAGGAACCTGGATCCTGGCTCCGTCAACGCGCCGGCATCCGCTTCGAGCACGAGATGTCCGCGATCCCTCATGCCATCGGTCAGGGCCACGCCGAGTTCGCCGGCGAGATGGTCGTAACAGGTGCGCGCCCTGCGCATCTCCGTATCGGTCTTTGATGGTGGGCGGAATCGAGGCGGACCGGTCGCGGCCACCGTCATGATGCCCTCGAGCATCTGCGCGACAAGCGGCGTTGCCAGCCGGTAGAACCGACGCGGTCCGCGCTTTTCCACGGCCAGAAGCTCCCGTTGAACGAGCTTGGCGAGGTGCGAACTCGCCGTCTGCGGCGTTACGCCGGCGACGGTCGCCAACTCGCTCGCCGCGAGCGCGCGTCCGTCCATTAGCGTCGAAAGAATTTTGGCGCGCCCGGGATCCCCCACCAACTGGGCGACCTCCGCCAGCTGCGGTGCGATGGTCGGCATGGCCAAACTCCAAATCTCAATCAGGCCTCAACGCCGTTCCTTCGCACGGCGTTCCGCCTGAACGCTTCGATCGTGACCGAACTATATCTTTTTTTTAACGGCGAATGCTTCGACCGCGATCGAATTGAAACCTGCGAACCATCGATACAGAGGTCGCGTTGATCCGCGACCGACATCAATCGACGGAGCAAATCATGGAGCGTTCGAATGTCACGCGAGGCGAAGCGCGGTTCACCGACATGTTCAGCCGACGATCGGCGATCGGAACATTCGGTACTGTCATCGCAATCGTCAACTTTTCGCCATGGGCCATTTCACCAACTCGATCCGAGCAAAACCAGGGAGCAATCAACATGAGTCAGTACGCAATGAACAAGAAGACCGTGAATGAGGCCGTCAGCGGCGGCGGCCTGCTTGTGGTCGCGCAGTGGGAGGCCAAGGAGGGACAGGCCGACCGGATCGCCGATATCCTGTCCCGCTTCCTGCCGGAAGCGCAAAACGATCCCGGTGCCAAATTGTTCTTGATCGGCCGGAGCAAGGAAAACCCCGCACAGTTCCTGTTCTACGAACTGTTCCGCGACGAGGCCGCGCTACAGGCGCATCAGGACAGCGCGTATTTCAAAACCTACATCGCGGGACAAGCGTTGCCGCTGCTCGCCAAGCGTGAGCGGGCGCAATACGCGTTGTTGTAAGGCGCAAAGGCAGAAAGGGGTTTCAACGGGACCGGCCTGCATGTCAGCCGCCCGTTGAAATCCTCTGCCAGTCGCTGGCACGACAAGGATGCAACCCGCTGGCGTCGTTAGCGGATTTATGATGGCCGATTTGCCGTCACTTCGATCGCGATCGAACCAACCGACGGAAACGAATAACGGCAGTGCGAGTTGGTGGCCTGAAGATCCACGCCAACTTTTCGGCGTCTGCCACGTTTGAGTTTGGCGCTTTGGCACGCGCGAAAGCATCAATTTCTTGCGCGCCCCGCGATATCGCACCGGTCCCCGCCTGAACCACCAGAAAGGAAAAGACGATGTTCTCTGTGATCTTTGAAGTTCATCCGAACGAAGGCCGCAAAGAGGACTATCTCGAGCTCGCCAAGCATCTGAAGCCGAGCCTGGAGAAAATCGACGGCTTCGTCGACAACGAGCGCTTTGAGAGCAAGCTTCGGCCGGGCTGGGTGCTGTCTCATTCGACCTGGCGCGACGAAAAATCGGTGGTCCGCTGGCGAACCGAACGCGAACACCACATGGCACAGGGCCGGGGCCGGTTCGAAATTTTCCAGGATTACCATCTGCGCATCGGTGACGTGACGGCCGATACCGATCCTCCGAAGGCGGCGCCAATTCAGGAACGGCGCTTCGATGAAACCGAGGTTGGCAACACAAAGATCGCGACGCTGACCGAGATCACGCCGATCAAGGGTGCAGCATTCGCGGCGCAGATCAATCTGTTGCCCGCCCACCTCGGTCTCGATCTGAAGGACGGCGCCATCGTCGAACATGACGTATTCGCCAGCATCTACAACCCAGGTAAGCTCGCGCTGCTGGTGGGGTGGCAGAACGCCGAAGCCGCAAACGCATGGTTGCCGAAGAGAATGGAAGGGATCGAAAAGCTCAGGCACCGGAAGATTCGTGTGGTGCGCGACTACGGCCGATTTGATCGGCGGGAGGCCCCGCAGTTCTATCCGGACGTCAAAGGAGCGGAGACCAAGCATCCCGAGCCCGCACATTAAGGGGCGGCATGGGCGCAACCGGGTAAGGCGTCGCAGCCCAGCCGCGGCCAGAACCGCGGCCCCGGCTAATCTCAGGCGTAACCTCTCACTTGATCCACTTCGCGCCGGGTCCCGGCACGATCTTGAGGTCGCGCATCGACAGCGATTTCAACTTCGGCTCCGAGGTCAGAACAACCTTCACCGGACGTCCCGAGCCGCGATCACTGACTTTTGCCACTGGTCCGCCCGGCGGCGGCATCCAGCGGTCCCCCCATTGTGACAGCGCATAGATGGTCGTGAACAGATCGATGCCCTTCTCGTCGAGGTGATATTCGGCGCGGGGGCGCTGATCGCTTTCCCGGTATTCGACGCGCTTCAAGATCCCGGCCTCGGTCAGCGTCTTCAGCCGGGCGCTCAACACACCACGGCCGCATCTCAACGCACGGGCGAAGTCGTCGAACCTGCGGACGCCGTAGATCGCCTCGCGCAGCACCAATAGCGTCCACTTCTCGCCCAAGACATCGAGCGCCCTTTTGATCGAGCAGTTCTCAAGGTCGTAGTGGAATCGTTCGGGCTCCATGGCCTTAACCCTTAGCTGGGTTTGACAAGAATACCTAGATGTTGCATGCTAAGTACGAACTTAGAATTTAACCTCCAGGAGGACCCCATGAACGATTCAGTGCCGTCGAACGCTGGCGCAACGGTAACCGGTCCAGCTTTGAGCCACCTGTTCACGATGCGGGCCGCGCTTGGCGCCCGGCTCGATGGAGGGGACGGCCCGCTCGGACGCCGGGTGTTTAGTGCGGCTAGCGGCGGCGAATTCGCCGGCGCGCGCTTGCGCGGCGCGATCGCCTCCGGTTCATCGGATTGGATGCTGATCCGCAAGGACAATTCGATGGTGATCGACGCGCGGGCGATCCTGCAGACCGACGACGGCGCCACCATCCACATGACCTATACAGGTCGCGCCATCTTCCCGGCCGACGTGCTGGCTGATGTGCGCGACCCCGCCCGGCGGCTTCTGATCGATCCGGCCCGCTACTATATGAGAACCTCGCCGTTGTTTGAAACCGGCGCGGAAGCCTATGCCTGGTTAAACGACATCGTCTGCGTGGCCACCGGAAGGCTAACTGAGCAGGGCCTCAACTACGACGTATTCCAGGTCGGGTGAAGTGGTTGCGCAGCGTCCGGCGCGCCCGCTCAAAACCGCGGCAGGTCGGGGAAGGCGAGCTTGCCGCCGTGGACATGGACGCGGCCCAATTCGGCGCAGCGGTGCAGGACCGGAAATACCTTTCCGGGGTTGAGCAATCCTTGCGCATCGAAGGCGCATTTCAGCCGCTGCTGCTGGTTGAGATCGATCTCGCTGAACATCTCCGGCATCAGGTCGCGCTTCTCGATGCCGACGCCATGTTCGCCGGTCAGCACGCCGCCGAGTTCGACGCAGCATCGCAGAATATCCGCGCCGAACGCCTCGGCCTTGTCCATCTCGCCAGGCTTATTGGCATCGTACAGGATCAAAGGATGCAGATTGCCGTCGCCGGCATGAAACACATTGGCGACGCGAAGCCCGTATTTCTCGGAGAGATCGCGGATCCGCGCCAAGGCTCGTGGCAGCGCGCCGCGCGGAATGGTGCCGTCCATGCAGAGATAATCCGGCGAGATCCGTCCGACCGCCGGAAATGCCGCCTTGCGGCCGGCCCAGAACAGATTCCGTTCGGTCTCGGAGGTGGAAATCTGGCACGTGGTCGACCCGCAGCCCTGCGCGATCGCCTCGACCCGCTTGATCAGTTCATCGACCTCGACGCCGGGGCCGTCGAGTTCGATGATCAAGAGCGCCTCGACGTCGAGCGGATAACCGGCGTGAACAAAAGCTTCGGCGGCGTGGATCGCCGGCCGGTCCATCATTTCCATGCCGCCCGGAATGATCCCGGCGCCGATGATCTCAGCCACGCATTGGCCGGCCGCTTCGACCTGCGCGAAACCCACCATCAGCGCCCGCGCGGTTTCCGGCTTCTGCAGAATCCGCACCGTGATCTCGGTGATGACGCCGAGCAGGCCTTCCGATCCCGTGATGATTCCCATCAGGTCATAACCTGAGGTCTCGGCGGACTTGCCGCCGACCCTGATGATTTCGCCCGTGATCAGCACGATCTCGCAGCCGAGCACATTGTTGGTGGTCATGCCGTATTTCAGGCAATGCACGCCGCCGGAATTTTCCGCGACATTGCCGCCGATCGAGCAGGCGATCTGCGACGACGGATCGGGCGCATAATAGAAGCCGGCGTGGGCGACCGCCTGGCTGATGGCGAGATTGGTCACGCCCGGTTCGGTCACGACCACGCGGTTGTCGAAGTCGATCTCGCGGATACGTTTGAATTTGCCCAAGCCGAGCAGCACGCCATCGGCCAGCGGCAGCGCACCGCCGGACAGCGAGGTCCCGGAGCCGCGCGGCACCACCTTGATGCCCTGCTCGAAGCAATATTTCAGAACCCGCGATACCTGTTCGGTGGTGTCCGGCAATGCCACGACCATCGGCGGCTGGCGATACGCCATCAGGCCGTCGGATTCGTAAGTGACCATCTCGGCTGCGCTGTCGATCACGCCCTCCCCCGGCACGATCGCGCGTAACGCTGCCACAATGGCGTCGCGGCGTCCCAGAACCGCCTGATCCGATGCCGGCATCATGATCGTCATTTGGATTTCTCCCACAGCGGCTTTGCCTGCAAGCGCAGCCGTGCTGGCCGATTTGTCGTGGCAAATCAAGCACGTCTGAACCGCTTTGGATAGGTCGTCAAACCGTAAGGACTTGCCAACTATCCGAAAGGCCTAGGCACAGTCGATGAAACTCCGAAGCCGTTTCGTGGCTTGTCGACCGCAAGCATCCCATGCAACAACCGGCTGCGGAACCACTCGGCAACAGACTTGGCAACACACAAAGAGCACCCAATGCAAAAATTGAAACTGAGCGCGCTGATCATCATCGCTTCGTCGGCAGCGGCTTCCGCCGCGCTGGCGCAGGACGCTGCCGCCGGCAAGGCATCCTTCAACAAATGCCTGGCCTGTCATGCCATCGGCGACGGCGCCAAGAACAAGGTCGGCCCGCAGCTCAATGGACTGGATGGCCGAAAGTCCGGTACCGCGGCGGACTATAGCTACTCCGACGCCAACAAGAATTCGGGCATCACCTGGAACGAGGCGCAATTCAAGGAATACATCAAGGACCCGAAGGCCAAGATCCCCGGCACCAAGATGGCGTTCGCGGGCATCAAGAACGAGAAAGAGATCAACGATCTGTGGGCGTTCCTCGCTCAATACGACAAGGACGGAAAGACCAAGTAAGCCCCCTGAAGCGCAGCCTTACTGCGCGATCCTCTTTTTCACGGGATCCCTGTTCACCGCATCCTTGTTCACCGCATGCTTGTTCACCGCATGTTTGGCTTGTTCGGCTGGCGGGTGGTTCGGCACGAAGGGGTCGGTATAGCACCTGGCGCCGGCCGCTCTCGCGAGCCGCGCCACCGCGTCGGTCATGCCCGGCGCACCTGAGGTGTAGACGACGTCGTTCGGTGACAGTTTCGGTAAATGGTCGGTCGGCCGTCCGGTGCGGATCGCGGGGGAGACGTCCTGCGATTCCGACACGGTCGGAATGATGGTGACATTGGGAAACAGCGCCAGGCGGCACAGGGCGCTGTGCATGTACAACGACTGCAGCTTTCGCGCCGCGACCACGAATATCAGCTCCCGCTGCGGCCGTTCCAGGATCGCGGCAACCGCGATCGACCACATCGGCGCGAAACCGGTGCCGCTGGCGACAAGAACAATGCTGCCGGAATGATTTCGCCTGAGAAAGGCGCTGCCATACGGTCCCGTTACCTTGACGCGATGCCCGACGCGGATATTTCGGCCGAGCTCCGAGGATACAACACCGTCGGAGAACCTCCGGATGTGGAAATTCAGCAGGCGATCGTCAGCGCGCCCTTCCAGCGGATAGGTCGGGCTGTAGGATCTCGCCGGAAATCCGCGATATTGCACCTTGCAAAACTGACCGGGAAAATAATGAAGCGGTTTCGGCAACTTGATGGTTACGCCGAGAACATCGGGAGCCAAACGAACGATGTCGGCGACCTGACCTGACATCGAGACCTGGTCCGGAACGGGTTCGGTCACGATCTGGATGTCGGAGACAATTCGCGCCTGGCAGGCGTGGATCATGTCGTCGCCCTGCTCGTGGCCGCCAAAGACCCTGCCCTCAACGAGGCGCACGCGACAGGCGCCGCAAATTCCGGCGCGGCAGTCATGCGGCAGGTCAATACCACTGGTCAACGCCCAGTCGAGCAGCAGGTCGCCGCAATTCGCCAAGTATGGCTCGTCGTTCAGCGTGACCTTGCAAATCTTCCGCATTTACTCCACCTCAAGACGAATTGGCCGGACGTGCCGGGTATGCCTGATCTGACTATGATCGAAGGCCGCGACCCGCATGAAGATTCCGGTCTGAAGCGGAATGTCGTATCGGCTATGGGTATCGAGGCGGCGGGCGACCTCCAGCGCCCAGTGCCCGGAGGCCCAGCGGGCCGCGCATCGGACGTCCGCGCGATCGCCCGAGAAATCGCCGGCAATGATGACACCTGGAATAACCGTACCGACCGGGACGCGGGCGTCCCGATCGGATGAATACGGTACTGATTCCGCCTCCGTCATGAACCAGCGGGCGCCATCGCTCTCGCCATGATTGGGGTCGATATCGATCTCCCCCATCGCCGCAGTGGTCGCCGCTAGGTTGTTGGGAAGCCGACGCGGCGTGATCATCCGCGCGCCGCCAACCGCGCTGGCGCTGACGACAAAATTGTCGGTATAGTTCGCCGCTCCCGGGTCTGGCGCGAAGCCGCCTTTATACGGAACGACATTGCCCACCTGCATCGGCGTTGGATCCAGCGGTGGGCCGAAATGATCGTCGTCCATCCAGCCGGTCGGGCCGCCGCTGGTCGCCTTCCATTGCCAGACATCCGCGTA
>WNGJ01007578.1_pt1 | contig 11560 bp, 15 predicted proteins | sample 5400611 | NCBI WGS metagenome assembly WNGJ01 (sample SAMN13153375, study PRJNA577476) | soil metagenome | isolation source: 40 cm soil or saprolite under Garry oak tree replicate 1 | place: USA:California | collected 2016-06-15 | reverse complement strand
AATGCCCAAGTTCTGGTCGGTATGCAAACAACGTGGCTATATAACCGCTGCCGACTTCGTCAAAGATCGCTTTGGCAGCAACGGACTTGCCTTAGCGATGGCTTTCACCGGGGTCCTGGCGACCTTGCCGTATATCGCTTTGCAGATGTTTGGTATACAGGTTTCCTTAGCCGCGCTTGGCATTCCTCTTAGCATACCGATATTTGGTGTAAACGTTGACATACCGCTGATTATCGCGTTTATTATCCTCGCAGCCTACACGTACACAAGTGGACTGCGGGCACCAGCCATGATTGCACTGGTGAAAGACTTGATGATTTTCATTGTATTGTTCGCCATAATCATCTATATTCCGATTCAGCTTGGTGGGTTTGGAAACATCTTTGCAGCAGTCCATGCCAAAGCCGTCGCCAATCCTAAAACGTTCTTCGAGTTCCTGAACCAAAAACAGTACCTGGCGTATACGACGCTGGCGCTTGGTTCTGCCTTAGCGTTGTTCCTCTACCCCCATGCACTTACAGGTGTTTTGAGCAGCAACAGCCAGAAAGTAGTTAAGCGCAACACAGCCCTCTTACCTATCTATTCATTGATGCTTGGCTTGCTTGCATTGACCGGCTACATGGCGATTGCCGCAAAGATCCAACCCCTCGCTGGATTCGGCAGCAATGGCGCTGTACCTGGGTTGATCAATACCTTTTTCCCATCATGGTTTGCAGGCTTTGCATTCGCTGCTATCTCGATTGGCGCATTGGTTCCCGCTTCCGTCATGTCCATTGCAGCAGCCAACCTGTTCACGAGGAACATATACAAGGAGTATTTCAGGAAGAATGCCAGTGATCGCGAGGAATCGGGAGTTGCTAAGTGGGCCTCATTTGTAGTGAAATTTGGAGCCTTGCTCTTTATCATCTACATTCCCACGCAACAGGTTATTAACTTCCAACTGCTCGGCGGTATCTGGATACTCCAGACACTTCCCGCTGTCTTCCTGGGCCTCTACACGAACTGGTTCAATCGCTGGGCATTACTTATTGGGTGGGTCGTGTCAATGGTTCTAGGCACACTCATGTTTATCGGGGCCGGATTTAAGGCAGTATATACGATATCAATCGGGACACTAAGCATTCCCCCCATGTATGCTGCTTTTGCGGCAATTATAGTGAACCTAATCCTGGCCATAATACTCACACCAATCTTCAACGCAACTGGTCTGAGACGAGGAAAGGATCTGACTGCACCGAGCGATTATGACCTGGAACGAGAAACACCAGCTGAGAAAGGAGAGGAGGTCTTCGGGTAGTGAATCCATATTAAAGAAGCTATCTGGGCTGAAACAAGGGCGGCTTCTTTGACAAGCACACAATCACGCTATCTTCAATATCCTGGGAGGCGGTATTGGTAACCCCCGCTCCTGGCTTCCATCAATCCATGTAGCAATGGCATCCTGTCCTTGCCGAACAGCTTCCTCGTAGGTCTTTCCATGTGTCATGCAACCAGGAAGCTCTGGAACCGTAACTACGTATATTTGGTCATCTGCATCCCATTGAATCAACATGGAATAGTGCTTGTATTGCTCATTCATCTTGCACCTCTCGTAGCTTTCTCAGGACATTCTGTACCTCAGCTTCCTGATAGCGTTGAGCATCATCACCGTCTGAACCTGAGATCGTAATTCTGTCAGTCAAAGCGGGATGTACCCAAAATGTATGGCTTCCTTTACCAGGGCGAGAGGAGAAGCCTGCCTTGCGCAGCATCGCCTTGAGTTCCCTGATCTTCTTTGGCATGTACAATCTCAAACAGCAAATATTCCCTGAGCCACATATCGACCTGTCTTAGCTGTATTATACACTATGTTAGGTTAGCAATATAGTGCATGTGAGCATCTCACTCGCCGCCCCAGTTTTTATTTGACACTATCGCGCCGCCTATGCTACGATACATTTGACGAAGTGTACAAATGACACCTGGTCGGGTGTAATTCATCGTGCATGGAGCCCGGCATGTAGATAGAGAATTGAAGGACCTCGTACATGGGAATACTCCCCATTTTTATCTATGTAACGCTGGCAGTTCTCTTTGGTATTCTGGTTATGGTCCTGACTACCTTTCTTGGACCCAAGAAACCAACACCTGAGAAGCTGGCTCCTTATGAAAGCGGCATTCAAGAGATTGAGGCGCCGAAACGGCGCTTTCCTGTTAAATATCTCCTGACAGGCATGCTATTCATTGTTTTCGACATTGAAATCGTTTCTTTCTATCCGTTAGCAATCCTACTTCATCAGATCAAGCTGCTGGGATTGATTGAGCTGCTTATCTTCCTGCTTATCTTGATGATAGCTTATATCTACGTGTGGCGAAAGGGGGCATTTACATGGGAGTAAAAAACCCCTGGGAGCCAGTACAGACATTCTCGAATACCCAAACGCCGCGTTTGCGGCGCGAACTGCACGTGAAAAACGGCGAAGCAGGCATTCTCACTACGCAAGTGAGTAAGTTGATCGGTTGGGGGCGCAGTTCATCACTTTGGCCTGCTACGTTTGGTCTCGCCTGCTGTGCTATTGAGATGATGTCAGCCAGCGCTGACCGCTTTGATATCTCACGCTTCGGTGCCGAAGTGTTCCGTGCCTCCCCACGACAGGCTGACCTGATGATTGTCGCTGGACGCTGTTCTATCAAAATGGCCCCGATACTGCGGCAGATTTATGACCAGATGCCAGACCCGAAATGGGTTATTGCAATGGGCGCCTGCGCCTCTTGTGGCGGCGTCTTTAATAACTATGCGATTGTGCAAGGAGTAGACAAAATAGTACCTGTGGATGTTTTCATCCCTGGTTGCCCGCCGACACCAGAGATGCTGCTCTACGGGTTCAATGAACTCCAACGCAAAATCCGCGATGGTATTCCCAATCCTCCCGACCCCCTGAAGGCCAGCGGCATAAAGCTTCAGGGACCAATAGGAGAGGAACTGTAACACAAGAAACAACTCGACAATAGGAAAAGCGCACCAATATAAACACGATATGGTTAAGGAACATCGACAGTATGGCTATAACAGCAACTTCGACGGTAGCGATGGTGAGGGAAAAGTTCCCGCAAGCAGTGGTTGAAACAGCCGATTTTCGTGGAGAGCAAACAATAGTCCTTTTGCCAGAGCACCTGGTGACTGTCTGTGCGTATCTTCAGAAAAGCCTGCAATACACCTTCCTTTCAAGTATCACGGCTGTTGATTGGTTAGAGCGCACACCGCGTTTTGACGTGGTGTATCATTTGCTGTCTCTTCCCAATCAAAGCGAATTTCGCTTGAAGGTACGAGTCGGACAACAGGGTGAGGAGCATCCCTCTGTGCCAACCGTTAGTGGCATCTGGCCGGGAGCAAACTGGTACGAGCGTGAGGTATACGACCTCTTTGGCATCACCTTCGCTGGTCATCCTGATCTGCGCCGCATTCTGATGCCTATGGACTGGACAACCTATCCGCTGCGCAAGGATTATCCGCTTACTGGCTTTGACCTGCCTGAGCCTCACTGGGGCGGTCAGGTACCGTATGATACAGACCCCGGTGTTGGTAATCAGACATTGCGTACGCCATATAGCCGTGAACTAAACGAGAGTCGCAGCAAAATTAGTCAGAACCAGGAACCGGGAACCGAAAAAACGTAGGACTGACCTTGCAGGTGCCAGGTAAAACCCACGTGAGATAAAATACAATCCAATAATGAGGATATATGCAGCAGCAGGATATAGAAACACAATACATTATTGAAGATAGCCAGGCTCTTGAAGATGGGCAGCGTGTCGATACCATGACCATCAATATGGGGCCGCAGCATCCCAGTACTCACGGTGTGCTGCGCCTGATATTGACCATCGAAGGCGAAATAGTCGTCAAAGCTGTTCCCGACATCGGCTTTCTACACACCGGCATCGAGAAGACTGCCGAGGCCAAGACTTACCACCAGGCCCTGGTGTTAACCGACCGTATGGACTACCTGTCACCCCTCTGCAATAACCTCGGCTACTCGTTGGCTGTAGAGAAGCTTCTGGACATCGAAGACGAGATCACCGACAAGATTAAGTATGTACGAGTACTTCTGGCTGAACTACAGCGTATCGCCAGCCACCTGGTCTGGTTAGGAACTCACGCGCTCGACCTGGGAGCCATGAGTGTTTTCCTCTATTGTTTCCGCGAGCGAGAAATGATCCTGGATATCTTTGAAGAGGTATCAGGTGTTCGCATGATGACAAGCTACATCTGCCCTGGCGGTTTGCAGGCGGACCTGACACCAGCTTTCGACGGCAAGGTACGCGCGTTTACCAGCATCTTCCTTGATCGCTTGCAAGAATATCACGACCTTTTGACCAATAACCAGCTCTGGATGGAGCGTACAAAAGGCGTGGGTATCTTGAGCGCAAAGGATGCTATCGCCTATGGCGCAAGTGGTCCCGTTCTGCGAGGGAGCAACGTTGTATGGGATATTCGTAAAGCATTCCCTTACAGCGGCTATGAGAAGTTTGATTTCGATATTCCAGTGGGCACGAACGGTGATGTTTATGACCGTTACCTGGTACGCATGCTGGAGATGGAACAGAGCCTGAAGATAGTAAACCAGGCGCTTGAAGGTATGCCAACCGGAGCATATCGAGTTCACGATCCCAAGGTTGCGCCACCGCCAAAGTGGCAGATTACTGGTAGTATGGAGGCATTGATCCATCACTTCAAGCTCTATACCGAAGGCTATCGCCCGCCCAAAGGCGAGGTGTTTGTACGTACAGAAGCGCCCAAAGGTGAGCTTGGTTTTTATATTGTGAGTGATGGCACAGCCAAACCGTATCGCATGCATGTGCGTGCTCCCTCATTTGCAAATCTTGAGGCATTACCGCTCATGATCGAGGGTTGTTTTCTCGCTGATGTAGTAGCGGCGATTGGTAGCATAGATATCGTGCTTGGAGAGGTTGATCGATGATTTCGGAACAAGCGAAAGAGCGCATGCGCGGCCTGGCGGCACGCTATCCGGTTGCCCGTTCAGCTGTAATGCCCGCACTGTATATTGCCCAACAAGAAGAAGGATATATCACCCAGGAAGCATTACAAGCAGTGGCCGAGACCATTGGGTTGACCGTTGACGATGTTGAAAGTGTAGCCACCTTTTATACTATGTATTATCAACAGCCGCCTGGGAAAAAGGTTATTAAGATCTGCACCAGTATCTCCTGTTACCTCCGCGGCTGTGATGCGCTGGTAAGTCATCTTGAGCATCGTCTGGGTATTAAACGTGGCGAAACGAGCGCTGATGGCAATTACACGTTAATGACCGCTGAATGCCTTGCCTCGTGCGGTACTGCACCAGTGCTACAGGTCAATGATGAGTTTGTCGAGAATGTTACACTTGAGATGACTGATGCACTGGTTGATGAATGGGATAGGGATTTAGGAGCAATGAAGAATCTGTCGGAAATTTCCAGTCAAGACGGGCAGATCGCAAGCGAAAAGAAAAGTGATTCAAAGACAGAGATACCCTTGTGAGGGATTCTAATATATGCCAGAACTTATAATCACAAAAGATATAGATGCTCCTAGTTTGGATACCCTGGATGGCTATCGTCAACACGGGGGCTATGAAGCGCTTGCCAGGGCACTCAAGGAGTACCAACCCGATGAACTGGTTGAATTGGTCAAGAAATCGGGTCTACGTGGGCGAGGTGGAGCAGGTTTCCCTACCGGTATGAAGTGGAGCTTTCTTGCCAAAAATGACAAGACACGCTACCTTTGCTGTAATGCTGATGAAAGCGAACCTGGTACTTTTAAAGACCGCATGATTATGGAGAAGAACCCTCATCAACTGGTTGAGGGAGTGATTATTACTAGCTATGCCTGCCATGTTTCGACAGCCTTTATTTATGTACGCGGTGAACTGGCCCTGGCCGGCCGACAGGTTGAACGTGCCATTGAAGAAGCATATGCCGCTGGCTATGTTGGCAAGAATATCCTCGGCAGCGACTTTTCTCTCGACGTGATTTTGCATCGCGGGGCTGGTGCTTATATCTGCGGAGAAGAGAGCGCGTTGATGGAGTCACTGGAGGGTAGACGTGGTTATCCACGTTTGAAGCCGCCATTCCCGGCTGTGATCGGTCTATATGGTGGACCGACGGTCATCAATAACTGCGAAACACTAGCCACCCTGCCGGCGATTGTAAAAAACGGGGCAGAATGGTACGCTTCGTTTGGCACTGAAAAGAGTACGGGTACACGGATTTTCTGCTTGAGTGGACATATCAAAAAGCCAGGGAACTATGAGTTACCGCTGGGTACGCCAATTCGTACCTTGATCTATGATGAGCAGTATGGAGGAGGTATCCTCGATGACAAGCAACTCAAAGCCATAATTCCAGGAGGTTCTTCGACATTCATACTCGGAGCAGATAAAGTGGACACACTCCTGGATTTTGAATCCATAGCGGCAGCAGGTTCAATGCTGGGTTCCGGTGGAGTGGTTGTCATGCACGAAGATACCTGCATTGTAGATGCAGTGTTGCGCATGACTGAGTTCTACCGCGATGAATCTTGCGGCAAGTGTACGCCCTGCCGCGAGGGAACGTACTGGCTAACTGAGATTCTAGATCGTATCGAGCATGGACATGGCAAGGAAAGTGATATAGACCTGCTAATGGACATTTGCGACAACATTAGCGGTAAATCGTTCTGCCCGTTGGGTGATGCTGCTACCAGCTCTATCACAAGTAGTATCAAGCTGTTCCGCGAAGAATTTGCTTATCACATTCGTGAGGGAAGATGCATGGTAGGTGCAGGGGCTGCCCTTGTTGCATCTCACTAATGAACTTAGTAGGGGTGCAATTCATTGCGCCCGCTCCGGAAGGCGATACATGGGATTGGGCGCAATGAATTGCGCCCCTACAGATAAACATGCGGTAATAAAGATATGTCAGAAGAGAAACCAGACGGACTTATACACCTAACCATTGACGACAATTCTGTCACGGTCCCTCCCGGAACGTTAGTCTGGGCAGCGGCCCAGCAGGCTGGAATCGAGATTCCTATCTATTGTTATCATCCTAAGATGCCTCCTCTAGGTGCCTGTCGTATGTGCTTTGTTGAGATTGAGAAGGTGCCCAAGCCCCCGCAGACAGCCTGTACTACCCCTGTCAGTGAAGGCATGGTGGTCCATACCCAAACTGAAAAGGTGATCAAAGCGCGTAAAGGTACCCTGGAATTTTTACTGATCAATCACCCGCTCGATTGCCCTATCTGTGACAAGGGCGGCGAATGCGATTTGCAGGATTTTACACTACGCCACGGTCCGGGTGACACGCGCTTCGACCTGTATAAGCGCCATTATCCAAAACCAGTACCCGTTAGCGACAGAGTTATGCTTGACCGCGAGCGGTGCATTTTATGCCAGCGCTGCACGCGCTTCAGTTCAGAAATCTCGATGGATAACGGCCTCGTGATGATCTCACGCGGTTACAAAATGGAGGTCGGCACCGCGCCCGATCACGCCTTTGACTCGATCTTCTCCGGTAACACCGTAGAGATATGCCCGGTGGGTGCCCTCACGGCTACAGCTTATCGCTTCAAAGCACGACCATGGGAGTTGAAGCGCATTCCCAGCGTGTGCAATAACTGTAGCGTCGGCTGCAATGCCCGTATTGATGTGCGCGTCGATAAAATTATGCGCTTGATGTCGCGCGCCAACGATGCGATTGACGATGGCTGGCTGTGTGACCGTGGCCGTTGGGGCTTTGAGTTTGTCAATAGCCCGCAACGCCTGCGTACACCTCTAATTCACCGCGATGGCAAATTAGAATCGGCAACCTGGGATCAGGCTTTCTATATGATTGCTTCACGCCTTAGAAGTATTTCTGACAAGCACGGAGCCAGGGCAATTGGCGGTATTGGATCGACTCGTACCACAAATGAGGAAGTATACCTCTTCCAGAAGTTACTGCGCGAGGTCATTGGTACACCCAACATCGATCATCATCATGGGTATTTCCGTAGTCCACGCGATCCATTGACTGGTAAACCCTGGATGATGACCAACAGTATCGCGGACGTAGAGAAAGCCTCGCATATCGTGTTGGTCGCCTCTGATCCCTACCAGCGCCAGCCCATCCTCAACCTGCGCATCAAAAAGGCGATGAAGGCAGGAGCACAAATTTACATCGTCAACGAGGATGTTACAGAACTTGACCGCTTCGCAGCAAAGAAAGTTACTATACCGCAGAATGGTGCGGGCATGGCTGCAAAGCTGCTTTTGAGCGCAGTTAACGAGTCGATAAATCGACTCTCTACAGTAGAGAGTCGATTTATCGACTCGTATCTGAGTACAAAAATGCTGTATGAGGATACAACAGTTCGGGGATATGAGAAGTTTTTAGGGGCCGAAGCGACTATGCAGTTACGCGAAATTGCGCACGAGATTGCAAACTCACAGGGAGCCATTATCCTTTATGATGAAATGGCGACACTGGCTCCTGACTGCGAAGAACTGGCCGAGGACCTTCAGACGCTGGCTTATGTCACAGGCAACACTGATCACTCCGGTGCTGGTGTTGGCCCACTCTTCGAAGATGCCAACTCTCTCGGTGCGCGCGATATGGGGCTTCTGCCCGATACTCTGCCGGGCTATCAAACTGCTACGGAGATAGGCCTGCCTTATACCGAAATGCTGAGCAGCCCTGATATCAAGGCATTATATGTGATGGGTGCGAATCCATTACGGCACGTAGCGCAGCTTCCATCTAATCTGGAATTTTTAGTGGTGCAAGATATTATACTCACAGAGACAGCCCAGCAGGCCAATGTGGTACTGCCCGCAGTGACCTTTGCGGAAAAAGATGGAAGTATGACCAATGTCGACCACCATGTTCAGGCGATTCGACATGCGCTGCGCCCACTGCCTGGAGCAAAGGCCGATTGGGAAATCCTGATGGATCTCGCGAAACACCTGGGCATGAAGTGGAGCTACAACAACCCCCAGGACGTGCTGCTAGAAATTGCCGCCACCAACCCATTCTATGCCGGGCTGACGTGGGAAGGCCTCGGGGCACAGGGACTTCGCACCCAGCAGCAAGAACGATCCATCTTATCGAGCGATGCCGACATAGCAATGCGAAAGGGGACGGCGCATGCTTGATTTTCTTAATAACCCAATCGTCGCTGATGTGATCAAAAGCGCAATTCTGATTCTTGCGTTGCTGACAGGCTTCGCCTATATGACGCTGATCGAACGGCGTGTCGTGGCAAAACTTCAGGGCCGCCTGGGGCCAAACCGCGCGGGACCGTTCGGTCTCTTTCAGCCTATCGCCGATGCGCTGAAGATGATTTTCAAAGAGCAACTCGTGCCAGCGCAAGCCAAAAAAGTGATTTATGTGATCGCTCCTGTGATTTCCGTAGTGGTTGCACTGTGCGCTTTCGCTGTAATACCAATCGGCAACGGCTGGCTCGATGGTAAGCAAAGTATCTGGGATCCATTCATTGATGATATCAATGTCGGCCTTTTATGGATCCTCGCGATCTCATCGTTGTCGGTCTATGGCATTGTGCTCGGTGGCTGGGCATCAGGTAATCGCTATTCATTATTAGGATCATTACGCAGTGCAGCCCAGATGGTCTCCTATGAAACAAGTCTGGGGCTGGCCCTCAGTGGCACCTTGATGTGGGCTGGCACACTGAGCATGGTTGGCATTGTGCATGCGCAACTTAATCAGGGCATCTGGTTCATCTTCGCGCAGCCACTCGGCTTCGTGCTCTACTTTATCGCGGCCATAGCAGAGGTAAACCGTGCTCCATTTGACCTCCCGGAAGCCGAGCAGGAATTGACTGCTGGATACCTGACTGAGTATAGTGGCCTGCGCTGGAGTCTCTACCAGATGGCCGAATATATTAACATGATTACAGTCAGCGCCGTTGCCTCGACACTCTTCTTCGGCGGCTGGGGCTTTTTCGGCTTCGGGCTGGAACGTATCCCTGGTCTATCGATCCTGATCTTTTTAATCAAAGTAGCGTTTTTCCTCTTCATGTTTATCTGGATACGTGCCACCCTACCGCGCATTCGCTATGATCGTCTGATGCGTTTTGGTTGGACATCGCTGCTGCCTTTAGCTGTAGTGAATGTGATTATTACAGCGACAGTTGTCGCCCTGGGTTGGCCCTGGTGGGTGAATGGTCTCGCTGGCCTGGCTATTATCCTTGCCGTCTTGCTCTACGAGCGCCGCAGGAACATATTAGCGCAAACTGTTATGCCTGAAGAGAAGATGGCATTGCCGTCGTCAGTGAGATTGGCGAAGTTTGAGAAAGTGGCAGTGGAGCTATCTCTTCAACAGGAAATAAAGATATCGTGATTCTATATCCAAACTTGTTGGCTAATATGACAAACGGAATCGACTCTGGTATGATTTGTGATTATAGCCTGTAATCTCTGGCCTATTACAAGGAGAAGAGAATTATGTCAACCTACGCTTACGAAGAGGTACTGGATCTAGCGCAACGCCTTACACCTGATGAACAACTTCGATTGTTAGAAGATTTGGTAGCAATTGTTCGTCGACGAGTTATGGCTCGACCTAAGCACCGTATCACTGAATTCAAAGGGTTAGGAAAAGAATTATGGCAGAGTATTGATGTGGAGAAGTATATAGATGAGGAGCGAAACTCATGGGATGGATAGACTCACTATCTAAAAACATTAGTGCTAGACGATCTGAAAAAGGGATCTGAGGGTTAACCATGTCATTCGACATTATCAAGGGTATGGCAACAACCCTTAAAAATATAGGTAAAAAACCAACAACCGTCTCCTATCCCGAAGAGGAGCGTGAGCTGCCTGCGCGTTTTCGCGGGCGTCACGTGTTGCACCGTTACGAGAATGGCCTGGAACGCTGCGTCGGCTGCTATCTCTGCGCAGGAGCCTGCCCCGCTGATGCGATCTACATCGAGGCCGAAGAAAATACAGAGGAGTATCGGGTCTCACCGGGAGAGCGTTACGCCAAAGTCTTTGATGTGAACTTGCTACGTTGTATCTTCTGTGGCTATTGCCAGGCAGCCTGTCCCACAGGTGCGATTACCCTGGAACACGACTATAAACTGGCATCATACTATCCAGAAGATATGGTGTATCACAAAGAGCAATTGCTCGAACCAATGGGGCAGGCAACAATTGGCTCGAATACGGTATGGGCTGACCCTGCTCCTCACGAGGCTACGCAACCTGTACCTCAGGTAAGGCATGTGTTTGATGGATCACAGGCAAGCGCCGCCGCTGTCGGCCTGGGTGATCTTCCCACTGAAGAGCCAGTATTGTTGATAGATGAGAAGCAAGATGAGGACAGAAGGAAGTTCGAGCGAGGGAAAGACGGGGAGCATCTATGATTGACACAAATGTACTCTCATTCTTTGTGCTGGCAGTTGCCAGTACAGCATCTGCTTTAGGAGTAATAATTTTTAGGAACGCTGTACACAGCGCATTGAGCTTGATCCTTACTCTGCTGTTCCTGGCACTCTTTTATTTGCAATTGGGCGCGATGTTTATCGCCGTTGTGCAAA